>Ga0207797_1001717_pt1 | contig 15717 bp, 14 predicted proteins | sample PRCRCaboRojoPR_6_FD_187275 | JGI IMG/M metagenome (GOLD analysis project Ga0207797, IMG submission 187275) | Marine sediment microbial community from Cabo Rojo, Puerto Rico - PR CR 10% Liquid 1 (SPAdes) | ecosystem: Environmental > Aquatic > Marine > Coastal > Sediment | place: Cabo Rojo, Puerto...
TTTCTTTGACGGGCTCGCAACGACCCGCCCACCCGCTTGAAACGCGATGTCTTCTTGGAATAGAGGGGGCCACATGACGGATCAGCCTGATCAAGATGCCGGGATCGAGGTGTTGAATGATGGCGGGCAGCCCGGGCTGGTCCAGGATCTGGTTCACGGATGAGCTTCCGGTACCGGGGCACCCGATGGCGAATGCAATGAAGGTTGTGGCAAGAGCAGGCTCGGATGCCAATGCAATTAGATAATTTTATCAGCTAGTTAAATGATTGACAAGCGGAAAAGAGCACGCTAGAATCACCGATCGTATCTCCGGGGATCCTGTCTTGGTCGCTCCCCATCCGACCAGACGCCTCCACCCTCACCTGTGGAAGCGACACCCGGCGGTGGTCAGCTATTGCAAATCGGGTAGCGTCCTTCGGCGCAAGAGTCCGCCCGGGCGCGGGTTGTCCTGCATCGCGAGCCGTCGATGGAGCATGGGTTTTTCGATCCTTCACGACAAACAGAAGGGAAGGAGAGGGGGGTGGCGGGTGTGAATCAAGGCTGCGATCTCGAGGACCTCCGCGAGGTCGATCTGCCCCTGAAGGGGCTCGACCTGGAGGACGGACCCTACTGCATGAGCACGGGCGAGGCGCCCGAGGCCTTGAAGACCTCGATGGACCGGGTGGGGCTCGTCAACCCGCCTCTGGTGTGTCGGGGCGCGCAAGGGCGCTGGGACGTGGTGACCGGGTTTCGCCGGCTTCGCGGGCTGCTGGCCCTGGGCCGGGAAAGCGCCCGGTGCAGGGACCTGCCCGGGGCGCTCCGGTCCCCACTCGACCTCCTGCTGCTGGCGCTCCACGACAACCTGGCCTCCCGGCCCCTGAACGAGGTGGAGAAGGCCATGGCGCTTTCCCGGCTCTCTGGTTTTGTCGATCGGGAGGCCTTGAGGGCCGGCTACATGCCCCTCCTGGGGCTGTCTCCCAGGGACGCCTTGCTGGCCTCCTACCTCGCCCTGGAGCAGGCCGAACCGTCCGTGCGGTCCGCCGTGGCCGGTGGAGGGCTCGGCATGCGGGCCTTTCAGGCGCTGCAGACCTGGCGCGACGAGGACCGGAACGCGGCCGTACAATGCATTCAAAACTTAAAAATCAACATGAATAAACAGATTCAGTTCATTGATATATTAATGGATATCATGATGATAGAGAACCGGAGCGCGCAGGAGATCCTGGGATCCCCCCCGTTCCGAACGGTGCTGGATCAGGGCGAGGACAACCCGCCCCAGGGCGCCGCGCGCCTCCTCGGGCTGCTGCGCCGGCGGCGGTTCCCCGCGGTGAGCGCGGCCGAGCAGGCCTTCCAGGGCCGGGTGGAGGGGCTGGGCCTCTCCCGGAACGTCCGGGTGATCCCGCCCCCGGGCTTCGAGGGCCCGGTCTTCCGCCTGGAGATCGCCTTCCGCTCGGGCAGGGAGCTCCGGGACGAGCTGAACCGCCTGAGTCGGACGCCTGGGATCGACTCCCTGGGGCCGCCGTGGGAGGAGGGCGCTTGAAGCCCCACGGGATCCGCCGGTTGGTCGTGGAGCCGGAGGCGGCCCGGTTTCCCCTGGCCCGGAGGATCCGCAAGCCTTGGGAGGCGGGGGGGTCCGCAACCGACCCGCCCCGGGCCGGCGCCGGGAGCGAAGCCCCGGGAGAGCCTGGCGGCGAAGGCATGGACAAGGAGACGCTGCGGCTGGTGGCCTTTCCCGGCGAGCTCCTCAAGCCCTGCCCGGGCACCGGGGAGGGCTACATCTGCTGCGGGTACCGGATCCTGAACGTGGGAACCAACTGCCCCCTGGACTGCTCCTACTGCATCCTCCAGGCCTACATGAATCAGCCCTCCCTGCGCCTCTTCGTCAATCTCCCCGAGGCCCTGCCCGGGATCGGACGACGTCTGGCCGCAGACCGCTCCCGGCTCTGGCGGATCGGCACGGGGGAGTTCACCGACAGCCTGGCCCTCGACCCCGTGGCCCGCTGGACCGAGTGGCTCCCGCCGTTCGTGGCCGAGCACCCCAACGCCGTTCTGGAGCTCAAGACCAAGACCGACCGGATCCAGGGGCTGCTCGCTTCCCCCCACCGGGACCGCATCGTCGTCTCCTGGTCCCTGAACAGCCCCTGGATCGTCTCCCGCGAGGAGCACCGGGCCCCGGGGCTGGAACGGCGGCTGCGGGCGGCCGCCCGGTGCCAGGAGGAGGGGTTTGCCGTGGCCTTTCACTTCGACCCCCTGGTCCGGCACCCGGGGTGGCGGGACGGGTACGCGCGAACCGTGGACCTTCTCGACCGGTACCTGGCTCCGCGAGGCGTCATCTGGATCAGCATGGGCGCCATGCGGTACATGCCCGGGCTCAAGGCCGTGATCCGCCGCCGCCACCCGGGGAGCGCCGTGCTCCACGGCGAGTTCGTCCCCGGGCTCGACGGCAAGATGCGCACCTTCAAACCCCTCCGGACCGAGATGTACGGCTTCCTGCGCGAGCGCATCACGGCCTGGAACCCCGATCCCGGCCTCTACCTCTGCATGGAGAGCGACGAGGTCTGGTCTCGTGCCATGGGCGGGTCCCCCGGAACCTCCGCCGGGCTGGCCCGATTCCTGGACGACCGGGCCCGGAAGCAGTTCTCTATGCCGTGAAACCCGAGGCGGCGCCGTTTTTCCCGGTTTTGCGCTTCTTTTTTTCGGTCTCCCACGCCACGATGCCTGCCTTTGCCGTTGATTTTCCGCAGCCCGCTGGGATATGGTAAGCGCCATCCAAAGCATTCGAGAACGCGATAAGGGAGAGGAGCACGCCATGACATTCAAGGAAAACGTCCAGGAGGCCCTGAACAAGGTCCGGCCGTCCCTCCAGGCCGACGGCGGCGACGTGGAGCTCGTCGAGGTGGACGAGCCCGAAGGGCTGGTCAAGGTGCGTCTGCAGGGGGCCTGTGCAGGATGCCCCATGTCGCAGATGACCCTGAAGATGGGCATCGAGAAGATGCTCAAGCAGAGCGTGCCCGAGGTGCAGCGGGTGGAGTCGGTCTGAGCGCCGATCCCTTCGCCGTTTTCGTTCGGCGGACGGGTTCTCCCGGCCGCCCGCTCGGGAACGGGCCCTCTCGGGTCGATTCGAACACTTCTTTCGCCCCGAACCGCGCGAAAGGGTGCGGGGCACCGGGAAAGGGAGGTTGAAACGGGTATGGATGTCAAAAAGATCGGCGTCGTGGGCGCAGGCGCCATGGGAAACGGAATCGCCCAGATCGCGGCCCAGATCGGCTGCGACGTGGTGCTCAGGGACATCAAGGACGAGTTCGTGGCCCGGGGCATGAAGGCCATCGAGAAGTTCCTGGGAAAGAGCGTGGACAAGGGGAAGATGGAGGCGTCCGACCGGGATGCCATCCTCGGCCGCATTCAGGGCACCACGAGCATGGGCGATCTCAAGGACGTGGACTTCGTGGTGGAGGCGGTCATCGAGGACCTGGACCTGAAGAAGGGCGTGTTCAAGGAGCTCGACGACCTGTGCCGCCCCGAGGTGATCCTGGCGTCCAACACCTCCTCCATGTCCCTCACCGAGATCGCGGCCGCGACCGACCGGCCCGACCGGGTCTGCGGCATGCACTTCTTCAACCCGGTCCCGCTCATGCGGCTGGTGGAGGTCATTCGGGGATTCTACACCAGCGACGAGACGGTGGCCGCGACCACCGCGCTGGCGCAGAAGATGGGCAAGGTCACCGTGGAGGTCAAGAAGGACAGCCCCGGCTTCATCGTCAACCGGATCATGATCCCCCACATGGTCGAGGCCATCAAGATCGTGGAGGAGGGGATCGCCTCCATCGAGGACGTGGACATCGCGGTGAAAAACGGCCTGAACTACCCCATGGGGCCCTTCGAGCTGATGGACCTCACCGGCATCGACATCGCCTACTTCGTGAACGAGTACTTCTACAAGGAGCTGAACAAGGAGTCCAAGTGGGTCTCCCCGAACCTCCTCAAGAACATGATCCGGGCGAACCGGCTCGGACGGAAGACGGGCGGGGGATGGTACGACTACAGCAAGTGATTTCCGCCCAGAATCGGCCCTGTGTCCCAATCTCCAGATCTCTGCGGCGATCTTCGGGGGCCGGTTGTCGACCCGCGCCTGCAGTACGCCTCCTCCCGATCCTTCGTTCTCTTTGATCTTGGAACAGACGCCTCGATTCTGAGCAGGAAACCCCAGGGGATTTCCCGAGAAACAAAAGAAGGCAGCCCGATGCGGGGTCGGGCTGCCTTCTTTTCGTATGATTCCGGAGGGGTGGCCCTTCACGACGCTCTTTGCGGGAAGGGGTGGGCCACCGCTTCAGCTACTTGTTCTTGTGCCGCATCTTCTTCTTCAGCTTGCGATACTTGTGCTTCCGGATCTTCTTCCGCCGCTTCTTGACTACGCTCCCCATGCAGATCCACCCTCCAGAAAAAAATTAAAGATGCCTATCTATCAGCATCGTCAACACCTTGTCAAGAAAAGAATTGCGTGGGGAAGGATCCTTCGGGGAGCGGACGCCGGTGCAGTCGCCTGGGGCTTTCGGTTCTCAGAAGCAACTCCCCGGAACCGATAGAAAAAGGCGCAACAACCATTGGTTTACATAATATACATTATCAGACCTTTGATGTCCGGGCGAGCTTGCGCCGCTGCTTGTTCTCGTAGAGGTCCCGGTCCGCCGCGTCCACCAGCTCCCGCTCGGTCATCTCGCCGTCGAACTGCTCGACCCCGAAGCTGGCCCGGATCTTCCCGTAGGTGTCGAAGCTCCTCTGGAGGCGGCTCGTGATGGTGCGGGCGGTCTCCTCGCTCGCGTCGATCAGGATGACCGCGAACTCGTCGCCGCCGTACCGGTAGCCGGAGTCCACGCCCTCGCGGATGCAGTTTCGAACGATCTCGCCGACGTCCCGAAGGATCTCGTCGCCGGCCAGGTGGCCGTGGGTGTCGTTGTAGGCCTTGAAATCGTCGAGGTCGATGAGGACGATGGCCAGGTTCTGGCCCTGCCTGCGTGCGCGAACCACCTCCTCCTTGAGGCGCAGGAAGAACTGGCGGTGATTGTAGAGGCCCGTGAGCGCATCGGTGATGGAGAGCCGGTTGAGCTCCTGGCGGAGCGAGCGCTCGTTGATGATCCTGCGGACCTTGGCCTCGAGCTCCTCGATGTCGAAGGGCTTCTTGATGAAGTCGCTGGCGCCGGCGTTGATCACGTCCACGTAGCGATACCCCTCGGAGTAGCCCGTCATGGAGATGATGCTCAGGTCGGGGTGACTCCGCCTGGCCTCCCGGATCAGGTCCATGCCGTCCATCTCGGGCATCTTCATGTCCGTCAGGAGGAAGGTGTAGGGGGTCCTCTCCATGGCCTCGAGGGCCTCGGGACCGCTGGAAACGGCCTCCACGGAGAAGCCCAGCGTCTCGACCAGACGGAACAGGGTGTCGCGCACCAGGGCGTTGTCATCCACGATGAGCATGGATTCGTGGCGGTAGTCCGGGCTGCTCTGCGTCTCTTCCATGGGATCCACGGTCAGGGGCGTGTCCCCTCGAGGGTTCGCCGGACCTCGCCCTGAAGCGAGTGGGCGTGGCCATGCTCAATATATACTTGAACAATATTTCCTATAATGTTTTTATTGCACGATAAATTGACCACTCTATTGCAGTCGGTCCGTCCCGTGTACTGGTCGCCCCGCTTGCTCCGGCCCTCCACGAGCACGCCCATCTCGCGCCCCTCCAGGGCGCGGTTCTTCTCCCGGGTGACCGCCTTCTGGAGCGCCTGGAGGCGCTGGAGCCTGGCCGCCTTTTCGGCCTCCTCGACCTTGTCCCCGAAGCCTTGGGCGGCCGTGCCCCGCCGGTCGGAGTACTTGAAGGAGTAGAGGTTGTCGAATCGCACGGCACGGATCAGGTTCAAGGTCTGCTCGAAGTCCGCCCGCGTCTCGCCGGGAAATCCCACCATCACGTCGGCCGTGAGGCCGATCCCGGGGCGGGCCTCCCGAAGCCGCTCCACCAGCGCCAGGTAGCTCTCCCGGGTGTAGCGGCGGTTCATGCGGGCCAGGACCCGGTTGGAGCCGGCCTGGAACGGGAGGTGGATGTGCCCGCAGAGGTGCTCCAGCTCCGCGAAGCAGCGGATGAGGTCCCCGTTCAGGTCCTTGGGGTGGCTGGTGGTGAAGCGCAGCCGCTCCAGCCCTGGAAGCGCGTCCAGACGCCGAAGGAGCCCGGCGAAGCCCACCTCGCGGCTCCCCTCCCGCGAGCGGTAGGAGTTCACGTTCTGCCCCAGCAGGGTGATCTCCCGCACGCCGCCGGCCAGGAGGTCCTCGGCCTCGGTGACGATCTCCTCCGGAGGCCGGCTCTGCTCGCGGCCTCGAACGTAGGGCACGATGCAGTAGCTGCAGAAGTTGTTGCACCCCTGCATGATCGTGATGTAGTCCCGGACCCGGGGCTCTTCCCGGCACGGGGCGGGCGGGGCCGGAAGGCGCTCGCCGGTGTCCAGGTCGGTCTCCACCAGCCGCTCGCCCGTGGCGCGGACCCGCTCCACGAGGTCCGCAACCCGGTGCACGCCGCGCGTCCCCAGGACCACGTCCAGCTGCGGGAACCGCTCCAGCAACGCGCCGCCCTGCTGCTGGGCCGCGCAGCCGGCGAACACGAGGACGGTGTCCGGCCGCTCCTTCTTGATCGAGGCCATGCGCCCGAGGGTGCTCATGGCCTTCTGCTCCGCCTTCTCCCGCACGGTGCAGGTGTTGATCAGGACGACGTCCGCCTCCGCAGGGTTTCGGGTCGGCTCGTACCCGGCCCGCACCAGGCAGCGCGACGCGTAGCCGGAGTCGTACTCGTTCATCTGGCACCCCATGGTGAGCACCGCGAACCGCCCTGCCCGCCCGGCGTCCGGCCCCGGGCGGGATGCGCCCGCGCCTCTCGGGCCCACCGGGGCCATGCACACCCCCTCCTCCCGTTCCAGGCTCCGGACCAGCTCCGCGACGGGCTCCTCGCACCCCGGCGGAATCAAGACCTCGAGGAGCGCGGCCCGGGGGTCCAGCGTCCGGACCAGGGCCATGCCGTCGTAGGACTCCAGCGTGGAGCGGATGTAGTGGATCTCCTTTCGATCCACCCGAAAGGCGCGTCTATGCGAGTTCATTCTTGACGGCCCCTCCCCACATGAGCTTGGTCCGAAGGATCTCGAAGTAGGTCTGATAGGGGGACTTGATGAGTCGGATGCGCTCCTCGGACTTGGAGACGAACACCCGGTCCCCCGGAAGGAAGTCGAAGCCCACCTGGCCGTCCAGGGTCAGGGTCACCTCCTCGTGCACCTCGTTGGCGATCTCGATGCGCACCGTGGCGGTGTCGGCCAGGATGATGGGACGATTCGTCAGGGTGAACGGGCAGATGGGGGCCAGGACGACGTTGGAGAGGGTGGGATAGAGGATCGGCCCCCCGGCCGAGAGGCTGTAGGCGGTGGAGCCCGTGGGGGTGGAGACGATCAGTCCGTCCGCCCGGAAGGTGGTCAGGAACTGGTCGTCGATGCGGACGTCCAGGTCCAGAATCCTGGCGAGGGCGCTCTTGTTGATCACCACGTCGTTGAGAACGACCGAGCGGCACACCTCGACTCCTTCCCGCACCACGCACGCCTCGAGCATGAGACGGCTCTCGGACTCCAGCTCCCCTTGGAGCATCCTCTCCACACAGGGGTAGAGCTTGGCCAGGGGGATCTCGGTCATGAAGCCCAGGCCGCCGAGGTTGACCCCCAGAATGGGCACGCCGAACCCGCCCACCTGCCGGGCGGCGCCCAGGAGCGTGCCGTCCCCGCCCAGGACCACCAGCCAGTCCACCTCGCGCGGGATGCTCGACGGCGGGGGGACGACCGGGGCGTCGGTTCGGCCGGGCGCCTCCATCTCCTCCACAAACACCGCCACGCCCCGGGCCTCGAGCCACTCCTCCAGCTTCCGGGTCTCCTTCTCGGCGGGTTCGTACCGCTGCTTGTAGATGATGCCGACGCTCGTCATCCTCGTACCCGCGGCATGGCTCTCCGGTTTCCTCGTAGCCGAAACCTCCCACAACCATGCACCATCTCCAGGGTCATTTCAAGCGTCCTGTGCGCCCGGCTCCTCCGCGAACAGCGGCACGAGGGAGAAGCGCGAGACGTCCACCAGCCCCAGGTCCGTCAGCTTGAGGGCCGGAATCACGGGGAGGGCCAGAAAGGACAGGGTCATGAAGGGGTCCTCGACGGCGCAGCCGAGGGACGCCGCGGACCGGTTCAACCCGTCGAGCCGGCCCACAAGGGTCTCGATGGGCTCCGGGGAGAGGAGCCCTGCGATGGGCAGGGGGACCCGGGCGAGCACGCCGCCTCCCCGCACCACCGCCAGGCCGCCGCCCATGTCGCGCAGGGCCTCCACCGCCCGGCACAGGTCCGCCTCGGAGGTCCCCACGGCGATCACGTTGTGGGAGTCGTGCGCCACGGATCCGGCCAGGGCCCCCTCCCGGAGGCCGAAGCCCTGAACCAGGCCCAGGCCCAGGTTGCCGGTCCCGCGGTGCCTCTCCACCACGGCGAGGGTCAGGATGTCCCGGTCCGTGTCCGGCACCACCAGGCCGTCCCGGACCCGGGGCCGCTCCAGCGCTTGGCCGGTGTGGATCTGGCCCGGGACGATCCGGATCACCCGGGCCGGACCGCCCCGGTCCTGAATGCGAAAGCGCTCCGGGGCGAGCGGGCCCACGATGAGGGGACCCGTTTCCATCTCCCGCTCCGGCCCCGCGAACCCCCCGCGCGCCTGACCGTGCTCCGCCGCGACGCGTCCCGCCTTGTACACCCGATCCACGGCAAAGCCCTCCAGGTCCGACAGGACCGCCAGGTCCGCCCGGAACCCGGGGGCCACCGCGCCCCGGTCGCGGAGCCGGAAGTAGCGGGCCGGGTTCAGGCTCGCCAGCCGCACGGCGGTCACCGGGTCCAGGCCGGCCTTCACGGCCCGCCGGATCATGTGGTCCAGGTGGCCCCGGCGGAGGATGTCCTGGGGGTGGAGGTCGTCCGAAACGAAGCAGAACCGGTCCCGGGTCTCCGGGGTCACCGCCGGGAGGAGGGCATCCAGGTTCCGGGCCGAGGTCCCCTCCCGGATCATGACGAACAGGCCGGCGCGGACCTTCTCCAGGGCCTCCTCGGCCGTGGTGCACTCGTGGTCCGAGCGGATGCCGGCGGACGCATAGGCCTGGAGGTCGCGCCCGGTCAGGCCCGGACCGTGTCCGTCCAGGACCCGGTCCCTGAAGAGCGCCACCTTGGCCAGGACGCCGGGGTCGGCGCGGACCAGCCCCGGAACGTTCATCAGCTCGGCCAGGCCCAGGACCCGGGGCTCCTCCAGGAGGGCCCTCAGGTCGTCGGCCTCCAGGCGGGCGCCCGAGGTCTCCAGGTGGGTGGCCGGCACGCAGGAGGGGGCCGTGAAAAAGGTGTCGAAGGGGAGATCCCGGCTGGCACCGAGGAGGAGCCGGACGCCCTCGAGGCCCATCACGTTGGCGATCTCGTGAGGGTCGGCCACCATGGCCGTGGTCCCGCGGGGCAGGAGCGCGGCGGCCAGCCGGGGAGGCGTCAGCATGCTGCTCTCGATGTGCATGTGGGCCTCGAGCAGCCCCGGGGCGATCCACCTGCCCCGGACGTCGTGGACGTCCCGCCCCTCGTAACCCTCCCCCACGCCCGCTACGAATCCGTCCTGAACGGCCACGTCCGCGGTTCGGACGCTCCCGTCGAACACGTTGACCACGCGGCCGCCCTTCAGCACCAGGTCCGCGGGGGCATCCCCCCTGGCGGCCCGAAGCCGCCGGGTCATCATGGATTGAAAGGGTTCCATGCCCTGTCCCGCCGGGCGCCCCGCGCCGGGCGGGACCGTCTCCTCCACCTGGATTGGGCCGGTCTTCGGCCTCACCGGTCGACCCGGTCGATCACGCGCCACGCCTCCACGAGGTCGGAGCTGGTGTCCACCCGGAGGTGCACCAGGGACAGCCCCGGAAAGGCCCCCTTGAGGTCCTCCAGGTCCACCGGCTCGAACTTGTTCACGTTGTTCGTGTAGGCCTGCTCCGTGAGCGCGTTGGACTCGTAGTCCTCCTTGCTCCTCGCCAGGATGCGACGGATGGAAACCTCCTTGGGGCAGTCGGTCTGCTGGATCACCAGGGTCATGCCGCAGGCGTCGGCCACCTCGGCCGCCCGCCGCCTGAGGGCCTGGGTCACGAAGGTGGCGTCCAGGATCACGCCTTCCCCCCGGCAGGCGAACTGGCGGGCCATGCGGAACATCTCGTCGTAGACCGCGGTCCGCTTGTTCATGTTGGAGGCGACCTTCTCGTCGAAGATGTCCTCGTTCCGGAGCACCTCCAGGCGCAGCATGTCGGTCCGGAGGACCCGGTACCCCTTGATCTGCGCGACGACCTCGGTGGTCTCGGTCTTGTAGGAGGCCGGGAGCCCGCAGGCGATGAGCACCACCTCGGATCCCAGCTCCCTTTCCATGTAGGCTCGAAACGGTTCCCGCATACCTCGAAGCTCCTTTCCGGAATCCCGGTCAGGGGGCCGTTTCCACGTATCGCCGGGCCAGGTCGAAGTAGGCCCCGGCGGTCCGCACGGCCTCCTGCTTGGCCTGCTCGTCGATCCGGGGATCGTTGAGCTGAAAGCCGATGACCTTGCCGCGGACATAGGCCCTGTAGACCTTGTAGAAGTTCAGCAGACGCTCCATGCCCGTTTCCGCAGCGCGTTCCGCGTACCTGGACCAGAGCTCGGCGGCCGCCCCCTCCCCTCCCCTGAACTCCAGGTCCATGAGCAGAAACGCGATGTCCGCCAGGGTGTCCGAGTAGCGGAAGCGGTCGTTGAACTCGATGCAGTCGATCGCGGCCACGGGGTCCAGAAAGCAGACGTGCTCCATGTGCAGGTCCCCGTGACAGTCCCGGACCCGGCCCTCCCGAACCCGTTTCTCGAACACCCCGCCCTCTTCCCGGTAGAAGGCCCCGGTCCAGTCCCGGATCCGCTCGAAGACGTCCCGCGACAGGGTGGTGCCGACGAACGGCTCGGTCTGGGCGAAGTTCTCGTCCGTGTTCACCTTGAAGCTCTCGAGCGTGCCGAAGGCGTCGATGCGCTCCGATCGCTCGGCCTCGCCGTGGAAGCGGGCCAGGAGACCGGCGACCGCCTCCAGCTGCTCGGGCCCGAGCCCGCCCCGCTCGAAGAGGGTCCTCATGAGCCGGTCCTCGGGGATGCGGCGCATCCGAACGGCGCAGTCCACGGCTTCGCCCCCCTCCCCGCCCAGGCGGTGCCTGCCCCCCTCCAGGATCACGGGCAGGACCTCCAGGTAGATCCCTTCGGAGAGCCGCTGGTTCAGGAGCACCTCCTGGTTGCAGTAGTGCCTGCGCTTCTCCAGGGAGGAGAAGTCCAGAAAGCCGAAGTCCACGGGCTTTTTCACCTTGTAGACGTGGTCGTCCCCGACGAACACCAGCGAGATGTGCGTCTGGACCAGGGAGACCCGGCTCGTCGGGTCGGGCAGCGCGGCCGGGTCGAGAAGGTCGTCGATCATGGATCCCACGGCGGAACGCCTCCTGTTGCGAATCGGGTTTGACGGCTTCGCGAAACCCCGCTCAGCCGCCCCGGGACACGCTGTAAGCCGTTGAAATGACTAAAGCGGATCCCAGCGTTCGGGGCTTTTTCGACTCCATCGGGTTCGGGGGTGCGGGACGCTCACCGCCCGAAGGGCTCCAGCACCTCGTCCGGGATGTCCAGGGTACCCATCACCACGGGGCGCTGGTGGCAGTCGGAGCCCCCCGTCACCATCAGGCCCTCCTTCCGCGCGAACGCCAGGTAGGACCGGGTGGTCGCCTCGTCGTGCCGGGTGTGCCAGCACTCCACGCCGTCGATGAGCGGCCCCATGCCCTCCAGGATGATCTCCTGCTGCTCTTCCAGGGAGTCGGTGAGGGTGATCAGGGAGGTGCCGTTCGGGTCGTTGGCGTGGGCGAGGACGAGCTTCCCGCCGGCCCCCCGCACCAGGGCCGAGGCCTCCTCCAGCGTGACGGGCATCTTGGGCTCGTTGCACTTCACCAGGTAGCGGTCGAACGCCTCCTGCCGGCCGGGGACCACGCCCTGTTTCACCATGTAGTCCGCGATGTGCGGGCGGCCGAAGGCCCCGTCCACGCTCTCCTCGATGGCCTCCATGTCGTGCTGGTCGAACGGCTCGAGCCCTTCCCGGACGAGCTCCCGGTTCAGGTTCTCCAGGATGCGCTCCGCCCGGTGCCTGCGGTGCTCGCGAAGCGCGGCGAGCTTCTCCAGGAGCCGGGGGTTGTGGATGTCGAAGTCATAGGCCAGAAAATCCAGGGAAACGGGCTTTCCGTTCCGGTAGCCGGGATGGGAGAAGGAGACGTTCAGCTCCAGGCCCGCGATGCAGTCCAACTCGAGCTCGTCGGCGAGGAGCATGGCCGTGCTCTGGCAGTCGATGGAGTCGTGGTCCGTGATGGAGAGGACGTGAATCCCCCGCCTCGCCGCCTCGGCGAAGATCTCGTCCAGGGTCATGGCGCCGTCGGAGCAGGAGGCGGAGTGAATGTGAAGATCGATCGTCATGTCGGGTCCTTTCCCGGTGTCGAAGCAAGCCCGAGGCCTTGCCATGCGCCTCCGGGATTTCCACGGGTCATGGCGTCTGCCGCGGCGGGCGGGGCGGATGCTGCGGGTCCGTCCATGATGTATCCCAGGCACGGAATCCCGGTCAAGGACTGAATTGGCGGCGGAGCGCATTGCCGGGGGTCCGGGGACGAGGACCCGGGGAAAAGGCCCGTTGAAAGCGGGGCTCGTTCTGTGGTATCAGGAGGCGGCCGCAAGGCCGGGTCCGGCATGGGCCCTCAGATGGACATCGTTCCCCGGGAGGCGAGCAGATGATGAATCAAATCCAGGCGGCGGCGGGTTTTCTGGAGGATCGGCTCGGGTCGCCGCCGCGGATCGGAATGATCACCGGAACGGGGCTCGGCGGCCTGACCGGCACCATGTCGGTGGATGCGCGCATCCCCTACGAGGAGATCCCCCACTTCCCCACCTCCACCATCGAGGGGCACAAGGGGACCCTGGTCGGCGGCCGTCTCTCGGGGGTTTCCGCCGTCGTCATGGAAGGCCGGTTTCATCTCTACGAGGGGTACGCACCCGCGCAGGTCGGCTTTCCCGTGCGCGTCATGGCGCGCCTGGGGGTCACCCACCTGTTCGTATCGAGCGCCGCCGGAGGCCTGGATCCCCGCTTCGACCCCGGCGATGCGATGCTGGTCATCGACCAGATCAACCTCACCGGCGCCAACCCGCTCACCGGTCCCAACCTGGACGCCTTCGGCCCGCGCTTCCCCGACATGTCCCGGGTGTACGACCGCGAGCTCATCCGGCTGGCGCGTAGGGAGGCCTTGGCCGAAGGCATCGAGCTCAAGCAGGGGGTGTACGTGGGCATCCGGGGCCCGAACCTGGAAACGCCTGCAGAGACACGGTTTCTCCGCATGATCGGAGGGGATGCCGTGGGCATGTCCACGGTGACGGAGGTCATCGCGGCCGTTCACTGCGGTCTGCGCATCGCGGCGGTGGTGGCGATCACCAACGTGAACCGGCCGGACTGCATGGAGGAGACCTCCATCGAGGAGGTCATCGCCGCAGCCGGGCGGGCCGGTCCGGCGCTCACCCGGATCTGGGAGCGGGTGGCGGCATGCCTCGAGTGAACGGGGAGACGAAAGGACAGCCCATGGAACGAGCCGACCTGGTCATCGAGAACGGAACCGTCCTCACCATGGACCCGGACAACCGCGTGATCGAGGACGGGTTCGTGGCCGTTCGCGGGGACACCCTCGCCGCGGTGGGTGCGGCCCCGCCCGGGGAGGCCCCGGAGGCGGCCCGGCGCATCGACGCCCGGGGGGGACTCGTCCTCCCCGGACTCGTCAACGCCCACACCCACGCCGCCATGACCCTGTTCCGGGGGCTGGCGGACGACCTTCCCCTCATGGAATGGCTCGAGCAGTACATCTTCCCCGCAGAAGGCCGCATGGACGCCGGCTTCGTCCGCGCGGGCACCCTGCTCGCCTGCGCGGAGATGATCCTTTCCGGGACCACCACCTTCTGCGACATGTACCTCTTCGAGGAGCAGGTGGCCGAGGCCGCCCGGAGCGCCGGCATGCGCTGCCTGGTGGGCGAGGTGCTCTACGACTTTCCCTCCCCGAGCTACGGCCCCATTGAGAAGGGGTTCGAGCACACCGAGGCGCTCATCGCAGATTGGAGAGACGACCCCCTGGTGAGCATCGCCGTCGAGCCCCATGCCATCTACACGTGCAGCCCGGACCTGATCAAAAGGGCCCGCGACATCGCGCTGAAGCACGACGTTCCGCTGATCATGCACGTGGCCGAGACCCGCACGGAGATCGACCAGGTGCGTGAGATGTACGGGAAGCGTCCCTTCGAGCACCTCGAGGCCCTGGGCGTCCTCGGACCGCACCTGATTGCGGACCACTGCGTTCACCTGGACGAGCCGGAGATGGACCGGATCGCCGCCCACGGGGTCCGGGCCGTCCACAACCCCGAGAGCAACATGAAGCTGGCCAGCGGGATCTCGCCGGTCTCCGAGCTCCTCGCCCGGGGCGTGACCGTGGGGCTGGGCACGGACGGCTGCGCCTCCAACAACAACCTGGACCTGTTCGGGGAGATGGACACGGCGGCCAAGCTCCAGAAGGTCGACACCATGGACCCCACCGACCTGGACGCCGCGGCCGTGCTGCGCATGGCCACCGTGGAGGGGGCCCGGGCCCTGGGCCTGGGGGATGTCACCGGCTCCCTGGAGGTCGGCAAGAAGGCGGACGTGATCGTGATCGACACCCACAAGCCCCACCTCACCCCCCTGTACAACCCCTTCTCCCACCTGGTCTACGCGGCGCGAGCCCAGGACGTCGCCCACAGCGTCATCAACGGCCGGCTGGTCATGGAGAACCGGACCCTCGGGGGCCTCGACGTGGAGCGCATCATGGAGGAGGCCCGGCGGCGGGCCGGGGACGTGATGCGCTGGACAGGATCGGGGCGTGAAGGTTAGGGATCAGGGTCGATGGATTCCGGCCGGCGGCCCCGGAGCTCGATGAGCGTGATCTCGGGGGGGCTGCCCACGCGCACGCGTGGACCCCAGGTGCCCGTGCCGCGGCTCACGTGCAGCAGCGAGCCCCCGCCCAGGTCGTGGGTTCCCTTCAGGAAGGGGTAGGCCAGGGCCACCACCAGGCCGAACGGAAAGATCTGGCCGCCGTGGGTGTGCCCCGAGAGCTGGAGGTCGACGCGGCCGCGGGAGGCGTCGTCCACCTCCGGCCTGTGGTGGAGAAGCAGGACCCACCGCCCGCCGGGCACCCGATCCAGCAGCGTCCCCAGAGGCGCGCCCCGGGGCCCCTCGAACCGGTGGGCCGCCTCGTCGTCCACGCCGAGGATCGAGAGCCAGGGCGCCGGACGGGCCTCCTCCCCGCGCAGAACACGAAAACCCGCCCGCTCCAGGAACCGCACCGATGCGTCGATGCCCCGGTAGAACTCGTGGTTCCCGGTGACGGCGAACTTCCCCAGCGGGGCCTCGATGGACCGGAGGGCCCGCGCCACGAGCGCGGGATCCGCCATGCCCCGATCCACGACGTCCCCGGTCGCCACGAGCAGGTCCGGCTTCAGGGACGCGACCCGTTCGGCCACCCGCTCGGCCGTCCGGGCCGAGTTGACCGCGCTGAGGTGGAGGTCGGAGATCTGCACGACCCGGAAGCCGTCCGCGTGG
>Ga0207797_1001718_pt1 | contig 15713 bp, 14 predicted proteins | sample PRCRCaboRojoPR_6_FD_187275 | JGI IMG/M metagenome (GOLD analysis project Ga0207797, IMG submission 187275) | Marine sediment microbial community from Cabo Rojo, Puerto Rico - PR CR 10% Liquid 1 (SPAdes) | ecosystem: Environmental > Aquatic > Marine > Coastal > Sediment | place: Cabo Rojo, Puerto...
TGGATGATCTGACAGGCAGTCTCATAGACAGCGCGTCCGCTCTCCGTTGGCACGGTCTCGAAGCCCTCCCGGTGCAGCAACTGGACACCGTACTCAGTTTCAAGCGACTTCACCTGTAGGCTGACGGCGGGCTGACTGAGGTCCAGGATCTCGGCTGCGCGCGTGAAGCTCTTGTGCTCTATGACCTTGCAGAGGGCTACCAGCTCCTCTAATCTGGGCATTGTCTACCTTACTCAGCAGCGCCAGTGATGGCGCCGCTCACGCCGTGGTTGGTCTCATCAGAGAGGCCAAGCAGTTGCGAGCTCATCTTGGGCAAGCGAGCTTTCACCGCGTCACGTTCCTACGCCTCGATAGGTCCAGCCGGCTGCCCGGGCTTGGCTCGCGGGGAAGACATGTCGCCCGTCGACGATCGTGGCGTGACCGACCGCCGCCTGGAGATCGGCCAGGTCCAAGGCCCGGTAGTCATCGTGCGCCACCATCACCACCAGCGCGTCGCATCCCTGCACACGCTCCTGGAGGTCGCCCTGGTAGTCGGCCACGTAAGGATCGTGGATCACCACCTCGGCCCCCAGCTCGCGCAGCTCCTCCACCAGCACGGCGCTGGGGCTGTTGCGGGTGTCGTCGGAGTTCTCCAGGTAGGCGTAGCCCAGCACGGCTACCTTCGCCTCGTCGATCGACACGCCCGCCTCCTCCAGCGCCTCGACGGTCAGGTCGACCATGTGATGCGGCATCCCGTCGTTGACGGCGCGGGCCGTAGGAATGAGGCGAGGCTGGAAGCCGTCGCCGGCATTGGCAATCAGCAGCCAGGGGTCCTTGGGGATGCAGTGGCCGCCCACACCGGCGCCCGGCAGGTGCATAGCGCGGTACGGGGACTTGTTAACCAGCTCCCGCACCTGCCAAACGTCAGCGCCCAGATCCTCGCAGAGGAGGGCCATCTCGTTGGCAAAGGCGATCTGAACGTCGCGATAGGCGTTCTCCATGGTCTTGACCAGCTCCGCCGTCAGGCAGTCCACGGGGTCCAGGTCGCCCTCCACGACGTGGTCGTAGAAAGCCACGGCCGCCTGTGCAGCCTCGGGTGTCATGCCCCCCACGACGCGGTGCATGTGGCGGATGTTGTGCAGCAGCTTGCCTGGCATAACCCGCTCTGGACAGTTGACCAAGAAGAAATCCTCACCAGCTCGCAGCCCGGAGGTCTCCTCCAGGAGCGGCTGCACAAGCCCTCTCATAGTTCCCGGGGCGATGGTGGACTCGATGATGACCAGAGTTCCAGGGGAGAGATGCTCACCGAGGTCGGTCAGCGCGCCGCGCAGCGCCTTATAGCGCGGCTTTCTGCTACTCGGGTCGACCGGGGTCTCCACGGCGATGAGGGCCACCTCCGCTCGGCGACACGGCTCGTAGTCGGTTGTGGCGACGAAGTTGCCCTCGGAGACCACCCGCGCCACGAGCTCCGGAAGCCCAGGCTCTTTCCCCTCGATGGGGCACTCCCCGCGGTTGATCATGTCAACCTTCTCCTGGCTGCGGCGGATGCCCACCACGGGGAAACCGGCCTCGGCGAAGAGGCAGGCCACCGGCAGACCGACGTAGCCCAGGCCGATGACAACGACCCGTGCTTCCTTCGATTGAATACGATGTTTCAGGTTGGCGTGTTTCATCTGAGTCCTTGTTGTTGTCGACTTACACAGCGTTCCACAAAGCGGGCACAGAGATGCACAGAGAGCGACTGCGGTATGCATGGCGACTGCCACGCCTGGTACCATTCGGTGTCACAATGCTTGGCTCTCCTGCCATACGCGTTCCGTAAACGCCTGTCCTGTCTCCAGGCGATGCTTCAGTTGGTCCCGTGTTAGCACGAGCAGATCTACACCGACGGGGAGATCGAAGTAAGGATAGAACGAGCGGATCTGCTCAATGGGATCTCCCCACTCGCCGTCTCGGAGAACGATCAACACGTCCACGTCGCTGGTTCCCACGTGGTCACCCCGGGCGATGGATCCGAACAGGCGTATTTGGGTCACTTCGGAGTGTTCGGCACGAATCTGCCTGGCGATTTCCTGCAGCCTAGACAGCAGTTCATCCCGATCAAGGGAGATGATCTTTACAGAACCGGATGATGTCTGACGCAGCATCCACCGCCTCTTCAGCTTTCTGATGGTTGTAGTAATCGGCCGGCTTGCCCTCGGGAAATCCGTTGGGATAGCGGGTCGGGATGTAGTGAGCGTCCAACAGTTGCGCCAGCTGGACGATCTTACCAGGGACCGGAATCACCTCCAAGCCACGGAGCATTGGCGTAATGGCGTGCCCCCACACGCTGTAGCCGTGTTTCATCAACATGGCTTTGACCGCTTTCTCGGCGGCCTGCTGTGCGGTGAAGCAAGCCCACTCCCAGTACTCGTATTGCAGGTCTATGTTGGCTCGGGAGAGGTCCCGTTCTGCCTGCTCAAGCCAGTCTCTATAGCGATTCATGTCCTTGGCCTATCTCGACGACTTGGTGTGTCTTTCCCGATTCTACCAGGGCCAGGGCCAGGCGCAAGGCCTGCAGTCCATCCTGGCCGCTGACCGGGACCGGCTCGTCGTCGAGCACAGCCTGGGCGAAGGCCTCCAGCTCCGCCTTCAGCGGCTCGTAACGCTGGAGGGGATAGCGCACCATGCGCCCCTCGCTGACGCCTTTCAGCACCTCCAGCGCGCTCCACATCTCGCCGTTGGCCTGGGCGTTCTCGTAGAAGAAGAGGTCCTTGGTCAGGCTGTCCACGCGGAACATGCCGCGCTCGCCCAGCACGGTGACGTCGCGCACCTTGGTGGGCGTCAGCCAGTTGATCTCCAGCATGCCAGTTGGCCCGCCCTGGAAGTGGATCAAGCCGGTCAGCAGGTCCTCGTGGTCGGTGTGTATCTCCTGCTGGGTTTCGGCGTAGACGCGGACGGGCTCGTCGCCGCTGACGAAGCGCATCACGTCGAGATCGTGGGGCGCCAGGTCGACCACCACGCCCACGTCGCGGATGCGGGCCGGGAAGGGGCCGACGCGGCGGCAGACGATCTGGAAGATGCGGCCCAGCTCCCCCTCATCTAGGTGGTGCTTGAGGGCCTGGATGGCAGGGTCGAAACGGACGATGTGGCCCACCATCAACTTGCGCCCTAGTTCATTGGCCCGGTCGATGATGGCCTGAGCTTCGTCGATGGCGCCGGCGATGGGCTTCTCCACCAGGATGTGGGCGCCGCTCTCCATAGCCGCCGAGGCTACCTCGTGGTGCAGAGAGGTAGGGACGGCCACGGTAACCAGGTCGGGCGCCTCGGACGTCAGCATCTCGCCGTAGTCGGTGTAGGACGGGACGCCGTAGGTGCTGCCTAGCTCCTCTGCTCTGTTGGGGTCACGGTCGGCGACGCCGACCAGCGTCGTGGCGGGCAACGCGGTGTAGACGCGGGCGTGGTGCTGTCCCATAGAGCCCACGCCGATGACGGCCGCTTTCAGTGGTGTTGTTGGAGACGTCAAATGTATGTACTCCTATCCGCAGATTACTCAGATGTCACAGATTGGAAACGTCTACACAGTGTCTCACGGAGAAGCCACTGAGATCCACAGAGAACCTCCGTGATCTCTGCGTAGAAACAGTCGTTCGTCAGCATGCGCTGTTCACAGCCTCTACGATGGCGTGCAGATCGCCCTCGCTCAAGGCGGGGTGGACCGGCAGCGACAGGACCTCCTGGGATGCCCGCTCCGCTTCGGGCATGCTCACGTCGTAGCCCAGGGTCTCCGTGTAGAGGGTCTGTCGATGGACGGGCACCGGGTAGTAGATGCCATAGCCAACATCGTTGGCCTTCAGATGCTCGGCGAGGGCGTCGCGCTGGCCATCGGGGACGCGTACGGTGTACTGATGGAAGACGTGACGGGAGCCGTCCGGCACGGTGGGCGTCACCACCCCTTCCAGGTGCTGGCTCATGAAGCGGGCGTTGGCGATGCGCGCCTCGTTGAAGCGCTCCAGCTTCTGGAGCTGCGCCAGGCCGATAGCGGCGTGGATGTCCGTCATGCGGAAGTTGTAACCCAGCTCCTCGTGGTAGTACCGCCGACGCATACCGTGTTGTCGGATGGCCTGGCACTGATGGGCCACGGCGTCGTCGTCGGTAGTGATCATCCCGCCCTCGCCGGTGGTCATGTTCTTGGTGGGGTAGAAAGAGAAGCAGCCGGTTCCGAAGCTCCCCGCGCGCTGGTTTCGATACTCGGCGCCGTGTGCCTGACAAGCGTCCTCGATGACGGCCAGGTCGTGCTCCTCGGCGATGGCCATGATGCGGCCCATGTCGGCGGTGAGGCCGAAGAGGTGGATCGGCATAATGGCCTTGGTGCGGGGCGTGATGGCCTGCTCGATCTGTTCGGCGTCGATGTTGAACGTCACCGGGTCGATGTCGACGAAGACGGGCTCGGCTCCGGTGAACAGAATGCTGTTGGCCGAGGAGATGAAGGTGAAGGGGGAGGTGATCACCTCGTCCCCCTCGCCGATCTCGTGGGCCAGAAGCGCCACGTGCAGCGCCGTCGTTCCGGAGGAGGTGGCGATGGCGTGCTTGACGCCGCAGTAGTCGGCGAAGGCCTCCTCCAAGGCCTCCACCTTGGGGCCCTGGGCCAGCATGCCGGAGTCCAGCACCTCCAGGACGCCCTGCTTCTCCTCTTCACTCATCAAGGGTTTGGCAATTGAAATCACGTTGTACGCTCCCAGTCTCGTTTCTCTATCTCGATTCTCGCGCCACAGGTCTGGCACGTCAATAGGATCGCGTCGCTCTCCTCGGCATGCTGAGGCTCCTCTGCTCCCAGGCCCAATCGGGCTCCACAGTGACAGACGAAGCCCCGCAGTCGCGCCGGGTTGCCGAAGGCCAGCCCGTGATCGGGCACGTCGTCGGTGACGACGGATCCGGCGCCGACCATGGCCCAGGATCCGACGGTGACCCCGCAGACGACCACGGCATTGGCGCCGATGGCGGCCCCAGTCCTGACGTGCGTCTCAGAAAGCTCCCAATCGTCGGGGTCCTTGAGGGAGCCATCGGGGTTGATGGCCCGAGGGCGCTTGTCGTTGGTGAAGACGCAGTGGGGTCCGCAGAAGACGCCGTCGTCGATGGTGACGCCGTGGTAGATGGAGACGTAGTTCTGGACCTTGACGTTGTCCCCCAGCACGACGCCGGTGTCGACGTAGACCCCTTTGCTCAGGGTGCAGTTGCGGCCGATCGTGGCGCCCTCGCGCACCTGGCCTTGATGCCAGATTGAGGTTTCTTCACCGATCTCTGCGTCGGGGGATACGTCGGCGGTGGGATGGATTCGGATGTTTGAGGTCATGGCGTGTCCTGATCTTCAATCTTACGGGTCAACGTAGTGCAGAAACGGTATGGATCCGCGCGAGCACCTCACCTCGATCAATTGAGATGATCTTCACAGAATGGTATGATCTCTGACGCAGCATGGACCGCCTCCTTGGCCTTCTTCCGGCCGAAATAGCCGGCAGGCTTCCCTTCACGGAACCCGTTAGGGCATCGGGTGGGCATGTAGTAGGCGTCCAGAAGCTGTGCACGTTCAATTATGACACCCGGACTTCAATGCTCTCCAATCCTCTTAGCATCGGTGTGATGGCGTGCCCCACGTGCTATATCCACGTTTCAGGGGCAACGCCTTGATGGCTTTCTCCGCTGCCTACTGGGCCGTGAAGCAAGCCCACTCCTAGTACTCGAACTGGACCTCAATGTCAGCCCGGGGTAGATCCCACTTCGCTTGTTCCAGCCAATCCCGATAACGGTTCACGCTCTTGGTGTTCCAGATAGGGCCTCGATGCTCGCCGACCACCCGAAAGGGGCACTGTTCAGTGCTTGAATCTTAGCACGGAGGTGAGGGCTGTCAAGCGGCTTGACAGATCGGGCAGCGTCAGTACGATTGGGACTGACGCAGGGTTTGCCCGTCCTCTGGTCAGGCGCCTGTTCTCTCATCCAGATCGGCAGCGAGCAACGGGAGGTTTGCACAATGAATCTGTGGCACGAGCTACCCACCGGGCCCGACTGGCCCAACGTGATCTACGTGGTCGTGGAGATTCCGCGTGGGGCGCGGAACAAGTATGAGTACGATCGAGAGGGTGGGTTTATGAAGCTGGACCGAGTCTTGTTCTCGTCGCTCCACTACCCGGGCGACTACGGCTTCATCCCCCGAACCCTGCGGGCCAACGGAGACCCCTTGGCGGTCCTGGTGATGTCGAACGAGCCGACGTTCTCCGGCTGTGTGATTGAGGCGCGTCCGCTGGGCGTCTTCCGCCTGATCGACAAGGGAGAGCGTGATGACAAGATCCTGGCCGTCCCTCATACGGACCCTCTCTTCCAGGAGTATGATGACCTGGACGACGTACCCAAACACTTCTTGGAGGAGGCGGGGCACTTCTTCAAGGTCTACAAGGACCTGGAGATGGTCGAGGTTGACGCGAAGGTGTGGGACGATCAGGATGACGCCTACGAGGAGATCGAGGCGGCTATGGACCGGTACTGGGAGCACGTCCAAGGACGCTGCTGACGGGGTGCGAGGGTTCCTGAGATCGGCCCTGCGCTTAAATAAGTTCTTAACAACTCTGTTACGCTGTTTCAATGCTCATTTGATATCATCATCGTAGGGCAAGGAGGTAGCTTGCCTGCGGCGCGGATTCCGGTCCATGGGATGGTCGGGAGGACGCGCAGAAGCTTGAGAAGAGCGGGATTGGCTCTGCGATGATGAACAATGAATCTGAGAAGCCGCTTGCGGGGGCTGCCGGCCGGGGCCGTGAGGCCTCGGAGCGGAGCGACGATGCCCGACATGACCGTCGCGATGGCGTGAAGGGGCTTTCGCTGCTGCTCGTCGAGGACGACGAGGTGATCCGCGAATCGTTCCTGGATTGGCTGGCTTCGGTGTTGCTTGACTCAGACATAGTCGGCGTTTCGTCCGATGCGGTAAGCTCCCTGAGGCCCGCGCGGCTGCCCCAGGTGATCGTGGTCGACGTGGCCCTGCCGGGCGACGGCGGGATCGACATAGTGCGCAGCCTTCACCACGTCTTTCCTGCTGCGCAGATCGTGGCACTGGTGGTCGGGGGTGAACGCCAGCCTTGTGAGGCCATCAAATCGGCCGGGGCAGAGGCCTGTCTGCCGATATGGAAGGTACACGAGGGCCTGGTGCCCATCGTGCGACGCCTGGGGAGGGCGTGACGGCGTCTCGTTCGTTCGAGTCGTGGTTGGGCGATGGAGCAGCGCGTCAGGTGCACGGGCTATGCTGACGGCCCTCGTTCGGCTATCGACCTTCTTGACACACGCCTTTCCAGTACCGGCCATTTGCGGAAGCAGTTCAGCAGCGAACCCCGCCCTCGAACTGGGTAAGACGCTCGGGACGGGGTTCGGAACACGCTCTCTGGACTGTCCAGCGCAGACCTGTGACCGGCGCTGGCCCTCGCCTGACACTGCCGCTGCCAAGCCATCGCTGACGCCAGGCTGATTCTGTCGCTAAGCTACTGCCGCCGCTAAGCTACTGCCGTCGCTACGCTATTGCCGCCGCTACGCTATTGGGGTCGCCAATCAAGGCGGACCAGAGCGATGCCGCCGCGTTCGAAGTACTCGAGATGCAGGGTATGGGTCCCCTCACTCAGATCCACGATGGCTCTGCGGTATCCCCTCATGGGACGCCAACTGTCGATGACCGGCTCGCCGTCGACGATGAGCCGGACGCCGTCGTCGGAGTAGGTGCTGAAGAGATAGCGGCCTCCGCTCAGCTCGACCTCGCGGGTCCAGGCGGCGGAGAAGTTGTCGGAGGGAATCCCCGGGGCCGGGGAGTCCCAGCCCCAGTTGACGTCAAGCGTCTCCTCCTGACGGCTAACCACCGGATCGCCGGCCAGTCGGGCGTTGTCGTAGTAGACCACGCGCCACGGGCCTCCTGGCCCCCGGTCGTCGGCCGCGGCCTGCGGCGTGGCCGGGGGCGCTGCCTGGGAGGTCTGCTCTGCTCGGACGCGGACCGTGGCGGCCTGGAGGCGCTCGAAGTACTCCACGCGGACGTCGTGAGCGCCCGCCGAGAGGGTCACACAGCCCGTTCGGCTGCCGCGCATGGGACGCCAGGCGTCGATGACGCGCTGTCCATCGACGAACAGGCGGATGCCGTCGTCGCTGGTGGTCGAGAAGCAAGTGCGACCGGCGGGGAAGGAGAATGTCCCGCTCCAGCGGACGGAGAAGTTGTCGCGGCCCACCTCCGGAGTAGGTGTACCCCAGCCCCAATCGAAGTCGATGGTCTGGTCCTGGCGCGTCAACGCCGGTGCGCCGGAGAGCTGATAGTTGTCGAAGTACTCCGCCTGCCAGGGGCCCAGCTGCAGCTCTTCGGGCTCCGGCTCCTGGACCGGCGTCGTCGGTGTCGGTGTCGGCTGCACAGAAGGAACCCCCTGGCGCTCCCACCAGAAGCGGATGCGGGCACCCCCGGCGCGTTCATAATACTCCACCTTGATGGTGTGGGTGCCCTCCAGGTCGATGCCGGACACGTAGTGGTATTCGTAGTCCATGGCCTGCCAGTAGTCCATCACCAGACCGTTGTCGATCCAGACGCGAACGCCGTCGTCGGAGCGGACGTTGAACTGGTAGGTGCCTGGCTGGAAGGTGACGTCTTGCTCCCAGACGACGGAGAAGTTGTCGGCCGGCATCCAGGGCACCGGCGCGCCCTCGCCCCAGTCGAAGTTGATGGCGGCGTCGTCACGGATCAGCTCGGGGCTGCCGCGCAGCTCGGGGTTTCCGTAGTAGCGGCCCTCCCACCCACGGAAGGCACCCAGCCGGTTCCACCAGACGTGGGCGCTGGCCTGTCCGCCGTGTTCGTAGTAGGTGACCTCCACGGTGTGTTGACCACTGCTCAGGGTCAGGTCCCCGGAGTGGGTGTTGGGTAGCTTCTGGTTATACCAGGCGTCCACCACGCGCTGTCCGTCGACCGCGATGCGCACCCCGTCGTCGGTGCTGGCGAAGAAGCGATAGGTACCGGCCTCGAAGCCCAGCGTCCGGGTCCAGCGGACGGAGAAGTTGTCGCTGGGCAGGCTGGCATCGGGGCTACCGCCGCCCCAATCGAAGTCGATGGCGGGGTCGTAGCGCACCAGTGCGGGCGACCCCGAGAGAGCGCGATTGTCGTAGTACTCACCGCGCCAGACGTCGCTGCCGCTGACCCGCTCCCACGCCACCTGGATCTGGGCGCCACCGTTGCGCTCGTAGTACTCGACCCGGACGGTGTGCGTGCCTCGCGGGATGACGTGGTCGACGAAGCTCCAGGCGGCCTGTTGGTCCTGCCAATCGTCGACGACCAGGACGCCGTCGACCCAGATCCGGAGCCCATCGTCGGACAAATAGGAGAAGCGGTAGGTGCCGGCATCGAACCAGAAGTCGCCGGTCCAGCGGGCGGAGAAGTTGTCGGCGGGCACGCCCTGACCAGGGCTGCCGCCTCCCCAGTTGGCGTCCAACTGGTTCTCGAAGCGGGTCAGCACCGGCGCGCCGGCAAGGGTCGGATTTGCGAAATACTCGGCATACCAGTTGTTCTGGGCGACCGCCGGACTGGGCAGCGCGGTGACACAGATGGCTGCCAGGGCGACGACCAGGACGGCAGTCAGGCCCTTCCTTCTTCCGTAACGTCGCGTGTTATGGTGTCTCATCGTCCATCCTCCATCCCCGGTCCTAGGGGTTCTCAAGAATCTTAGATCCGTCTCCCGTCTATCTCCAGCTGAGCTGGATTTGCATACGCTACCTCTCAATTATAATAGACGTTGGATCTCGGGTAAAGGTTCCGCTTCCCTGCTTATTGTCGTCTGGCGAAATTCACGTATAATGTGCCGCCGCGAGCGATGCTGTGAAGCCGCGAAGGCTTGGCTCGCTCCCACCCGTTTAGCACTTCATCCGGAGGATATCTCGTGGCGCGGTTCTGCCTGCGCAACGGGAGGTCGTTCGATGGAGAAACGTATGATCGCCGTATGATGCGTAGGTTGAGGGAGGTTCTATGGCTAAAGGTGGCAAGAGGGTTGGACGGAGCACGACGCCTCGCTCCTTGAACGAGGAGCCGCAGGATGATCAGATCTGGTGGTGGATTGGGGGAGCTGCCGCACTGCTCCTGGTCGGAGCGGTCGCCGTCTGGTTGATCACCCGCTCCGGAGGTGCAGCGTCTCCCACCGCCACACCGAGCCCCACGGAGCCTGTCGAGATGACGGCCGCGCCGACAACAGCTGCACCTACGACAGCTGCGCCGACAGAGGAATCAACTGAGGAGGATGTCTCTTCGATGCCGGAGCAAACGGAAGATCGCAACGAGATGTACAGCGAGCCGCCCGAGATGCAGATCGACCCCACTCAGGCGTATCAGGCCACGATCTCGACGGAGAGGGGCGACATCGTGGTCGACCTCGATGCCAGCGCGGCGCCGAGGACGGTCAATAACTTCGTCTTCTTGGCGCGAGAGGGGTTCTACGATGGATTGACGTTCCATCGCGTTGAGCCTGGCTTTGTCATCCAAGGTGGTGATCCGTTGGGCACGGGCACGGGCGGTCCGGGCTACACCGTGCCGGCGGAGATAGAGCTGCAGCACGTCAAGGGGGCTATCGCCATGGCCCGTCGGGGCGATCAGGTGAATCCAGAACGCGCCTCCAGCGGCAGTCAGTTCTATATCACCTTGGACCAGACCCCGCACCTGGACGGCGCTTACACGGTCTTCGGCGAGGTGGTCGGAGGGATGGACGTGGTGGAGTCGATCGCCAGAGGGGACGTGATCGAGTCGGTCACCATCGAAGAGGAATAGGCGTATGGCGCGGGTCGAGGTTCCGTCGTCGTGGGAGAGCTTGCGGGTCGCCACGATGAAGGGCGTCATCCTGGTCGTGGGCGCGACGGACACGGGCAAGACGACCCTGGCGCGTTACCTGTACCGACGGCTGAGGGACCACCATAAGCGGGTGGCCTTCGTGGATGGGGATATGGGACAGGCCACGCTGGGCCCGCCGACGACGGTGACGATGGCGGTGAGCGAAGGAGGTGATGATGGCTTCCCTCCCGACGGGCGGCGCTACCGCGCCTTCATCGGTGACATCTCCCCAACAGGGCATATGCTGCCCACGGTGGTGGGGGCGCACAAGCTCGTGGAGCGGGCGCGGGGGGCGGGCGCGACGGCCATCGTCGTCGACACCACCGGCCTGGTGGCCGCGTCGCAGGGCGGTGGTGCGCTCAAGCTGGCCTTGGTGGACCTCCTGCGACCCGAGGTGGTGATCGGCCTGCAGCGAGGGAGCGAGCTGGAGCACCTCCTGGTCCCTCTCCGTTGCAGCCGGCGAACGCGGGTGATCGATCGGGAGGTGCCGCAGGCTGTGGAGCGTCGTGGTCCCAAGATGCGCCGAGCGCATCGCGCTGCCCAGTACTGCCGTGCCTTTGAGGAAGCCCGCCCCCTGACGATGCGCTGGGTGGGGCGGGCCGTGTTTCCCGCGCCGTCCTTCTCCCAGCATCGGTTGGTGGCGCTGGAGGACGGCGAGGGATTCGTCTTGGGGCTCGGTATCGTCACCGATTATGATCCAGACGGCGGCACCGTGACCTTGTTGACGCCGATCGCCTCTCTGGAGGACGTGGACGCGATTCGCGTGGGTGACGTAGCCGTGCATCCCAGGACCTTTCGGGACGAGCGCTTGTAACGCACGATGGCGCGCCGGATACGGCGTGGCATCCCTCCTGCTCAGCCCTGGCAGGCGCAGGCGATCTCTGGGAGGACCTCGGCAACGTCCCCGTGGATCACGACGTCGGCGACATCGTCGGCATAGGTCTCGGTGAGGTTGACCACGATCATACATCCACCGTGCCGGTGCATGCGCAGGGGCAGCTGCGAGACCGGGACGACCTCCAGCGATGACCCGGCGATGAGCATCAGATCGGCGGAGCGGACCTGGGACACAGCTGCGTTGAACACCTTGACCGGGAGTTGTTCGCCGAAGAGCACGATGTTGGGCTTCAGAACGCCGCCGCAGTGACTGCAGCGCGGGAACTCGTCGGCGTCGAGGAAGGACGCGATGAGGTCCCTGGTGGGCTCGACCTGATAGCAGTCCATACAGGTGGCGGACCGGAGGTTTCCGTGGACCTCCAGCACGTTGGTGGACCCAGCCTGCTGGTGGAGGGCGTCGATGTTCTGGGTGATGACGGCCTCCAGATATCCCTCAGCCTCCAGCTTCGCCAGGGCCAGGTGCCCGGGGTTGGGCACCGCCTCGACCAGCGTCCTCGCCAGCGGCCGTATCCAGTCGTAGAAGGCCTCCGGGTTGCGTCGAAAGGCGTAGATGGAGGCGACCTGCATGGGATTGACCGTCTCCCAAAGTCCCGTTCCAGGCGAGCGGAAGTCTGGGATGCCGGAGGGTGTGCTGATGCCGGCGCCGGTGAGGGCGATGGGATGGCGGGACCTCCGGAGGAGCCGAGCAGCCTTCGAGATCGAATGGTTGTCCTGAGGAGTCATAGGTGCTCCCTACGTGGGGGCCGATCGGCGCCGGGCAAGGTGTCGCCGCCGGCCACGCGGTGGGCCCAGCGCGTCGTCTCCGGCAGGCGGTATCGGGGGGCGCACCTCAGCACCAGCGAGATGGCCGAATCGAGATCGACGCGGTGGCCAATGGAGACGAAGACCGGGTTGACCCCAGCGCGCGTCCGCACGACCGCGCCGATGACCTCGCGGTTCCCATGGGTGTCCTCGTCGTAGAGGTGGGACCAGCTGCCTCTCTCCTCACCAGGCTCGCGGTACGATCCGCAGAGGCGCGACTTGGCGCACCCCACGGAGGGCACGTCGAGCAGGACGCCCAGGTGCGTGGCCAATCCAAGACGGCGTGGGTGAGCCAGGCCGTGGGCATCGAAGATCAGCACGTCGGGGGCGGTCGTCAGCTTCTCCAGAGCGTCGAGGGTGACTGGACCTTCACGAAAGGCCAGGAGCCCCGGTACGTAAGGGAACGCGACCGGTCTGCTGACCGTGACCGCCTCCAGCGGCTTGAGGCTGGGCAGCGACAGAAGCACGACCGCGGCTCGGGATTCATCCCCCTTCACGCTGACGTCCACCCCGGCGACCACCTGCGGCGATGGCTGGAGCGGCTCGACGATCACGTGCTCGCTGAGGTCGTGTTGGATGCTTCGGGCTCTCTCCGGCGAGACGTCCCAAGGGTGCGTCCTGACGGGACTAAGGGTCATAGCGTCTCAATCAGGTTCTCTACAAACGCCTTGTACTGCCGAACGACGAGGCTATCGAGGTGCATCTTGACCATGGGCGACTGCTGACTGGCCGACTGGAAGGCCAACTCTGGCGCAGGGGGAATCATACCGACGAGGTTGTGCTTCAGCTCCTCCTCGATCGTCTCCTTGGTGAAGGAAGTGGCGGAGCGATTCCGCTTGATCATGATGAGGCTGATCTTGTGCCGGGGGATGTTGAGGGTGTGATTCATCTGGCTGAGAAGCTTGTCGGCCAGCGCCAAAGCGACGTTATCCGGCTCCAAGGCGATGACGACGTGGCGGCAGCGCGGCAGGACGCGTTGGTTGACCTCGCCCAGACCGACCCCTAGATCGAGGAAGAGGTAGCTAGCCATGGCTCCAAGGTGGCGGACGATGAGCTCGGCGTGGTCCGGCGACACAGGCTCGACGGCGCCCAGGGGCTCAGTCCGACTGCCGAGAACGAGGAGGCCGGATTGATGTTCGTCCAGCTGGGCCTGTATGAAGGCTGCGTCGATCTGACCGATGGGCTTTTCCAGCACCTGCCCCAGCCCGTCGTGTTCCGGCAGACCAAGCTGAAAGGCGGCCGTCGCCATGCCGGACCGCATCTCGGCGAGGACGACGACGTGATTATCCTGGGGCTGCTCCTCCTGGGCTGGAGGGGGGTCCCGTTCCGCCAGGGCCACGGCCGCGTTGACGGCCAGCGTGGTGGTGCCAACGCCACCCTTGGCCCCCAGGAAGCCGACGACGTTCGGCGTGGCGGGTTTCTCCGCTGGTCGCCCGCGGGCTGAGCGGAGGAGGAGGGCTTCCACCCGTGAGAGCAGCTCCTGAGGATGGATGGGCTTGGTGAGGAAGTCGTCAGCGCCGGCCTCGAACCCCGCCACCTTGTCCTCGACCTCGGACTTGGCGGTGAACATAAGGATCGGCAGGTCGGCCGTGTCCGGATCGGCACGGAGGCGACGGCTGACCTCGTAGCCATCGATATCCGGCATCATAATGTCGAGCACGACCAGGTCGGGATCCTCCGCGCGGGCCTTCTCCAGGGCCGTCTTGCCTTCCTGGGCAGCGATGATCTCGTAACCCTTGCGATCCAGAACCAGGCCAACGAGCTTCAGGGTCTGGATATCGTCATCTACAACTAAGATCTTCTTTGCCATACGTGCCCATCCTTAGCTGCTTCCGGCCCAGACGTCGTGCTCGTCTTGTGAGCTGCGTGAAGGCGTCGCGTCGTGTGTCCGGACGGGCTCAACGCGTCGAACCGCCACAAGGAACATCCAGCGACCCTCCAAACCTACTGTATCACAGATGGTGACCTTTGACAAGAGTGCCGTTTGCACGTCCACGGTTTCGTCGTTTTCGGCTGTGAGGTGGCCGGCTCTTGCGCGGAGACTATGAAGAAGCCACTAGACCCAGGGTGAGGCGGGCTTTGGCATTTGGGCGAGCCTCCGACGTGCCGGTCGCCTTGAGACTGATAAGGCTCGGTTGCACGTCAGGCCTTCCGGAGCTTGAGCAGACCCGCCGCGGTCAGAGCGAGCCAGGTGGCGAGGCTGCACGCCAGGCCGAGGTACCACGTCCGGGGAGCGAAGGTCATCCTGACGGTGTGCTCCCCGGCGGGGACGCTGACGGCCCGGAATGTGTAATCGGCCCGCAGGACGGGCGTGGCTTCTCCGTCGACGCTCGCCCGCCAGCCGGGATAGTAGACATCGCTGAGCACCAACCACCCGCTGGTCGGGCTCTCCACTCGGAGCTCGACGGCGTTGAGGCCGTAGCGCAAGAAGGCGATGCGGCTGGTTGGGGGGCCGTCCGACCTCCGCGGCGAGGGACGGGTTCCCTCCTGTTCCAGGACCACCGTTCGGGCCGGGTCGAAGGAGGAGGCGTGGATGGCCTGCCAGGCGGCCTCGTGGTCGGAGACGACGTGTTGGTCCGTGACGAAGAGGGCCCTGGGTAGGGCTGCGGTGTTGAGGTAGATGTCGATCTCCGCCCCGGCGTAGACGGGCACCAGGCGCTCGTCGCCGGGCGGTTTGCCTTTGTCGGCCAGGACGTACTTGACGCCGAGCAGGTTGTAGAGCGGCGATCCTCGCTGGCCCACCGCCCAGCGGTAGGCCTGATAGGGGGCCAGGCTCAGGGGGTTGTAGATACCGCCGATGTCGTAGAGTCCGTGAACCAAGGCGGCGTCCGGCTGCCAGGCCGATGCGTGGTCTTCGATGCGGAAGAGCCTCTCGTCCTCCTGGAGGAACGCGACGATGTCTGGATGGTGGAAGCCGACCGTGGGGTCGTGGCGGTCGATCTCCAGCGTCGAGCCCAGCGCAATCAGGTCGACGGCCAAGAGTACGGGGACCAGCCACTGCGCCCAGGATCGCCAGCGAGCCAGGGCGATCACCGTGCCGCTGAGCATCAGCAGGGCGGCGGCTATGACGATGCTTTGGGTGGCCTGGAGCACGCGGTCTGGCGGCGGCACGGAGCGCGCCTGCGGCAGGCCGAGGGCAAGCAAGAGGAGGGCGGCCGCGGCGGTGATCAGACCGGGCCAG
>Ga0207797_1001719_pt1 | contig 15712 bp, 18 predicted proteins | sample PRCRCaboRojoPR_6_FD_187275 | JGI IMG/M metagenome (GOLD analysis project Ga0207797, IMG submission 187275) | Marine sediment microbial community from Cabo Rojo, Puerto Rico - PR CR 10% Liquid 1 (SPAdes) | ecosystem: Environmental > Aquatic > Marine > Coastal > Sediment | place: Cabo Rojo, Puerto...
CCTCCGGGTGTCCCGGGGAGCCCGACCGGTCGGTCCCCCGGCTCGCGGGACCGTATCCGGGCCGACACACACTTATCATAAACGAAGCATAAACGAAGCCTACCGGTCCGTAGCGCCGTTCCGGGGCGCCTAAACCGCGGTTTTAGGCTAGCCGAAAACCACAGATTTATGATATATACGCCCCTACGGCCGGTGATGAGCACCCAAAGCCTCGAACGGCGGACCCGGAACTACCTGAGCAACAACGTCCCCCAGATCCAGGAGCACGGCGGCTACTTCCAGATCGAGGACGTCGACCAGGACAACGGCGAGGTGACCGTCGCCATCGGCGGTGCCTGCTCGGGCTGTGGCATCGCGCCGATGACGATCAAGGCAATCGAGCGGCGACTGCCGGCCGAGGTGGACGAGATCTCGGCGGCGACCGTCCGGCGGGCGAGCGGGCCCCGCGCAGCGGTGATGCCGTCGAAGATCGACGAGATGGAGGAGATGGAGGAGTACGAGGACTACGACCCGCCGTTCTGAGCCGGCGACCGCGTCGCTCGCCCCGTGGTGAGCACGTCAGCTCCCTGCCCTGGCCGGTGGCCTCAGTCGGCCGCGAGCACCCGCTCGACCCGGTCGGCGACGGGGTCGCTCCCGACCTCGCCCAGCCCGGCGATGGCGTCACGGAACGCGGTCTGGTAGCTCGCGGGGCCGTGGACCTCGCCGAAGCGGCCGGCCGCGGCGGCCTCCCCGGCCAGCCCGAAGCCGGCGGTCGCCAGCAGTGCCGCCTCCAGCGGCTCCTCGAGCCCGCCGGCGAACGTCGCCACCGACCCGCCGAGCATACAGCCGGTGCCGACGACCCGTCCCATCATCGGGTCGCCGGTCCGGAGCTCGTAGGCCGCCTCCGCCGTGGCGACGACGTCCGTCTCCCCGGAGGCGACGACGACGGTGTCGTACTCCCGGGCACAGGCCATCGCCGTCTCAGCGATGGCGGCGTAGTCGCCGACGGACTCGACGCCGCGGACCTCCGCCTCGCCGCCGGCCAGCGCCGTCACCTCGCCGTGGTTGCCGTTGACGACTGCCACGTCCAGCTCCGTCGCCAGCCGCTCGGCCACCCGGTCGCGGGTGGTCGTCGCGCCGACGCCCACGGGGTCGAGCACCACCGGGACGCCGTTGTCGTTGGCCGACCCCCCGGCCGCGAGCATCGTCCGCTCGCCGACCTCGCTGACGGTGCCCATGTTGAGCAGGCAGGCGCTCGCGCCAGCGACCATCTCGCGGACCTCCCGCTCGTCGTCGGACATCACCGGCAGACCGCCCCAGTGGAGAATCACCTGGGCGACGTCGTTGACGGTGACGTTGTTCGTGACGGCGCTGACCAGCGGCGACGCCCCGGCGACGGCCTCGAGCGCCGCCGGCAGGTCCAGGCTCGGCTCCGCGGCGCTGCTCACGTCTGGCCCCCGTCGGCCACGGCCTCCCCGTCCGGCCGGTCGCCGTCCCCGTCGGAACGGCGGCGTCGCCCCGTCTCGACCGCCCCGTCCAGCGCCCGGGTGGCGGCCTCGGGGTCCTCGGCCCCGGCGATGGCGGATATGACCGCCACGCCGTCGGCGCCGGCCGCGACCACGTCGGCGGCGCGCTCGGGGGTGACGCCGCCGATGCCGACGAACGGCACGTCGACGGCCTCCGCGACGCCACGGACCGTGTCCAGGCCCACCTCGGACTCGGACGGCTCGGTCTCCTTCGAGCCGGTGGCGTACACCGCGCCGACGCCGAGGTAGTCGGCGCCGGCGGCGGCCGCCTCCCGGGCGGCCGGGACGTCGGACACCGACCGGCCGACGACCGCCTCCGGTCCGAGCTGCTCGCGGGCGGCCTCGACGGGCAGGTCGTCGTCACCCAGGTGGACGCCGTCCGCGTCGGCCGCCAGGGCGACGTCGACCCGGTCGTTGACGATGAGCGTCACGCCGGCCTCGGCGGTCAGCGGCCGCAGCTCGCGGGCGACCGCCAGCTGGTCGCGGGCGCTCCGGTGTTTCTCGCGCACCTGTACGACGTCGACGCCGCCGGCGACGGCCGCCTCGACGACCTCGCGGGTCGTCCGGCCGGCCGAGAGCGACTGTTGTGTGACCAGATACGTTCCGGGTGTATTCATCGGTGGTACAGCGCGGTACTCGGCCGGCGCACAAACCGGTGGCGGTCCACGGTAGCCGGTGGAGGTAAGCCCGCGAGCCCGGTACCGGAGGTATGGAGCTGCGAGAGACGACCGCGCTCGTTGCCGGCGGCTCCGGCACCGTCGGCCGGGCCGTCGTTGCGGCGCTGGCCCGGGCCGGGGCGGACGTGGTGGTGGGCTATCACACCGACGAGGCCGGCGCCGACGAGGCCGTGGAGCGGGCCCGTGAGGCCGGACGGGCGGCGACCGCCGTCGCCGCGGACCTGACCGACGCGGCGGAGACGGCCGCGCTGGTCGACGCCGCCGTCGAGCGCTTCGAGAGCCGGTTCGGCGTGCTGGTGGACTGCTCGGGACGGACCGACCCCCGGCCGATCGAACGGCTGGACCGCGCGACCGTGTCGGAGCTGCTGGAGACGAACGTCACCGGCAGCGTCGGCCTCGCCCGGGAGGCCGTCGGACGGTTCCGCGAGGACGGCGAGGGCGGCAGCGTGGTGGTGGTGACCAGCGTGGCCGCCGAGCTGGGCACCGTCGACGCCGGCTACGCGACCGCCAAGGCCGGCCTCCACGGGTTCGTCCGGGCGCTGGCCCGGGAGTGTGGCGCCGACGGCGTCCGGGTGAACGCCGTCGTCCCGGGGCCGGTCGAGTCGCCGATGAACGACGACGTGCTCGAGCACCTGGAGGCGACCCGGTTCAGGGGCCACCGGACGGTGGACACGCTGCTGGACCGGTACGAGGCCCAGCCCGAGGAGGTGGCCGCGGCCGCCCGCTTTCTCGCCACACAGCCGTTCGTCACCGGGGAGTTCCTCCACGTCGACGGCGGAATGTCGCTGTGAGGCGGGTCAGTCGCCCGCCGCGGGGTCGTAGGTGGTCGTCTCGTAGCAGACGGCGGTCAGATACTCCTCGTGGGTCTCCCTGAGGTCGACCGACGCCGGGTACCGCCCGCCGTACACCTTCCGGACGGTCGGCGAGCGGGCCATCGCCCGCTCGACGGCGGGCGCGCCGAGAACGACCCCCAGGTAGGCGGGCGCCAGCGCGTCCACGAACGCCCGCGGCTCCCCGACGGACCGGCCGGTGACGCCCACGAAGGGGAACGGGAGCTCCGGCGGTGACTCCTCGACGCGCACCACCGTCGGCCCGAGGCGGACCCCCTCGTCGTCACTCCAGCGGCGCGACCCCTGGCGGTGGCGGGCGGTGACGTCCTCCCCCCGGTCGGCGGCGGCCGCGACCTGCTCGCCCCGCTCCCGGTTCGGGAACGCGGGCAGGTCGGTCGCGGGCTCCAGCACCGACCCGGTCGTCGTCCGCTCGAGCAGCCGCTCGGCGAGCCGGTCGGCCAGCGCGTCCGGGTCGCAGTCGCCGACGGCGACCACCCGGCTGAGGTTGAAGCAGGTCCGGCCGCCGGCGCGCACCACCCCGCGGGCCAGCGTGTCGACGTCGGCGTCGGTGGGCTCGCGGCCGACGACCGCGAGGCTCCGGCCGGGGCCGTACGCCTGCACCGCCGGGTCGTCGCGGTACGGCGCCACGGCGTCCGCCCCGCCGAACGCCAGCCCGTGGTCGCTCTCGCGGACGAGCACGTCCCCCAGCGACCGCTCGCCGGGGAGGACGTGGACCGCGGACTCGGGGACGCCCGCGGCCCGGAGCGCCCGGGCCAGCCGGAGCGGCGTGAACGGGTCCCGGTCGGAGGGGCGGATCAGGACGGGCAGCTTCATCGCCAGCGCCAGCAGCGGCCACGCGTAGGCAGCGGGGTCGTTGCCGGGCATCGCACAGCCCAGACAGCGGACCCGGGGGGTGAACATCAGGCCGACGTCGCGCTCCCGGACGTACGTCCCGTCGTCGTACACCGCGAGCCCGCCGGTGGGTGACTGCGCCCGCAGCGCCTCGCCGGCGTGGCGCAGCCCGTAGCCCAGCCAGTGGGCGCTCACCCCGGCCCAGCCGACCGGGTAGCCGGTGGCCCGGGCCACCCGCTCGAGGTAGCTGTCCCGGTTCTCGAGCCCGGCCGTCCCGGGGCCGAGGTCCTCGAACCGGCGGCCGGCGTCGGCCAGCCGCGCCAGCAGCTCCCGGACGGGGAGCGCCGCCAGCGCGTCGAACCCCTCCGTCCGGGCGGTGTCGATGGCGTCCCGGGCGACCACCGCCGGCGTCCGGGCGACCGTCGCCAGCCGGCCGCCCACCCCCTCGCAGGCGACCGTCTCCAGGGCCGCCCGCTCACCACCGGACACCGTCGGCACCTCGACGGGCTCCGGAGCCGTCGGCGGGGCCACTCAGTACACCCCCTCGACGGCGTCCTCCGTCCCGGGGTCGGTGCCGGGTGTGCCGACCCAGTCCCAGGGGTAGGGCTCCTCGCCGGCCAGCCGGGTGGCCCGGTCGCGCTCGTCCAGCAGCGGGATGAACAACTCCTCGGTGAGCACCGTCAGCCGGACCCGGCCGCGCTCGCCGTAGTCGACGGGGTCGCCGTCGCCGTCGACCACCTCCGGCAGGAAGTAGGGGTGACAGGGGACGTACTGCGGGCGGTAGCCCCGCTGCTCGGGGGGTCGCATCGCCGTCGGCACCTCCTGGGCGACGCCCATCAGGGTGTTGCCGTACTCGCCGGCGAACGCGACGTCCGGGTACCAGGACTCCCGGAAGTGGCGGTAGGTGCCCGGGTCCAGCGCGGTGCCGCCGTGGTACACCGCCTCGACGTCGTGCTCGGCGACCAGGTCACGCACCCGGGGGCGCTCCAGCAGCCGGGCGGTCGTGAACAGCACCGTCACGTCCTGGGTGGCCAGCACCCGCTCGGCCTGGTCGAGCAGGTGCTCGACGTAGGCGTCGAACTCGGCGGTGTCGCGCCGCCCGGAGAGCCGCTTGGCCCACCGGGGGTCCATGTTGACGAAGTACGCCAGGGTCCCCCACTCGTCGGCGAGGTGCCGGACGAACACGCCGGCGTTGTTGGCGCCGCCGGGCGGGCCGAGCATCAACAGGTTGCCCCGCGGGAAGTCGTCGGTCTCGAGCACGCGGGCCGCCCAGGCGGCCTGCTGGCGCCAGTAGTCGACCATCACGACCCGCTTGGGTGCGCCGGTGGTGCCGCCGGTCTCGTACACCCGGCGAGGTCCGGACAGCGACTGGGGCGCGAACCGGTCGGCGTTTAGCTCCCGGAGCACGGCGTCGTCGAACGGCTCGAACACCGCACGGAGGTCCGCGAACGTCTCCACCCGCGAGCGGACGTCGACACCGTGGCGGTCGGCCCACTCCAGCCAGTAGGGGGTGCCCCCCGACGGGTCGAAGTGGACGTCGAGCACCCGCCGGAGCCAGCCGTCGAGGTCGTGGTCCGTCGCGGCGTGTGGGTTGCTCGGCACGGTCAGTCACCACCTCGCGTCTCCGCGCCGGTTCCGGGCGCCGAGCGGGCGGCCGCCGCCCCGTCCAGCAGCGAGCCGACGACGAGACCGACCACCGCCAGCGCCAGCGCCGGGACGAACGGGGTGAACCCGAACGCCGGCGCCGGGCCGAACACGCCTGCCAGAAAGTAGCCCTGGCCCAGCAGCACCGACGCCACCGCCCCGGTCCGGGTGGCGGCCGGCCAGTACAGCGCCGCCAGGAACGTCGGCAACAGCAGTGCGTTGCCCTGGATGAAGTACACCGCCAGCTCCACGATCGTGCCGACCGCGGCGACGCCGGGTGCCCGGCCGGTGGCGACCAGCGCCAGCAGGAACCCGCCGCCCAGCAGCGCGGCCGTGCTCGCCCGGCTCACCCGCAGCTCCGTCGCCCAGGCGGCCGTCCCGTCGGCGTCGCTGTCGCCCGCCAGGTGGTCGCGGTAGAGGTCCCGGGTCACCATCGAGGAGAGTGTCAACACCAGGCTGTCGGCGGTCGACATCATCGCGGCCACTGCGCCGCCGACCACCAGCCCCACCACCCAGGCGGGGGCGGTCGTCGCCAGCAGCTCCGGGACCACCAGGTCGGGTGTCGACAGCCCCGGCAGCAGCTGTGTCCCGACCAGGCCGAGCACCACCGGCAGGACGGCGGCGACGGTGGCCATCAGGGGCCACCAGCCCAGCAGCGCCCGGAACGCCCGCTCGTCCTCGGCGGCGAAGAACCGCTGGAACATCTGCGGGTAGGCGATAATCGCCATCGCGTTCATCAACAGGAACGACAGCCACACCCGGGGGGTGAAAAAGCCCGCCGCGCCCGCGGGGGTGAGGAGGTCGCTGGTCCGCAGCGCCCCAGCCACGTCGGCCGCCCGGGCCGCCGGGAGGACGTACACGGCCGCCGCGACCAGCACGACCACGACGGTCACCCCCTGAAGGACGTCGGACCAGGCCACCCCGCGGAGCCCGCCGAGCCCGAGATACGCCGCCGTGGTCGCCATCGTGACCGCCGCGCCGACGGTGAACGACAGCGTGCCGCCGGAGACGGTCTCGATCAACAGCCCGCCGCCGACCGCCTGGATCGCCACGTACGGCACCGCCCAGCCGAACTGGACGGCCACCACCAGCAGCTTCACCCGGTCGCTGTCGAAGGCGTCGCCGAGCAGCTCCGTCGGGGTGACGTAGCCTTCGGCGCTGGCGGCCCGCCAGGCCCGGAGGCCGACGTAGGCGAGCGGCACCACCGCCACCGCCTCGACACCGATGACGGCGGCCCAGGCCAGCCCGTGGACGTAGCCGAAGCCGGCGCTACCGAGGAAGATGAACGCGCTCATCAGCGTCGCGAACAGCGAGAGCGGGAACACCACCCGGCCGAGGCTCCCGCCGGCGAGAAAGTACTCCCGTGGGGTGGCGCCGGTCCGGCGGCCGCCGTACCAGCCCAGCCCCAGCGTGACTGTCACGTACAGGCCGACCAGGGCCACGCCGAGGGTGCTGTCGGTCACGGCGACTCACCCCCGTCGCCGCCCCCGTTCTCGCGGCCGTCGGACCGGGCCGCGGGTGCCCGGGGGTCGACCGGGGTGCCGGTGGCGTCCGGCCAGCCCGCCAGCGCGGCGAGACCGGCGGCCGCGGTGGTCCCCAGTACCCCGGCGCCGGCGACCGCCGCCCACGCCGGGAGCCCGGCGACCGTTCCCGCCCCGCCCAGCAGGCCGGCGACGGCCAGCCCGCCGGCGCTGACCGCGAAGACGAGCCACAGCGTCGTACCCGATCGGATCCGCATTACTATCCGGTTGTAGTTTCCGGTGATAACAAGCTGTCGGTCACCAGCTCTGACAGGTCCGCCGAGACGTTGACAGCCGCCACCGGGTCGCCCCCCGTCGGCGCCGGAGGAGAACCGCCGACGAGGGTCACCGCCGCCCCGGCGCTCGTGTGCTACTCCCACACACCTCGGTAGGTTACTTGTAGTAACCTCACCTACACCGTGTGTGAGAGAGACGAACGACGCCAGGAACGGGAGACAGGAGGGGTGTACGACCAGCGACGGCGCCGTCGATCTGGCCGGGGACGCCGACCTGGAGACCCGGACGTACTACCGCCTGCTCGCGGCCGACCGGCGGCGGTTCGAGCCGACCGACCGGTTCTTCGACCAGCTCGAGTCGGCGTTCGTCTGGGCGTACCTGGGGGCCGTCGACGAGCCGGGGGTGCCGCCCGCCGTCGAGCTCGCCGTCGGGGACGCGCTGGCGCTCACCCGGGAGGCGTTCGCCGACCGGCCGGACGCCGACCTCCGGACGCAGGTCATCCCCGCGTTCTACGAGCGGGTCGTCGGCTTCCACTGCGCCTACCGGGGGTGAGCGACGGGTGTGCGGGTCGGTTCAACGGCCGCGGCGGGGTTTAATCGCCCCACCGCCTCCGGGGGACCGAGTGACGCCGCTCGCGCGGCGCACCCCCCACGACCCATGTCACGCCTCCCGCTGCTGGACCTCGACGACATCCCCGAGGAGTACCACCACCTGTTCACCGACGACTACCTCGGCGACCGCCACGTGTTCCGGGTGTGGGCCCACAACCCGGCGCTGCTCGAGGCCACCCTGGAGTACCTGAACACCCTGTACGGGGAGATCGGCGGCCGGCGCAAGGAGCTGGTGATCCTGACGGTGGCCCGGGCCCGGGGCGCCCGCTACGAGTGGCACCAGCACGTCGACATCGCCCGCGGGGAGGGGGTCACCGTCGAGGAGATGCGGGCCATCGGCGGGGACGACCTCTCGCCGTTCGACGACGCCGAGTACGTCCTCCTGCAGTACGCCCGCGCCGTCGCGTCGGGGACGGTCACCGACCAGGTGCACGACGCGCTCGCGCGCCACTACCCGCCCGCCGAGGTGGTCGCCGTCGGCCTGCTGGTGGACTTCTACGTCGGGCTCTGTAACTACGTGGCGGCCGTCGACCTGCCGTTCGAGGGCGGCGAGTTCGTCGGCTGGACGCCCGCGGCCGAAACCGTCACGGCGCTGTTCGGGGAGCCGTGATGGCCGGCGCGTCCCCCGACCGACGCCGCGGGCGCCGGCGATGAGCGGCGGCCGGGCGCTCCCCGGCGCCACGCCCCTGGCCGGCGGTGCCCTCGCCCTCGGGACGGCCGGCCCCGCCCAGGCCCTCCCCGTGCCGGCGGGGTTCCCCGTCGAGCAGTTCCTCGCACACTGGTGGGTGTTCCCGGCGGCGGTGGTGTTCTCGCTGGTCGCGCTCTCCTCGGGGGTGTCCGGGGCGTTGTTCTTCAGCCCCTTCTTCATGCTCGTCGTCGGACTGACGCCGTCACAGGCGATCGGCGCCGGCCTGCTGACGGAGGTGTTCGGGATGGGCAACGGCCTGGTGAACTACGTCCGCCAGCGGGTGGTCGACTACGCCACCGCGAAGTGGCTGCTGGTCGGCGCCGTCCCGGCGGTCGTGGCCGGCGCGTTCGCCGCGCATCTCGTCCCGACGACGCTGCTCACGATCGCGTTCGGCGTCGGTCTGCTGCTCCTGGGCGGGTTCCTCGTCTACTACGACCCGCCCGAGGAGTGTGTCCCCGGCGAGCGAGAGGGGCCGTTCCTCGAGCGCAAGAACACCGAACACGGGACGACGACCGTCGAGACGGCCGACGGCGAGACGTTCAGCTACGACACCTGCTGGCGGCCGCCCGGCGTCGGGCTGGCCACCGTCGGGGGGTTCGTCACGGGGCTGATCAGCGCCGGCCTCCCCGAGATCACGACCACCCAGCTGATCGTCCGCTGTCGGCTGCCGCCGCGGGTGGCCGTCGCCACCAGCGTGTTCGTGCTCGCGGTGGCCGCCGTCGCCGGCGCTGCCGTCCACGCGCTCGCGGCCACGCCGGTGTGGTACGTCGTCGCGTGGTCGATCCCCGGGGTGGTGATCGGCGGTACCGTCGGGACCAGGGTCGGGAAGCACGTCCCCAGCGAGATCATGGAGCCCGCCCTGGGTGTCGTGTTCGCCGTCGTCGGCGCCATCGTGCTCGCGAGCGAACTGCTCGTGTAGCGGCGTAGCGGCGACCGACCGGACGGCTCCGGGGAGTGCTGGCCCCGCGTTGCTCCTGCGTTACACGCCCGACACACACCTTTAGGCGCTGTCGGCGTACGGCCGCGTGAGCATGTCTACCACCACCTTCGAGCTCGGGGCCCCCACGGTGACCTCCGAGGACCTCCTCGTGCTCGACGACCCCCACTTCGGTCCGGACACGGTCGCCGTCGTCACCGGTGCCGCCTCCGGCATCGGTCAGGCGACGTCGGTCGCGCTCGCGGCCAACGGGCTCTCCGTCGTCGGAGCCGACATCGACGACGACGGTCTCGGGGAGACGGTCGATCTCGCCGAGGACGTCGACACCCCGGGCACGGTCCACCCCGTTCCGACCGACCTCACCGACGACGGCGACGTCGAGGCGATGATCGAGGCCGCAGCCGACCGCGGGGAGCTGCGCTACGTCGCGAACGTCGCCGGGATGCAGCACATCGCCTCGATACCGGCGTTCCCGATGGAGAAGTACGACCTGCTGCTGGACGTCATGCTTCGGGCCCCGTTCCTGACCGCCAAGCTGGCGATGCCACACGTCCGGGCGACCGACGACGGGGTCGGCGCGATCGGCAACATGTCCTCGGTGCACGGCCACTACGCCACCCAGGACAAGCCCGCCTACGTGACGGCGAAACACGGCCTCAACGGGCTCACCCGCGTCATCGCCGCCGAGGGCGAGGGGACGCTTCGGGGGTTCTCGGTCAGTGTCGGCTACGTCCTCACGCCGTTGATGATGAACCAGATCGAGGACACTGCCGCCGAGCGCGGCATCTCCGAGCAGGAGGTCGTCGAGGAGGTGATGCTCGGGCAAGCCCGCACCAAGGAGATGATGACGCCCGCCGAGGTGGCGAACCTGTTCGTGTTCGGCTTCTCGCGCCACGCCAGACATCTCAACGGTGGTGACCTCCTCTGGGACGGTGGCTACACGACGACGTATGAGTGAGCCCACCCGAGTCGCGATCGCCTGCCAGGGCGGGGGTAGCCACACCGCCTTCACCGCGGGCGTGCTGAGGGAGCTGCTCCGGGAGTGGGGGGACGGCTACGAACTCGTCGGCATCAGCGGCACCTCCGGTGGCGCGTTCAACGCGCTGGCCACCTGGTACGGTCTCGTGACCGGCGACGCGGAGCGGGCCCGCACGATCATCGACGGCCTCTGGACGGATCTGGCGGCCGACGGGGTGCAGGACCGCTGGATGAACTCGGTGGTGACGACCCTCTCGCGTGTCGAGAGTGCGGGGTTCCCGCTTCCCTCGGTCAGTCCGTACCAACTGTTCGGGCCGGAGGTCGGCAAACAACGCATCAGGGAGGTGCTGGAACGGCAGATCGACTTCGAGGCCATCCCGGAGCTGTGTGACAGACAGGTGCCGAAGCTCGTCGTCGGCACCGTGGACATCAACGCCGGCGTGTTCGAGACGTTCACCGACGAGGAGGTGACCGTCGACGCCGTGCTCGCCTCCGCTGCAGTGCCGAACATCTTCGAGGCGGTCGAGATCCACGGCCACCTCCACTGGGACGGACTGTTCAGCCAGAACCCGCCGGTGAGAGATCTGATGTGGCTCCCGCCCGACCGGAAGCCCGAGGAGCTGTGGATCGTCCAGATCAACTCCCAGACGTTCGAGGGCGAGCCCAGGACCCTGGACGTCATCGCCGACCGGCGCAACGAGCTGTCGGGCAACATCTCGCTCAACCAGGAGCTCGGGTTCCTCGAACGGATCAACGGGTGGGTCGAGGACGGGACGCTCCCCGGCGACAAGTTCCGGCAGACGAGCATCCACCGCATCCAGATGGGCAAGCGGTTCCACTGCTCGACGAAGGTCGACCGCGACCCCGCGTTCCTCGACGAACTCCGCACCCTCGGCAACCAGCGGGCCCGGGAGTTCCTCGACTCGCGAGCCCACCCGTGAGGTCGGGGCCACGGCCCTCCTCTCGGTACCGAACGGAGACGACTTGCGTGCGGTCTACCACCGGACACCGACCCTACCGCGGGAAGGGTCGTGTTTCGACGTCCGCGACAGCTGCGGTAACGAGAGCCGACCGGTCGTGCGCTGGCGGGACCGAGCCGGTAGCCGGAGTCACGTCGAGACGGCCGCTCGCAACCATCTGCACGGTTTATGCCTCTCAGACGCCTCCGGTAGGCGATGGCACAACTACAGCGGGAAACGCCGGGGCTCGACCGGACGGGGACCGTACGGGACGGCCCGTCGTGGTACCGCGGCGTGGGGGCGGGGTTGGTCGGCGGGCTCGTGATGGGCGTGCTGTTCTCGTTGCTGACGCCGCCGGTCATCGAGAACGGGATTCCGGCGCTCGTCGGCCTGTCCGGTGGAATCGCCGGCTGGGTCGTCCACATGTCGATCAGCGCCGTCTTCGGCGTCGTCTTCGCCGCGGCGTTGACCCGCCCCCGACTGGCAGGCCTCGCGGAGTCGCCGGCCGGCGTCGTCGGTCTCGGTGCCGCGTACGGCGTGGCTCTCTGGATCGTCGCCGCCGGCGTCGTCATGCCGCTGTGGCTGTCGGCCGTCGGCTTTCCGGCGCCGCCGCCGCTACCGAACCTCGGGCTGACGGGCCTGCTCACGCACCTCGTGTTCGGGCTGGTCCTCGGCGCGACCTACCGCGTCCTGCGCTGAGCTCTCGCGGGCCGCTCCCGCGAAGCGAAAGCACCCACGTCGTGCTTCGACCCCTCGAACCCGGGCGGGTCGCCCGCCGGCTCCGGCCGTCGGCGTTCACCGACGCTCAGTCACACCCGGGTGGACGCTACTCGCCGGGCCGTAGCCACGATGACGGTTCGCCACGACCCAGTCCCGAGCACGCGTTGTACGACCTGACCTCCGTCGCGACGGGGACTGGCTGTGGCGGACGACCGTACTCCCCTTTTCGGCCCCTGTGGTAGAGATCCCCGGGTCTGCGTGTCAGTTCGTCGCGTCCCGGAACGCCGCCTCGACCACCTTGCTCAACGTCGGGTGGGCGTGGATCGTTCCGGCGACGTCCTCGACGGTGGCGCCAGTGCGCATCGCGAGAACGGCCTCGTGCAACAGCGTCGACGCCTCGTAGCCGATGGCGTGAGCGCCGAGAATCTCGCCGTCGGGGGCGGCGAGCACCTTCACGAACCCCTCCTCCAGTTTCTTCGCCCGGCCCATCGCCGAGTCGGCGTACTCGGCGCGTCCGACGACGTACTCCGCCCCCTGCTCGTCGAGCTCCTCCTCCGTCGCCCCGACGCCGGCGATCTGTGGCTCGGTGAAGATGGTGTGGGGCATCGCCGAGAGGTCGATGGCCCGTGACTCCCCGTGGACGACGTTCGCGACCGTGTGGCGGGTCTCGTAGTCCCCGGAGTGTTTGAACAGCGCGTTGCCGGCGATGTCGCCCTGCGCCCAGACGTTCTCGGCGGTGGTCCGGAGCTGCTCGTCGGTCTCGACGAACCCCCGGTCGTCGACCTCGATGCCGGCCGCCTCCAGGTCGAGCGTGTCGCTGTTGGGACGCCGCCCCAGTGCAACCAGCACCTCGCTACCCTCGACGGTCGTCTCCTCGCCGGCGTCGGTCTCGGCGTGGACGGCGTACCCCCCGGCCGCCTCCTCGACTGCGGTCACCCGGTAGCCGGTGTACACCTCGTGGCGCTCGCTGGCGACGTCGGTGAACGCCGCGGCGACGTCGCCGTCCTCGCGGTGGACCAGCGAGTCCACCATCTCGACGATGGTCACGTCCGTCCCCATCGCGTCGAAGAAGTAACCCAGCTCGACGGCGATGTAGCCGCCGCCCAGAATCACGAGGCTCTCCGGCGTCTCGCGGAGATACAGCGCCTCCTGGCTGGTGAGGTAGTCGACGTCCTCGAGGCCGTCGATGGGCGGCACGAGCGGCCGGCTCCCGGCGGCGACGACCACCTTCTCGCCGGTGACCGTCTCCCCGCCCAGCTCGACCGCCCGCTCGCCGACGAACGCCGTGTACTCCTCGAACAGCGTGAGGTTCGGCTTCTCGCGGTAACGCGACCCCATCTCCGCGGCGATGCCGCCGAGCAGGTCGTCCATCTCGTCGACGACCGCGGCGTGGTCGACCCCCTCCAGCGTGGCGTCGACGTGGAACCGCCCGGCCTCGCGGACGTCGGTGACCGCGTTGGCGGCCTGGATCAGCATCTTCGAGGGGTTACACCCCCGGTTGAGACAGGTGCCGCCGAGCGGCCCCGGCTCGACCAGCGCCGTCTCCAGGCCGGCGTCGGCCGCCGCGGCGGCGACGTTGTTGGCGGTTCCTCCACCGATGACGAGCACGTCGAAGTCGGCCATGCCTGTCCGACCGCCTGTGTGGTATAGAAGCCCGCGCGGGGGTTCGGTCCGGTTGCACGGCCGCCGGTCACTCGTCGGCGAACGACTCCCAGAACACCTCCGGGAGGCTCCGGTCGGTGTCGTCCGCGAGGTAGTCCTGTTTGGTGAGGTTGGCCTCCTCGATGAGCGCGGCCGCCTCGCCGGCCCAGACGTAGAACCCGACCAGCGTCTCCCGGCGCATCCACTCGAGGTCGACGGAGTGGTACACGTTGACGACGCCGCCGGCCTCCCGGTTGAGCTGTGCGCGCTGCAACAGGCCGAGGTCGACCAGCGTGTTCAGATAACGGGTGACGGTGCTGCGGTCGTAGCCGAGCCGCTCGGCGACCTCGTTGGCCGACAACGGCCCCTCGCCGATGACACACAGACAGATGTCCAACCCGGCCTTCGGCAGCCCGAAGGCGTCGAGCAGCACCTGCCGTACGTCGGGCGGCCTGACGGTCATCTCCACGTCGGTCACCCGCCGCATCGGCTCCCCGTGGCAGGTCATCGGGGGGTCATCGCGCCCGAGCGCGAGGACGACGTTCTCACACTCCCGGCACTCGAGGACGTCGTACCGGCTGGCGGTGGGGTCGTACTGTACCGCGTCGTCGCTCGCCGGTGACTGGTCGGGGGTATCCTGGGACATAGCTCGGGGGCTCCGTACGGGTGACCAGCGGCCCCGGAGCGGCTTAACTGCTCACCCCGTTCTACTACTCCGGGGGTCGACGACGACCGGGCCGTCGATTCCGAGCGCCAGCAGCTGCTCGCCGGTCACCGTCACCCGGACGCAGCCGTCCGGGTCGCGCCGGGCGAGATCACACCCCACCAGCCCGTCGACGTGGGCCTCGACCACCCGGTCGTCGGCGTCAAGCGCCGCCGCCAGCGCCCCGACGGTCGTCGTCTCCGCCCGTTCGGCGTCGGTCAGGGCGGCCAGTTCCTCGAACACCGCCCGTCGCGTCACGGACATACGGGTGTACACAAGCCGGGGTGGCGGCCCCCGGCACCCCGAGAGGTGGCGCTCCCGGCCGTGCCTGCAGGTCCCGATGGCCGGGCGAACGGTCCCGGCAGCGCTACGTCCGTCGAACGAGTCACGACCACCGGCCTCCCGGTCCCCCGGGATTCGGGGGTGCCTGCTGAGTGTGGGACATCCCCCACCGCTGAGCACCGGCGGCTATTCCCGCTTCGGGGGGCGTGCAAGCCGGTTACACTCGCCGACAGGTCGGGCTCCCCGGCGCCTCGCCTCCGGGTGTCACTCCTCGGCGGCGTACGGTCGCAGCGCCTCCAGCAGCTTCGACGCCTTCCGGGTCGCCGACTCCGAGGGCGGTGCGGTCCGGTAGGCGAGTGTCGCTCCGTCGTCGCTGGGGCTGACGATAGCGACGAGCATCCCGTCCCGGGTCCGGTACAGTACCCCCTCCTCCGTCTCGGAGGTGGCCAGCCCCTTGATTGTCGCCTCGATGTGGTCGTCCGTCTCCGCGGCGTCGATGCCGAGCTCGACGGACGCGAACTCCGGGCGCTCCACGGTCTCCTCGAGCGGTGTCATGGGTCGCCACGGGGAACGGCCGCGACGGTGAAAGCCGCTGTGTCCGTTCCCTCCGGCTGAAACCGGCCCGTGTTGCACGCTCACGGGAACGTGGGGTGCAGATAACCCGCCGGGCCACCCACCAGGGGAGGGATGTCGCCCGAACTCCGCGTCGGGGGGGTCGCCCCGCAGGACGCCGGCCGCGGAATCGCCCGCCTCTCGGAGGCCGACACGGCCGACCTCGGCGTCGAGCCGGGGGACGTCGTGGCGATCACCGGGCGCCGCCGGACGGTCGCGAAGGTGCTCCCGGGCTACGACGGCCAGCCGGAGGGGGTGGTCCACGTCGACGGCAACGTCCGGACGAACGCCGGCGTCGCCATCGACGAGCTCGCGG
>Ga0207797_1001720_pt1 | contig 15711 bp, 12 predicted proteins | sample PRCRCaboRojoPR_6_FD_187275 | JGI IMG/M metagenome (GOLD analysis project Ga0207797, IMG submission 187275) | Marine sediment microbial community from Cabo Rojo, Puerto Rico - PR CR 10% Liquid 1 (SPAdes) | ecosystem: Environmental > Aquatic > Marine > Coastal > Sediment | place: Cabo Rojo, Puerto...
GAATCCCATTATAAGGGCTTTGAGATATACCGGGCTGAAAAAGGCCCCCGCCATGAGCATCAGCATCCACAGGTTGGTGATGAAGACGATGGTGCCTGTGGTCAGAATATCCTTGTCTTTGTAATGCCTGCTCTTGGAGACCCATCTTTTTCGCTGCTGCCAAAAATCCCTGATTCTTGCTACAGGGTGGGTCCACACCAGGGCCTGCCTGGATTTGTTGAAAACAATCCTACGGGGGTTCAATTGCTTCATCTTTTGAAGCAAAAGGGTGTCATCGCCGGAAACAACCTTTGAAGCCAAAGGATCTTCCAGCTGGAGATAGGCTTGTTTGCGGAAAGCCATATTGGCGGCATTGCAAAACACAGCCCTTTCCAGGTTACTGCTCCCGGCGGCCGTGGCCATAAGGGATAAGAATTCCATGGCCTGGAATTTTCCAAAGAAACGCTTGTTGCCATGATCAAACACCACAGGACTGAAGATCATATTGGGCTGTTTCTTCTCCTGCATATGGGCGATGGAGGCAAGCCAGTTCTTACCCATCCGGCAATCGGCATCGGTGGTGACGATCCACTCGCCCCGGGCTTGCGCTATTCCCCTGGCCAATGCCGCTTTCTTTCCGGCCTCACCCTCCGCGTTATGCACAACCCTCATGGTTATGGATGATATACCGGTCCAGCCTTCGAGTTCTTGGGCCGTCCCATCATCCGAATGGTCGTTTACAAAGATCAACTCCCACCGCTCGGTCTGATAACGCTGCTGAAGGAGGCAACCGATAAGGCCTGCCAGGTTATCCGCTTCGTTCCTTACCGGTACGATCACTGAAACAAAAGGCCCCGGTTTCACCTTTTGTCCCGGTCCACCCGTTCCCTTGTTCCGCAGCCAGCCTGTTGTCAGTGCCAGAATAAGCAGACTGTAGGGTATGAAGATCATGAGGGTTATCACAACAGGATGTGCCATAGCCAGGCCCTAGCTTTTGGCTCCAAAATTAGGGCTATTTTACGAAATCTCATGCCCTTTTTGTACATAAATCCATTCCACCCCGGCTGGTTATTGATGCAAAAAAATCCCCGCCACCCCGTCATCAAATGCCATCAAAACCCATTTTTGCAGGGATGCTTTTTGGTGGATTTTGGTATTTTCGAGATGTGTTGGCCCAATGGTCTGCTTGATTTAAGATGGGTTTTGATGGCTCCACTTACCTTCTTTTGAATTTGACCTTTTTATTTTGTAAATTCATTTTTAAACTTGTATATATGCGATCTGGCAGACAGTTTTCAACGTGGAGGCATTGGCCGGAGGCCACGGAGCTTCACTTTGAAAAGCAAAGGACGATTAACCCGGAGGGGCTCGAACAATTAGTGGATATAACTGTGGTATTATATTAAAATAATGGCCATAATTTGGCATTATTTTGCTCGATTTGATTACATTTGCATATAGGTAAACGCTTGAAAGAGGTTTGTTCCGGATATTTATGAATAAGATTAAATTAAACGTACTTGGGATCTCATACAGCCAGACACAAACCGGAGCATATGCTTTGGTCCTGACTGAGGAAAAAGGCGAACGAAGGATTCCCATTATCATCGGAGGCTTTGAGGCCCAATCCATCGCCATTCAACTGGAGGGGTTGAAACCTCCGCGTCCCTTGACCCACGATCTGTTTCACAATTTTGCCCTGACCTTTAAGATCAATTTGAAGGAGGTGATCATATACAAACTGGAAGAGGGTGTGTTTTATTCCCAGTTGATTTGCCACAGCAACGGACAGGAGGTGGTCATAGACGCCCGAACCTCCGATGCCATAGCCTTGGCATTGCGTTTCAAGTGCCCCATATTTACAACGGAGGAAATCTTATCCAAATCAGGTATTGTGATTGATCTGGAGCAGGATAAAGGCAGCGGTCAGGTTAAGGGAGATAAAAAAACCCAAAGGACTACCAGAGAGACTTCACAGAAATATAAAGACATGGGTGTTGGGGAGTTGGAAGAGCTGTTGGAAGAGGCAGTTAAAAATGAAGAATACGAAAAGGCTTCCCTGATCCGTGATGAGATCAAACGCAGAAAAAAGTAAACTGATTTTCAACCCCTTCATAGCATCCCATGAAAAAGCTTTTGGTTTTGATATCCGTACTTCTTGTAGGTACGGGTTTTGTATTGGTACAGACTGATGATCAGAGCAATCAATCCGACAGCCTTCCACAGGAAAAGATCGATACCGCCTATGCCACCCCGGATCTCACCCCCGGTGAAGGGGAGGAGATGCCTGCCAGCCCGCAGAAAGCCCGTTCCAACCTTTTGCTGAAGAAGGGAGAAAACGGGGGCTTCACCATCATTTCTCTTTTAAGGGGTTTGCTGGGTCTGGGTGTTCTTATCATGCTGGCCTGGTTGTTCAGCACAAAAAGAGGCGCCATCGACTGGGGGGTGGTGGCCAAAGGCCTGATCATACAGGTGGCTTTGGCCCTGAGTATCCTGTATATTCCTGCTGTTGCGGCGGTTTTTGATTTTATCGGCAAGATCTTTGTTAAAATCCTGGATTTTACCAAGGCAGGGAGTGACTTTCTTTTCGGGCCCCTGCTTAATATCGATTCCATCGGCTATATTTTTGCCTTTCAGATTCTGCCCACCATCATCTTTTTTTCCGCCCTGACCAGTGTGCTGTTTTATCTTGGGATCATTCAGTGGGTGGTGAAGGGTCTTGCCTGGCTGATGACCAAAGCCATGAAACTATCAGGGATGGAGAGTCTTTCTGTGGCCGGCAACATATTCCTGGGACAGACCGAATCCCCTTTGATGATCAAGGCCTATCTGCCCAGGATGAATGATTCGGAGATGTTGCTGGTGATGATCGGCGGGATGGCTACGGTGGCGGGTGGTGTAATGGCGGCCTATATTGGTTTTTTGGGTGGAGATGACCCCGTGCAGCGGGTTTTGTTTGCCAAACACCTTTTAACCGCTTCGGTGATGGCGGCTCCGGGAGCCGTAGTGGTTTCAAAAATTCTGATCCCCCAAACCGGCGAGGTGAGCAAGAAGATCCAGGTCTCCATGGAGAAGATCGGATCCAACTTTCTGGATGCCCTCTCCAATGGAACGCTCCAGGGGCTTAAGCTGGCGGCCAATGTGGGAGCCATGCTGCTGGTGTTTTTTGCCTTCATTGCCCTGGTCAACTTCATCTTTCTGAAAGCCGGGGCCTGGACTGCCATCAACGGTTCCATTGCAGAGATGACCAGCGGTCAGTACCAGGAGCTATCCCTGGAGTTTGTCCTGGGCTATCTCTTCGCCCCGTTGATGTGGATCATAGGTGTATGTGCGGAGGATATGACCCTTTTGGGCCAGTTGCTTGGTGAAAAGCTTATCGCCAGCGAGTTTGTGGGTTATACCTCGCTGGCCGAGATGAAATCCACCGGGCAGGCCATGTATGGCAAATTTTCGGAATATAAGTCTGTCATTATGGCCACCTATATGCTGTGCGGTTTTGCCAATTTTGCCTCCATTGGCATTCAGATCGGTGGAATAGGGGGGCTGGCCCCCAATAAGCGTACATTCCTTTCTAAAAACGGGATGCGCGCATTGATCGGAGGAACCCTGGCTTCCCTCTTTTCCGCGACCATCATTGGAATGATCATGGGGTGATAAAAATGTTTCAGGTTGCTCCTTTGTCATTTCATATACAGGGTTGACAGATTTTACCCAACTTCATGTTTACAGGTGGATAACCAATCAATCATTCATTAAACGCTAGCTGCCATGAAAATATTCAATGTTCTGACGCTGCTCATGTTCTTAGTCCCGGTGGCCTCTTTCTCCCAGGGGATACCCGACAGCGAACATGATTATCTGGTCACACTGAACACCGATTATGGTGAGATCAAGATGGTGCTGTATGATGAAACGCCCATTCATAAGATGAACTTTGTTGAGCTTGCCAGGGCGGGGGTTTACGATCATCTTATTTTTCACCGGGTGATCGATCATTTCATGATCCAGACAGGGGATCCCAAGACCCGGAGCAAGCCACGGGATTATGATCCCTCTGTCATCCAGAAGACTTTGCCGGCCGAGATAAGGCCCCAGCTAAGGCATATTTATGGTGCCGTGGGTGCTGCCCGCCGGGATAATCCCCAGAAGCTGTCCAACGGCACCCAGTTTTATATTGTAGAAAACCCTGAGGGTGCCCCTCATCTGGATGGGGATTATACGGTTTTTGGTCGAATATTAAGCGGTTTCAGAGTGGTCCACAAGATCGCCGGGGTATCTACCGACAAGCAGGATCGTCCCCGGAAGGAGATACGCATGACCGTGCAGGTGGATAAGGTGGAGCGTTCGCAGATCGAGAAGTTCTACAACTATGGGTATTAACCGGAAGATTTGTCCAGTTGGCCGGAGAGGAGGATGATCCTTCCAATCCTCCGGCCTGTGCTTTCCAACATTTTTTCGGCATTCTTCAGGGCGTTTTCCAGCGTCATGGGTCGTTCCACCACCGGCAGCATCAGGTCAAATTCTTCCATTTCTGATGTTTCAATGCTTCCGCCAACGGCTATAACGGGTTTGTTGTATTTGCGGGCCATCCTGGCAACACCCCAAGGGGTTTTGCCATAGCGTGTCTGGCCATCGATTTTGCCTTCTCCGGTGATGACCAGATGGCATTCCCTGATGGCCTTTTCCAGGTTCAGCTCCCGGGCGATGAGAGAGAAGCCGTTTTCCAGTGTGGCCCGGGAGAAGGTAAGCAGGCTTATGGCCAGTCCCCCTGCCGCGCCGGTGCCTGGCAGGGTGAGCAAGTCGGCCCGGGTATGTTCTGACAACAGGTTGGCATAGGTTTTCAGGTTGTGATCGAGTATCTGAAGGTCGCCTGGCTGGGCTCCTTTTTGAGGCCCGTATACAAAAGCGGCTCCCTTCATACCCGCCAACGGGTTGTCCACATCGCTGGCTATGCGGATATCCACCTGGCGAAAACGGGGATGCAGGTCCCGGATATCGAGTTCCCTGATGTCATTGAGCAACTCGCCTGTGGGGATAAAGGTTTGGTGGTTTTTGTTGTAGAACCGGGCCCCGAGTGCACAGAGCATACCTGCGCCTCCGTCGATGGTGGCGCTGCCGCCTACCCCCAGGATGATCCTTCTGCATCCCCCATCCAGGGCAGCGCGGATCATCTCTCCCGTTCCGTAAGTGGTAGTAAAAAAGGGATTGCGCTCTTCCTCCTTCAGCCATTCAATGCCTGAGGCAGCCGCCATTTCAATGATCGCGGTGGAACCTTCGCCCAGCATGCCAAAATGGGATTTGACCGGTCTCATCAGCGGATCATGAACTTCACATTCTATCATTCTACCGCCGGTGGCATCCACCATAGCCCTTACCGTACCTTCTCCCCCGTCGGCCAGAGGAAGGACGTCAGGTTCCAGATCTTCCGAAATGCCCTGTAGACCTTTGGCAATGCCTGTGCCGGCCTCCAAAGCCGTTAAGCTGTGTTTGAATGAATCGGTACAGATCAGGATCTTCATGAAAGAACAATTTGCTGAAGGATGCTATTTCTTCCTGGCCTTTTGCAAGGTGAAGGCAAAGGAGGTGCCTTTGCCCGGGGTGCTGCGCACATTGATGGTCTGGCCGTGAGCCTCGATGATGTGCTTTACAATGGCCAGCCCCAGTCCGGTGCCCCCCTGATCCCTCGAGCGGCTTTTGTCAACCCTGTAAAAACGCTCGAATATCCGGGGTATGTCTTGCTCCCTGATGCCCAACCCGTCATCGGTCACCTCGATCAGAATGTTCTCGCCCATGTCCAGGAAAGAAACCGTGGTCCTGCCGTTCTCCCTGCCATAATTGATCGAGTTGACCACCAGGTTGTTGACCAGCTGGTAGATCCGTTCCTTGTCGGCATATACCTTGCTCGATTTATCGTATTTGGAAGCAAAGGTTAGGGTGGTGTTTTTTTCTTTTGCTTTAAGCTCCTGGGCTTCATATACATCTTTGATCAGATCAACAATGTCGAAACTTTCGTAGTTGAGTTCAAGCTCACCCGACTCCAGCTTGGTGATCGCTTCCAGGTCCTCTACAATGCTGATCATACGATTGATGCTCTTCTCGGTCTTTTTCAAATACTTCTTGTTGATCTCAGGATCATCGATGGCACCATCAAGCAATGTGAGTACATATCCCTGGATGTTGAAGATGGGAGTTTTTAACTCGTGGGATACATTGCCCAGGAACTCTTTCCTGTATTGGGCCATCTGCTTGAGCTGAGCTATTTCCCTGGTCTTGTTTCTCGCCCAGTTGATCACCTCATCGTTGACTTCCCGGATGATGTCTTTGTCTTCAAGATCCCTCCTGAGATCCTTCTCCGGGATGTTCTTTTGATGAATGGTTTTATAGATGGGATTGATCTTCTCAAAGATGAAACTGTTCAACATATAATACACCACAATATACACGGCTATGAAGATGAACAGGATGCCGAACAGTACCGGAAAAACATTGCCTGTCTTGTCGGATAGCATCAGCAGCAACAAAACCACCGCCGCAACAAAGGACGATATCAACGCGATATTAACAGCCATCTGGCGAGGAGAAGTAGGTTTCATAAAAGGGTATGGTGAAGGGTTCTTAAAATACAACAAACGCACAAAGGGAATTTTTGTTATCCCTGATCCGCTGTCTTTTTTCCGGTTACCTGCCCAGTTGCTGCTTGACGATCTTGGCCACGTATTTCCCGATGACATCAAATTCCAGGTTGACTATCGTGCCGGGCTTCATCTGGTGAAAATTGGTCATGTTATAAGTATAGGGAATCACTGCAACCTCGAAGGAATTGTCCTTTGAGTTGACCACCGTCATGCTGACACCGTTGATGGAGATGGAACCTTTTTCCACGGTGATATAATCTTCCTGGGAGGGATCATACTCAAACCTGAAATACCAGCTTCCGTCGGCTTCCCTGACATCAGTGCATTCAGCCGTTTGATCGACATGTCCCTGAACGATATGGCCATCCAGGAAACTATCGGCTTTCATGCTCCGCTCCAGGTTAACCTTGTCTTCCTTGTTCAGCAAACCAAGGTTGGACTTGTCCAGGGTCTCCTGTACGGCTGTGACGGTGAAATTATTCTTTTCCTTGTTGACATCAACCACGGTAAGGCAAACACCGTTATGCGATACGCTCTGGTCGATCTTCAACTCATGGGCAAATGAACATTCCATGGTGATGTGCAGGTTGCCTCCTTCTTTCTGCAACCCGACAACAGGTGCGGCTTCTTCTACTATTCCTGAAAACATAGATACAATATTTTGTGATGAATGAAACTGCAGGGGCGATTGTTTTGTTTATAATGGATCCCTGAAGGTTTACGTTTGCGAATTTAGAAATTATTTGTTGTTTATTGTGAAAAATAAATTGCATATTTGAAAAATACGGCCTATTGAGGCTAAAGGACCATCACGGAAGCAAATACCTTTAACACAGAAAATGGACAAAAAGATTTTTGTAACGGGGGGAACAGGATTCGTCGGGTCTCATCTGCTTTACCGCCTTGCTTCGGAAAGAAGGGATGTTCTTGCCTTAAAACGGGCAACCAGTGACACCGGCTATATCAGAGAGGTCTTTCAAACCTACGGGGCCAACGTGCAGGAACTGTTCGACCGGATAGAGTGGGTTGAGGGGGATATACTGGACCGCGCGTTGTTGTTGGAGGTGACCCAAAACGTGGATATAATCTATCATTCGGCTGCAATGGTCAGCTTTGATCCTGTTTACAAGAGAAAGATGCTGGAGACCAACGTGCAGGGTACGGCAAATGTGGTGGATGCTGCCCTGGAAAATGCCGTGAAAGAAATGATCCACGTCAGTTCAGTGGCAGCCCTGGATCCCCCCAAGGGCTACCGGTTGATAGATGAGGAGCAGTTGGGCAATTTTCCGGTTCGCTATTCCGCCTATGCGGAGAGTAAGTTCAAAAGTGAGCTGGAGGTCTGGCGGGGGGTTGAGGAAGGTTTGAAGGCGATGGTGGTTAATCCCTCTATTATTATTGGTCCTGCGGCCCCCCTTGAGGGACCGGGAGGAATCTTCAAAGCCGTCAGAAAGGGGATGCGCTATTATCCCCGTGGAGTGACCGGTTTTGTGGATGTAAGAGATGTGTGCAGGGCTATGATGGCCCTGGAAGATCAAAATCTTTTCAATGAACGATATATTGTATCGGAAGGCAACCATTCCTACCGGTATATATTTCAAACCATTGCCAGGGCTTTCAACAGCCGCATGCCTGACAGGCGCCTCTCTCCGGCTGCCACTGCCGCCGCATGGAGGCTGGAATGGCTCAGGTCAGGGATTATGAGGAGCCGGCCCAGGATTACAAGGGAGCTCCATGAATCGGCTCACCGCAAGGTATACTACTCCAACAAAAAAATCGCTGATGCCCTGGATTTTCATTTTATTCCGGTTGAGGATTCGATATGCGATACGGTGAGTCATTTTGATGAACAATGAAAAAACATAAGGAGATCATGAAGGATCAAAAGAAGAAGAAGAAAAAGAATAAATCCGACAAAAAATTGAAAAACAAACTCATGGATCAGGTGATGGAAGTTTTCAACAACAACCCGGGCCGGTCCTATAATTACAAGCAGGTATCCAGCATGCTGAAGGTAAAAAACAAGCACAAGCGAAAAATGGTGATGGATGTGCTTGCTGAACTGGAGCGTTCGGATTATCTGAAAGAAGTCAAAAAAGGCAAGTACCAGTTCAACCTGAAGTCCAGCATAATAGAAGGACGCATCGAGTTTACCGCCAAAGGCACGGGGTACCTGATATCCGATGAGGTGCAGGAAGAAGTGTTCATTGCCAACAGGAATCTGAATCATGCCCTCCCGGGAGACAGGGTCAGGGTAAGGCTGTACGCCCGGCACAGGAATAAGAGCCTGGAAGGAGAGGTTCTGGAGATCCTTCAAAGGGGGAAATCCCGCTTCGTCGGCAAGGTTTCCGTCTCCAGCAATTTTGCCTTTCTGGTGACCGCCAGCAGGCGGGTGCCCTACGACATTTTTATCCCCATCAAAAAACTCAATGGAGCGAAGAACGGGCAAAAAGCCATTGCACGCATCACCGACTGGCCTCAGCAGGTGAACAATCCTTTTGGTGAGATCGTGGAAGTTCTTGGCGATAGCGGCGAGAATGATGTTGAGATGCATGCCATTCTTGCCGAATATGATCTTCCCCATGATTTTCCCGATGAGGTGGAAAAGGCTGCGGATAAGATCCCGGGTGAGATCCCGGTTGAAGAGATCAGAAAACGCAAGGACTTCAGGGATGTGACTACTTTCACCATTGATCCGGAAGATGCCAAGGATTTTGATGATGCCCTCTCGCTGCGAAAGCTCAGGGATGGAAAATGGGAGGTAGGCATACATATTGCCGACGTCACCCATTATGTACAACCCGATACCATTCTGGACAAGGAGGCTTTCGACAGGGGTACCTCTGTCTACCTGGTTGATCGTGTGGTGCCTATGTTGCCCGAGAGGCTTTCCAACGGGGTTTGTTCATTGCGCCCCAATGAGGATAAGCTGTGTTTTTCAGCTGTCTTTGTCATGGATGATCAGGCCTGCGTGCATGACCAATGGTTCGGCAAAACCATCATCAACTCCGACCGGCGGTTCAATTATCAGGAGGCACAGGATCTGATCGATGGCAAAAACGGCAAGCTGAAGCATGAGATACTCACCCTTAATGACCTGGCCCAGAAATTGCGAACGGAAAGGTTTCAATCCGGATCCATCGCCTTTGAACGGGTGGAGGTCAAGTTCATGCTGGATGAGCTGGGATCTCCTACCGGTGTATATTTTAAGGAGCATGCCGAATCGAATGAGCTCATCGAGGAGTTTATGTTGCTGGCCAACCGGAAGGTTGCCGAGTTCATTGGCAAAGTGCCGCGCGATAAGACACCCAGGACTTTTGTATACCGCATTCATGATAAGCCCGACACCGATAAGCTGGAGACCTTTGCCGATTTTGTCCAGAAGTTCGGTTATACCATCAACATGAAGAACAACCGGACCATCACCAGCTCCATCAATGATCTGCTGGAGAAGGTGGAAGGCCAGCGTGAGCAAAATGTGGTGGAGACCCTGGCCATCCGGAGCATGGCAAAAGCTGAATACTCCACCCGCAACATCGGGCATTATGGATTGGCCTTCGACTATTATACCCACTTTACTTCACCCATACGCCGGTACCCCGATATGATGGTACACCGGTTGCTCGGCAGATACCTGGATGGCGGAAAATCAGCCAATCCCAAAAAATATGAGAACATGTGCAAGGCCGCTTCTGACATGGAAAAGTTGGCTGAAGATGCCGAGCGGGCTTCAATCAAGTACAAACAGGTAGAGTTTCTACAAGATCGTATTGGTGAGGATTTTGATGGAATCATCTCCGGTGTGATGGAGTGGGGCGTTTTTGTTGAGCTGACCGATACCAAATGTGAAGGACTGGTGCACATCCGCGATCTGGACGATGATTTTTACATCTATGATGAGCGCAACTATTGCATCACAGGCCAGAGCAAAGGGAAGAAGTATCAGCTGGGGGATCCTGTAAGGGTCAAACTGATCCGGGCCGACCTGGAGAAGAAACAGATCGATTTTTTGATGCTGGAGAAGAAATGATGCCCGGGATGATTTGAGCGTGATGCGGCGAATACCAAGGTTTGAAAATCCAGCCTTGACCTGCGCGAAATCTCAGTCAATCTTATAATAGAGCGAAAACAGCAGTACGTTGTTGAATTGTCCGCGGTCCAGCCAGTAGCTTTGATCTCCGGGGTGCTCCCTGACAGGCAACAGGCTGTAGTTAAACCGTATGTTGGCGGACAGGTTATTCATCAACGCATAGCTGAGGCCGATCAAACCGGAGAATTCGAACTGGCTGAAATCGGGTTCGGCTTCCAGAAATCCTCCTCCATCTTTATCTTCCTGGGATCTCGTCAGATAGGAACCGGCAATGCCTGCTTCACCCTCCAGGCGGGATAGCAGACTTTGCTTGACCAGCACGGGGACCTGGATGTAGTTGAGCCTGCAATGGTAGAACCGTTGATCTCTCAGTTCTTTCTCGGAAATTTTACTTCCTTTTTGTACATACTCCAGTTCAAGCTGCATGATGATGTCGGGCCAGACCTCGGTGTTGACCCATCCCCCAAAACGTACGCCCGGCTTGTTGTACCCCCCCAGGTTGTCGCCGTCGATCTGGGTGGCAGCCAAACCTCCCATGGCACCGCCGTGAAAACGCTGCCCGAGGCAAAAACCACTTGCCAGCAACAGAAGCATAAATAAGCCTGATCGCATCATCTGCCCTTGATTTTAGGTAAAGTTAACAAAAAGGGAGGGAACATAAGGGTCAGCATGTCAGATGAAAAGCCCCTACCACATTTTTGCCTTCGTTGTAGTGTTTGTTGAAGGATTGAGCAGCAGTGCCGGTCTTTTTGTGAATGAGTTCTATGTTGTGTTCGGAGAGATATTCCTTTATCTCCGTGCTGATGTTCATCATTCCGAACTGACCTTTACCAACGACAAGAACCTCAGGTTGGTGTTCGTTCAATACATTTTTTATATCCGATAGCTGCAAGTTGTGTCCTTTGTTTCGCCACCAGTTGGGGATCACCTCTCCGCCTGCAATGATCAGGTCCTTGTCATATGTTTCCCCTTCGATCACCATTTTACCAAAACTATATTCCTGAATCATAAATGCCTCCGCTTTTCTAAAAAAGAAATAAATTACAAAAAAAATGGCAGGGTGTCAAGTGCCTGCTTTGTTCTTGCTTGTACCAGCTGCTAAGATTATTATCCCTCGTTCGGTTTCCCCCCGGTTGTTTTACAAGATTGCAACTTAACTAAAAGATTGAATTTCAACACACTATTAGTGACAAAATTTGCATTTCCTGCATGGCATTGTGAATCCCGCATGGTTTATCGCATTCGGTGAGCTCACCCGCTTACGCAGGTGCGGTTCATTGCCTTGTTGTGCAGGTCAGTGCATGCGGGTTTCGTTGATTTTGCTACCGTTCCATGGTGAGGCTGACACTATCCATTTTTCCTCCTGTGGGCGGATTCATTTTGGATACCTTGATGGTGGCCTTTTCAATGGAATCAAAATTTTCATACAGGGCATCCAGTATACGGCGGGCAATATTTTCAAGGAGGTGGGACTTTTTTTCCATTTCCTGTTCCACTATGTCATAGGCCGTTTGATAATTCAGCGCATCATCCAGGTTATCCGAAAGCCCTGCTTTCTCCATGTTCGTTTGTATTGTCAGGTTGACCAGGAACCGGTTGCCAACGATCTGTTCCTCTTTAAAATGCCCGTGAAAGGCATAGAATTCCATATTTTCCAGGTGAATCTCTCCCATGATTGAAAAATTAGGGTTGAGTAGGTGATTTATTCAATAAAATCAAATATTTTTGTAGGTTAACAAAGATAAACCACTTTTTTTTCAGTTATTCATCAATGCTTAAATTTCATGATCCTGGCGGATCAATTTTTTTGATCCCCCAGGTCGAGTGAAGCTGTTGATCAAAAAATCATCTGATATTATGGCAAACAACGAAACCAATGAAGAAGGCAGAAAGAAACCGTTGAATTTTATAGAGCAGATCGTGGAGGAAGATCTGAAGCACAACAAGAACGGCGGACGGGTTCACACCAGGTTTCCTCCCGAACCCAATGGATTTTTGCACATCGGGCATGCCAAATCCATTTGTTTGAATTTTGGCATTGCCGAGCAGTATAATGGGAAGACCAACCTGCGGTTTGACGATACCAATCCCTTGAAGGAGGAGCAGGTATATATTGATTCGATCAAGGAAGACGTCAGGTGGCTTGGTTTTGACTGGGAAGAGCGGGAATATTATGCCTCGGATTATTTTGAGCGGTTGTATGAGTTTGCCATCAAGCTGATCAGGCAGGGGAATGCATATGTTTGTGAGCTTTCTCCGGAGGAGATTAGGAATACCCGTGGTACGCCCACCGAACCCGGCAAGGTGAGTCCTTACCGCGACCGGCCGGTAGAGGAGAACCTGGACTTGTTCAAGCGTATGCGGGCCGGGGAATTCCCGGAGGGCCGTTATCAGCTTAGGGCCAGGATCGATATGTCTTCACCCAACATGCAGATGCGCGATCCCATCCTTTACCGGATCCGTCATATTGCCCATCCCCGCACCGGCAACCGGTGGTGCATCTATCCCATGTATGATTTTGCCCATGGACAATCCGATTATATAGAGGGTATTACCCATAGTTTATGCACCCTGGAGTTTGAGAACCATCGTCCCTTGTATGACTGGTTGCTGGATCATATTGCCGAGGGCGACTACCGCCCCCGGCAGATTGAATTTGCCCGGCTTAACCTTAGCTATACTGTTATGAGCAAGCGCAAGCTGCTCGAGCTTGTCCAAGAGGGTTATGTAGATGCCTGGGACGATCCGAGGATGCCAACCATCTCCGGGATCAGAAGAAGAGGCTATACCCCTGAATCGATAAGGGAGTTTTCCGAGAAGGTGGGCATTGCCAAGCGGGACAATGTGATCGATGTGGCCCTTCTGGAGAACAGCCTGCGCGAAGACCTCAACAAGAAAGCCCAGCGGGTGATGACCGTGCTCGACCCGGTGAAGGTGGTGATCACCAATTACCCTGAAGGTCAGGAAGAGGAGCTGGATGCGGTCAACAACCCGGAGGACGAGCGTATGGGTACACGTAAAGTGCCTTTCTCCCGCGAGATATATATTGAACGCGACGATTTCCTGGAAGATCCTCCCAGGAAATTTTTCCGTCTTGCCCCGGGCCGAGAGGTGCGCTTGCGTTATGCCTATTACATCACCTGTGAAGGGGTGGTGAAAAATGAGTTTGGCGAGATTACCGAGATCCGGTGCAGCTATGATCCGGAAACCAGGGGCGGGCAATCGCCCGATGGACGGAAAGTGAAGGGTACCCTCCACTGGGTGTCGGCCAAGCATGCCCTCCCTGTGGAGGTGCGACAGTACGACCGCCTGTTTATGGATGAAAGTCCCGATAAGGTGAAGGAAGAAGGTAAGGATTTCAAATCGAACCTGAACCCCGATTCGCTTCATGTTCTTGAAAACGCTATGGCCGAGCCCTTTTTAAAGGATGCCCAACCGGAGGATAAGTTTCAGTTTGAGCGGAAGGGGTACTTTTGCGTGGATCGTTACTGGAAACCCGGAGAGAAGCTGGTCTTCAACCGGGCCGTTACCCTGAAGGACACCTGGGCCAAGATCGCCAAACAGCAACAGGAACAGAAAAACAAGCAGAAAAAGGAACAAAAGAAAAAATAGGATCTTGAGAGGATTCCTCCTCAAGATCGTCTAAGAGATACTTGATATAAAAATAGCCCGGGGTCACTCCGGGAGCTGGACAAGTGCAGGCTTCCCACCTTTAGAGTGCTTTGAGCCGGTTTTTAGGGATGCTGGTTGCTTCCCTTTTATTGATTCTGCGAGGCTTTTACCCGCGGCTCGTGTAAGGGATCCGATTTTTTCTTATTTTTACGAGAGAATCCTAAAACCTACTTCTATGAAATCCTTTCAGCTTTTCATCCTTTCCCTGTTTGTTTTTTGCAGTGTTTTTATGCCATCCCCGGCTCAGGAAGCTTCTTTCTCTCTTGAGCAGGTCATGAGCGCCTCGAAGCCCTCGGATGGTGTTGCTTCACCTGATCATAAACGTTTTGCGTGGATCGTTTCAAAAGAAGGCGTGCGCAACCTTTGGGTGGCTGAGGCCCCCGGTTATGAGGCCCGCCGGATGACAGACAAGAACGAGGACCTGGGCCGCGATATGGGCCAGTTGGCTTTCGATGCCGATGGGTCCCATGTTTTTTATGTTTGGGGAGGTTCGGCCAACCGCTCGGGTGAACATCCCAATCCCACCCACCATCCCGAAGGCGGGATTCAAGAGATCCGGATGGTCTCCGTTGAGAAGGGCACGGAGCGGAGGATTGCCTCCGGAAGCTCACCGGCGCCCTCGCCCGATGGCAAGACCCTTGCCTTTATCAGGGATGGTCAGGTTTGGAGTGTTCAGCCGGACAAAGACACTGCGGAGCCTGCCCGGATGTTCCAGATCAGGGGAGGAGCGGGAAGCCTGGAATGGTCGCCTGACGGAAGCCGGCTGGCCTTTGTGAGCTACCGGGGCGATCACAGCTTTATAGGCGTTTATGATGTGGAAGAGGATGCCATTGAGTATCTGAGTCCCAGTGTCGATCAGGACCGCCATCCTGTTTGGTCGCCCGGTGGTGACCGCCTTGCCTATATTCGTATTCCCCATGAGACCCTGGTGATCCCCTATTTTACACCCCGCAGGGAAGGATTGCCCTGGTCCATCCGGGTCCATGATTTTACCCGGGGTACCGACCGGGAGGTATGGAAGGCCGACCCGGGGAAGGGCAGCGTGTTTCATTCCGTATATGCAGACAAGCAGTTGATGTGGGCTGCCGGCGACCGGCTGGTCTTTCCCTGGGAGAAGACCGGATGGGCCCATCTGTATGCCCTCTCACTGAGCGACGGTTCGCTTGTGCATCTCACGCCGGGGCAGCATGAGGTGCATTTCCCCTCTCTTTCGCCGGATAAGGGGAAGGTGGTTTATACCTCCAACCTCCACGATATGGACAGAAGACACCTCTGGCAGGTAGATGTGCAGGAAGGAGATCCGCAGATGATCACTTCCGGCCGGGGCCTGGAATGGGG
>Ga0207797_1001721_pt1 | contig 15711 bp, 10 predicted proteins | sample PRCRCaboRojoPR_6_FD_187275 | JGI IMG/M metagenome (GOLD analysis project Ga0207797, IMG submission 187275) | Marine sediment microbial community from Cabo Rojo, Puerto Rico - PR CR 10% Liquid 1 (SPAdes) | ecosystem: Environmental > Aquatic > Marine > Coastal > Sediment | place: Cabo Rojo, Puerto...
CAGGTGCCCGACGAGGTGTGGTACGCCGCGCTGGAGGCCGGCTTCGCCGCGGTGGACGCCGTAAACGGCGACCACGCGCCGCCGTAGAGTGAGGCCAGCAGGCCCTGCAGCGAGCCCACGGCCTCGCTCGATCGGGTCACGAATCGTCTTCCGGCTCGATCCACCGGGAGAACCACTCCAGGTTCCTCCGCATCGACGCGAGGATGCGCTTCGACGACCGAAGACTGTGTCCGGCCCCACGATAGACGACGAGCTCGTGGGGAGTGCCCTCGTCCCACAGGGCGCTCGCCATTTCCAGGCCCTGGATCGCCATGCCCCGCTGGCCGTATTCCAGCAGCATCGGGGTCGAGTGCGCCCGCTCCCGGAAGGCCGGTGAGAGCTCCAGGTATCGCTCCGGTCGCTCGTACGGGCTGGCGCCGATGCTCGGTTCCACGACGTTCCTGGCCCTCCACCCCTCCACCTGCCCGTACGCGGAGAGCGAGTTGGCCCTGCCCTCGGCGAACGACGCCGCGGCGAACAGGTCCGGCCGCCGGGCCACGATCATGGGGCCGAGCCACGCTCCGTGGCTGTGCCCTAGGATGCCGACCCGCGAGCTGTCGGCCACTCCGTCCTCGATGAGCGCGTCTATTCCCGACAGCACGTCGCGGACGGGCTCGCCGTCGGGGCGGGTCGGCGCCTCGAAATCGTCACCGTAGGACTCCGTCCCCCGGTAGTTGGGAAGGAAGACGGCGTAGCCGCGGCTCGTGAAGGCCTGGAACGGATAGGGCCATCCGCCCCCGTACGGTCGGAAGGCGTTCTTCGACGGAATGCCTGGTCCGCCGTGCAGGAAGACCAGCAGCGGGTGGCGCTCTTCGGGGCGACGGTCGGGCGGGAGGAGGAGCCATCCCTCGACCCGGCTCCCGTCGGACGACTCCCATTTCCTCAGCCGGACTTCGGGGAATCGGTCTTCGTCGAGATGATCGTTGAGCCCGGCGATTCGCCGCGTGGAGCGGTCCTCGAAGAGGCCTTCGGAGATGTGGATCTCCGGCGGCTGCCCCACGGATTGCCGGACCCACGCCGCCATGTCGCCGCCCGCCGACAGGGAGAAGTCGGAGCCGTGGCGACGGGACCAGATTACCGGCTCCAGCCGCGCCCCTTCTCCCAACGAGAGGGCGAACAGCCCGCCCCGTCCGCGACGAGTGGCCCCGAAGAGGACGCGGTCGGGCTTCACCCACTCGTATCCCGAGCGCGGCAGCGGGACGCTCGCGGTGGAGGTCACCGCCCGCTGGGAGCCGGAGTCAAGGTCGAGGATCCGAAGCTCAGAGCTCGATGTCATTCCGGGGCTCCGATCGATCCGCACGAATCCGATCCGCCGGCCGGCCGGCCCCCAGAACGGGCCCGCCAGGGTGACGGCACCGTCCCAGCTTCGGCCGCCGCCGTCGACTGCCGCCCCTTGCCGGCCCGTCGCCAACCTGCGGACATCGTCGGCGCCCCGCTTCCACAGAAAGAGGTCCGTTCGCCACACGAGACGGCCGGACTCCTCTCTCGCCGTGAAGGCCAGACGCGACGAGTTCGGTCCCCACGCGTAGTCCGTCACCGACAGCTCCCCGGCGACCGGCGTCGCCCGGCCCTCGTCCGGCTGGATCGTCCACAGCCGGCGGTCCGGGCGGGGACGGGAGACGAGCTGGTCCCGGAACAGACCGGTCTGGTGAAAGGTGGCCACGGGGATCTCCACCCCAGGCCGCTCGCTCGTCCGACCGCGGTTCGCTGGCCTCTGACCCCGGGTTCCGGAGGGACGCCGGCGGGTGGTGAACGCCAGCCGCTCTCCGCCCGGGCTCCAACGGTAGTCGATCACACCCCGCTGGTGGCCCGTCACGGGCCGCGCGGAGCCGGAGTCGGGACGGACCCAGATCTGAGGCTTCCCCTCGTGGGGAGCCACGTAGGAGACGGTCCTCGAGCCGGGCCGCCACCGCACCTGCCGCGCCCCCGCCGGCAGCGACATCTCCTCTGGCTCGCCTCCGGCCACGTCGACCCGCAGGTGGGCTGTCGTCGGCCGGGCCGGGGGGCGCTCACGTCGTGTGACCGTGGCCAGGAGTCGCCGGCCGTCGGCCGACAGGTCCAGATTCTCCACCGTCGTCGCCCTGAGCAGCTCCGTGGGCGACACCGGGTCCCCGGCGTCGCCGCCGCTCGCAGTATCGGCGCCCGAATCCGCCGCCGGGAGGACGGCCGCGACGCTCCCGCCGTCCGCCGTTCGGGCCGATTGTTCGGGCTGCGAGGCGGCTCTCACCTCCGGAGCGTGCGGGGCGGCCATCGACGGCAGTGCCAGGAGGAAGAGGGAGACGATCGATGCACGTCGCGTCGGATCCACGGACATCACCAGCCTGTGTTCGGCGTCGCCCGGCGGACGTCCCTGTGGGGCGCCTCGAAGGTGCGCCGGGCACGGGAACGCCGCCGCCGGGACGTTCTTCTCTCGCTCGCGGCGGACACGCTGAGCGAGAGATGGCCGTTCCGCAGCCCCCCGATCGCCGAACCGTACATGCGAGGGAGGAGCTGCCGCTCGGCTCGCCGAGCCGCGAGTTCGGCCCCGGTCGGGCGGCCGGGGCTCGGAGATCAGGTGGTCGGCGGCTCGAAGGCCTCGACGACCCTCGAGGTCCGGGATCCGACGCCGGGAGCCGTGTTGCCGCCGATGGCGTACACCCGGCCTTCGTGGGCGGCGGCCGCCAGTCCGTGACGAGGTGTGGACATCGGCGCCATCTCCTGCCATTCGTCGGCCCGGGGCTGGTATGCCCACGTCCGACGGAACACGCCGCCTCCGTCGGGGCCGAATCGCTCTCCGCCGAAGCAGTACAGGCGGCCGTCGAGAGCCGTCCCGGCCAGCCCGCCCGCGGGCTGCGGAAGGGGGCGCAGCTGCTCCCACCCATCCGACTCCGGGTCGTAGCGCTCCAGGGCGCCGAGATTCTCGACGCCCCGGCCCATCCGCCGTCCCCCGGCCACGTAGAGCTGGCCGTCGACGACGCCTCCGGTGGCGCTGCTCCGGGCCGTGGGGGCGGGGCGCGCCGTGGACCAGCTTCCGCTGTCCGGCTCGTAGACGAGGTGGCGTCCGGTGGCCCTGCCTCCGGGACCGTCCGACTCGTGGAGGCTGCCGGTGACCAGGTGCGCCCGCCCGCCAACGGACATGGCCACGGTCTCGCCGAGGGGAGCGGGCATCTCGCCGACTCGGGACCAGCCGCCGTCACGGAGTGCGAAGACATCGCCCCGGAAGCGGAAGCCGGTCCGCAGGTTCTCTCCCACGAAACCCCCGAACCCGAACACGGTCTCCCCCACCGTCGCCAGCACCAGGTGATGACGGGGAGCCGGGAGCTCGGGCCCGACGGTCCAGGTACCCTCCGCCGGGTCGAGGACGGCGGTGCCGGCGAGCGTCTCGAAGCTGGTCGAGCTGCTCGCTCCGGATCTCATCCCGCCGGCCACGACGATGCGCCCGTCCCGGACTGTCGCGTACACCTCCTGCGTCCTCCACGGCAGTCGCGGTTGCTCCACCCACCGCCCCGGGGGAGCCTGAAGCCCGGGGGCGTCACGGAAGCCGAATCCCGCTCCGATCGCAGCCGCCCCGCCCGCGGCGAGCCCCAGAAATCGTCGTCTCGTCATCCCCATGTCGACCCCGCACCTCTCGTCTCGTGATTCGTACTTCTCGTTGACACCGATCCTCGGCGTACCTCGGCAAGCCGTCCCGTGGTCGCCTGGTGCTGAGACGGGTGCTGCTGGAGCAGCGTTGGCCGGCGGAACTCAGACGGTGCGGTCCCTCAGGTCCTGTGATCCGGATCGGCTGGCGACCACCGACGTCCCGTCGTCCAGGTGCACCCGGAGCCGACGCCGATCGTGCTCCTCGACGCGATCGATGTGGTCGGCGTTCACCATGTGCGAGCGGTGGACCCGAAGGAAGCGGTCGGGATCCAGCCTCCGCTCGAACTCCGCCATCGAGAGGCTCACCAGGTACGAGTCGTCCCCGACGTGCACGCGGACGTAGTCTCCGCTGGCCTCGAGCCGCACCACGTCGTCCAGGGCCACGGGTACGATCGAGCCGCCGGAGCGCACGAAGAGTCGCTCCAGGGGATCCTCTCCGGAGAGAGCGGTCCGGGCCCGGCGTGAGGCGCTGGGCTCTTCCGAGCCGTCCGCCGGAGGTCGGCCCATCCGCTCCCGAACGCGGGCCAGCGCCTCGGCGAATCGCTCCCGGCCGAATGGCTTGACCAGATAGTCGAACGCCCCCAGCTCGAAGGCCGTCACGGCGTGCTGGTCGTAGGCCGTGGTGAAGATCACGGCGGGATCGTGCTCCGAGCGGAGCAGGACCTCGACGCCGGTCGCGCCGGGCAGCTCGACGTCCAGCAGCAGGACGTCGGGCTCCAGGCGCTCAAGGGCCTCGATTGCATCGGATGCGGACCGCGCCTCCCCGACGCACTCGAAGTCGTTCTCCTCCTGCAGGTACTCCCGCAGCGTCTCGGCGGCCACGGGCTCGTCCTCGACGATCAGCACGGTCTTCGTCATCTCGCTCCTCCCTCCGACGTCCGTCCCGATCCGCCGTCGGTCGGCGCCCGGATGCGTGCCTCGAACCCCTCGCCCGGGGCCGTCTCGATCGCCAGCTCGGCGTCCCGGCCGTAGAGCAGCTCCAGGCGCCTCCGGACCAGCTCGAGGCCGATCCCGTCGGAGGACTCCATGGATCCGGGATCTGCCCCGGGACCGTCGTCTCGAACCCGGACGCAGAGGCGGGCCCCTTCCCCGTCGGTCTCCCCGGTGTCCAGATATGCCGCCACCCTCACCTTCCCCCCCTTCGGGGACTCGCCGATCCCGTGCTGGACGGCGTTCTCCACGAGGGGCTGCACGCTCAGGGGCGGGACGTGTGCCGCCGCTGCCTCCTCCGTCACCTCCTCCTCCACGCGGAGACGGTCGCCCAGGCGGATCTTCTCCAGCTGCAGGTAGCTCCTCACCATGTCCAGCTCGCGGCCCAGCGTCACCTGCTCGACCCCGCTCCCGTCGTCGTCCCCCACCGGTCCGGACCCCACCGCGTAGCGCAGCAGCTCGCCCAGGTGCTCCACGGCGCGCTCCGCCCGGTCCGGAGCCCGCCGGATCAGCGACAGGACCGAGTGCAGCGAGTTGAACAGGAAGTGCGGATTCAGGCGGGCGCGGAGGGCCCGGAACTGGGCCCGAGCGCGGAGGGCCTCGGCCCGGGCCGCTCGCTCCCGCTCCGCCCGCAGCCGGCGGCCGATCCGGGCCAGGTAGGTGCCTCCGGCGATCGCTCCGTAGACCACCAGGCCGAAGAGCAGATGCAGGGCGATGATCGTGTTGTCCAGGCTCGGCATCTCGAAGGGGGCACCCACCAGCATCCGCTGGAGTCCCATGACCAGCGAGAGCGAAATCCCCCAGGTCAGCGAATAGAGCGACGCCGACGCCAGATGCAGGACGGAGAAGCGGACGGGCCGCTCCGGCGGCCAGCTCCAGCGCCGGGCCAGGTGCACGACGCCGATGCCGAGGAGCGCCGCCGGAACCGTGAACCCCGCGGCCGGCCCCACCGACTGCAGGGCCGTCCGCTCGCTGAGCAGCAGGAGCATCACGGAGTAGCCGAGCAGGAAGATGCCCCAGGCCGTGGAATAGACGATCCAGAAGACGTCCGGTCCCGCGGCCGATCCCTCGCCCTCTCCGGTACCGGCGCTCACGCCATCTCGGCTCGTCACTGTTCCTCCTCCGACTGCACGCGGCCGAGCGCCACGACGTCGAGATTCAGCAGCCCGAAGCCGGGGCCTGCCCTGCGCCCGGGCGGCGGCGGCATCTTCGGCCCCGGTTCCCCGGGCGACTCGATCCGCGCCCGGATCGTGACCGCGTCCGTCGTCTCACCGGGCGAGAGCGATCCGTCCCGGACGGCGTCCGCCAGCGAGATCACGGCTCCGGGACCCGTCTCGCCGTCCCGGGACTCCTCCAGCTTCGCGTCACCGAACTCCGACCACAGGTCGACGAGCCTCAGGTACATGGGTCCGTGGATCGTGTCCTCCGACGTGTTGCGGAGCTGTGCCCGCACGGTAACCACGCCCGGATCTCCGCCGTAGTCGGTGTGCTCCACCCGGAGCGCGGTCCGCGACGTCACGTCCCGCAGGTCCGACAGCCGCCGGTCCCCATGTCGCACGGCCTCCCCGTCGACCGTGGCCGTAGCCGTCCACATCTGCGACACGCCCGTCCGGTTGTCGACCCACACCGGATGGAAGCGTCCCGCTGCGTCGGCGGCCATGCCGGCGGTATGGCCGCCGGTCTCGCTGAAGGAGTGCACACTCACGTCCGCGCGGTGCGAACCGTCTCCGTCTCCTCCCATTCCGTACGTGGCCAGCCCGTCCTCCCAGGAGTAGCGGAACGCGCCGTCGGAGACCCGGACGCTCGGCCCCACGGTCTCGCCGCCGTCCACGGAGGCGGCGAACCGGACGGAGTAGCCGAGCCCCGAGGGACTCCCGCGCCGATCGTACCAGGCCACGCCCAGGACGCCCTCGTCGTTCACGGCCAGCATGGGATGGAAGGCCGGCCCGCCGCCCCTGTTCACCACGATCGGGTCCGACCAGCTCCGTCCGCGATCCTCGGAGTGCGAGAGCAGGATCTGGCCCTCGCCGGATCGGAAGTCGGTCCAGGCCGCGTACAGCCGGTCCCGAAACGGACCGGAGCCGGTGTCCGCCGCCAGGGCGGGAATCATCGCCGACCGCCCCCGGCCGAACCGATGGTACCAGTTCGACACGGTCCGGGCCGGTCCGAAGCCCTCCGCCCCGCCAGGGGAGACCAGCGCCTTCAGCCGGGCGTTCGGCTCACGGGTCGCCCGGGGATCCGGGCCGGTCATGCCCTCGTATCGTCCGATCTCCGACTGGTCCCGGCGCTCGGGATACAGGAAGACGGCCGTGCCGTCGGAGAGCACGGCGGATTCGCCAGTGCCGAGCACGTAGCGGTCCCCGTCCACGTGCATCCTCTCCCGCGAGACGACCTCGGAGCCGCCGCTGTCGGTGCGGAGCACGGTCACCGCCTTTTCCCCGCGTCCGCCGTCCAGCGGGTCGGTGCGGCTGGACGAGTGCACGTAGATGCGGCCCGGGTGTTCCGTCCCCGCTCCGCTCACGGCCAGGAACGGCCGGTCCCCGATCTCCACGGGCGTCGGCTCCTCCCAGCTCCGTCCCCCGTCCGGGGACCGATGCAGGAGGTCCTCCCCGGCGCCCATCTCGATCAGATAGGCTCGTCCCCCGGGCCCGAACGCCAGGTCCGGATCTCCCTCCCCGGAGCCGGGAGCGACGTCCAGCGCCTGCGTCCAGCTCTCGCCGCCGTCCGACGAACGGTAGGTGATGACGTCGAACTGGTCGGCGGTGTCCGGCATCGTCATCCCGGCGGCCAGGAGCACGCCGGGATCGGTGGGGTCCGCGGCGATCCGGACCTCGTAGTGATCCCAATCGGGGTTGGGCACGCTGATCTGACGGTCCTCGCCGACGTGGACGTCCTGCGCGGCCAGGGGACCCGTTCCGCCGATCAGCAGGACGGCGACGATCACGGTCCGCGCGGCGAGCGACAGGTCGGATCCACCCGCCGTCGGGTTCGATGCTCCGAGCGTACTCACGGTTCGACTCCCTTCCTTCCCGAGTGTTCGTTCTCTTCTCGGCTTCGCGGAAAGGCTGGGAGACGACGCGGACGGCCGTCACCCCCGGATCGCCGGACGGGCACATGTCGGGGTGAGCCGTCTCTGCGGTCGGCGAGCTACCGGCGCATCTCCATCGCCCGGGGCGCCCTCTCGAGGCGCCTCTCGCCCTCACTCCAGGTACGGGGCCCGGTCGTCGAACAGGTCCCGGATCTCGGCCGCCGTGAGCGGGAGCGACTGACGGAGCCGCCGGGCGTACTGCCCGGGCCGCGCCTCCGGGTAGTCGGTGCCGAAGACGACCCGGTCCGGCCCGACCCGGCGTACGGCCTCGGCGAAGCGCCGGTTCCACCGGCGGTAGATGCGCTGCCGGGCCGTGTCGCCGCGCGCCCGCTGCTCGGGAAAGGGCACGAGCCCCATGTCGAAGAAGACGTCGTCCATGCGCTCCGGGTGCTCCTCCATGGCGTCGGCCAGGGCGTCGAAGGACCGGACCGTGGCCGAGTCGAAGCGACTGTCTCCGCCCATGTGCGCCACCTGGACGGGAATGTCCGGGGCGGCGGGGAGCACATGGTCCACGAACGCCTCGACGTCGCGGCGGCCGAAATCCTCCCGGCGGGTCTGGAGGTGGATCACGATCGCCAGGTCCAGCTCGCCGGCCCGGCGGAAGAACTCACGCAGCTGCTCGACGTGGGCCGGCTCCCGGAGGTCGACGTCGGAGTTGGCCAGCTGGAGCTTCATCCCCACGCACTCGGCCGTCGAGGCGCACCGCTCCGCCTCGTCCGCGGCGTAGTCCGCGAGCGGGTTCACCCCGAAGAAGGCGACGAGTCGATCCGGATGCTCGGCCACCTGGCGTGCCACCCGGTCGTTCTCCCGGCGCACCCTGCGGCGCTCGTCCTCGAAGTCCACGTCGGGACTCCCGAAGAAGTACGCCGTGGAGAGGAGGACGCCCCGCTCGATCCCGGCGGAGTCCAGCTCCGCCATCACCTGCTCCCCGTCGAAGGTGGGGATCTGCGGCGGCTCGCCCTCCCGACCGGCGGCCATCAGGCGCACCAGGGCGTCCCGGGCGTCGGCGCTCCACACGTGCATGTGGTGATCGGCCGGTGGCGCGGCGCTGTCGGACCGGACGGGATCGGGGGCGGTGTCGTCTCCCCCCGGCAGCGGCGCCGCCCCGGACACCAGCAGTGCTAGCAGTGCCGCGAACAGCGCGGGAACGTCCGTCGTCTTCATCATCGGATCTGGCCCTTCGATCTATCGACTCATTCTGGATGAACTGGATGGAATACCCGAACGCGGCCACGGGGCCTCAGGGTATCATGAGGGTATCATGGACGTGACGGATGGGAGGAGAGTTGCACGGGAACCTCCGTCCCGCCGCTCTCCCGCGGTCACAGAGCCGCGACTCGCGCGTCCCTGGACCGACACGCGGAATCGACGCGGATCCGCGTGCGAACTGGAGGACTCGAGAGAATTCAAAGGACGAGAGCATGACCACATCTCGCATGACCGAGACCGCCTCGACCGTAGCCCTGCTCGCGGGCGTCGTCCTGATCGCCGGAGGCTGCGGCCTCGGATCCGTCACCGGCGTTCCCGCCGATGCCACCCTGGTCCCCGACGACCGGATGGAGCTCCTGGTCGACGAATCGTATTCCGGCTTCGACGAGCGGAGCCGCCAGCTCATCCGCACGAGCGCGGCCTGGGAGGAGGCCTGGAGGCAGCTCCACGAGGGACGGTCGGACGTGCCGGAGCGCCCGGCGGTGGACTTCGAGACCAGCATGGTGGTGCTGGCGACCATGGGGTCGCGCCGCTCCGGCGGCTACGACATCGACGTGGAGAGCGTTCACCGGGACGGGGAGTCCATGTACGTGGTCGTCACGGAGCGATCTCCCGGTGAGAGCTGCGGCGTCACGGCGGCCATCACGACGCCGGCCACGGCCGTCCGGGTTCCCCGCGCCGACGGAGAGGTGGAGTTCGTGGAGAAGGACTCGGTGCACGAGTGCTCCTGACCCGGGGGCAGGCGCGCGAGGGCGCGTGACCGTCCGGGTACGGGGGCTGTCGGCGGGGCGCCGGGAGTCCCACGTTGAGGGTCCCCAGAGGACGCGCCGACCGAAACCTTCCGCTTCTTCCCGCGTCGATGCTCCCCGAGCCCGGCTGGACCTACTACGCACGCCTTCACGAGGAGTCGCCGCACCCCCACCTGTGGATCATCCTCACGTCGCCCGACGATCACGAGGACGACCTGGTGGTGGCCGTCAGCCTGACGACGAAGCAGCCCTGGTCCGACCCGACGGTGGAGATCGGCCCGGAGGAGCACCAGTTCGTGGAGCGGCCGACGGCCGTGCGGTACTCCAACGCCGACTTCTATCCGCCCCAGGCCTTCATCCGGGCCGTCCTCTCGGGAAAGGCCACCCGTCGCCCGAGCGTCAGCGAGGAGCTCCTGGAGAGGGTCCGGAGGGGACTGCTGGATTCACCCCAGACGCCGGACCGGGTGAAGGACTTCTGCCGACCGCTGTTCGGGTGACTCGAACGAGCGGCTACCGGGACGAGCCGCTCCCGCCGGATCCAGACCCGGCGTCCGTGAGCACCACGGTCACGGGCTGACCGGCCACTTCCTGCTTCACCATCATGTGCGGGGCCTCGCGGGTCACGTAGACGGTGGCCGTCTGCTGCGGACCCCGCAGCTCCACGGCCCAGGTCTCGAAGCTGCCGGCTGGCACCTCCACGGTCTCCCGCCCCGTGACGGTGACGTCGAGCGAGTTCACGCCCTCACCGGGTGAGAACACCGGCACCTGCATCTCGAAGCCCTCCGAGAGCGGGCTCGCCAGGACCGCGGCCACGTTCATGTTCCCGTCCAGGGTCCCCGCGGACAGGGTCGTGTCCACCGAGACCTGGCGCGTCGACGGCCTGCCGCCCTGTCCGGACGTCTCCGGCACGGTGGCCTCCCCCGTCACCCGGCTGCCCTCGTACTCCAGGTCCTGGCTCAGCGACAGCGGACCCATGGTGGCCTCCATGGTGGCGGAGACCGGCGACAGGTCGGACGTGGCCACGTAGCTGGAGCTGCGGCTGATCTGCCCCGTGAGCTCCTCCCGGACCCGGAGATTCCCGTCCGACGTGCGCTCCACGGTGAGGCTCAGCTCCCCCAGGGGCTTGCCCTGGAGGCGGAAGGAGTAGCCGAAGGTGCCCTGGCGGATCCGGCCGGCCTCGAGGGCCACGTCGCTCCGGCTCACCTCCAGGTCGGCGACCTCCATTCGCTGGAAGTCCGTGTCCCAGAGGCTCACCGGCGCGATGGCGGCCAGGTCCTCGTGGATCTTCCGGGCGTCCCCCACCACCACGGCGGTGGCCCGATCCGGGTGCACGTGGCTCCGTGCCGCCTCCTGCACGTCGTCGGCGGTGACGTCCGCCACCTGGCCCCGGTAGCTCTCCAGGTAGCCGATGCCCAGTCCGCGCAGGATCACGTCGGCGACCTGTGAGGCCACCTGCTGCGGCGTCTCCAGCCGCAGCGGGAAGCTGCCCGTGAGGTAGCTCTTCGCGTCCTCCAGCTCCCCCTCCGGCACCCTCTCGCTTCGGATCCGGCGGAGCTGGTGGAGCATCTCCCTCAGGGTGCTGTCGGTGACCGCGGGACGGACGTCGGCCGAGGCGGCGAAGTAGCCTCGGTCGCGGGGTGTGGTGAACTGGCTGGACGCCCCGTAGGTCCAGCCCTTCTCCTCGCGGAGGACCAGGAACAGCCGGCTCGCCGGTCCGCCGCCCAGGACCCGGTTCATCACGTCCAGGGCGTGACGGTCCGAGTCGCCCTCCCCGGGTCCCAGGTGGCCCACCCGGATGCTGGACTGGGCGGAGGCCGGCCGGTGGACCAGGTGGATCCGGAGCGAATCGGATCCGGCGGGCTCCGGCGGGTCGAAGTCGGCGACCTCGGGTCCGGTCCAGTCCCCGAACCGGCTCCGCGCCATCTCCCGGGCGCGCTCCAGGTCGATGTCACCGGCGAACACCAGGAGTGAGCCGTGGGGCGTGTACCGGCTCTCGTGGAAGCGGACGAGATCGCTCCGCCCGATGCCGTCGATGTCCGCGGGTCGGGGGTCCTGGCCGTAGGGATGCGGCCCGTAGATCAGCGATCGGAAGCGCCGCGAGGCCAGCGCGCCGGGCTGGCTCATCTGCGCCTGGAGGCTCGACTTCGTCCGCTTCTTCTGGTTCGCGACCTCCTCCTCGGGAAAGGAGGGATTCCGCATCACGTCCGCGAAGACGTCCAGCACGGTGGGGAGCCGCTCGGTGAGAACCGAGGTGGCCGCGAAGCCGAAGTCGTCCGAGGCACCGGTGCTCAGGGAGGCGCCGGCCCCCTCCACGGTGGAGGCGATCTCCTCCGCCGAGCGGGTTTCCGTACCCTGGTCCAGCGTGCTCGCCGTCAGGCTCGCCACCCCGAGCTTGCCGTCGGGCTCGGCCACGCCCCCCGCCGGCGTGTACAGCCGCACCGACACCACCGGCTGCTCGTGGTTCTCCACCACGACCAGCTCGAGGCCGTTCTCGAGGGTGTCCCGGCCCACCTCGGGGAAGCTCACCTGCCGTGGCTCCAGCGGCGGGGGCGGCTCGGTGGGATAGTCTGCCTCCTGGGCGGCGAGGGCCGCCGGAAGGAGGACGAGCGCGGAGAGCGCCAGGGCCGTCCGTCGCAGGCTCGTGCCGATCACTGGTTCCTCCTCTCGTCCGCCGCCGGGCTCCCGGCGGCCGCGTCGTCCGTCGCCGCCTCTCCGCCCGCGGACGGGATGTCCACCATGACACTCAGGTTCTCACGGGTCAGGTAGCGATCGATCACCCGGTCCAGGTCCTCACGGGTGACCTCCAGGAAACGCTCCCGGACCCGATTCACGTCGGCCAGGTCGTCGTGGTAGAGGGCGAAGTGCTGCAGGGCCTCGGCCTTCTGCATGGCCGTCTGGCGTCCCATCACGAGATCCGCCACGTAGGAGTTCTTCGCCTTCTCCAGCTCCTCCCCGGTCGGAGGGCTCTCCCGCAGCCGCTCGACCTCGTCCCAGAAGACGGAACGGAGGGAGTCGGGCGAGACGCCCTGGTTGGCGATGGCGTAGCTCAGCATCACGCCCGGGCCCTTCCGCCAGCCCACCTGCTGGTAGAGCGTGACCACCTGCGCGGCGGCCCCGGCGTCGCTCACCATGCTCCGGTGGAGCCGGGAGCTCTGCCCCTCGCCCAGGATCGTGGAGAGGAGGGTCAGCGCGTAGGTGTCGGCATGGTCGTGCGGAGGAGTGCGGAAGGTCCAGACCACCGCCGGGAGGTTGGCGTTCGGGTCCATGACCGAGTCCACCTGCATCCCCGGCGAGTAGGAGACCTCGCACTCTTCCTCCGGCGGGATCTCGGCGGGCTCGGCGCCGCCGAAGTACTGCTGGATCAGCTTCCGGACCTGCGCAGCGTCGAAGTCGCCCACCACGGTGAGCACGGCGTTGTTGGGCGCGTAGTGGGCGCGGTAGAACGCCCGGACGTCCTCGATGCTGGCCGCGTTCAGGTCCTCCATGGACCCGATGCCCATGCGGGAGTACGGGAAGCAGGTGGTCGAGTCGTAGGGCTGTACGATGGCCGATCGGATCGCCTTCGCGTAGGGGGCGTTTTCCAGTCCCTGCCGCCGCTCCTCCTTCACGACGGAGCGCTGATTCTCGAAGTTCTCCTCGGTCACGTTCAGGAACCGCATCCGGTCGGCCTCGAGCCACAGCGCCAGGTTGACGCGATTCGCCGGAACGGTCTCGAAGTAGTTGGTGCGGTCGGCCGCCGTCGTGCCGTTGAGGGAGCCGCCCACGTTCTGGATGAGGGACATGTGGGTGGTCTCCTCCGTCTTCCCCACGTGCTTCGTCCCCTCGAACATCATGTGCTCGAAGAGGTGGGCGAAGCCCGAGCGGTCCCGGGGGTCGTGGCGCGACCCCACGTGGTACCAGACGTTGACGGCGGCCACCGGCACCGAGCGGTCCTCGGCCAGGATGACCCGGAGGCCGTTGTCCAGCTCATAGGTCTCGTACTCGATCTGGCCCGCGGACTGCGCGGAGACGGCTGCCGGGGCGGCCAGCAGCGCGGCCACGAGGGCCAGCCACGAAACCAGCCAGCGACGCTGCGGCGAGGTCGAACGGTTGCTCTCGATCACGTTGGTCACCCGATGCTTCAGGATGGAATGCTCACGGCCCGGGCGTGGAGCGGCGGTCCGCTCCTGCCCGGGAGCGGCCCCCGGCTCCGGGGGAGACGACCGGCACCCGTCCGCTAGCGAGACGAGGTGAGTTCCCGGAGCGTTGGGTCCTCCGTCCGGGCCGCCGACGCACCAGATACGTCGATCTACGGACGTAATACGTCGATTTACGAACGTACGAGACTACACTAAGAGAGGACGGAGGCCCCGCGCCACCCCCGTCCCCGACGTCGGGCCCCGCCGTCGGCCTACATGCCTCCCGCGTCCGACGGCATGGAGACCGGCTCCACCGGCGGGATCAGCTCCACACCGGCGTCGCGCACGCGAGTTCGGAAGTCGGCCACCTGCGTCTCCAGGACGCGGTTCGTGCGCTCGATGGCCGCGGACACGGCTCCGCGGGCGATCTCCAGCCGCTGGCGCTCCTCCTCGTTCGGGGCGTACCAGGCAACGCTGCTGAAGCGGAAGGGGGCGATCCCGATCTTGCCCAGCACCGACTCGGACTCGGAGATCCCCTGCGGCGAATCGAGGGGCCCGGTCCAGTGCTCCTCCACCGCCTTCAGGCTGTCGATCACCGTCTGCCCGGCCTGCCGCAGCGAGTCCGCCTCGGACTCGGCGAGTCCCTCCTGGTCGGCGAGCGTCTCCTGCGCCCGGTTCACCCGGATGCGCGCCAGCCGGACCGACTCCACGGCGTTCGCCGCGGCACCCTGGAGCCCGGCGACCTCACGGAGCATCTGTCGCTTCGCGCGCCGGTCGCTCGTGGGCGTGTCGATCCGCGGGTCGCCCCGGACCTCCAGGCTCGTCGCGGCCGTGTCTCCGTGGCTCACCACCCGCGCCGTGAACTCGCCCGGGAGCACCGCCGGCCCCTGTCCGTCGAGCTCCTCGTCCTCCTCTTCGCCCCGGAGGGACTGGCGGAGCTCCTCCATGTCCCGGGGGAAGCGTGCCGCCCCCTCGGTGTCGAAGTCCCAGGTGTGGCGATTGAGGCCCTCCTCCAGGGTCAGCTCGGACTCCTGGATCACCGAGTCGCCCCGGAGCACCTGGAAGGTGGCCTCCTTCGTGGGCACCGGCGGCGTGGTGTCGGGAGCCGACTCCACCTCGGTGTAGGGAAAGCGGGCGGTGTCATCCGGAGCCTCGCGCTCCATCCCGCCCTCCGCCAGGCTGTCCGGCACGTGGGCGGCGACGGTCAGCGTGACGCCCTGCGGCTCGTTCTCTCCCTCGTAGGTCGTGCTCCCGGCGTTGCCGTACCCGGTGGACGAGCCCTGCTGGTGCTGGAGGGCCGGGTTGGGCTCGAAGAGGTGCAGGTCGGCGTGGAGCAGGGACGGATCGTCGGCCACGGCCCGGAGCGCCGTCAGGTCGTCGATGACGTAGATCCCGCGCCCGAAGGTGCCCACCACCAGGTCCTGCTCGTGCGCCTGGTCCTGGAGCGCCAGGTCCCGTACCGGCGTGCCCCGGGGGAAGCCGTGGGTCCACTCCTCCCAGCTCTGGCCCCGGTCCAGGCTGTAGAAGAGGCCGAACTCGGTGCCCACCCACAGCAGGTCCGGGTTCTCGGAGTCCTCGAGCACCACGCGGGCGAAGCCGTCCACGCCGTCGGTGGGGAGCCGCGTCCAGCTCTCTCCGTAGTCCGTGGTGCGGTAGACGTACGTGGAGAAGTCGCCGCGCATGTAGTCGTGGACCGCGACGTAGGCGGTGCCGGCGGCGTGGGGCGAGGCCTGGACGTGGCTCACCCAGGCGTGGCGCGGCTTGTCCGGCATCTCGTCCTCGACGTCGGTCCAGCTCTCGCCCCCGTTCCGGGTGACGTGGAGGTTGCCGTCGTCGGTGCCGGCCCAGATCACGCCCTCCTCCACGGGGCTCTCGTCCACGGTGTAGAGGCTCGTGTAGTTCTCCGCCCCGGTGACGTCCAGGGTGAGCCCGCCGCTCTTCGTCTGCTGCTGCCAGG
>Ga0207797_1001722_pt1 | contig 15708 bp, 12 predicted proteins | sample PRCRCaboRojoPR_6_FD_187275 | JGI IMG/M metagenome (GOLD analysis project Ga0207797, IMG submission 187275) | Marine sediment microbial community from Cabo Rojo, Puerto Rico - PR CR 10% Liquid 1 (SPAdes) | ecosystem: Environmental > Aquatic > Marine > Coastal > Sediment | place: Cabo Rojo, Puerto...
CCCGCCGCTCGAGCCTCTCGCTCGTATGCGCCAGGCTTCGCGTCATCATCGAGGCAACGACCATCGTCGACGCCAAAATGCCGAAGAAGACGGGTCCCAGGCGGGTGTAGACAAGCGCTATGAGGGGTGCCAGGATCAACGGACTGCCCTCGTAGAAGAGCAGGCTGGGAAGAGAACCGGCGTACTTCCGCATTGGACCCCGGCCTCGCGCGAAGATGGCAGGGAGGAAGGTCACGTGATTGACAAGAAGATACGTCAGTGCAAAGGCGACAAAGGCAAGTATCTCCTGGAGCCGAATGTCGGCGAGAGGGATCTCCCCTCCTAGAGCTCGAAAGACCGCTCCGCCGATCAGCACACTCGCTGTGTGCGCAGTGGCGTTTGCGCCGCCCGTGGCAGCAACGGCGGAGGCCGCACTCAGCCGGGGAAGCCGGAACCGATCAGCCCAGCCAACTTGGAGGAGCATGTGAACCAGGGCTGCGGTGAAGGCGATCCATCCGGTGGTCACGGTGCCCATCACCAAGCACGCCGCCACGGTCGTCGTCGGCAGCAAGGAGACCACGCCGCCCGCCAGCGGAACCCCGAAGAGGTCGGCGAACAGAATCAGCCCACCGAAGAGGGCAGCGGGCAGGAGCGCCTCCGCGCGCAGAGGGTCGGCCATCGTCTGCCATACCAGAACAGCGAGCGTCACCGCGCCCGCTGTCAGGTATACGCCCGGGAGGTATCTTCGCTCCATTGAGGGCCTTCCTCAACGCCCCGGATCCGCTTTGCCCAGATTCCCTTGTTCGGCCCGGTTAGGGTTCGTCGCAGGCCGGGGCCGACTGCCGGGTCGCCAGCGCATCGAGCACCCGTTCCGGTGTTAGTGGTAGTTCGTCAATCCAGACGCCGGTGGCATCGTGAACGGCAGCAGCAAGAGCCGGAGCCAAGGGGATGAACGGCATCTCGCCCATCCCTCGCGCCCCCCAAGGACCTCGAGGATCCGGTTCCTCTACGATGATCGATTCGACATGCTCCGGGACGTCCGCTATCGTGGGGATGAGGTAGGTACTGAGATGCGGTGTTTGAATGCGTCCGCCCTCGGTGATGAAGTCCTCGCAAGTGGCCCAGCCAACTGCCTGGGCAACCCCTCCTTCGATCTGACCCTCAACCTGCTGAGGATTGATCGCCCGCCCCACATCGTCCGAGCACACGACGCGCCGAACGTCGAGCTCACCGGTCTCAATGTCCACGGTCACCTCGACCGCCTGTGCGACGTACCCATAGGCGAAATTTGGCAGGCCTTCGCCGGTCTCTGGATCGAAATGTGTCGTCCCCGGGGCCATATACGTCTGCTCGATGACGGCTGGGCGCTCACCGTCCTTCCAGCGCTGGAGGACCTCTGCGGCCGCCTGGCAGACGGCATTGCCGGCCATAAACGTCATTCGGGAGGCGGACGTTGACCCTGAGCTCCCAGGGCTGGTGGCCGTGTCTGACGTCTCCATTCGGACGAGGTCCAGTGGGATCTCAAGGGCCTCGGCCGCCATCTGTCGAATCACTGTATGAGCACCCTGGCCGACGTCGGCGCTGCCTATGCTCACGACAGCCCGTTCGATCTCCTCGTCACCGTGCAATGCTATCCTCACCCAGCAATTCTCCTGGAAGCCGAAGGAAAACCCCACATTCTTGAATCCCACCGCCAGCCCTATCCCGCTCCGGACAGCTTCGCTTGGGGCTTCGGACCGAGGTGTCGCCTTGGAAGTCGGCCGCTTCCAGTCTTCAAGCGCGCTTTCGTCGCGGTCGTCCAGACGCTGCCACCCTATGGCTCGGGCACAGCGCTCTGTGACGTCCGTCAGGTTCACACCTCCGGGCAAGGGCGTTCGCACGGTGGTCGGTGTCCCATCGCGCAGCAGGTTCTTCATCCGCAGCGCCACCGGGTCGGCGTCCAGCGCTTCGGCCAGCTTGTTCATCTGCATCTCGGCCGCGTAGATACCTTGAGGTGCACCGAAACCCCGGAAGGCCCCGCTGGGAGGGTTGTTCGTGTAGACGCCGTCGACGTCCACCTTGACGTTCGGAACGGCATACGGGCCGGTGCAGGTGATGGCCGTGTTGCCCAGGACCTTGTTCGTGGTGTAGCAGTAGGCACCCCCGTCCGCCACCGCCCTCACCTCTGCGGCGACGAGCTTCCCGTCGCGGGTCGCGCCCCACTTGCAGTGGAACCACATAGGATGCCGCTTGCAGTGCCCGAGGATCGATTCCTCGCGGCTCCATACGATCTTGACGGGTCTTTGGAGCCGCTGAACCGCCAGGGCGAGGACAATCTGCACAGACATATCCTCGCGGCCACCGAAGGCACCGCCGATTGCCGGGTAGATGACCCGGACCTGGTCTGGAGAGAGATCGAGCGAGTGAGCGATCTGCTGTTGATCCTCCCAGGTCCACTGTCCCGCGACGACCACGGTAACACGGCCTTCGTCATCAACGTACGCCACACCCGATTCCGGCTGAAGATAGGCGTGTTCCTGGGCCGGGGTGCGATATTCACCCTCGACAACCACGTCAGCATCCTCCCAACCGCGCTCCATCTCTCCCTTTCGGATCTGGTGATGGCAGATAAGGTTGCCCTCAGTGGTCAGCTCGGGGTGGAGCTCACTGGGACGGCGGTGAGGATGGAGCTGGGGCGCGCCCGCCTCCAGGGCTTCGAAGGGATCGGTTAGGACCGGCAGCGGTTCGAACTCGACCTCGATCAGGTCGCGCGCGCGCGCGGCGCCTTTCGCTGTCTCAGCAACCACGAGGGCGATTTGATCTCCGACAAAGCGGACCACGTCCGCTTCGGGGTTGTCAGAACCAGGCCCACAGAAGACCGGCTGATCCGCCGTTTGAAGCCCATACTCGTTGACAGGAACGTCCTCCGCCGTGAATACCGCGACAGTCCCTGGAAGCTCCTCCGCCCGCGATGTGTCGATCCTCAGCACCCGCGCGTGGGGCCGATCCGCGAAGAGGATCTTGGCATGGAGCATATCATCCATGACGAAGTCACCTGGGTACTTGGCCTCCCCGGTGACCTTAGCACGGGCATCAATGCGAACGGCAGGCTCACCAATATGTCTGCTCATAGCATGTCCTCTCGTGTCGGACGATTCAATCACCCGCGGACGGGAGCGGATGGGAGAGACTAGTCCCTCGTCACGACCGCATCGGTCTTCTAACCCCGGTCTTGGCCCTGGCTCGTCTCCAGCGTCAGTATGCGCCTCAAGATCGCCGCCGTAGCAGCGTAGGTCGAGTCAACGCCGAAATAGGAGAGACGTTGAGTCCCCAGATTCCTACCCTTCCCCAGCGGCGTGTCCGAAGCGTAGTGAATAATGCCCACGTCAAAAGGAACCGTGTCTGCGTAGAGTGTGACGATCTCGTTGGTGGGGTGGCGAGTCGGCCGGACCGCCTCGTACACGGCGGACAGGTACGGACCTGCCTCCATCTCGATGTCGGTGTAACCCTCGCGGTAGAAGACGTCCATGTAGCGGTCATTCTGGAGGAAGGTCCCGCGCACACTGATGGCCTTCTGGTTGTCAAGGGTGGTCCCGTGAACCAGACAAGGAGCGACGTGTGCCGCCGTGAAGCAATTGTTGAACAAGTACGTGTTACGGGAGTGTTCGTCGTGGATCACGTATGGGATCATCACATCACCGATGCGTCCGTTCAACGTCGCGGCCTTGCCCAGGCTGTAGATACCGAGGAGCGAATCGACGCTGGTAGCGATCTGGGAGAGGATGTGATAGGCGCCCATCCCCAGGGGGTAGTCGATATTAACGATCACGGCATTGCTGCGGGCGAGCCGATCCAGCTCTGGGCGCTGAAGACGCGGATCAAACCAGTCCGGGCGGAGCCGGCTCATCTCAATCACCTGAGCCTCTACATCGAAGACATGATGGCTGTCGATGTGCTTAATCCCGCAGAGGGCCTCCTCTTCCTCGCGCTGGGCCCAGACCTCGTCGTCTCGATGGGCATCCATGTAGTCCTTCAGCACGAAGTAAAGCAGGTTCTCCGCACGGGAAGCTGTCTCGCCGCTGCGGATTCGCGTGTACTCATCCATCAGCTCCCCATGCCCCAGCTCCTCGAGATGGCGCACCAGATCGTCCTCCCGGCGGAGAGCGAACCCCGACAGCATGTTCACAACACTGTGCACGTTGCTCGAGATGAAGTAAACGGGTCTCTCGCTCAGATCGACGGGGGAGGCATCCGTGATGAAGCTCCACCAGCGCCGTGTGGCCTTCCGATAGTCAACCCGGGAGCCCGCCAACAGCCGCACGGCAAGGCGCTTGGGCGCCCGTCCCACGTCACAGAGAAAGTCGACGAACTCGTCGCCCCAGATCGACTCGAGGCGGCTCAGGTCATCCGAGCTCAATCCCAAGGCACCCAGGATCTCGCCTCGCATCGTCTCCCACTGAGGATCTCCGCCGTCGCGGTGGGCTTCTAGCCGCTCCAAAATGGGATGGTCGTGGAGCCGCCGATGCATCTTGTTCCACTCAATCTGGAAGGCGGTCAGCATCGGGATGAGATCGTCGATATCGGAGACGCTAGCGATGAAAGCAGCCATGGTCTCGTGGCCGTCAAAGAACGTCCGACGGCGGCGCCCAGGGGCCTCGACGGGCACCCACTGTTCTACCTTCGAGTAACCACGTCGGGCGAAGACCCTTTCTGACTGCCCCATAACCACCAGCCGTGTGCATCGCATGGAACGCGGCAGCCGTAGAGAGCAGTAGATGAGCGCCCCGGGATCCAGGGCCTCGTCGCGGGCCTTGACGTGCAGGGACGAGTTCATCCCCATATGGGATTCCACAAACGACCGCACCTGCACCTCATCTGTCGTGCGCAGGAGGGAGTAGTAGGTGCGCATGTAGAGCGAGATTTCCTCGCTGCCCGTCGTCGGTACCGTCCTCTCCACGCTAGCCTTCTGCCGCTGCTCTCTCGATGGCGCGAATGATCTTGTAGTATCCCGTGCACCGGCAGAGATTACCGCTCAGACCGATTTCGATCTGTTCTCGCGTTGGCTCCGGGACCTCCTCTAACAGGTTCGCGCCGGCCATGACGAAGCCGGGGGTGCAGAAGCCGCACTGGACCGCCCCTTCCCCGACAAAGGCCCGCTGCACCCGATGCAGATCATCGCCTTGCGCAGCCGACCCTGCGCCAGCCAATCCCTCCACCGTCACCACACGCGTCCCGTGGGCCCGGGGGGCGGGGGTGAGGCAGGCAAGGACGGCGATACCGTCCATCCACACCGTGCATGCTCCGCATTCTCCCTCACCACAGCCTTCCTTCGTCCCTGTGAGTCCCAGGTCGTCGCGCAGCATGGCGAGCAACGTCTTGTCATTCGCCCCCTGTACCACCACATTCTCGCCGTTGACCACACATTCGATGGGCTCCAGTCCCCCATCCTGGTGGCAGACCGATTTCCCGGCGAGGCGCGGGTAGGTGCCCTGGGTCGTGCCCCACAGCATCACGGGCTGCTCTGGGAAGGCTTCTCGTTCTCGGTTGTCGTGGAGGGAGCGGAGGGCACGACGGACCAGGACGGTCGTAATCTTGCGGCGATAATCGGCGCCAGCTCGGATATCGCCTATGCACGACGTGGACTTTGCCGCCAACTCCGAGGCTCGCTCAATGCTCTCTTCGTTGAGGCTCCGGCCGACTAGCGCCCGCTCGGCCTCGTGCGCTCGAATGACAGTCGGTGCCACGCTCCCCAAAGCGATGCGCGCATCGGCGACGATCCCGTCGTCAAAGGACAGAACAGCGGCGGTATTGACCACCGAGATGGCGTGAACCCGGCGGAGCGCCATCTTGGCGAAGGTGCCCCGCTGGTTCGGCCTCAGAGCTGGGAAGGTGATGTCCGTGACCATCTCATTCGGAGCCAGATTCGTCTCTCGCACCCCTTCGTAAAACTCATCCAGCGACAGGGTCCGTTTCCCATCCACGCTCTGCAGCGTCAGCTGCCCGTCCAAGGCCCGCAGGGCGGCGATGGTGTCGTTAGCGGGCGAAGCCGTGATGAGGTTGCCGGCGATTGTGCCCCGATTGCGGAGCTGAGGCGTACCCACGCGCCAGCAAGCCAAGGCAAGGGGGTAACCACGCTCCACGAGGAGCTCCGAGGCCACTGCCGCGTTGTGCGTCACGGTCGGACCAACGTGGACCCGGCCATCAAGAAGCGCGATACGGTTCAGCCCGCCGATTCTGGTCACGTCGATGAGCACGGCGGTCTCTCGGGTACCCCGCTCCAGCTCGACCAAAAGATCCGTGCCACCGGCGATGATACGGGCGTCCGGTGCGTGCTCAGAGAGCAAGCGCAGGGCATCCTCAACGCTGGTGGGTGTGTAGTAGGCTTGCCACATGGGTGATCTCCTGACTTCGGGTGAGCCACTTGGCGCGCCCTAGCATTGCAGGGTGGGACGGGCACACCAGCTAAGTATACTCGCTCTCAAGTCCTTAGGCAACCGATCGGCTTCTTGGCAGCTTCCCGGCTGTTGAGTGCAACCTAATCGCCTATAATACGTAGTGCATAGTGCAGCGGGTACCCGTTTGGAGGACAAAGAGGCTTCGTGGAACAGAACGTGGCTGAGGAAGAACAGTGGATAGCGGCCGCCCGGAAGGGTGACACAGCGGCCTTCGGGCGCTTGGTGGAGGCGTATCAGAATCCCGTTTACAACCTGGCCTACCGTATGCTGGGTAATGGACCGGAGGCTGAGGACGCGGCGCAGGAGGCGTTCATCAGAGCCTACAAGTATCTCGACAGTTACGATCCGAAACGACCGTTCAGCACCTGGCTGTTTTCCATTGCCTCACATTACTGTATCGATCAGCTAAGGCGTCGGCGGATCGACTGGCTCCCGTTGCATGAGGAAATAGCCGAGCCGGTACGGTTAGCGAGTGCCAGCCCCAACCCGGAGGCCGTCGTCACGGAGCGCGATCGAGAGGCCTGGATCCAGGAGCTGATGGGCACGTTGTCGCCTACGGACCGAGCCGCGGTGACGCTCCACTATTGGTATGACTGCCCCTACGACGAGATCGCCGAAGTCTTGGATCTCACGGTGAGCGCCGTCAAGTCACGGCTCTATCGCGCCAGGCGTGCGCTCGCAGAAGAGATGGAAGGAGAAGCCTATGCGCTGCAGACAAGCTAGGGATCTCATCATGGCACGAGTGGATTCCCAGATCGATCCCGAGGGGGATCGTGCTCTGGAGCGGCACCTGGAAAGCTGCGATACGTGTCGCCTGGAATGGCAGAAGATGCGTGCGATGGACAACCTGTTCCGGTCGGCGACGGTGCGCCCGGCACCCCCTCACCTGAGGACCCGGGTGGTCCACCGGATCGAGCGTCGAGGGCAGGCCCGGCGCGCCGTCGTGGGGGGGGTCACGTTGGCCATTGGGGCCTCTGCTCTGGCCGTACTGATGATCATTCCGATTGGGTGGAGCCTGTTCGGCAGCCTAGGGGCAGCGCCTGCACTACTGGCCGGCGCAGGGGAGACCGTCGCTCAACTGCTTATCCTGTTCACGGGGGTGACGAGAGTCCTCGTGGCGCTGCTGGATCGGTTCGCCTTGCCCTTCGCAGCCCTGGCCCTGGGAAGCCTGTTCGCGGCCCTGGTCCTGAACGGCTTATGGATTGCCACGCTGCGCCGACTGCGGGTGGCCCGTTGACATCGGCTCTTGGTCAGACCAGCCGGGTGGTGGACCGCGAGAGCCGTGTGCTCTCCGGGAGGCCGACACTGAGTCCAAGAGGTGGTGAGATTGGGAGATGATGACAATGAGAAAGGTTACCCCGCTGTTGGCCGCTTCGGCCCTGCTGGTCACTTCCCTGGCGTGCACGATCACGCCGCGAATCCCGGAGATCAACATCAGCGTCCCGACCATCGAGGTCGGAGAGATCAACGAAGTGCGAGAATCAGTGCCGCTCCCGCAAAGCAACAGCTGCGATGTGGATGTGGTCTTCGGCGCTGGCAAGCTGGAGATGGAAGCCGGCGTCTCCGACAGGCTTGTGGACGGCGTGTTCCGGTACAACGTGGACCACTGGGCCCCAGAGGTGACCCATGAAGGGGACGAACTAACCATTAGACAGGGTGGAGATGAGCAGAAGTGGGGTGTTCCGAGCGGGAGCGTTCGGAATCGGTGGGAGCTGGAGTTCTCACCGGAGATTCCCCTTGCTATGAACGTGAAGGCCGGGGCTGGCGACGGCAGGCTCGACCTGACCAACTTGCAGATCTCGGACCTGGACGTTGATCTGGGCGCAGGAAACTTCGTCCTCCGGTTTGATGAGCCAAGCCCCATAGCCATGAATCGCTTGACGGTCGACGGCGGGGCCTCGAAGATGGAGGTCGTCGGGGTGGGAAATGCGAGCCCGGAGGAGCTCAGACTTCAGGGGGGCGTGGGGGATATCAGCTTGGATTTGACAGGCGCGTGGGCTCGGTCCGCGGACGTGACGATTCGCGCGGGTGCCGGCACGCTGAGGCTGACGCTGCCCGCCGATGTAGGCGTCAAGGTTGAGACCAGAGGCGGGCTGACAAACGTGGAGGCCTTCGGTCTGAGACAGATGGGCGGCACCTACACGAACGATACCTATGGCGAGACCGACATCGAACTGACCATCAGTATCCTGACGGGCGTCGGTAACGTGCGGTTGATGGAAGAAGGGGTCAGGGAATAGGAAAGCCCTGAACCATGAACGGAGGTGAGACGATGACGAAGAGAGTATTGATCTGGTTGGCAGCGGTCGTCCTGGGGAGCCTGGTCCTCCCGCTGACGCCGGTGAACGCGGCAAGCGATCTGCCGGACGACGGCGTCGTGATCTGGAATGAGGACTACACCCTGGGCGAGGACGAGCGTGTGGATGGGGATCTTGTCGTGTTCAACGGCGACGCTGTTCTCGAGGCAGGAAGCCGCGTGAGCGGCAACGTGGTGATCTGGAACGGGAGTGCCAGTGTAGCAGGCAACGTTGGCGGGGATCTGATAGCGTCCAATGGCGATATCCAGCTCCAGGGCGATGCCTACGTGGAAGGTGACGTCGTCTGCACCTGGAACTGCGACGTGGAGCGTGATGACGGCACACAGATCGGCGGAGAGATCATCGAGGGGCCGATCATCCGCGGCATTCCCTTCGGCCAGTTCGCCGAGCCGGGTCTGAACATCGAGATACCGCCCACGGACCCAGACCCTTTCTGGCTTTCCGGCACCGAGCAGCTGCTGCGGTGGATCTTCCGCACGGTTCGCCGCGCGGTTACCGTGCTCGTCGTCGCTGCGATAGGGGGGCTGGTGGCGCTCATCTGGCCTGAGGCAACCGACCGAGTTGGACAGACGGTCTTCGATTCGCCCGGGGCGAGCTTCGGCGTCGGGCTGCTCACGATCATCGCTGGCGCGGCCTTGGTCACGGCGCTTGCCATCACCATCTGTCTCTCGCCGGCTGCAATCCTAGTGGCCTTGGCCCTCAGCGCGGCCGGCCTGTTGGGCTGGCTCGCCGTCGGGGCTAGCATCGGCCGCCGGTTTCTGCGCGCGCTGAAGGCCGGGAAGGTGACGGCGCTCTGGAGCGCCAGCCTGGGAACGTTGATCATCACGCTCGTGGCGGTCGGTCTGAGCAACGCCTTCTGCCTCTCCCCACTGGGTTGGCTCCTCACCTTTCTAGTGGGGTGCTTCGGCCTGGGCGCCGTGGTCCTTACCCGGTTCGGGACGGTACGCTACGTGCCAGGCCAGGGTGCGACGCGCACCAAGGAGACTGCTCAGCCAGTCATCGTGGAGGATGAACCTCTCTCGGACGCGCCAAGTGGCGGCGACACCGTCGACGAGGAGGACCAGACCGGCTAGCCGATCCGTCTTCAGGATGTGAGGCCGGGGGCCGCGTGGCTCCCGGCCTCACTCTTTGTGGAACAAATCGGAGCAGTCCCTCGTCTAACCTATGTACACGTCAGCACCACCGCCTCATATCGCGCGCTGCGTATTAGGAGCTGGCGCGGGTAGAGGATCTGGTCGCCAACCCAGCCCTCGGGTAGAATCCGGGAGGCACATGACGCAACTGAATGAGGCCAACAAAGGAAGGAGAGACTGTGAACCTGAGATCGGCTATCGCGTATACGCTTTTTGCCGTACTGCTCGCGGCCTGCGGGAGGGTCCCTGAGGCGTCGCCCGAGACCGCGCCTGAGACGCCATCCGAAGTCGTTCCCACGGAGCCGTCCGTTGGAGAGAGCCCTCTCTCACCGCCCGCTACGCCGACTTCCGGCGCGCCAAGTGAGACAAGCCCGCTCCCTGAGCCAACACCGGACCGGAGCGAATCGTCGGCGGCGCAGGCAGATCAGGTCATGGAGATGGCAAGGTCATACCTCGCCGAGGCCCTAAGCATTCCGTTGGAGAGCGTGGAGCGCGTGTCGATTCAACGGGTTGAGTGGCCCGATGCTAGCCTGGGATGTCCCAGCGCGGATGAGGCCTATGCTCAGGTCGTGACGCCGGGATACCGGGCTATCCTGGAGGTCGAAGGGGAGACGTACGAGTTGCATACGGACGAGGCAGGCGAGACAATTCGAATCTGCGAGGAGAAGGGGGAGCCGGCAGTTGATGCCGCCGTGGACTACGCGGCTAGTGAGCTGGATATCCCGTCCGGTGCATTCGATGTCGTGTCGGTCGAGACCTGGGAATGGCCCGACGCGAGTCTAGGCTGTCCTGAGCCTGGCAAGTCTTACGCTCAAGTCATCACCCCAGGCTACCGGGTCATCCTGGAGGCAGAGGGGGAGAGGTATGAAGTCCACGCGGACAAGCGTGGCCGGACCATCGTGATGTGCGAGCCAAACCACTAGCCGCGCGACCGGCCCGTCTCCCCGGTCGGTCTAGTTCGTTAATCACCCAAGCCCAGGTCTACTGAGCAGGCTCAGAATCAGGAGCTCCACCTCACAAGGGGAGCTCCCTGCACCTGACTCGGCATCGAGACCCTGGGAGGGCACGGCAGCGGTCACCTCGGATCACTCTCCCTCAAGCCAGGCGATGAAACTATCCAGGCTCGCCTCACCGCGGACCCGCAAACGCGGCATCGTGAAGCGCTCCTCGTAGGTCTGGGTGCGTCCCCACTCGGTGGTAACCGCACCCCAATACCCCGCCGAGTCCAAGACCTCGATCACATCCTCGTCCCAGCGGCCCGACGGATAACAGAAGAAACGCGGAGTGCGACCGGTGTGAAACTCGATGGCCTCCTGGATGCCGAGAGTCTGGTAGACGAGGAACTCGTAGGAGCGTCCTCGGAGATCGACGTGGTCCCTCCCATGCGCCTGGATGTCCATACCCGCTTCGGACATCTCCTCCATCTGAGACCACGTGAGGTAGGCATCGCTCTCGTAATGCGCCGGTGTCGCCAGGACGAAGAACGTCCCCGTGAAGCCGTGGGCCAGCAGTTTAGGAAAGACCACCTCATAGGCGTCACGGTACCCGTCGTCAAAGGTGAGAACCACGGGCTTCTCCGGGAGGGGGTAGCCTTCGGTCAGGTGGAGATAGAGGTCCGTAAGAGAGATAGGATGATACCCGGCTTCGTCCAAGTACATCAACTGCTCCTCGAAGACCTCTGGAGGCACAGTGAGATCACGGCGGTAGGCATCAGCGTCGGCGGGAAGCTCTGATACGTAATGGTACATCAGAATGGGAACCTCCGCCTCGTCCGGGAGGGGTATCTCCGTGGGGGTGGGCTCGGGCGTCGGTGGGGGGGCCGCGTTCTCCCCCGCCTCCTTCGTCTCGGTGGGAGGCACGGTCACCGGGACCTCCCAGCGGCCGTACGTGGGCTGCACGAGAAGCGCAAGGACGCAGACCAGCGCCAGCAGAGCGGCGCCGGCAGCAGCCGCACGATGGGTCTCCCCCATCGAGCGGTGCAGCCTCCTCAGCAGGTCGGCCCAATCCACATGCATAGCCAGGATACAATACCCTGATCGAGGGGGTGTGTCAATCTACCGGCGCTGGCTATGCCAGCTTGATTCCGAGTGAGACGTTGGGTGGGGACGAGGTAGGCTCGCGCCGCGGGTTTGCGGGCGGCTTCAGACGGCGTCGGAAGCCCGCCAGGCCGCGAGGGCTTCGCGGGTGGCGTCGAACGCCAGGGGAGGCAGATCGTTGGGGCTGAAGAAGGCGGCTCGGTCCACGTCGTCGGCAGGGCCGAGCTCGCCGCCGGTCGCTCGTGCCCGGTAGATGATCACAATGTCCGCCCCACCCTCGTGCTCCTGGCCTCCGACCACGCTGAGCAAGCCTGTTATCTCCACCCGGAGTCCGGTCTCCTCCCGGCACTCCCGGACCGCGGCCTCGGCCGGCTCTTCCCCGTGGTCGACGAAGCCGCCTGGAAGCGTCCACAACCCCCGTCGCGGTCCCAGTCTCCGCCGAACGAGAAGAATTCGCCCTCCGCGCTCTACAATCACGCCGGCAGCGACCTTATGTTCACGGAAGACGATAAGATCGCACCCGGGGCAGAAGCGCCGCTGGCGCCCAAAGGCCTTCCTCTCCTTCAGACGTTCTCCGCAGCGGGGGCAGTAGTTGAGCTCGAGTGGGCGTGCCAAGAGTTGTTTTCGGGAGAAGCCGGTCGCTAGTCTGAGAAAGGGGACCTTCGGCTAGCGTCCTACGGAGACCGGAGCGAACTCTGGCACCGGGACCGCCAGCCTCCTACCGCCGTCGCCAGGCCCGAACGGTGACGACAAGAAGCACGACAGCACTGAGACCGAGGACGATCTCCAGCGCGCGCAGCGTGTCGCGCCTCGGCTCACGAACCTCCACCAGGTCCAAGCCTTCGTCAGGGACATCGGGCGTGACATCCAACTCGCCCGGCGTTGGCTCCAGCAGACCCAGTTCATCCTCCGAAACGACCGGTTCCTCCGGGGGAATCGTCGGCGTCAGCACCGGTGCCGGGGTCACGGTAGGCGCTACGGTCGACAGCGTGAGGACCTCCGGCGCCGGAGTCATCGTCGGCGCCGCCGTCGGGTCGGAGACCGCCTCCTCTTCGGTCACCTCGTCGCCGGCGGTAGGGGGTGGGAGAGCCCCAGCCCCGGCGGGAGCCTCCGTGGCTCTCATCGCCTCTGTCGCCCTCATCGCCTCCGTCGCTGCGACCTCCTCCTCCGCCTCCTCGGCCTCCTCCAGGGCCATCTGCGGCTCTTCTGGCATCTCCTCTTCGGCCATCTCCGGGGTCGATGGCGGAGGCGGGGAAGGACGAGGCGTGGCACCAGACTGCTCCGCCTTCCGTTCCTCGGACGGCGCCGCTTCCAGAGCGACGGCAGGGGCCTCGTCCGCCTCGCGTAGGGGGGCAGGCGCGGAGGCCATGCGGCCCATGCCAGGGAGGAGCAGGTCCCCAATCAAGACGACAACGAAGAGGAGACTGACCACGGTCGTCGCCGCGGTGAGGAGCGGGGCCACCCAGCTCGCCCTTCGACGGGGCTGCCTGCTCCTCTTCTCGGTTTCCGGGCGCCGCACCATGGATTCCGTCAGGATGAAGTTTCGGGGCGCCTCCACCTGCGGAAGCTCGCGCATAAGGGACGCAGTGCGGTGAATGGCCCGCAGCTCGGCCCGCAGCTCCGGATCGCGCGACAGGCGTGCCTCCAGCGCCTGTCGTTCCTCTGCACTCAGCTCGTCGTCGACGTATGCCGAGAGCAACTCGTCGCGCCGGGCGCGCTCTCTATCTCCAGATCCTTCAAATAGTGATACCATCGTGCGCCGTCAATTCACGCTTTCCGTGCGCCGTCTGCTTCTGATTCGTGTCCTTCTCACTATAGACGATACTCGGCCGGCAAAAGTTCCCCCTGGTCGCGCAGGTAGTCACGAAGCTTGCCGCGGGCCCGCGCCAAGCGCGACTTCACCGTGCCCAGGGGCGCGTCCGTCGCCTCGGCGATCTCCTGATAACTAAGCCCCTGCACGTCTGCGAGCACCAGCGTGATGCGCTGGTCCGCCGGCAGGGTCTGGATGCCGGCCTCCAGGGCGTGGGCGACCTCCTCCCGTTCGGCGGCCTCCTCCGGGCTCTCGGCCTCGCTGACCAGAGCCGGATTCGCCTCCTCCTCTATCTCGAAGTCCTCAATAGAGGTGGTGGGGTGCCGCTTGCGCCGCCGCAGCTCGTCGTAGCACGCGTTCGACACGATGCGCATCAGCCACGACTTGAACGAGCTCGGGTACTTGCCGCGGAAGCCCTCGATATGATGGAAGGCGGAGATGAAGGCCTCCTGGGTGGCGTCGGAGGCCGAGGCTGGGTCGCCCATGATCCGATAGGCGAGGTTGTAGACTCGGTCCTGGTACGCAAGGACCAGCTCGTTGAAGGCATTCAGATTGCCCCGTTGAGCAGCCGCAATCAGCCTATCTTCCTCGGGTTGTTCCAGGATCATAGTCTCAAGATCAAATCAGCCGTCATCAATGCGTCCGACGCGTCCGACGGGTTTGCACACGCTGTCGTGCAGGCATTATCCCATGAAGCCGGGCGAGCGTCAAAGAAGAAGGCACGGCCGGGTCGGTGACCCAGTCGGTGGCCGACCCGGTCAGAAGGCCGTTTCAGCGCCGTTCGGCGGGCAGGACCGGGTACGTGATGCCCCCGTAGGGCAGGGCCAAGACATCGGCTTGACCGGGGAAGCGTCTTTCCGCGATGCTCAGCGCTTCCTCCACGCTGTTCACGAAAGTGACGAAGGGGAGGTTGGCACGAACGCCCGCCGGAATGGTCGGCGCGTAGATCAGGAGCTCCGCGTGGCGCATAGCCTGGAGGGCGAAATAGAGGAAGAAGCGGTCCTCCTCCCCCAGCCCCTTGATCTTCAGGCGCGGAACCAGGCGCAGGAGCACGGGGGCGAGGAGTCTTAAGGCCCGGCGCCCGAGGGGGAGCTGGCTGTCGGCCAGCCCGAAGACACCCACGCCCTCCGCGGCCCTCACCAGGGTCATGTGGACGCCCCCGCGGCGCACCGCGCGAATGGTGTTTGCCAACGACTTGACTCCCTGACGGAGATCTTGATCCATGGGATGGGAGTCCGTGATCACCACATCCGCGAGGGCAGGAATGCGGGCACCGTAGAGACTCTCGCTGCGGCGCGCCCCGCATCGGTGAGCTTCAACGGGGTCTCCAGCCACAACCTCCACAAGCTCCTGCTGGCTGTTCAGAATGGCGTTCACGATGAAGACATCCCCCTGGACCATCCGACCCGCCTCCTCCAGATCGAGCCGCATAGGATTGTCATCAATCGGTTGGCCCACCATGTTGTAGGTCTCGGGGGAACAGTTAAGGGTATGGTTGTGGGCGATGGTCTGACGCCCGGCGACCCCCGGAATCAGGTTCTTGTAGCCACCGCCGAAGCTGGCGATGATGTGAGGTTCAATGCAGCCGATGGAGACGACGACGTCGGCCTGGGAGACGTGTTGGTTGACGAGCACCGGTGTGCCCCTCTGGGTGACGCCCAGGTCATCGAGGGCGTCAGCATCGTCACAACGGTGGTTCTCCCAGCGCATGCCCTCGGGCAGAGGGCCTCCAACTCGAACCTCCACCTCGGCTCGGGTCATGGGACGGTGGACGCCCAGCGCCGTGACCAGAGTGGCCCGCTCGATGTCGACCCCGGCCCGCTCCAGCTCGTCCAGCACAGCCGGGAAGATCACGTCCACAGGGGTCGGGCGGCTGACATCATCTATGATCACGGCCACCGACGACGACTGGTCAACCAGATCGCCCAGGCGTGGTGACCCGACGGGCGATGCGAGACTTGCCCGGACTGCCGCGGCCGGGTCCTCGACGGCACTGCC
>Ga0207797_1001723_pt1 | contig 15705 bp, 16 predicted proteins | sample PRCRCaboRojoPR_6_FD_187275 | JGI IMG/M metagenome (GOLD analysis project Ga0207797, IMG submission 187275) | Marine sediment microbial community from Cabo Rojo, Puerto Rico - PR CR 10% Liquid 1 (SPAdes) | ecosystem: Environmental > Aquatic > Marine > Coastal > Sediment | place: Cabo Rojo, Puerto...
CGACTTCACCATCCGCGTCTTCGAGCGCGGCTACCTCGTCAGCGTTCTCGCCGACGGACACGGCGTGTTCGTCACGTGCGATTCGATGGATCTGCCGGAGTTCAAAGAGCTGGGCGAGGCACTGGAGACGACACTGCACGAGATCGTCGCGGAGTGAGCGCCGTCGCGACGGGACGCCACCCCGGCGATCTGAGGGGGTCTTCGCAGGGCGCGACGGCGTCGCCTGGGTCAGCGAGTGGCAGGACGCATCGTCCAGCCCGCTCCCGGAGTCTCGGGCGCGCTCACAGACGAGGCAGCACCGACTGACTCTCAGAGGTCCTTGACGAGTTTCGAGAACTCCGTCGTGTCGAGCGCCTCCATCGTCTGTACCGACAGGCCGTGGCGTTCGAGGATGACGTCGGCTTTGAACGCCGTCTCGGTGCTCGGGCCATCGAAGATCACGACGAAATCGAACGCGCCGAGGGTCGCGTAGGACTCCTCGATGGACGCGCCGATCGCTTCGAACTCCTGTTTGACGTCTCCCCAGATCGATGCTGCTTCCTGAATGTTCTGTACGTTCGGTTCGTCGATGTCGATCAACGCGACGAACGTGGTGAAGTCCGGATCCTGAGTCATGACTATCACTGAGCTGGTGTCGTTGACAGCGGTGACGCCGCTGCGTCAAAACGAGACTTCGGTTTCCCGTACCGTCGCAGACGACCGGTCGTCGTAGTACTTCCGCCCGATGTGCTCGTCGGTCAGGTTCGCCATCACCGTCTCGTGGAGTTCGGCGACAGACCCGTAGGTCGTCGCGTCGCTGCGCTCCAGCACCGTCTCGACGTCCGTGTTACCGCCGTTCTCCGACGTGATAGCGACGTCGCCGACGGCCTCGACGACTGTCTCGTGGTCGGTTGGGAACTGACACGCCTGGCGAAAGAGGTCGCGGGTCTCCGAGGGCGACAGTGCCATCGGATTCCGGGCTTGACGTTCCGCACGGATAGGCGTTGGGCGGGATCAGGTACTCGGACACCAGTCCGCAAGAACAGCGGCCGGGACGACGCTGACTACTCCAGCACGTCCGGCAGGAAGCGGTCTTCGTGGGCTTCGATCACGTCGGCGTAGGCGGTGATAGAGGCGAGCACGTCGTCCATGCCGCTCTCGAAGTCCTGGGCCTGCCCGTCGATCAGCGCGAGATAGCGGTCGTTCTCGATCTCCATCTTGTGGGTCTCGTCCTCGTCGCGGGGGTTCTCGAAGTGTTCGACGTCGACGTCCAGGTCGTAGGCCGCGCCCGCTTCGGCGATGGTTTCGGCGATTTCGACGATGCTGATCGCACGCGTGACCTGATTGTACACCGTGAGGTCGTCCGGTCGGTCGTCGGGGTCGGCCAGCGCGAGCTGTGCCAGGCCCTCGACGGCGTCCTCCAGCGAGATGAACGGCTTGCGCTGTTCGCCCTTGCCGTAGACGGTCACAGGGTAACCCGCGACTGCCTGGGCGGCGAAGCGATGCGCGACCGTCCCGAAGTAGTAGTCGAAGTCGAAGCGGGTCGCCAGACGCTCGTCCGCGCGCGTCTCCTCGATTTCCGTGCCGTACGTGATCGCCGTGCGCACGTCTGAAATCGGAATCCCGAACTGGGTGTTGGCGAGGCGGAGATTGTGCCCGTCGTAACATTTCGTGGCGTGGTACCAGGAGCCGCCCATCGCGGGGAAGGGCACCTCGTCGCGTTCGCCCTGGTTCTCCATGACGGCGCCGCCTTCGGGGATCGGGAACTCGGGCGCGCCGTAGACGCCGGTCGTGGTCGTCTCGATGAAATGCGTGTCCGTCAGGTCGTGTTCTTCCAGGCCCCACAGCAGGTTGCGCGTGGCCTGCATGTTGTTGTGCTGGGTGTAGTTGGCGCGTTCGCCGTTGATCTGCGAATAGGGTGCGGACGGTTGCGCGGCGGCGTGAACGACCACGTCGGGTTCGTGGACGGTCAGGAGTTCGTCGACGAAGTCCTTCTCCGCGAGGTCGCCCTCGATGACCGAGAGGTTGTCGATGCCGTGCACCTCCTGGGCGGCGGCGATGCGCTCGTCGATGCTGGCGACGGGTGTCGCGCTGGTCGCGCCGACCTCCTCGACCCACTCGCGGCGGGCGAAGTTGTCGACGATGAGTACGCGGTCGTCCGTTCGGTCGGCGATACGCAGGGCGGTCGGCCACCCGATGTAGCCGTCGCCGCCAGTCACGAGTATCGTCATCGTCGGAGGGTCAGCGGCCGTGGATAAATATCTTCCATGTCATACTGTCGGTTATAAGCGCGTGAAGATTTCCGACGTCCCGTGGCGTCGAAATCCGTCACGTAGGTGTAGCTAAGAGTATCAGAAGTCGGCGAGTGACGACTGTTCGGCCGCGGCGAGTGCGTCCTGGCTCGTCTGCCACGTCGCCCGCGCGCAGTCGGGCAGACAGTCGTTGTCGGCGACGAAGTCCCGCAGGAACGCGCGCGTCGTCGGATCGCTGGGATACCCGCTGCCCACCTCGCCGTACTCGGCAGTGAGGCTGGCGACGTGTGCGTCCCGTCGGACTTTCGCGATGATAGAGGCCGCACCGACGATAGGGTAGGTCGCGTCCGCACCGTGTTCGGCACGGAGGTCGGCCTCGACAGGCACGCCGTCTCTCACGTTCTGCTCGAAGCGGACAGCGTTGGTGTCGCCGGCGTCGACGTAGCCCTCGTCGTCCTCGTGGGCGACGCCGCGGAGTGCCTCCGCGTGGGCGGCGACAGTCAGCGCGTTCATGTCGGTGTCGTCGGCGTCGATCCGTTCGACGGGAATCTCGGCGACGGCGACGGCGTCGGCGACCTCGTGGATCGCGACGGCCAGCTCCTCCCGGCGCTCCGGCGCGATGTCTTTCGAGTCGCCGACGTCGGCTGGCAGGTCGGTGGGGTCGGCACGCACCGCGGCAGCGAACATCGACCCCAGCACTGGCCCCTTGCCGGCCTCGTCGACGCCGAGTTGCATAGCTACCCGGTCTGCGCGACTGATAAAAACGGTTGTGCTTGCCCGCCTCGACGGCGGCGAGTGCTGTCTCTCCACGACCGAACGCTGACTCGTCTATGACAGTGAGAGGCCCGGGCAGCTCCTGTCGTCCAATCGCAACACGCGATAAGAGGACGCTAACTAACTGAGAACGGCCGTTCGTACAGCCTATGGCGGAACGCACGACGAGCACCGAAGTGATCGACAGAGAGGCAGCGGCTGAGCGGCTCGAGGAAATCGCTGCTGCCCTGCGAAACAGCGAGGACTGTACCGTCCACGTCGGGAACAAGGACATCACGCTCAGTCCCCCCGAGACAGTGAACTACAGCATCGGCGTGACCGAGAAACAGCGACGATTCCGCGGGAGCCGGGAGACCGTCAGAGTCGAACTCGACTGGAAGCCAGAGTAGGCCCGCGCAGCGAACCCACCGTCGAGCCAGTGCCGACAGTGCGAAGCACCCGTGCGGCGAGGTGAGCAGGCACCCGAACGTGGGATGTCGGAGGGATGAGTTGTCGACGGCTCTGGCTCGTCTGAACGTCGACATATCGGGTTGTCGAAAGGTGGCCACAAGGCCCTTCACAATCCTGTGCTCAGGTAGGAGCATGACCCTCCTCTCCCTGGATCGGTTGAAAACCGCCCTCGCGGGCAACGACAGCGACGGCGCCCCGGAGAAGGCCGCGCCGCGGAACCCGGCGACGCTCTACGAGTGCGCGAGTTGTGGAACCGTGTACATAGCGACCGAGAAGCAGTCCTGTTCCGAGTGCGAAACCAGCGTCAGGGCCGTCCCGAACGAACACGACCTGGGACTAAGCCTGGGCCGCTGAACGACGCAGAACGCCCGTAGTTCGAGACGCCGACGTTACGACTCTCGGAAGAACGATTCGTCCTCGAAGGGTTCGTCCTCCCCTTCGACGTCCACGACATCCAGCGCAGTCACTTCTGCGCCGACCCCGAGCAGACCGGCCAGACTCGGTTCGGTTCGTCCCTCGTCGCTGCTGACCAGTTCCTTCACGTAGAGGCCGCCGGCGCCGTGGACTTCGAGTTCCGCGGTGGTCTCGTCGTGGAGCCTTCCGTCGATGCTGTAGACCTCGCGGACGCGCGTCTTCGCGGCGCGACGGTGGGAGACCCGCTGTGGCGTGTCCTGGTGGATGGTCGCGCCGTCGAGTTCCGCCAGCGCGGCGTCGAACTCGTCCTGGGTGACGGAGCCGTCGAAGGCTACGTCCATCCGGTAGGTCTTGCTCGCGTCGTGTTCCTTGACGCGTTCGACCATGTCGTGAGTGGCGAGGCGCAGTCCCTCGACTTCGACTTTCCCGTCGGCGAAGTCGTTGACATCGGCCTGGAGGGCGTCGGTGTCGACGTTTCGCACGCGGGGCTTCTCGACCTCGATGACGAACGGGCGACCGCCACCGAGCATCAGCGCGTCCACGTCCTCGCGGCCAGCGCCGTGGAAGGTGGCGCCCTCGCCGTTCATCGCCTCCTGGACGACCGGCGCGGTCAGTTGCTCGACGCTCTCGTCGTAGCGATAGCCCGTGCCGTCACAGCCCCCGCAGATCTCGTCGCGCTTCCGGCCGGTGCCGTTGCACTCGCGGCAGGGCCACTCCGTTTGCGGGATGTCGCGTTCGAGTTTTCGGTAGCGGCCGTAGACGAACGCGGAGTTGATCTGCACCTCGACCTCGTCGGTCGAGAGATCACAGAGCACCATCACGTCCGGGCGCTCGAAGTCCACCTCGGTCTCGGTCAGCGCGCCGAAGCGCTTGCCGATCTCGCGGTTGAACTCCGATTTCATGAGTTCACCGGCGTCGTCGTCCAGGCCGGCCTCCTCCCGGAGCAGGAGGTCGTTCTCTTCGAGCAGCGGCGGGACGCGCGTCCCGACCTGATAGGTGTCGAAGGCGTAGCCCTGCACGGCCGCAGCGGCGTTTTCCGCCCACCAGTCGTAGCGCGCGCACTCGCCTTCACAGACCCAGCACTCGTCGTCTTCGTCCTCGAACGGGTCGTCGTCGTCGAGCGCGACGGCGACGCGGAGGCTGTGGCCCCGGTCGTCGTTCGTCAGGCCGAAACTCCGGTCGGCAACAAGACGACCGAGACAGGCGTCACAGAGCGGGCCCGACGCGAGTGCGGCCCGGGCCGTCTCCAGCAGATTCATTGCCCGAACCGAGGTGGGGACGGCGTAATTCCCTTTCGAAGCCGAGGCTATGGCGCTCCGCAGTCACCACCTCGTCCGCCGTCGAGCGTCAGCGCTCGTCACAGCGGCTCTTGAGCACTCGGCCGTACCTGAATCGTTCTGTCTGCGGAGACAGTGACGTCGTAGCCCGCATACTGGAACTGGACACTGCCGGTCGTCTCGGAACCCGCAAAGAGCGCATCGAGCGCATCGGGATCGACGACGTTGGTCAAGACCGGCAGCTCGTCGGGCTCGGTCTCCGCTGCCTCCGCGACCGCCTCGATCACCGCTGTACTCACGGTCGCCTCGGTCGTCAGCGTCGACGGTCGGTCGCTCGGCCTCACTATCGTGCCATCCACCTGTTGTGCCATCGTGTTAGTAAAACTGAACCAACTGGTAATAAACATGCGTCAGACATACATAATTTTTCTGTCACTCGGATCGCCGAAGAGCCAGCCGCGAGAGCGTCTCGCGAGCCGTGCAACACAGTGGATCTGGAACAGTCGCCGTTGCGGCCGCTGTGGCGTCACCGGTCACTCGCTCGTCGGCTGGCCAGTCGCGCGTTCGACCAGTGAGACGGCGAGCGACGCCGCCGCTTCCGCTGACGTGCCGAGCACGTAGGTGATCGGCTCGATGCCGAAGGCGCCGCGGTGGTAGACGACGCGGGGGACGCCCCCACGCTCCTCGAACCGCCCGCGGAGGCGCTCGCCGCGCCCTTCGTAGCCGGCGTCGAACTCCAGCGGGTCGATGCCGCGGTCGCGCGCTGCGTCGAGGAGGCTGTCGTCGGTGACGAGATTGAGCGCCCCGCGCATCGAGGGGTCGACGGTCGTCGCCGCGAGGACGAGCGACGCGACGTGTTCGGAGGCGCCGAACTCCGGGTTCGCGGGCACCTCGACGCGGTCGCCCATCGCGTAGATGCGTCCGGGGATAGCGGCGACGTCGCGTGTCTCCGTGGCGTCGGGTAGCGCCATCCCCACGTTCGTGCCGACCTTCGGGATGAACGCGGCCATCCCTGACCCGGCAGCGAGCGTGCGCGCGGCCGCCCGGACGCTGGCGAGGGTCTGTCGTTCCGTGCTCAGTTCGTCGTCCGCGCCGCGGACGCACAGGTCACAGCCCAGCCCCTGCAGCGCGGGCATCGCCTCCTCGTGGAGTTCACATATCGGCCCGCGGTCTTCGAACTCGCGGATCAGGTCGAGCAGTGCCGAAAGCGCCTCGTAGCTGTCCATCTCGCCTGACGCGAACCCGTCGGCGATGCGTTCGACGGTGTCCCGCGTCCGCGGATCCCCGGCGATCGGCCCGTCGTCGCGGGGCGGCCCGCCGAGGTACGAACTCACCGCGGCCTGCGTGACGCCGAGGTGTGTGGCGATCGCCTCCTGTGTCAGTCCCCGGTCGGACAGTTCCCGCGCCAGCAGCACGCGGATCGTCGGCAGCACCTCCTCGGCGATGATCTCCCCTGGCAACACCAGCGACATACCTCCACTACCCGCGAGCGAGTCATAAACGCACCCGCGGCGGAAATATAATCCGGTTATATCAGTAAATTATAACCCGGTTCGGCGAGCCAATTTTTGTATGAGCTTCACCGACGACCTCGCCGACGTCGGCGACCCGATCTGGGACGCCATCTGCGACCACCCGATGGTCGAGCAACTCGGCGCGGGCACGCTGGAGGAAGCGCCGTTTCGCTACTGGGTGCGCCAGGACTACGTCTACCTGGTCGAGTACGCGCGGCTGTTCGCCTACGGCGCGGCGAACGCGCCCGACCTCGAACGAATGGGGACGTTCGCGGAGTTGCTGGACTCGACGATCCACACCGAGATGGACTTGCACCGGTCGTACGCCGCCGAGTTCGGCATCTCGGAGGCGGAACTGGAGGCGACCGACCCCTCCCCGACGACGCGGGCGTACACCGACTTCCTGATCCGCACGGCGACGACGGGGAGCTTCGGCGACCTGGTCGCCGCGCTGCTGCCCTGCATGTGGGGGTTCAACGTCACCGGAAAACGCCTCGCCGAGGGCGGCTTGCCCGACGACGACCGCTACGCCGACTGGGTCGAGATGTACAGCGGCGAGGAGTTCACCGAACTCACCGAGTGGTGCAAGGGTCTGATGGACGACGTGGCCGCCGACGCGACCGAATCCGACCGCGAGCGCTACCGCGACATCTTCCGGACGTCCGGGCGCTACGAGTACCTGTTCTGGGACGCCGCCTGGCGCCAGGAGGAGTGGCCGGCATGACCGATAGCACGGACGACCGGGGCATCCCCGACTCGTACCAGCTGTACGCCTCCGAAGCGACCGATCCGCGCTTTACCGACTGGCTCAGACAGCGCGCCGAACCCACCTGGAGCGAAGCCGTCGACCACCAGTTCACCCGCCAACTGCGGGCCGGGACGCTCGACGACGACGCCTTTCGGCGGTATCTCGTCCAGGACTACGCCTTCGTCGGGACGCTCGTCGGCGCGTTCGGCTATGCCGTCGGCGACGCGCCGACGATGGACGCAAAGTCACGCCTCACCGATTTCCTCGGCGTCCTGACCGACGACGAGGACGACTACTTCGCGCGCGCGTTCGACGCGCTCGACGTGCCCGAGGGCGACCGAACCGACCCCGCACTGACGCCGGCGACGCGGGCCTTCGCGGATCTGCTCGAACGCGGCGCACGGCAGGGCGGCTACGCCGAGACGTTGGCCGTGCTCGTCCCCGCCGAGTGGATATACCTGTCGTGGGCGACCCCCGACCCTAAGGAGGAGCCAGAGCAGTTCTACCTCGCCGAGTGGCGCGAACTCCACGCGATCCCCGCCTTCGAGGAGTTCGTGGGGTGGCTGCGGGCGGAACTCGACCGGGAGGGCGCCGCGGTGTCGACGCGACGGCAGTCCCGGCTGGAACGGCTCTTCCGGCGCACGGTCGAACTGGAAGTCGCCTTCTTCGACGCCGCGCTCGACCCCCAGGAGAGCGTCGCGGGAGGTGAGCCGGCGTGGTGACGACCGCCGTCGCGCTCGGTCTCACGGTCGCGACGCTGTTGCTGTTTACCGGGCTGGGGATCTGGTACTCCCGCGGGGCAGTCCACTCCGTCGAGGATCTGATCTCGGCGCGCAACTCCGCGGGCCGCGGCCAACTGACCGCGACGCTGATTGCCTCCGTCATGGGCGTCTGGATCCTCTTTTCCGCGCCGGAAGCGGGCGCCGGCTTCGGCATCGCCGCCGTCGTCGGGTACGCCATCGGCGAGGCCGCGCCGATGCTGGCCTATTCGAAAGTCGGCCCGCGCCTGCGGTCGGTCGTCCCGGACGGTCACTCGCTGACGGAGTACGCCCACGCCCGCTACGGCGACGCGATGTACGCGTTCGTCCTCGTCGTGAGCATGCTCTACATGTTCGTCTTCCTCGCCGCCGAACTGACGGGCATCGCCGGCGCGCTCTCGCTCGTTGCTGGCGTCCCGCAGTGGCAGACCGCCGTCCTCGTCGGCGGGTTCGTCCTGCTCTATACGGGCTACGGTGGGCTTCGCGCGAGCATCTTCACCGACACGATCCAGACGCTGCTCGTCCTGCCGTTGCTGGTCGTCGCACTCGGCGGCGCTGTCGTCGCGCTCGGCGGTGCGGGCGCGATCCACGAGAGCGTCGTCGCCGCGAACCCGACGCTGCTCGACCCCGGCTTCGCCGCCGGGCTCCAGTTCGGGCTGGCACTCGCCTTCGCCATCCTCGGCGCGGAACTGATCAACCAGACCTGGTGGCAGCGCATCTACGCCGGGAAGGACGACGAGACCGTCCGCCGGAGCTTCCGGTCGGCGATGCTGGCAAACGGCGTCATCGTCTTCCTCGCGGCCCTCTTCGGCATCGTCGCCGTCGGCCAGGCGAACGTGGTGACCGACGTGACCAGCGCGGGCTACAACGCCGACGTCGCCTTCTTCCTGCTGCTGGAGGCCGCCTTCCCCGAGTGGGTCGTCCTCGCCGTCGTGCTGGTCGCACTCCTGCTCGTGATGAGTTCCGTCGACACCCTGTTCAACGCGCTGTCGAGCATCGTCACCGCCGACCTGCCGCGACTGCTGGCCGACCCCGACGACCGGACGCTGAAACTCGGTGCGCGCGCCCTGACCGTCGCCGTCGCCGTCGCCGCCATCTACGTCAGCCTCCGGGCACAGAGCGTGCTCCGGCTGTTTTTCTTCGCGGACCTGCTCGGTGCGGCCGTCGCCTTCCCGCTGATCTACGGGCTCTATTCCCGGCGGCTGACCGGCCCCGGCGCATTGCTCAGTAGCGTCGGCGGGCTCGCCGTCGGGCTGGCCTTCTTCCCCGACTTCCGTGGCGTCATCACGGGGCTGCCGCTGGTCGGTGACCTGCTGCCCGCCGCCGACCCGCTGTATCTCACGTCCTTCGGCGGCGCGTTCCTCGTCGCGACCGGCCTGACCCTCGTCGCCGCCCGGCTCTCGTCGACAGACCACGACCTCGAAAATCTCTCGCGGGACATCGGCCGACTGGACGACGTGGCACCGGACGGCGGCGTCGCCGACGAGGAGGTGCGCGAGTGATGGCCGCCATCGGCCCGACGCTCTTTGCGGCCATCCTCTGGGGGTCGATACTGGCCGTCGCCTGCGTGTTCGGCTACGAGGTGTACGCCATCGCCCGCGATGCCGGCTGGCTGTCCAGATAGAACGAGTCGTCGCTACTCGTCTCTGCTCTTGCCGCCGTCGGCAGCCGCGGACTCCTCCGTCGGGTCGAGTGGTTCCGGGACGAGGTCTTCCTCGTCCGGCGTGCGGATCGACCGCTGCGGGAAGGGGATGTCGATGCCTTCCGCCTCGAAGCGCTCGTAGATGCCCCGAAAGAGTTCGTCCTGCACGCGCTCGCGGAGGCGCGGGTGGTCGATCCAGCACAGCAGGTTCAGACTGATAGCGGAGTCGCCAAACGCCTTGACGAACACCCGCGGCGTCGGCGTCTCCCGGACGGTGTCGGTCGATTCCGCGACCGACAGCAGGATGTCCTCGACCTCGTCGATGTCGCTGCCGTAGGCGACGCCGATGGGCACGGTGATCCGCCGGTAGCGCTGTGGGTCTGACTCGTTGACGATGGCGGCGCTGTTGAGTTCGGAGTTCGGAATCGTCACGAGGACGTCGTCGCGCGTCCGGATGACCGTCGAGCGGATCGAGATGTCCTCGACGCGGCCGCGCTCGCCCGATTCGAGCACGATGAAGTCACCGACGGTGAAGGTGCCGTCGGCGTACAGCGCCAGCGACCCGAAGAAGTTCGCGATGGTGTCGCGAGCGGCGAGCCCGACGACGATGCCGAGCACACCCGCCGAGGCCAGCAGCGGCGTGACGTTGATGTTCCAAAACGAGAGGACGAGAAAGAGAGAGAGTGCTGCGACGACGGCGTTCCAGACGTTCTGGACGATGGGGACGACCTGCTGGTCGAGATAGTTGCTCTCGGTCACCCGTTCCAGTACCGCCGGCGCCGTCCGGGCGAGCGTCCACGCCCAGATGAGCGTGATAGCGGTCAGCGTGGTGGCGTGGGCAGTCTGCAGATAGGACGCGCGGACATCGAGCTGCCCGGCGCCGAAATAGATCCCGGCGAGACCGATCGACGACCAGATAGCGACGTGGGCGTTCTGCAGGACGATGTCGTCGACGTCGCCCGGGATGCGACTCGTCAGTCGTTTGAGGGCGACGTCACCACCGAGGTGGACGAGTGCCGCGACCAGGAAGGAGATGCCGACGATCAGCAGGAACGCCTGCCAGTCCGGCAGCATCGTGACCCACTCGGCGAAGCCGGTGAACTGGTCGGCCAGCGTTTGCATCACCGACGATTGGACGTCGCTGGCCTTAATTGGTGGCGCTGGGGAGCGAACCGACCCGCTTTTTGCCGCGGCCGTCACCCACCAGGTATGGTCGACTGGCTGGTCGCCGTCGTGCTCGGCGTGATCCAGGGCGTGCTGGAGTGGCTCCCCGTCTCCAGCGAGGGCGCGGTCTCGCTCGCGCTGACGCTACTGGACGCCGCGCCCGACAACGAAGCCCAGTTCGCGCTCTTCTTGCACGCCGGGACGGGACTGGCCGCGACGGTCTACTACCGCGGCGTGCTCGCAGACGTCCTCCGCGACGTCCCGTCGTGGCGCCCGCGCACTGCCTTCGGGAGCGAGACGGCCGACGTCTCGTTTTTCGCCATCGCGACGACGGTCTCGGTGGTCGTCGGGTTGGGTGGCTACCTGGTGCTCGAAGAGGTCGCGTCGGCGGTCGCCGGCGGCGCCTTCGTCGCACTCATCGGCGCGCTGCTGTTCGCGACGGGGCTGTTCATGCGCACGGCGGAGCGGCGCTCGCACGCCGCCCGAGAGCGCCCGGGCCCGGTCGACGCCGTGCTGGTCGGTGCGCTCCAGGGACTGGCCGTGCTCCCGGGGATCTCCCGGTCGGGGACGACCGTCAGCGCGCTTCTCATCCGTGGGCACGACGGTCCCGACTCGCTGCGGCTCTCCTTCGTGCTCTCGATCCCGGCGGCCTTCGGCGCGGGCCTGCTGGTCGTGCTCGACGACGGCCTGCCCAGTGTCGAGCCGGGGGCGGCCGCCGTCGCGCTCGCGCTCGCGGCTCTCGTCGGCTACCTCACGGTCGACGCGCTGGTGCGCGTCGTCGACCGGGTCGCGTTCTGGAAGGTCTGCGTCGGCTTCGGCGCGCTCGCCGTCGTCGGCGGCGGGCTGTTGCTGGTGTGACCGGTGCTGCGCCGACGCTGCGCCTCCCGTTGGGACTGAGAACGCGACTCAGCGAGCGAACGAAACCGGAGTGGTCACTGATTGCGACCAGGCAGCATCGGGTGAGTAACAATTTTAGCACAGTACAGCATCGGGTACGGCTGTCGAAGCTTGATAAGGTATGGCAGACGAAGACCCGCGTCCGGCTGAGGCGGCGCAGATCCTCGGGAGCGTCTCGGACGGGATCATCGCGCTCGACGGCGACCTGACCTGCAGGTATATCAACGCACGAGCCCGGCACCTCCTCGAGACGGACGCGGAGTCACTCGTCGGACGGCACATCTGGGACATCGTACCCGAGGGCACGGGAACCGTGGCACAGGAGAGCATCGAACGGGCGCTTGCGGCCGGCTGCCAGGAATCGTTCGAGCGGTACAACGCCCGGACAGAGCGGTGGTTCGAGGTTCGCGTCTACCCCAGGAACGGCGGCGTGACCATCGTCTTCGCCGACACGACCGACGCGAGGGCGGCACAACGGAAACTCGACCGTATCGTGACGACGACCCCGGTCGGGATCGCGATTCTCGACGCCGGCGGTGCGATTACGCGGGCGAATGCGCGCGCCGAGGAGTTGCTCGGCCTCGAAGAGAGCGAGATCGCAGGGCGAGCGTACACACATCCAGAGTGGAAGATATGGGACGAGGCCGGGGATCCGATCCCGGCAGCCGACCATCCGGTCAGTCACGTCTTGGACACCGCAGCGACCGTGCAGGGATTCACGCACGGCATCACGCTGCCGGACGGGGCGGAACGCTGGCTGTCGAGCAACGTGACACCAGTCGTCGGCGAAGACGACAGCATCGAGCAGGTGGTCGTCGCACTCGAGGACATCACCGAGCTCAAAGACCTCGAACAGCTCATCGAGACGTTCCAGCCGGTGAACGAACTGCTCAGTGAGGCCACCTCGCGTCGGGAGGCCGAAATCGAAATCTGCAACCTGCTCACGGACACGCGCGCCTACGACATCGCCTGGATCGGCGAACACACCGGCGGAACGACGCTGCGGGACGCAAGCCGGCAGAGCGGCGTCGCGAGTACGCTGCTCGAGGAGACGGCCCTGCCGCTGACCGACGTCGGCCCTGCCCGAGAGGCGATCACGACCAAGACGGTGGCCGTCGTCGACGACGTGGCGGCGGATCCCCGGTTTCGGCCGTTTCACGAGGCGATACTGTCACACGACCTGCGGGCGATGGCAGCCGTCCCGATCGCCCGCGCCGACCACGTCTACGGCGTGTTGGAGTTGTACACGAAGCGCCCGAGCGCGTTCGACCGCCGCGAACGCACGCTCCTGCGAACCCTCGGGAAGCAGATCGGGACGATCGTCCACGCGATCGAGACCGAACAGCAGGTGCATACGAGCGCCGCAGTCGAGTTGACGTTCACGAGTACGGACACACGGTCGTTTCTCGTCGCGGCCTCTGACGAACTCGACTGTGCGCTCGACGTGCAGGATACGATCCAGACCGCGGAGGAGGGGCTGGTTCGCTACGTCGCGGTGGAAGGAGCGTCGGTCGCCGCGGTCGAGGCACTCGCCGCGACCCGCGAGCAGGTCGTCGACACCCGCCCGGTTCGGGAACCGGACGGGGAGACGCCGGGCGTCGTCGAGGTGGTCTCGACTGGCGCCTCGCTCGCGCAGACGCTCGTGACACGCGGTGCGGTCGTGACGACCGACAGCGTTGCCGGGGGTGAGGCGACGGTCGTCTGCGAGATTCCGGCGAGTCGGGACGTGGGTTCGCTGGTCGCCGCGCTGACCGAGTCGTTTCCGGCGACCGAACTGACCGCGAAGCGGACACTCGACCGGGCACAGGACGGCTCGGAACCGACCGCCGAGACGGTGTTGACAGACGCCTTCGAGGCCGACCTCTCAGACCGCCAGCGACAGGTACTCCGGGCCGCGATCCACGGCGGCTACTTCGAATCCCCCCGCCGGAGTTCCGCGAGCGAGATCGCCGACGCACTCTCGCTCACCCAGTCGACTGTCTCCTACCACCTCCGCGAGGCACAGCGGACGCTGTTCGAGCAGGTGCAAGACCGACTGTAGCGGCCCGGCCGCAGGGTTCGAAGTCGCCGTGAGCGGCGACTGATTCTCAGTGGTGATACTCATGCAGATATCTGGAATGCCAGTTTATGACTCGTGTTGGAGGATATGCAGGTATGCTGGAACAGATCACACTCGACCGATTCGACCTGCGACCGAAGCTCATCCTGGCGTTCGTCCTGGTTGCGGCGCTGGTCGCCGTGACGGGCTTCGTCGGCTACACGAGCGTCTCGTCAGTCGACGCGGAACTGGAGTCGATCGTCCACGACGACGTGGCAGAGGCCGACGCGTCGATGGAGATGCGGTTCGACCTCGAATCAGAGCGACTGGCCTTACACGAAGTTATCACCGGGGAGACGAGTGCCGTCTCGGAGTTTCGCAGTTCGCAGGCGGACTTCGCGGAGTGGTACAACGCGCTCGCGGAACGTGACGACCTGACCGCCGAGCAGGAACAGACGCTCGCGGAGATGAAAGACGAACACGAGCGGGCCAAGGCGGAAGGCGAAGAGATAATCGCCGCCGCGCAGGCGGGGAACACGGCCCTCGCCAACGAGAAGATGGACGAACTCGATGGCGTCTACGAAGACCTCGAGCAGGAGACGAAGACCTTCGAGGAGGCGGCGACCGCGAAGATGGAGTCGTCAGTCGCGGCGGCTGCCGCCACGACGAACACCAGCCACTTGCTCATCATCGGGTTCGTCATCGCTGCTTTCGTCGCGGCGGTCGGCATCGGGCTGTTCGTCGCCGACCGGGTCACCAGGCCGATAACGCAGCTTTCGACCGCGGCACAGGCGATGAGCGAGGGGAACCTGACAGCCGACGTCGACGACCACGTGGAAGACGACGAACTCGGCCGGATGAGCGAGTCGTTCCAGGAGATGCAAGAGAACCTGCGGGCGGTGTTCAGCGACGTCAACGAGACGAGCGAACGCATCGCGACCGGAAGTCTAGCGCTCGACGGCAGCGAGGACGTTCAGACCGAGTATCCGGGCACCTACGGGGACGTGATGGCGAACTTCGAGGACGGGATCGACGAACTGACCGGCAGTCTGGCCGAGATAAAGGAGACCAGCGGCGCGCTACGAGACGGGGACATCGACCAGCGCGTGGCCGCAGACAGACCCGGACAGTACGGCGCCGTCCTTGCTGACTTCGGGGAAGGAACTCAGCAACTCTCGCGGAGTTTCGACCAGATAGCGCTCGCGAGCGCGGGACTGAAAGACGGCGACCTCGACCAGCAACTGGAGACGGACTACCCCGGACAGTACGGCGAGGTACTCGCGAACCTCGACGAGGGGATCGAGCAGTTGAGCGCAAGCATCCAGACCGTCCAGGCCATCGCCGACGACGTGGCGGCGTCGAGCGAAGAGGTCACGGCCAGTTCCGAGGAGATCGAGGCGGCCAGCACCGAAGTGGCCGAGTCCATCGAGGAGATCGCACACGGTGCCGAACAGCAAAGCGAGAAACTCGAGGAGGCGGCGGGCGAGATGAACGACCTGTCGGCGACGGTCGAAGAGATCGCCTCCTCCGCGGAGGAGGTCGCCGCGACGGCGACGACGGCAGTCGAACGCGGCGAGACCGGCCGGGAGCACGCCGCCGACGCCTCCGAGGAGATCCAGTCGATCGAGAGCAAAGCCGAGGGCGCGACCGCGCAGGTCAAGGCGCTCGACGGCGAGATGGACGAGATCGGCGAGATCGTCGACATGATAACCGAAATCGCCGAGCAGACGAACATGCTGGCGCTGAACGCCTCGATCGAGGCCGCACGAGCGGGCGAGGCGGGCGAGGGGTTCGGCGT
>Ga0207797_1001724_pt1 | contig 15686 bp, 15 predicted proteins | sample PRCRCaboRojoPR_6_FD_187275 | JGI IMG/M metagenome (GOLD analysis project Ga0207797, IMG submission 187275) | Marine sediment microbial community from Cabo Rojo, Puerto Rico - PR CR 10% Liquid 1 (SPAdes) | ecosystem: Environmental > Aquatic > Marine > Coastal > Sediment | place: Cabo Rojo, Puerto...
TGGAGATGGACGAGATCCAGTCCGAACTCGCCGCGCAGTACTGCGACCACCAGGTCTACCAGTTCGACTTCAAGAACACCGACGACCACCGCTTCCTGCGGTCGGCCGCCGGCACCTACGGCGCGTACTTCTCCCGCCCGGGCAACGGCATCTGCCACAACGTCCACAAGGAGAACTTCGCGGCGCCCGGCAAGACGATGCTCGGCTCCGACTCCCACACGCCGACGCCCGGTGGCCTCGGCGAACTCGCCATCGGCGCGGGTGGCCTCGACGTCGCCGTCGCGATGGGTGGCGGCCCCTACTTCGTCGAGATGCCCGAAGTCGTGAACGTCCGACTCGAGGGCGAACTCCCCGACTGGGCGAGCGCGAAGGACCTCATCCTCGAGATGCTTCGGCGCCTCTCCGTCAAGGGCGGCGTCGGCAAGGTGTTCGAGTACACCGGCCCCGGCGTCGAGAGCCTCTCGGTGCCCGAACGAACGACGGTCACGAACATGGGGACGGAACTCGGTGCAACCACCTCCATCTTCCCGACCGACGACCGGACGAAGGACTACCTCGAACGGCAGGGTCGCGGCGACGAGTACGTCGAACTCTCGCCGGACGAGGACGCGGAGTACGCCGACGAAATCGTCGTCGACCTCTCCGACCTCGAACCGCTCATCTCCTGCCCGTCGATGCCCGACAACGTCGTGCCCGTCCGCGAAGTGGCCGGCACCGACGTCGAACAGGTCATCATCGGCTCCTGTACCAACGGCGGCTACGAGGACATCCTCCCCGCCGCGAAGATGGTCGAGGGTCGCGAGATTCAGAAGGACCTCGAGATGATCGTCGCGCCCGGGTCGAAGCAGGCCGGCGAACTCCTCGCCCGCGAGGGCTGGACGGCCGAGATGATGGCCGCCGGCGTCAACGTCTCCGAGGCGACGTGTGGCCCCTGCATCGGCATCGGCCACGTCCCCGCCTCCGACTCCGTCTCCCTGCGGACGTTCAACCGCAACTTCGAGGGTCGCTCGGGCATCGAGAACGACTCGGTCTACCTCTGCTCGCCGCAGGTGGCGGCCGCCGCGGCGATCAAAGGCGAAATCGTTGACCCGCGCGACCTGGCCGAGGAACTCGGCGACCTGGAGGCGCCGGGCGTCGAACTCCCCGAGCAGTACGACGGCTCGAAAGCCGACATCATCGACCCCGATCAGGCCGTCGACGACGACCTGATCAAGGGCCCGAACATCGGCGACGTGCCGCTGAAAGACCCGCTCGGGGCCGACATCGGCGGTGAGACCCTCCTCAAGATGGCGGACAACATCACCACCGACCACATCATCCCCGCCACCTCGGACATCCTCAAGTTCCGCTCGAACATCGAGCGGCTCTCCGAGTTCACGCTCTCGCGCGTCGACGAGACGTTCGCGGAGCGCGCCAAGGCGTCGGATCACGGCATCCTCGTGGCCGGCGAGAACTACGGGCAGGGCTCCTCCCGCGAGCACGCGGCGATGTGTCCGATGTACCTCGGCGTCGAGGCCGTCCTCGCGCAGTCGTTCGCCCGCATCCACAAGGCGAACCTGTTCAACTTCGGCCTCCTGCCGCTGACCATCGATCAGGAGACGTACGACCGCATCGAGCAGGGCGACCACATCGAGGTCGTCGACGACGTGGCCGACGCCGTTCAGTCGGGCGCGGAGGAGTTCACGGTCCGCGTCAACGACGACTGGGAGGCGACCGCCCAGTTCGACGCCTCCGAGCGCGAGCGCGAAATCCTCGCGGCCGGCGGCAAGCTCACCCTCACGAAACAGCAGTACGAAGAGGGTGCCGGCGGCGCGACGCCCGCCGACGACTGATCGCCGTTAGTCGGTTTCGACCACACTTCTTTCGCCGCGCTCGACGTACGCCGCGAGCCACGGGTAGAGGGCGACGAACGGAACCGCTCCCAGCACGATGCCGTGGGTGACGGTGGTACCGGCGACGGCGGGCGTGGGGACGGACACTCGGTCCGGCCCCGGGACCGTGCCCTGATCGCCCGAGGCCTTTTCGTCCCGTCGCTCGTAGCCGACGCGTGGCCGTTCCCACGACCCCCGCCGACGTGACCATCCGCGGCGCCGAGCAGTCGGATCTGGGGTCGATTGTGGACATCGAACGTGCGGCCTTCGACCAGCCGTGGCCCTACACGGCCTTCGAGCGGTTCCTCGACGAACCCGGCTTCTTGGTCGCCGTGGAGTCACGACCCTCGCGACGCCGCACCGGCGAGGCGGCGGACGCCGTGGTCGGCTACGTCGTCGGCGACGTGACCCCCAACTTCGGTCGCGACATCGGGCACGTGAAGGACCTCGCCGTCGCCGACGCGGCCCGTCGGCGCGGCATCGGTCGCTCGTTACTCGTCCAGTCGCTCGTCACCCTCGCCGTCGCGGGGGCCGAGGTGGTGAAACTGGAGGTGCGCGAGAGCAACGACCCCGCCCGGACGCTCTATCGCGACGTGGGCTTCGAAACCGCCCGCCGCGTCCCGCGCTACTACCGGGACGGCGAGGACGCCCTCGTGATGGTGCTCGACGTGGCGGCGTGGCGGGACGGCGAGGCCGAACCCTAATACGCCTCAGGCTCCGTACCCCGGGTATGGGATACGCCTGCCCGGTCTGTGCGACGCCCCAGCGCGACGCCGACCATCTCGCGAACCACCTCGCCTTCACCGCCATGCTTCACGGCGACGCCCACGAGACGTGGTTGGACGAGCACGCACCGGGGTGGGGCGAGGCGGGCGTCGCCGAACTCGCGCCGGTCGTCGTCGAGTACGCCGAGGAGACCGACTACGACGAGGTGTTCGAGGAGCGGGTGCCGGAGGAGGGGGGCGACCCCGGACACGATCACGACCACCAGCGCCCGCCCGCCGGGACCCCGTTCGACGCCGGCGACGCCGACGGCGACGCCCAGCGGATCCTCGCGGAGGCCCGCGAGATGACGCGGGCGATGCTGGAGGGCACGGACGACGGAGACGACGACAGCGACGACGATAACAAGGCGTAAGCCGCTGACGCCGGGACGGGGACGTATGGAGACCGAAGGCGTGTTCGACCCCGCGACGCTCGCGGACGCCCGCGAGGCCTACGAGTCGGTCGGCCCGGCGGCGCAGACGGTCGTCCGCGAGACGGCCTCGGCCATGGACTTCGACCGCGAGGAGTACCGCGACCGCGTGACGAGCGACGTGGTGGAGACGGCCCGCGACGCCCTCTTCGCCTCGTTGCTGGTCGTCCACGTCGGGGACCGTGACGCGTTCGAGGACTGGCGCGCCGACGCCGACGTGGACGTGACGCTCCTCGGGAGCGACGAGGTGGAGAACGTCGTCTGGCACGTCGCCCCCGCCGTCGACGCGGCCGTCGCCGCCACCTACCAGGACGAACGCGACGCGGCGGTGGCGACGTGTCGCCGGCAGGCGTTCGGACGGCTCTATCGCGACGCGCTCTAAACTGGCGAAAGGCGTTTCCCCGCACCACGCCAACGGCCACCGTGCGACCGATCACCCGCCGTGCGATCCTCGGATTCGCCGTCGTCTGTCTCGCCCTCCTCGCCCTCGGCGCCCTGCCCTCCTTCCTCGGCGCCGGCGAGCCGTACTACCTGACGGCGACGCCCACCGACGCCGAGGGTGAGGCCGTCAACGTCACCGGCCTCTCCGAGCGCCGCTACCCCTACCTCACCACCGCGCTGGAGTCGGGACGCTCCGACCCGTACCGTCGCGGTCCGTTCGGCCTGAAGGAGTCGTTCGCCCACTCGCCGTTCGACGAACGGGACGGACTGGTGGCCCGGAACCCCGACGCCCGGCGCGACGGGGGCGTCCTCGTAGAGCACGGCGACGAGCGGTATCTGGTGGCGGTGAGTCGCGCGTGACCGACCCGCGCGACCACGACTGGCCGGTGATCGAATCGGTGACGGAGTACGAAACCGGCTGGTACACCGGCGGCTACGACTTGGTCGAACAGCCCGACGGCTCGACGAAACGCTACTACTGGGCGGAGCTCCCACCCGCGGCTGTGGTGGTCGCCGTCGTCGACGATCAGGTGCTCTTCGTCGAGCAGTTCCGGCCGACGATCAGGGAGACTCAACTCGAACTCCCGGCGGGCATCGTCGAGGACGGCGAGTCGTTCACGACGGCCGCGGCCCGCGAACTGGAGGAGGAGACGGGCTTCGCCCCCGACTCGACGGCGCTGTTGGACGACTTCTGGACGTGTACCGGCCTCCTTCGTCACCGTCGCGGCATCGTCTTCGCCGACGGCCTGACGCCCGCCGCCCGCGAACTCGACTCGAACGAGTTCATCACGGTCCGAACCGTCCCCGTCTCGGAGGCCCTCGACGTGGCTCGCTCCCCACCGACCAACGACGCCACCATCGAGGGGGTTCTGCTCGCCCGCGAGGAAGGCCTGTTGTAGCCGGGCGTGTCGGCGTCCGCTACCGCCGAGAACGACGTATAACTGACAATTTTTGTGACCCCGGGACTCAACGGAGGGTATGTCCGGCCCGGACCCCGGCGACCGCTCCCGACAGTTGGCCTCTACCGCCCGTGAGACCGGTGGCTCGATCTACGACCGCACGCAACAGACGCTCCTGACGGGCGTCGCGATCACGATCCCACTGCTCGTGACGCTCTACGTCCTCACCGTCGCGCTCGATTTCATCTCCGGTGCGCTCGACCCCTTCATCGCCCTCCTCCGATGGGCCGGGATCATCGAACAGTTCGAGCGGGTTCGCTTCATCAGCCTCCTGATCGAGGTGGGTATCTACCCGTACGTCGTCGACTTCTTCACCGAACTCGTCGCGTTGATCGTCCTCTTTCTGATCGTCGCGGGCGTCGGGACGGTCGGCCGCAACCGCTACGGCGAGCGCCTCATCGACCTCTTCGATTTCGCCATCACGTCGATTCCGGGCGTCGGGACGGTGTACAAGAGCTTCCGACGGATGGGTGACGTCATGCTCGACGAGGGCGGCGAGAACTTCCAGGACATCAAACTCGTTCAGTGTTTCGAGGAGGACGTCTACGTTCTCGGGTTCGTGACGAGCGAATCGCCGCCGACCATCGAGCAGTCCACGGGCCACGAGGACATGGTGTCGATGTTCCTCCCGCTGGCACCCAACCCGGTCACGGGCGGCCTCCTCACCTACGTCCCCGAGAGCGACGTCTACGACATCGACATGACCGTCGAGGAGGGCGTCCGGAGTATCCTCACCAGTGGCGTCGCCACCGGCGACGGCGTCGAGGACTCGACACAGCTCACGATGGACGACCTCAGGCGCGTCACCGACCTCGACTGGCGCGAGTCGATCCGAAACGACGAGGAGTGACTACGGGGTGCCCGTCAGCGGCCACGTTCGCCCGCCTCCGCGGGGGACAGTATAAGTTCGACGAGGACACACGTGGGATAGATGGTCCCCGACCTCCCACTCCGACTGAGATGCGCCCTCGTCCCTGCAACCGGTCGACCGCGAACCGTCACCCGACGGTGGTGGCATGCCTGACCGCTCCCGGTTCGCCGCCGTCGCCCTGACGGCCGTCCTCGTCGTCGGTGCCCTGGCCGTCGGCGGGAGCGGCGTGACGACCGCCGCGAGCAGTCACGTCGCCGTCCAGTCGGTCACGGTCGATCCGACGACGCCGCGCGTCGGCGAGGACGTGACGATCAGGACGGCGATACGGAACTTCGAGAGTAGTCCGGCGGCGGCGGAGATCACCGAAGTCACCCTCCGGCAGAACAACCGCATCGTCGAATCGGTCGACGATCCGGGCACGCTCGGACCGGGCGGGTCGCTTGAACTCCCGATCACGACGTCGTTCGAGTCGACCGGCCGAAAGCGCCTCACCGTCTGGGTGTACGGCAAGAGCGACGAGGGCGACGTGTTCAACGTCAAATACCCCGTCACGTTCACCGTCGAGGAGCGGTCCAGCGACGTGCAACTGTCGCTCTCGTCGCCGGACGAACCCTCGACGGAGACGCGGGTGAACGTCACGATGGCGAACGGCGCCGGGACCAACGTCTCCAACCTCCGACTGACGCTCTCGGGGCCGAACGCCACGCTCGACGACCCCGAGCGCGTGAGCGCGTCGCTCGGTGCCGGGCGCGAGCGCGTCGTCACGTACGAGGTGACGTTCGACGACCCCGGCCGACAGCCCCTCACGGCGACGCTCGACTACCGCGACGCCGACGGCGACAGCCAGTCCACGTCGGTCTCCCGGACGTTCGACGTCGATCCGACCGACGTCGACGCCGAACTCGACGCGGAGGTGGTCCGCGAGAACGGCACGGCGCGGATCGACGCGGCGCTGACCAACTTCGGGAACGTCCCGCTCGAACGCGTCCGCATCCGCGCCGAAGCCGGCGGGGAGACGGTCGCCCGGAAACTCGTCCCCGACGTGCCGACCGAGGCGACCCGCGAGGTGTCCATCGGCGAGTCCAGCCTCCCGGACGGCGCGGTGCGCCTCCACGCCACGTACGAGGCGGCGAGCGAGCGCTACGAGACGACGGCGACCGTCGACTTCGCGCCCACGACCGACGGCAACATCTCCCTGACGGGGATCGAGGTGGTCCCGACCGGGTCGGCCATCCGCCTCGTCGGGAGCGCCTCCAACACCGGCGAGACCGACGTGACCGGCGCCGTCGTGGCCGTCGTTCCGACCGACGGCGTGACGCCCGTGGCGCCCACGAAGGACTACTTCGTCGGCAACGTGCCCGCCGGCGAGTTCACGTCGTTCGAACTGACGGCGCGGCTCGGCAACCGGACCGACACGGTGCCGGTCCGGGTCAGCTACATCGCCGACGGCGAACAGTACGACCGCGTCGTCGAGGTGTCGGTTGCCGGCGGCTCGGTCGGCGCTGGCTCGACCGGTGACGACGGCGGCCCGGACGGCCCGCCGGGCGGGTTCCTCGGCTTCGGCCGCATCGACGTGGTCGGCATTCTCCTCCGACTCGGCCTCGTTATCGCAATCGGCGCCGGCGCCGTCTACTGGTGGCAACGTCGCCGCCGATCCGAACCATGACCGGTGACGGCTCGTCCCTCGCCGACCCCACTGGCGACGACGCGCCCACGACCCACCCGGTCGCCGAACTCGACGACGTCACCAAGCAGTATCGGAGCGGCGACGAGGTCATCGACGCGCTCTCGCACGTCGACTTCGCCGTCCGGCCCGGCGAGATGGTGGCCGTCATGGGCCCCAGCGGCTCCGGGAAGAGCACGCTCCTCAACGTCCTCGGCCTCCTCGACGTGCCCACGTCGGGGACGGTTCGCCTCGACGGCGACGACGTGACCGGCTACGACGACGAGCAACGCACGATGGCTCGCCGCCGGACCATCGGCTTCGTCTTCCAGTCCTTTCATCTCGTGCCGATGCTGACCGCGACGGAGAACGTCCTCGTGCCGACGATGTTCGTCCGCGGGAACCAGCGTGACCGGGCGGAAGACCTCCTGCGACGGATGGGGCTCGGCGACCGCCTCGACCACCGACCCGACCAGCTGTCCGGCGGCCAGCGCCAGCGCGTCGCCATCGCGCGGGCGCTGATCAACGAGCCACGCCTCGTCCTCGCGGACGAACCGACGGGCAACCTCGACCGGGACACCGGGCGCAAGATACTGGAGGAGTTCGAGCGCATCAGCACCGAACGCGACGTGGGCGTCGTCGCCGTCACCCACGACGAACTCGTGACGGAGTTCACCGACCGCACGGTCGAACTGATCGACGGGGTGGTGCAGTGATGGATCTCCTCGACGCGCCCGCGCTCCGGATGGCGTGGCTCAACCTCTGGCGCAACCGCCTCCGGACCGGGCTGGCGACCCTCGGCGTCGTCATCGGCGTCGTCGCCATCGCCGCCATCGGCATCACGGGCACGGCGATACAGACGGGCGCCACCCAACAACTCGGCGACATCTCGAACACGGTGACGGTGTTCCCGGGCGAGGACAACACGGACGGGATCATCACCGACTCGCAGGTGAACGCCATCGAGCGGGCGGCGACGGGCGCGACGGTCGTCCCCCAGCGCTCGGAGCCGATGACCGTCTCCTCGCGCTCCGAATCACGACGCGTCACCGTCGAGGCGACGTCGAACCCGGCCGCGCTCTACACCGCATCCGAGGGCACCATCCCGTCGCCGATGCGGAGCGGCGTGTTGCTCAGCGAGGAGATGGCCGCGGACCTCGGCGTCTCCCTCGGCCAGACCGTCTCGGTCGACGGCCGGTCCTACCGCGTCGTCGCCATCCTCGAACCCGCCGGCGGGTTCGGGCCGGGCGGCGTCTCGGTGGTGCTCCCGCTGGACGCCATCGACCGCGACGGCTACGATCAGGTAACCGTCGTCGCCGTCGACGGCGCGGACGCCCAGCGACTGGCCGAGACCATCCCCGCCGAAGTGAACGAACGCGAACAGGTGGTCGATACGTTCGCGCCCGCGGACATCCAGCAGGCGATCAGCGGCTTCTTCGACACGCTCAACGCCGCACTCCTCGGCGTCGGCTCCATCTCCCTCGTCGTCGCCGGCGTCAGCATCCTGAACGTCATGCTGATGAGCGTCGTCGAGCGCCGCGCCGAAATCGGCGTGTTCCGTGCCGTCGGTATCCGTCGGCGCGAGGTGATGCGGATGATCCTCGCCGAGGCGGCGCTTCTGGGCGTCGTCGGCGGCGTCGTCGGCGTCCTCCTCTCCATCGTCATCGGCCTCACGGTCAACGAGCAACTACTCGGCGATCCGACGCTGGTGTTCTCCTCCAGAAACCTTCGGTTTCTCGCGCTGGGCTTCGGATTCGCGGTGTTCGCGAGCACGGTCAGCGGCCTCTATCCCGCGTGGAAGGCGTCGACGGCGAACCCCGTCGAGGTGCTCCGCGGGTAGGCAGTTGTCAATGGTCTTTCGCCGGGAATTGGCGGTAGACGGCCGTCGGCCGCCCGTTCGGTGGAAACGGTTATGTGACGGAGTATGCAAGGCCCGAGTAGGTCAACGACTATGGGACGCACACTCACGGAGAAGATTCTAGAGGATCATCTCGTCGACGGCGACATCGAGACGGGCGAGGAGGTCGGCATCGCGGTGGACCAGACCATCGCCCACGACCTGACGGGGACGATGGCGTGGCTCCAGTTCGAGGCGCTCGGTCTCGACGAGGTACAGGTCGAGGTGGCCGGTCAGCACTGCGACCACCAGACCTACCAGCCGGACTTCAAGGTCTCCGACGACCACCGGTTCCTCCGCTCCGCCGCGGGCACCTACGGCGCCTACTTCGCGCGCCCGGGCACCGGCATCCTCCATCAGGTCCACAAGGAGAACTTCACCGCGCCGGGCAAGACCCTCATCGGCGCCGACTCGCACACCCCGACCGCGGGTGGCCTCGGCTGTCTCGGCATCGGCACCGGCGGCCTCGACGTGGCGACGGCGATGGGCGGCGCCCCCTACTATCTCGACGTGCCCGAAATCGTCAACGTCCGCCTCGAAGGCGAACTCCCCGAGTGGTCCACGGCGAAGGACGTCATCCTCGAACTCCTGCGTCGCTTCTCGGTGAAGGAAGGCGTCGGCAAGGTGTTCGAGTACACCGGCCCCGGCGTCGAGACGCTCTCCGCCCACGAACGTACCGTCATCACCAACATGGGGACGGAACTCGGCGCGACCACCTCCATCTTCCCGACCGACGACCGGACGAAGGAGTTCTTCGAGCGCCTCGGTCGGCCGGAGGACTACGTCGAACTCTCGCCGGACGAGGACGCCGAGTACGACGGCGAAATCGTCGTCGACCTCTCCGACATCGAACCCCTTATCGCGTGTCCGTCGATGCCGGACAACGTCGTGCCGGTCCGCGAGGTGGCCGGCACCGAAACCGATCAGGTGCTCGTCGGTTCCTGCACCAACGGCGCCTACGAGGACATCCTCCCGGTGGCGAAGATGCTCCGCGACCGCGAGGTGGCGAAGCGGACGGAGATGATCGTCGCCCCGGGGTCGAAGCAAGCGTCCGAGATGGCCGCCCGCAACGGCCTCACGGCCGAACTGATGGCCGCCGGCGTCAACATCTCCGAGGCGACGTGTGGTGCCTGCATCGGCGCGGGCCACGTCCCCGCCTCCGACTCCGTGAGCGTCCGCACCTTCAACCGCAACTTCGAGGGTCGCTCGGGGATGGAAGACGACGCGGTCTACCTCTGCTCGCCCGAGGTGGCGGCGGCGACGGCGCTCACCGGCGAGATCACGGACCCGCGTGACCTCGACGCCGACATCGACGCCCCCGGCTTCGAGTACCCCGAGCGCTACATCGGCGCCAGCGAATCGGACATCATCATGCCCGATCAGGCCGTCGACGACGGCCTCGTCAAGGGCCCGAACATCGACGAGGTGCCGCTGAAGGACCCGCTCGGAAGCGAACTGACGGGGCCGGCGCTCCTGAAGATGCCCGACAACATCACGACGGACCACATCATCCCGGCGACACAGGAGGTGTCGGTCTACCGCTCGAACGTGCCCAAGCTCTCGGAGTTCACGCTCAAGCGGGTCGACGACACCTTCGCCGCCCGCGCCGCGGAGGCCGACGGCGGCTTCCTCGTCGCCGGCGAGAACTACGGGCAGGGCTCCTCGCGCGAACACGCCGCGCTCTGCCCGATGTATCTCGGGATTCACGGCGTCCTCGCGCAGTCGTTCGCCCGTATCCACAAGTCCAACCTGATCAACTTCGGTCTGCTCCCGCTGACCATCGACGCGGAGACCTACGAGCGGATCGAGCAGGGCGACGACGTCGAAATCGTCGACGACGCCGTCGAGGCCGTCGAGAGCGGGCAGGAGACGTTCACCGTCCGCGTCGACGACGACTGGGAGGCCGAGGCCCACCTCGACGCCAACGAGCGCGAACGCGAACTCCTCGCGGCCGGTGGCAAACTCCCCCACACCCGCCAGCAGTTCGGCGACGGCGTGGAGGAAGAAGCCTGACCGACCCGTAGTTTCAACTCCTTGCCGGGCGGTGGACGGGACATGAACGTCCCCACCCGGACGCTTCCGAGCGGCGACGAACTGCCCCAACTCGGGTTCGGCACGTGGAACATCGAGGGCGAAACCGTCGAGGAGGCGGTTCGTGCGGCCCTCGACGCGGGCTATACGCATATCGACACCGCGGAGGGCTATCACAACGAAGCCGACGTCGGCCGGGCACTCGTGGACTACGACCGCGACGGCTACTTCCTCACCTCGAAGGTCCTCCCGAGCAACCTCGCCTACGAGTCGGTGATCGAGGCCTGCGAGGCGTCGCTGGATCGTCTCGGCGTCGACTACCTCGACCTCTATCTGATCCACTGGCCGAACCCCGCCATCTCGGTGCGGGAGACGCTCTCCGCGATGAAGACGCTCCACGACCGGGGCCTCGTGCGAAACGTCGGCGTCTCGAACTTCAGCGCCTACCAGTTGGGCTGTGCCCAACACGTCTCGAACGTCCCCATCGCCGTCAATCAGATCGAGTTCCACCCCTGGTTCCAGCGGCCGGCGCTCGTCGACTACTGCCGCGAGACGGACGTGGCCGTCGAGGCGGCGGCGCCGCTGGCACGGACGGAGATATTCGACGACGAGGTGGTGCAGGAACTGGCCGAGACGTACGATCGGTCGCCGGCGGCCGTCGTGTTGAAGTGGGCCATCGAGCGCGGGATCACGGTCCTTCCGAAGTCGTCGAATCCGGATCACATCCGGGCGAACGCCGACCTGTTCGACTGGCAGATGGACGACACGGATCTGGAACGGTTGGACGACCGGGACCGCGACGCCCCCGTCTACGACACGCCGACCCGTGACTGGAGCAAGGACGTGTACGGCATCGCGGAGTGACGACTCCCGGTAGTTCCCTGACCCCGGGCCGGGTGCGTGACGGACCGGCTACAGCAGGTCCTCGTCACACTGGGCGCAGACGGCCATGTCGTTGACCGACTGGGTGGCGGGGTTCTCGCCACAGAGTTCGCACGCTTCCACCGTCGGCGCCCGCGGCGCGGCGGGGCCGGCACGCGGGCCGGCGTCGGCGCGTTCGCCGTCCCCCGTCTGCTCCGCCATCGCCTCGTGGGGGAGCGACGGTCCTCGAATCCGCGTGAAGTAGAGGACGACGCCGAGTATCACGAGCGACCCGACGAGGAAGCCAAGTTCGAAGGCCATCGGTGGCCCTACGTGCTCGACGTTCGTTAGACTTTCCCACGACCCTTATCACACGGGCCGGCGACGCCCCCGTATGGTCGATCCGGCAGTCATCCTTCCCCCAACCCCCGACGAACGCTGGCAACTCGCCAAACAGATGGGCGTCACGAGCGCCGTCGTCCACCCACTCGAAATCGGCGACGGCCGAACCGCGTGGTCGTACGACGACCTCCTGCGCCTCACGAACTGGTTCGCGGACGCCGGCCTCGACGTGCGCGTCCTCGAAGGGAGCGTTCCGATCACCGACCGCGTTCGCCTCGGGCGCGAGGGGCGCGACGCGGACATCGCCGAGTTCGAGAGGTTCCTCCGGGACTGCGGCCGGGTCGGCATCCCCGTGGTCTGTTACGACTGGATGGCCGGCGTCCGGTGGGCGCGCACGGAGGCGCACGTCGAGTCCCGTGGCGGGTCGCTCGTCACCGGATACACGAACGAGCGGATGGCGGGCGAGCGGGCAGACGCCCCCGACGTGACCAACGCGGACCTCTGGGAGGCACTGGAGTACTTCCTCCGCGAGGTGACGCCCGTCGCCGAGGAAGCGGGCGTGAAACTCGCGCTCCATCCCGACGACCCGCCCCGCGAGTCCGTCGGCGGCGTCCCCCGAATCGTGACGAGCCCCGAGGCGTACGAACGCGTCCTCGACTGTTACGACAGCCCGCACAACGGGGTCACGTTCTGTCAGGGCAACTTCGCGGCGATGGGAGTGAACATCCCGGCGACGATCCGTCGGTTCGGCGACCGGATCAACTTCGTCCACTTCCGGGACGTGGCGGGCGACGCCGACGACTTCGTGGAGACGTGGCACGACGACGGTCCGACGGATATGTACGCCGCGATGCGTGCGTACCACGACGCCGTCGACGACGACGTGCCGATGCGGCCCGATCACGTCCCGACGATGGCCGGCGAGGACAACTCGAACCCGGGCTATCACACGAAGGGGCGACTGTTCGCGCTGGGCTACATGCGCGGACTGGCGGAAGCGGCCGCGGCAGAGAACGAGTAGCGCTACGCCTCCGGCAAGCCCCACGTCACCCGATCCCAGAGTCGCTCGTAGGCGTAGTACGTCCCCGTCTTGACGAGGTTGGCGACGAGGCCGATGCTCGCCGCCTCGCCGAGGTCACCGACGACCGCCCACGCGACGGCGACGGTGACGACGATCATCAGCAGGCGGTAGCCGAACGTCTTCACGAGGGCGCGTGAGCGTGGTTGCCGTGGACGCTCGCTGACGCTCGGTAGCATGCCACACACTACGACCGCCACCCACCTAAGCGTAACTACTAGTAGTAACTTTCCGAGCGTGTAGTAATCGAAAACGGTTATTTCTCACTCGAAACAGCGGTTGGCCGACGACCTATTCGAGGTCGGGCCGCGAGAGCTTCGTGTACTTCTGGGTCATGAACTCGAGGACGGCCGGCGTGCCGTTCTCGACCTTCTCGATCCCGCGCTCGATGGCGGGGCCGACCTCCTCGGGGTCCTCGACCCGTTCACCGTAGCCGCCGAGCGCCTCGGCCACCTCGGCGTAGTTGCCGAAGAAGGGCGTGTCGTAGGAGGCCATCTCGCGGTTGTTCAGGTAGATGGTGAGGATCGGGATGTCCTCGCGGGTCGCCGTCTCGAAGTCCATGCCGGTCATCCCGACCGCGCCGTCGCCCCAGACGTGGAGGCAGAGCTTCTCGGGGTGGGCGAGTTTCGCGCCCATCGCGAGGCCGAGCCCGTAGCCGAGCTGCGTGGTCTTCCCCCAGCCCATGTACGACAGTGGCTCGGTCACCTCGAAGAACGGGGCCATGAAGTCCCGCGGGTTGCCGGCGTCCGCGGTGGCGATGCAGTTGTCCTTGTCGACGATGTTGTCGAGTTCGTTGACGACCCGGTAGGGGTTGATGGGCGTCGAGTCGTCGGTGAGGTCGTCCTCCCAGTCGGCGAGCCACTCCTCGCGGACGGATTCGATCTCGGCGACGACGTCGTCGTACCGACCGCGGTCGTCTTCGACGCGCTCTTCGACTTCGTCGACGAGGGCGGCGAGCGTGAGCTTCGCGTCCCCGATCACCGCGAGCTGGGACTTGACGTCCTTGTCGACGTCGCCCGGATCGTTCGTCGAGTGGATGATCGTGTTGTCCTCTTCGGGCGGCGTGATACCGTAGGCGGTCTGGGTGAAGCTACAGCCGACGCCGAACAGCACGTCCGCCTTGTGGAGGAAGTGGTTGAGCTGTCGGGGTTCGCTCTTCGCGCCCGCACCGAGCGAGAGCGGGTGATCCTCGGGGAAGGCGCTCTTGCCGTTCAGGCTGGTGGCGACGGGCGCCTCCAGCAGTTCCGCGAGTTCCTGCAGTTCGTCCCACCCCTTCGCGTAGTGGACGCCCTGCCCGGCGTAGATGACGGGCACGTCGGCGTCGACGAGGTGGTCGGCGGCCTCGGCGACTGCGTCCGGATCCGGCGCGGTTCGCGTCGACGACGTGGGCTCGTAGTCGATCTCGCCGATCTCTTCGCGGAACACGTCGACCGGAATCTCGACCAGACTCGGGCGCTGTCGGCCGTTGCGTGCCGCTTGGAACGCTCGCCGGATCGTCTCCTCGACGGCGTCGGGGTCGGTCAACTGCTCGGTCGTCTTGGTGACGTGCTGATAGTTGACGAGCGAACTGAACTTGGGATCGGTGTTCGTCTTGGCGCGGGAGTAGCCCGCGGGGAGGGCGACGAAGGGGGCAGACTCGGCGTAGGACTGCGCGACTCCACCGATAGAGTTCTCCGTGCCGGGGCCGTGCTGGCAGGCGAACGCCTCAACCTGATCGCCCGACGTGACTCGTGCGATGCCGTCGAGCATGTGGGCCGCGGTCCGCTCCTGACGGGTGACGATCGATCGGATGCCGGCTTCCTCGGCGGCATTGTCGTCGAACAGGGGATTGCTCGGGAATCCAATCAGATGTTCTACACCTTCTTCGGCCAAGATTTCCGCGATGGCATCTGTTACGTTCATCCTATTCCACACCATTACCCCCGGGGTTGTAAAGTTAATTTTTATTAAAGATAAGGACATACACCTTACGACCAGTCGTCAATCGTCGAAATCATGAGGACAGTTGGCTAGGAAGCCGTCGTCATCTGTCGAAAAGTTGAATAGCCCCAGTCGGGACCTTGGACGTATGCCTGAGAGGCCCAAACTCGAGCGGCTCTGCATCCACGAGACGGTCGACGAGAAGATTCCAATCGAGGCGTTCGCCGAGGCGTTCTCCGATCTGGACGTGCCGGTCGAAATCGTCGGCGACGACGAGGCGTTCGACCGGACGGACGCCGTGGCGTCGTTCCGTCCCCGAGAGGCGTTCCTCGACGCGGGCTGGACCCACTGCATCCGTGCGGGGTACGACGAGTTCGACACCGACGCCTACGAGGCCGAAGGCGTCCCCCTCACCAACAGCACGGGCATCCACGACACGACGGTCGGCGAACTCGCCATCGGCTACATGGTGTCGCTGGCGCGGATGCTCCACATCTACCGCGACCACCAGAACGACCACGACTGGCTCGCCGAGCCGCCGTACGAGCGCCCCTTCA
>Ga0207797_1001725_pt1 | contig 15675 bp, 11 predicted proteins | sample PRCRCaboRojoPR_6_FD_187275 | JGI IMG/M metagenome (GOLD analysis project Ga0207797, IMG submission 187275) | Marine sediment microbial community from Cabo Rojo, Puerto Rico - PR CR 10% Liquid 1 (SPAdes) | ecosystem: Environmental > Aquatic > Marine > Coastal > Sediment | place: Cabo Rojo, Puerto...
AAGCTCCGCAGTCTCGCCAACCGGCTGGAGACGCTCGACGAGACGCGGTTGAACGACCCGGAGCGACGGGACGTCGAACGGCACATGGAGGCGGAGGGGACGAGTCTCTGGCAGACCCCACAGGTCCGTGACCGACAGCCCGAGCCGGTCGACGAGGCGCTCAACGTCCAGTGGTACCTCGAGAACGTCCTCTTCGACGTGGTGGGGGAGCTCTACCGGCGGCTCGACCGGCGACTGGGCGAGCGGTTCGACGGCGACGTGGACGTTCCCAAACTGTTCGAGTTCCGGTCGTGGGCCGGCAGCGACCGGGACGGCAACCCGTTCGTCACTCCCGAGACCACGGAACGCACGCTCGAACGCCAGCGGGAGGTGGTGCTCTCGCGCTACCGCGAGGCGCTCAAACGACTCTCCGGCGTGCTGAGTCAGGACGCCCGCCGCGTGGCGACCGGCGAGGCCGTCCGCGAGCGACTGGAGACCCACGGGGACCTCCTGCCCGGCGTCGTCGAGGAGGTGGAGTCCCGGTACCCGAACGAACCGTACCGACAGTTGCTGAAACTGATGCGCGAACGGGTCGACCGGGTGACCGGCGTCCGCCCCCACGGCTACCCGGACCACGAGGCGCTGCTGTCGGACCTCGACGCGCTGGCGGCCGACCTGCGCGCGAACGGCGGGGCCGCAATCGCGGAGTCGCAGGTCGACCCCCTGCGCCGACAGGTCGCCACGTTCGGGTTCTCGCTCGCCAGTCTCGACCTGCGCGACCACCGCGCGAACCACACCGAGGCACTCCGGGAGGTGTTCGCCCGCGAGGGTATCGACTACGGCACCATGTCCGAGGACGAACGGGTCGACCTGCTCACCGAGGCCATCCTGCAGGACGACCCGGTCGTCGACGTGAGCGACACGGCCGGACTCTCCGAGACGCCCGCGAAGGTGCTGACACTGTTCGACTCGCTGGCCGACTGGCAACGCGAGTTCGGTGTGGACGCCATCGACACCTACTGCATCTCGATGACCGAGGAGCCGTCTCACGTCCTCGAGGTGCTGTTCCTCGCGGACCAGGCCGGCGTCGCCGACCTGCCGGGCCACTGTGGCATCGACGTGGTGCCGCTGCTCGAGACCGAATCGGCGCTCTCGGGTGCCCGGCGTATCATGGGCACCCTGTTCGAGAACGAGGCGTACGCCGCCGCGGTCCACGCTCGCGGGGACCTGCAGGAGGTGATGCTGGGGTACTCGGACTCGAACAAGGAGAACGGCTACCTCGCCGCCAACTGGTCGCTCCACGCCAACCAGAAGCGTCTCGCCGCCATCACGGACGACCACGACGTGGAACTCCGACTGTTCCACGGCCGCGGCGGGTCCATCTCGCGCGGCGGCGGCCCGATGAACGACGCGCTGCTGGCGCTCCCGAGCGAGACGGTGACCGGTCAGGTGAAGTTCACCGAGCAGGGCGAGGCCATCGCCGAGAAGTACGCCAACCCGGACATCGCCCGTCGGAACCTCGAACAGATGCTGAACGCGCAGGTGCGGGCCCGGTACGACGCACTCCAGTCGCCGAGCGAGTCGGTCCCCGAGTCGTGGACCGAGGCGATGGAGACGGCCAGCGACGCGGCCCGCCGCGAGTACCGCGACCTCCTCGGGACGGACGGCTTCGTCGCGTTCTACGGGCAGGTCACGCCCATCGAGGTCATCGAGGACCTGAACCTCGGGTCGCGCCCGGCGTCCCGGTCGGGCGAACGCACCGTCGAGGACCTCCGGGCCATCCCGTGGGTGTTCTCGTGGACACAGTCACGCTGCATCCTCCCCGGGTGGTACTCGGTGGGGACGGGCCTGCAGGCGTACCTCGACGACGGTGGCGACGTGGAGACGCTCCGGGAGATGTACCGCGAGTGGCCGGTGTTCCGGTCCATCGTCGACAACGCCGCGATGGCGATGGCGCGCACGGACCTCGACATCACCGAGGAGTACGTCGAGCTCGCCGACGACGAGCTGGCCGAACGGTTCTTCCCGCGACTCCGCGACGAGTACGAGCGCGGCGTCGAACTGCTCCGGTCGGTGCGCGAGAGCGACTCGCTCATCCGCCGGGAGTGGCTCTCGGAGAACCTCGAACGGCGGAACCCCTACGTCGACCCGCTGAACCTCCTGCAGGTGCGCTTGCTCGGACAGACCCAGCTGACCGACCTCGAACGGCGCACCCTCCGCCTGACGGTGAAGGGGATCGCCGCGGGGATGAAGAACACCGGGTGAGCGCCTCTCACGGCGCATGAATAATTACTCGGAATCGAGTAATTTTTCACAAGTTTCATATACGCCCCCGTCCTACCGACAGGTATGAACACGAACAGCCTGCTGTTGCCCCTCGGTCGGACCGACGAAGCCCGCATCGACTACCTCGTCGACACCACCCTGAACGTCGCGGACGAGGGGACGACTGTCTACCTCCTCCACGTGTTCGAGCGCGAGGAGTACGAGTCGCTGCGTGCGGCGCTTGACGCCACCCCCCAGTCGGAGGTCAGCCCCACCACCGTCGCCCGCAAGCGCGACGTCGTCAAGGAGACCGTCGCGCGACTCGAGGCGGCCGGACTGGACCCCGTGGTCGTCGGTGCGCTGGGTGACCGCGCGGACGCCATCCTCCGCGAGGCCGCTCGCGTGGACGTCGACATAATCCTCGTCGGCGGCCGGCGTCGCTCACCGACAGGCAAGGCGCTGTTCGGCAGCGTCGCACAGGAGGTCATGATGAACGCCGACGTCCCGGTGACGTTCGTCCGCGACGACGAGGGCGCCGAGTCCGAGGACCCCGAAGCCGACCCGGTCACCGTCCCGAACTGAGCGCCTGAACGGTCACCTCCAGCCGTCTCGGCCGCTCTCTTCTCCCTTCTCACTCACAGAGCGCTGCCGCCACCACCTCGAGTGGGTGCCTGATCTCGTACCCCGTCCCATGTTCCATCTGCATCGCGCAGGTGGGACACTCCGTCATCCCCGTCTCCCCCGGAGCCGACTCCATGTGGTCGAACATCTCCTCCCCGATGGCCATCGAGGTGTCGTAGTTTTCCGTCTTCCACCCGTAGGTGCCCGAGATGCCCGAGCAGGAGTCCCCGACGTCGTTCATCTCGACGCCGTCGAGGTCGGCGAACAGTTCGACCGCCTGCCCGTCGAGCCCCTGATTGCGGGCGTGACAGGGGGCGTGGTAGCTGAACTGCGCGTCCTCGTCGAGTTCGGCCTCGCGGAGGTCCGCCCCGAGGTCCTCGTAGATGCGGAGGTACTCGAGTGCCTCGTACGTGTGCCCGGCGACCTCGCCGGTCCCCTCGAACGAGAACAGTTCGGGGTACTCCTGCCGGAGCGCCATCGAACAGGAGGTACAGGAACAGACCACGTCGTAGCCGTCCCGGACGAGTTCGTGGAACGTCTCGACGTTGAACCTCGCGGCCCGACGCGCGTCGTCAAGCATCCCGTTGGCGAACATGGGCGTGCCAGAACACCGCTGGTCGGGGACGGCGACCTGATAGCCGTAGGCCTCGAACGCGCGGACGAGGGCCTTGCCCACCTCGGGCGTGTTGAAGTTCGCGTAGTCGCCGTGGAAGTAGGCGACGCGCTTCTCCTCGCTCTGGATCTGGGCGCCCCCACGCTCGTCCCACCACTCGCGGAACGTCTCCAGCGCGAACTCGGGGAACTCCCGTTCGGCGGTGATGCCGAGCAGTTTCTCGTTGGCCCACTGTGCCACCGACGACCCCATCACGAAGTTGGTCAGTCGCGGCACCTTCGACCCGATGCGCGCGAGCGTCCCGTAGTTGGCGAGGATGCGGTTGCGGAGGTACTCGGCCGAGAGCCGGTCCATCTCCTCGTCGACGTACTCCGCGCGGGCGGTGTTGTGCATCTGACTCAGCGGTACGCCGGCCGGACAAGCGTCGTCACACCGCATACAGTTCGAACACTTCATGACCGACTCGTCCACCCCGACGTCCTCGTCCTTGGTCTTCAGGCGCCACTGCTCGGGTCCTTGGAACTTCGGTCCGGGGAACGAGTCGTCCACCTCCGCGACCGGACAGTTCGTGTCGCACGTCGAGCACTTGTAGCAACTGTCCGCCCCCGGGCGGAGGTCCATCTCCTCGCTCTCGGGGAACACCTGTACCGGGTCGAACTCATCCTGTGGGTCTTCCGTGTCACTCATACCAGTTCACCTGCTCGTCGGCCGGCGACGGTCCCCGTCGCCAGCGAGATCCCGCCCCCCGACTTCTCGGCCGCGAAGTCCGCACCGCCCAGCACCGCGCCCGCCGCCCGGAGGTTCTCGAACGCCACCTCGCCCGCCGCGTCGAGCGGTCGGAGCTCATCGTCCGTGGAGACGCCGAACCGGGCGAACGCGTGGTCGCCGAACGCCGCCGGCTCGGACCAGTCGTACCGGTCCGCCGGGTATTCGACGTGACAGCCGAAGACGGGTTCGCGCACCGTCTCGCGGTCGGAGTCGATTCCACCGCCCACCAGCCCACCCGTCGCCAGCACGTACTGCGCGGCCGTGTAGGGGACCCGCTGGTGGGTCCGTTCCATCATCACGTGCTCGATGCGCCCGCCCTCGGCCTCGTAGCCGACGACCGGGTTGCCGGTGCTGATCCGGACGCCGGCCTCGCGCATCGCGTCGTAGAGCCGGTCCTCCAGTCGCAATCCCGGGAGCGACGGCGGCCCCATCGGCACCTCGAACACCGCCGCACCGAGGTGGTCCTCGAGGGTGGCCCGCACCGCCGCGTCCTCCGTGTCACCCAGCACGGCCGGGAACCCGACGCGTTCGGCGCCCCCGAGGTGTGGCTTCACCCGTTCGGCGAGTGTCGCCCGAACTCCCCCCTCCCCGTCGCCCCTCGCCTCTGGCTGGTCCTGTTCGAGTACCTTCGCGTACCGCGTCACCTTCGCGTCGGCCTTGAGGTCCGCCGGGAACGCCACCGTCACGCCCCGGGCCTCGAACGGGACGCCGGCGGCCGAGAGGTGGTCGGCCGCAAGGGGAGCGTCGAAGTCCGGCAGGGCCTCGAACCCGACGAGCAGGACGTCGCCGTCGCGGGAGGCCAGCCCGGCCGCAGAACTCTGTGGGTACCGCGCGGTGGGCTTCACCGTCCCGCCGTGGGTCGGCACGAGCGCGTTCCGGTCGGTATGCTCCCCGGCGTATGCGTCACCGACGGCCTCGTCGAACAGCGCTAGCCCCTCACGGACGCCGGTCTCATCGACCGTCGAGTAGGGGTGGCCCGCAGGGAGCGCGTCGAACCCGTCGAACGGGTCGACCAGCGGCCCCCGCTCGTCCACGTAGCCGAGGACGTCCACCAGTCCCGAGGCGTTGCGGAGCGTGCTCTGCTTGTGCGAGACGAGACGGACGCGCGCTCCTCCACCGGCGGCCGCGAGCGCCGCGGCGCACCCCGCGAGGCCACCGCCGACCACGAGGACGTCGTCCTCAATCGCCACGTTCTCCCCCGTCGGTGACGGCCTGTGAGGCGCCGTCGCGCTCGCTCTCGTCCCCGCCCGTGGCGAGGGTGTCGGTTCCTGCGTCGAACGCCGCGAACTCGACCGGGTCGTCCGTCCCGGCCGGGTCACGGTCACGGTTCATCGTGGTCGCGTGGAGCGCGTGGTTCAGCATCGCCTGTTTCAGCTGCTCGCCCCAGAGTGCGTGTCTGAACCCCTTCCAGCGCTCCTGGTAGAGTTCGTCGAGCGCGGCCCGTGCCGTCGCCTCGTCGTACCGGGGCGAGAGTTCGTTCGCCAGCGGGTGACAGCAGAAGCCGCCCTGACAGTTCCCCATCGACGCACGGGTCCGGAGGCGGACGGCGTTCAGGTCCGACCCCGACCCCTCGATGGCGTCCTGGATCTCCGCGCGGGTCACCGCCTCGCACCCACAGACGACCGGGTTCGGGTCCACGCCCTTCAGCACCTCGTCGGCCCGGGACCCCAGCCGTTCGACCGACCGGCGGCCCACCGGCGAGCGGAGGCCGAACTCGTCCATGTAGTCTCTGAGGACGCTGAACTCCTCGCTCCCGGGGAGTGGCTCGTCGGCGGTCCGACACGTCGCATCGACGCCGAGTCGCTCGCAAACGTGGTCTGAGAGCCGTTCGGCCATCATCCGGTAGGTGGTGAGCTTCCCGCCGACGATGCTCGTCATCCCGTCCAGGCCGTCGCGCTCGGCGTGGTCGAGGACGAAGAAGTCCCGCGTGATGTCCGTCGGGTCCTCGCTACCCACCTCCGGCGGCTCGTAGAGCGGTCGGACCCCCCAGAACGACCGGACGGTCCGGGCGTCCTCGAGGATGGGGACGAGTTCCTTCAGCTCCGATATCATCAGGTCCACCTCCCAGCCCTCCTCGGGGTAGTCCTCGGGGTCCTCGACCTCCTCGTCGGTCGTCCCGAGGATGCAGGTCGTCTCGTGGGGGACGATGATGTCGGCGTCACCCTTCGGCCGGCAGCGGTTGACGACCGTGTCGACCTGCCGGGTGTTCATCACCGTCATCACACCCTTCGAGGGGCGGACCTCGATGTCGACGCCGGCCATGTCGCCCAGCTGGCCGGCCCACGCGCCCGTCGCGTTCACGACGTGGTCGGCCCGGATCTCCTCGCGGCCGCCCTCCGTCCCGTGGACGCGCACGCCCGGGCCGCTGTCGTGTTCCACCTCGACGCCGACGACGCCCCCGTCCTCGCGGAGCACGTCGACGACCTCGGCGTGCGTCTCGATGCGCGCGCCGTGTTCCATCGCGCTCGCGGCGTTGGCGACACAGAGTCGGAACGGGTCGACGGCCCCGTCCGGCACCCGTATCGCCTTCTCCACGTCCCTGGCGAGGTACGGCTCTATCTCCCGCGCCTCGTCGCCCGACACCACCTCGGCGGGGATACCACACGCCCGACAGCCCTCGAGTTTCTCCTCGAAGTACGATTCGGAGTCCTCGGGCCGTTTGACGAACAGGCCGCCGGTCATCTCGACGCAGTGACCCGCGATGTCGCGCAGGACGCGGTTCTCCTCGATGCACTCCCGCGCGCTCTTGCGGTCCGAGACGGCGTACCGGCCGCCGCTGTGGAGCAGGCCGTGCATCCGGCCGGTCGTGCCGTGGGTCAGGTTCCCCTTCTCGACGAGCGTGACCTCGACGCCCCGCATCGCGAGGTCGCGGGCGATACCGGTGCCGGTCGACCCGCCGCCGACCACGACGACCTGTGGTCCTTCGTCCATGCTTGTCGTGCGAATGGTACTCACGCATCTTTATTTTACCGCTCGCCATTTACCAACAGTATAATTGAACGGCGGTCGGTCGAGAAAGCGGTGATACGGGTCGTAGTTCCGCGGGGAGTGCAGAATAGAGCAGTCCCCCGAGGGGGGTGCCGAGGACGTGTCCTGAGGGCCCGAAACGTCATTTGATTCGAGCTGAGCTGGTCTCGTGGCTGTCCGACGAGGCCGTTTGTTGTGGGGGAACATTTAACACAGTTGCCCCTATTGTTTATCGCTGTAGTGCCGGAGTCAGTAAACAAACAGCACACAGGGGACAACACGAATGGCAGACACATACGTCGGAGCGATAGACCAGGGGACGACCGGTACGCGATTCATGGTGTTCGACCACAACGGGCAGGTGGTCGCCAACGCGTACGAGAAGCACGAGCAAATATACCCGGAACCCGGGTGGGTCGAGCACGACCCGATCGAGATCTGGGAGAACACCCAGCAAGTGGTAACGGAGGGGCTGGAGGCGGCCAGCCTCGACGCGTCACAGCTAGAGGCGCTCGGCATCACGAATCAGCGCGAGACGACGGTTGTGTGGGACCGGTACAGCGGCAAGCCGGTCCACAACGCTCTCGTCTGGCAGGACCGTCGGACGACCGACCGCGTCGAGGAACTGGAGGCGGACGGGAAAGTAGACGAGATACGAGAGAAGACCGGGCTCGAGGCCGACGCGTACTTCTCCGCGACGAAGACCGAGTGGATTCTGGACAACGCCGAACCCCTCAAACTGGAGAGTTCACGGAGCCGCGACCTGCGCGACCGTGCCCGGGACGGCGAACTCCTGATGGGCACCATCGACGCGTGGCTCATCTACAACCTGACCGGCAACCACATCACGGACGTCACGAACGCCTCGCGGACGATGCTCTACGACATCGAGGGACTCTCGTGGGACCCCGACCTCCTCGAGGAGTTCGACGTCCCTGAGGCGATGTTGCCGGAGGTCCGTCCTTCCTCAGACGAGGAGACATACGGGACGACCGACCCGGATGGGTTCCTCGGTGCGGAGGTGCCAGTCGCGGGCGCGCTCGGAGACCAGCAGGCGGCACTGTTCGGCCAGACCTGCTTCGACGCGGGTGACGCGAAGAATACCTACGGCACCGGTTCGTTCTACCTGATGAACACCGGTGAGGAGGCGGTCTCCTCGGAGAACGGGCTCCTGACGACCATCGGGTTCCAGCTCTCGGGCGAACCCGTCCGGTACGCGCTGGAGGGGTCCATCTTCGTCACGGGCGCGGCCATCGAGTTCCTCGAGGACATCGACCTCATCAACAACGCCGCCCAGACCGCGGAACTCGCACGGTCCGTCGAGTCGACCGACGGCGTCTACATGGTGCCGGCGTTCACCGGCCTCGGCGCGCCCCACTGGGACGGCCGGGCCCGCGGAACGCTCGTGGGGATGACCAGGGGCACCCGCAAGGGCCACATCGTGCGAGCCACCCTGGAGTCGATCGCGTACCAGACCCGCGACATCGCGGAAGCGATGGAGGCCGACTCCGGCGTCGAGACGAAGACGCTACGCGTCGATGGTGGGGCTGTCAAGAACAACTTCCTCTGTCAGCTCCAGTCGGACATCATCCAGACCGACATCGCTCGGCCGGAAGTCGACGAGACGACGGCCCTCGGGTCGGCCTACGCGGCCGGCCTCGCCGTCGGCTACTGGGAGTCCATCGACGGCCTCCGGTCCAACTGGCAGGTGGACGAGACGTTCGCGCCCGAGATGGACGAGTCACGGGCCGACAGGATGTACAGCCGCTGGGACGACGCGGTCGAGCGGTCGCTCGACTGGGCGCAAGACGAGGAGGGCGACTGATGCTCGCACCACTGCAGTCCGTCCCCCTGGTCGGGATGGAACTCGAGCCGTTCCTGTTGCTGTTCATCACGGCGCTGGCCGGCGGGGCGTTCGGGGCTGCCCTCGGAGCGCTCCCGGCGTTCATCTTCACCGGGTTCGTCGTGTTCCTGGGGGAGGGACTCGCCATCCTCCAGCGTGAGGTCGGCGTGGTGGTGGAGGCGGTCCCGCAGGGAGAACTGGCCGTCGGCGTCACCGGCGTCATCGGCTTCGGTGCCATCACCGGCCCACACATCGCCTTCGCGGGTGGCGTGGCCGCGTCGGCCTACGCCGGCAAGAAGTATCCCGAGATGGAGCCCGAGGGCTGGGACTACCACTTCGGGAAGAACATCCTCTACGCGTTCGGCACCAAGCCGGACATCCTCACGGTCGGTGCCGTCTTCGGCGTCGTCGGGATGCTCGTCGCGCGGGTCGCTGGCAACATCGGCGTCCCCACGGACGGTATCGCGCTCTCCGTGTTCCTGACCGCGATGCTCGCCCGCGTCGCCTTCGGCTACCCACTCATCGGCAGAGCGGCCGGCGAGGGCCTGCTGGACATGTCGCCGTTCGAACGCGACGAGACCCGCACGATGGCAGATGGCGGGACGGAGATGGTCCGCCCGGCCACCGAGCCGTGGCTCCCGCACCAGTACAAGTGGTCCGGCGTCACCGCAATCGGCATCGTGGGCGGGATCATGGCCGGATTCATCTGGATCCAGACCGGGAGCATCTTCCTCGGCTACGCCATCTCCGCGATGAGCCTCCTGTTCCTGCAGCTGGGCGTCGAGAAGATTCCGGTCACCCACCACATCACCCTGATGGGGTCGGTCGGCGCGGTCGTGGCCATGCCGGTCCTGGGCTACGACCCGGCTGTCGTCCTCGTCGCCGGTGCGTTCGGCGCGCTCGCCGGTATCCTGGGCGAGGTGACGCAGCGCATCTTCTACTCCCACTCGGGAACTCACGTGGACCCGCCGGCGATGGCGATCGTGCTCGTGATGCTACTGGTCGGGGTCCTGTACCTCGTCGGTGCGCTCCCGAACCCCGGCTACCTCGGGCTCTGAGCCACCTCGGCTCCGGACGGCCCACCGATCACCTCGTCGGACCGGTGGTCGACACCGGCCTCCCGACGCACCACCCCCACCCGACCGACTACCGGTCGGGTGACACATCGACCGGTGCGGTTTTGACCCGCACCGTTCGACCCTACACAAGACGATTCAACACCCCACCATGGACATCGCCGAGCGAATCCAGCGCCGCCGCCGACAGGACGACACGCTCAGACTCGTCCGGAGTTACGACGCGCTCTCGCCCGTCTCTCACGCCGCCGAACCGTCGAATCGGGGGCCGTTGCTGGAGCAGCTCCTGGACCACCTCGACCCGGTCTTCGACGGGACGTTGCCACCCAATGCCTATCTCCACGGTCCGCCGGGAGCGGGCAAGTCGGCGGTCGTCAGTGCACTGTTCTCGAGCCTCGACGAACTCGCCATCGACTCCCGGTCGACCATCTACACGAGCACGCGTGCGGCTCCGCCGCTCTATCCCCGGTTCGCGTACCTCGACATGCGGACGGCGACCAGCGAGTTCGCGTTCTATCACGCCGTCCTCGACGGCCTCGTCGAGGAGTCGGTGCCGAACCACGGCGTCAGCACCGAGGAACTCCGCGAACGACTCCACTCGCTCTCCTCGACCGCCGGGAGCGGGGCGTTGCTGGCCGTCGACCACGTCGACGACCCGCAGGCGCCCCCGGTCTCCGAACTTGTCGACCTGTTCGCCAGCCTCCCGAGCAACATCAGTTGGCTCGCCACCGGCCGCAGGCCACCGAGTGAGATGGAACTGACCCGCTACACGGCGACCACCGTCGGGGTCGAGGCCTACCGCTGGCAGTCGCTCGTGGACATCCTGATGACCCGGGGCTCCGAGGGACTGGCCCGGCAGGCACTCGACCACGAACTCGCCCGGCGTATCGCGGACTGGGCCGAAGGCAACGCGCACGACGCGCTGGCGGTCCTGTTCGGCGCGGCCGATGGAGCCGACCGCGACGACCGCACACGACTCGGTGAGGAGGACGTCACGATGGCGATGGCCGAGGTGCCCCACCCCTGTGTCTCGCTCGGACGGGTCCTCGCCTTGGCGCCGAACAAGCAACTCGTCCTCTACAACCTTGCCGACCTCGACCCGGCGGACCGGGCGTCCGTCACCGCGACGACGGAGGCCATCAGCTCTCGCCCGGCGGTCGACCTCACGCCGGGGACGGTCAAGCGCTTCCTCTACGAGATGGCGGAGGTCGGGGTCGTCGAGCGGGTCCGTTCGGAGAGCGTGGACGGGAAGGGTCGTCCGCCGAGCCGCGTCGAACTCCGGTTCCCGCCGACGGTGTTCCAGCGACTCTACGACCTCCAGCAGTGACGGACTGTACGGCGATCACCCACCGGGTCCTCGGTGGGGCGACGCGGGGGACCACCCACCAACGACAATGAGACTCGCACTCATCGCACACGACGAGAAGAAACCTGACATCATCGCGTTCGCCCGACGTCACCGGGACCGACTAGAGGCCGCAGAGGTGGTCGCAACGGGCACTACGGGCGAGCGACTGCAGGAAGAGACCGGCCTCGACATCGACCGGCAGGAGTCGGGCCCTCACGGCGGCGACCTGCAGATCGGCGCAGAGGTCGCGGAGGGAACCTGTGACGGTGTCGTGTTCCTTCGGGACCCGCTCACCGCACAGGCGCACGAACCGGACATCTCCGCGCTGTTGCGCATCTGCGACGTGAAGGACGTCCCGCTGGCGACGAACGTCGCGAGCGCGGACGTGCTGCTGGCGGGGCTGACAGCGGAGTAGCGGTCGAGCTGCGGGTCGCCGTCGAGCCGTTCAGGCGACTCTCGACAGTCGATTGACCGCAATCCGAACCCGCCCGCCCAGCCGCAAGGAGTGGGGCGACGCCGCCGGGGTAGTTCGCCACCGCGCAGTCGCGTGACTAGAGCGGGTAGAAGTCACGGCTGCGACCTCGTCTGCCCGCGGTTCGCAGGTCTCCTGTGTCTCGTGGACGGCGACCGTCTCGGGGTGACCCCGCCCGGGGAGAGCCACGCGCCGTTCGCGAGGACGACGACGCCGAGGACGAGCCGGAGGGCTCCGACGTTCGCTCGGTTCACGCCGCCATCCCGCGACATGGGTGACAAGTACCTTCTGGCTACGGACACCTCCCGGTGGGCCAGCCACCGTCTCGACGAGCGGTCGACTACCCCGAGAACCGGCGGCGGTCGCCCGTGCCGTCGGTCATCGCGCTCGCCAGCGCGCCCCGGACCACGACGTCGTCACCGAGCGTCGTCAGCATCAGTTCGGGGACGTTCGAGAACACCACGTCGTCCAGTCGCTCGCGCACGGGGTCGAGGACCAGTTCGGGGTTCTCGAGCGCGACGGCGCCGCCGACGTAGATGACCAGCGGCGCGTACGCCTGCACGATAGTGGTGATGCCCTGCGCGTTCCAGTCGGCGACGCGCTCGACGACTCGGTCCGCCAGCGGGTCGTCGCCCGCGGCCTCGAACACCTCGGCGGCACCCAACCCCTCCTCACCGACCGGGAGGTCGGTCGCCAGTTCCTCCGTCTCGTGGAGGTGCTCGGCGTACCGGGGGACGTTGTTCCCCGAGCAGTACGCCTCCCAGTGGCCCGGCCGACCACAGCCACAGGTCATCGCACCCGTCGGGTCGACGGTGACGTGGCCCACCTCGCCTGCGTTGCCGTCCCACCCGGCGAGGACGTTGCCGTCGACGCAGACGCCCGCGCCGATACCCGAGGAGATGGTGAGGTAGACCATGTCGTCGGGCGAGCGCTCGGCGTAGAACCGCTCGCCGATGACGCCGGCGTTCGTGTCGTTGTGGAGGTAGACCGGCCCGTCGACGAGTTCGCCGACCGGACCGGTGAGCGGGATGGTGCCGACCGAGGGCGGGAGGTTCGCAGGGCCGTCGACACACCCCTCGGCGAGGTCGAGCGGACCGATGGAGCCGACGCCAACCGCCCGGACCGCCCTGGGCTCGACGGCCGCGTCCTCGCAGGCCCCCCGCAGCGAGGAGAGGACGGCCTCCGTGACGGCGATGCCGGTCGGGCCGCTGGGGGTGGGTCGGCGGTCCGTGCCGACCATCCGGCCCTCGTCGTCGGCCACCACCGCTCTGACGTTCGTGGCCCCGAGGTCCAGCCCAGCGTAAGCCATACCGACACCGTGTCCGCACGGGACTTAAGAACACACATCCGGAGGCGGTTCGGGAGGACGACGCACGGTGCGACGTTCCGTCGGCGCTTGGTCGCCGCGACGCCGTCTCAGGCCGCGAACGTGTAGAGCCGCGCCCGGCACTCGGGACAGGCCAGCACCTCGTCCGGTTCCGAACGCGGGTCGGTCATCCCGCCACAGCAGGCGGCCGTCGTCGATTCGACCAGCTCGGTCCCACAGTCGGGACACTCGTGGAGGAACATCCGGAGTGGGCCGGCGGCGGCCCGCGCCGTCGTCTCGTCAACCCGGTCGGCGAGCGCCCTGACGGCACCCGCCTCGGCTACCGCGACGGGTCGGGTGAGCCAGGTCTCGCCGTTGAACTCGCCGCTCCCGTCCCCGAGCACGACCCACTCGCCGTCCTCGTTCTCGAACGTGTCGACGGTGGCGGCGTGGGCCACCTCGAACGTGGCCTCGGCGAGCGCATCGGCGTCCATCGTGGCGAGGTCGGCCATCGCCGCCCGCCACGTCTCGTCGAACGACGACCCGAGCACGAGCGCCTCGCCGTCCGGTTCGAGCACGTCGGCAGCCAGGAGTCGTTCGACGAGTTCCTCGCCGAGTCCCTCACCCCCCAGCGACCCCGGCTCGGCGGGGGCCGTCGTTCCACCGTTCGCCGCCGACGCCTCCCCACCGTCGGTTCCGGACGCAGGGAGCGAGTCCGCCGTCCCGTCCGCACCGACATCGGCACCGGCCACCCCGGAGGCCGAGGGGTCCGGGGCGTACTCGTCGTGGTCGAACGGGTCGGACGGGAGGGGGAGTGCGGCGACGAGCCGGGGGGCGAACCGCGGCGTCCCCGGGACCACGTAGCCCCGGAGCCAGACCGCCGCGCCGCCGACGGCCGCCGCGGTGAGCGCGAGCGCCCGACGTCGCCGCGCCAGCAGGAGGGCCCCCAGCGCGACGAGAACGACGTTGGCGACGGTACACGGCCAGCATCGGTTCTCGCCCGTGTGCTCCGGGCGACGGAGTCGCTCCAGCGAGTCGTCGGTCATATCCCCACCATCCGGGCCGTCGAGAAGAACGTTGCGCCCTCGGGATTATACCCCGTCGGGTCGAGGGCGCAGCATGGTCACCACGGATGCGGACGTGCCGTACACCCGCCTCGGGTCGACCGGGCTGGAGGTGTCACGGCTCTGTCTGGGCTGCATGAACTTCGGGAGCGGCGAACCCTGGATGATGGACGACCCCGACGCGAGCGTCGAGTTGATGCACGAGGCGATTGACCTCGGCATCAACTTCCTCGATACGGCCAACGTCTACTCACGGGGCGAGAGCGAGGAGCTGGTCGGCGAGGCCATCGGCAGTCGCGACCGGGACGAACTCGTCGTCGCCACGAAGGTCTACCACAGGATGGGCGAGGGGCCGAACAGACGCGGGCTCTCGCGCAAACACGTCCTCGATCAGGCGTACGCCTCGCTCGACCGCCTCGACACCGACTACATCGACCTCTACCAGATCCACCGGTGGGACGAGCGGACGCCGGTCGAGGAGACGCTCTCCGCGCTCACCCACCTCGTCGACGAGGGAGTCGTCAGGTACGTGGGTGCCAGCACGATGACCGCCTGGCGGTTCACGAAGGCGCTGTACACCGCCGACGCGGGCGGGTACGAGCGGTTCGTCTCGATGCAACCGGAGTACAACGCCGTCGACCGGCACGAGGAGGCGAACGTCCTCCCCGCGTGCACGGAGGAGGGCGTCGCGGTCCTGCCGTGGTCGCCGCTGGCCGGTGGGTTCCTCACCGGCAAGTACGAGCGCGACGCGACGGTGCCCGACGGGACCCGCGCGGCCGACGACGAGTTCACGCGCCACCGGTTCACCGAGGAGAACTGGGCGGTGCTCGACGCGATACGCGAGGTGGCCGAGGAGGTGGACGCCACGCCGGTCCAGGTGAGCCTCGCCTGGCTGCTCCACCGGGACGTGGTGACCGCTCCGATCGTCGGACCGCGGACGCTCGAACACCTCCACGAACACGTGGGGGCGCTGGATGTCTCGCTGACCGACGACCAGGTGGCACGTATCGCCGCCCCCATCTCGCCCCGGTGGCCCGCCCCCGGGAAGGATTGAAGAGCAATCACGCCGAAGGCACCGGGAATGGAGACGGAGTCGTTGTTGGAGGTCCTCGAGGTCGCCGGTTTCTCGCCGTATCAGGCGGAGGCGTACGTGGCGCTCCTCGACCGGGGGAACACCCCGGTGGCCAGACTGGCACGCGAGTGTGGGGTCCCGAAACCCCGCATCTACGACGTGCTGGACTCGCTGGAGGACGAGGAGTACGTCGAGACGTTCGAGAACGGGAGTCGTAACGCGCGGGTCCAGTCGCCAGACCGGATGACAGAGCGGCTCCGTGACCTGGCCGACCGCTTCGC
>Ga0207797_1001726_pt1 | contig 15673 bp, 8 predicted proteins | sample PRCRCaboRojoPR_6_FD_187275 | JGI IMG/M metagenome (GOLD analysis project Ga0207797, IMG submission 187275) | Marine sediment microbial community from Cabo Rojo, Puerto Rico - PR CR 10% Liquid 1 (SPAdes) | ecosystem: Environmental > Aquatic > Marine > Coastal > Sediment | place: Cabo Rojo, Puerto...
GGACGGGCCACCACGCGGCGGTCCGTTGTCGGACCCACGGCATGGGAGGTGGAGACGGGGCCGGCGGGCCCGGATCCACCCGGGGGCTGCAGGGACCCGGAAAGCGTCCCGCGGGACAGGACCGGAGGCGTTGCGTCCCCGGTCGGTTTCGGTTCTTTCCTCTCCGCTTCCCCGGTGGACGTGACGGCGTCGGCGGGCATGCCGTAGAGGGTCGCCAGGAGAGGAACCACCTCGTCTCGGGGGCAGCCCGCCTCGAGGGCCGCCTCGTAGGCCCAGGCGGCGTCGCTCTCACGGCCCAGCCGGACAAAGAGGGCGCCGAGCGTCACCCAGGCCTTATGCCCCGCCTCGCCCTCCACCTCCTTCGCCCCGGCCTCGAGGAGGCGTGCCGCAAAGAATCCACGGTGCTCGTCCACGGCCAGGAGGTGTCCGTAGAGAAGCGCGCACCGCGGGGGAAAGGTGCCTGCGCGGGCCTTTGCTTCTGCAAGGATCAGGAGCCGCTCCCGATCCTTCTCGGGAAGTCCGCGCAGGTGCCGGGCCAGCACGGCCGGGGACGCCCCTTGCTCGAGCACGGTTTCGACCTCGGCCTCCCGTTCGGCGGTGAGAAGGGCATGGACCCTGCGGAGGTCCGCACCCCGGACCTCGAGGCGCTCCCGCTCCTGCATGCGCCGGGCGTCCAGGATGAGGGGGGCGAGCGGCGTCTCCAGGCCGGGGTCCAGGCTCGCTGCCCGCTCGTAGCAGGCCGAGGCCTTCCGGAACGCGCCCCGGACGTACGCGACGTTTCCCAGGGCCGCATGGCCCCTCGCGCAGGCCGGGTCGAGCCCGACCGCGCGCTCGTAGCAGGACCCGGCCTCCTGGAACGCCCCGCTCCGGTAGTGCCGGTCACCCCGATCGAGGAGGTGCGCGGTCTCGCCCCGAAGGAGCTCCGATCGAAGGGCCCCGCACCCGGCTGCGAGAACGAGGACCAGGAGGGCTGCGACCCCGGCCAGGATCCGCTGTTTCCGCTTCGTGCTCATGCCTCTCAAAACCCCACCTCCAGCCCCAGCTCCACCTGCTTCTCGGTCTCGAAGGCGGAGCGGTTTCCCAGCGCCACGTAGGCGATCAAGCGGTAGCGGTGCAGGATCTCCGGCTCGTAGGCCAACCGGCCGAAGCCGTTCACCGCGGAGTCCCCGCCGCGCCGGTTTCGCCGGACCGACACGTAGGCGCGAAAGGGGTCGACGCGGGCGTCCACCCGGACGCTCGTCTCCTCGTACGGCGAGTCCGGCGAGGTCTCGATGACGCGCCGGACTCGCTCGACGGCGATCCGAAACAGGCGGTCCTCCTTGCGATAGGCGGCATCCAGCCGCCCCCTCGAGGTCTTGGAGGTGCGGGTCCGCGCGGTGTTCACCTGCAGCGTGCTGGACCAGGTGTCCGACCAGGCGTGGCGGACGGAGGCCAGGAGGGTGTTCGACCGCATCGCCCCATCCTCCCGCCCCAGCCAGCGCAGGAGCACGGTGTCGCGCTCGGCCAACCGCACCCTCACGGAGGCGTCCCCCTCCCGAAGGGTCTCGCCGCTGCCGGGGCGCTCCAGGGAAAAGCCCCGAACGCTCAAGGCCAGGGAGTCGAACGCCCAGAGGGGCTTGGGGTGGAGGAGATCCGCGCTCGCCGCCACGCCGCGTGCGTCCGATCGGACCCGCCGCATGGGATCGGCGAACGGGGCGGAGAACGCCTCCCCCAGGTCGTAGTACTCGGCCGACGCGCGCAGGTTCCCGCCGTCGTGCTCGACGCCCATCATCCAGCCCTCGTCCCGCGTGCCGAGGGCGTCCCTCGTGGAGACTGCCTCGGCCCGGATCTCCGTGCCCTCGAGGACGGGAACGGTGACGTCGGCCGCCCCGGCCCGGTCCCCCTCCCGCGGGCCGCCGTCCTCCAGCGAGGCCTCGCGTCCGGTCAGGGTCGTCCCCACGCGCACACCCCAGGGTCCGTCGAGCCCCAACCGGAATGCGCCGCCGCGCTCCCGGCTGTCCACGGCGCCCTCGGCGGCAAAACCGAGCAGGCTCACGTCGCCCCGCCCGAAGTCGTGGTCCAGGCGCGCCCCCACCTTTTTTCGCTCCGTGCGGAAGTCGCTGAAGAGCTTCATGGGATCGTCCAGGTCCCCGAGGCTCTGGCGGAACACGCCCTTGAGCCGACCCCCGGTCCAGCGCCTCTCGGCCATGGCCCGGCTTCCCTCGTAGCTCGCCCGGCTGCTGTAGGGCCTTCTCATGGAGAAGACGCCCTCGGCCCGGTGCTTCCCGTCCTTCAGCAGGAGCCGGGTCCAGACGCGCTGCTCCCCGTCCTCGTCCACGTGCTCGGGGTCCTCCGAGTTCCGCCGCCAGAAGGTGGAGATCGATCCGTCGATCCGGTGAAAGGGCTCCTCCGGGGGCAGGGGCTCGGGCGGGGGCATGACCCTCTCCTCCGGCAGGGCGGCGATGCGGACCTCCACGAAGCCCTCCTCGGTGCGGCCGTTCTCGAACCGCACGCGGATCTCGAACCGGTAGCGCCCGTCCGGCAGGGGCTCTCCGTTCTCGTCCAGGCCGCTCCACTCGAAGGCCTGGTCCCCGGCCCGGAGCTCCACGAAGGTCAGGCGCTCGGCCACCTCCCCGCGAAAGTCCACCACCAGGACCTCCACCTCCTCTGCATCCTCGAGGAGCCGGTACTCGACGCGGACCGGACCCTCTCGCGGGTCGAACACGCCGGCGTCCGTCTCGGGGAGGCGCAGGTCGTTCTGGGCCCGGCAGACCGCGGGAAAGGCCAGACCGATCCAGATCAGGGCCAGGAAGGCCCGCTTCAACGGCACGGTCCGGGCGCCTGCATCACGACCAGCACACATAGGTAAAGGTCACCGTGTCCTCGACCGTGTCTCCGTCCGTGGTGGTCAGGATCACGGTCACCGTGATAGTGGTCACGTGGTTGTGCCCCCAGCCGGGGCGGAAGTGGAGGTTCAGCGGCTGTTCCCCACCGGCACCCACCAGGAAGGCGCCGTCCCCGCTGTGGTCGATGGGAACCGACACGCTCTCGCCCTCGGCCGACATGGAGCACTGGATGGCGCTCACCTCCGAGCTTCCGGCATCGAAGCTCCCTCGAAGGAACACCGGGGCGCACAGGAACGCGTCCCCGCCCGCAGGCTCCGCGATCTCGATCTCCGGGGGGACAAAGGGCTCGGACCGGTGGACGAAGCACGTGCAGACGCCTGCGGCGCCGGTCCGGTCCACGGCCTCGGCCTCGATCAGGTTGTCCCCGAGGTCCAGGGGAACGGTCTCGGCGAAGGTCCCGGCGGCCGGGTCCCAGGCGGCCGTGTGCTCGGTCCCGTTGACCCGGACCACCACCTCGTCGACGGTCGAGGCCGTGCTCGAGACCGTACCCGAGACCTCGATCTCCGCCTCCTCGGTGCCGGCGGGCAGGGCGTCCAGGGTGACCGTGACCTCGCTGACCACCGGAGCCGGCGGGTCCGGGGCGTTCGGGTCCGCGGGATCGGCCGGGGAGGCCCCGGCCGGGGACCGGTGGCTCGGGGGGACCGCAACGGGAAGGGTCGGGCGATAGACGGGGAGCTCGAGGTCGAGGAGCCGGGTCCTCCGGCTCCCGTCGACGGCCTCGAGGGCAAAGCGCGCCTCGCAGGGCTCGGCGGGTCTCGTGTCCAGGAAGCCCTCGTCGATGCGGACGTCGAACCCCCTCAAGGGGGAGATCGTCCCGCCCGGCTCGATGGTTCCGTAGGCCACCTCGTCCTCCTCCACGACGATGTCCGGCTCGCCCGACTCCAGGCGGCCCGAGACGGCCTCGAGCCGCGCGCTCCCGTGGTGGGTCAGGCTCACGAAGAGTCGGACGGTCTCGCCCGGGTTGGCCCTTCCGTCGCCGTTGTGGTCCTGGAGCTCCCACAGGGTCACCTCCTCGACGGACAGGTCGTCCGTTTCCGGACCGTGCACGTCGAGGCGCTCGCCCGGCACGAAACGGAGAAAGGCCTCGTCGCTGTGCCCGTGGGCGTCGGTGGCCTTCAGCCGGGCCCGGTGCGGGCCCGGAGGGAGGTCCAGGGGGCCGTCCGCGGCGAAGTACCCGCTCCCGGGCTCGTGGTAGAAGCGGCCCGGGTCCACGGGATCGCCGTCCACGGAGAGCTCGATCCCTCGAAGGTCCAGGTCCCCTCCACGGTCTCGAATCACCGCGGAGAAGGCGGGCCCGCCCGCCTTCTGAAGGGATCCGGGCAGGTGCCGAAAGCGCTCGATCTCGGGCGGCAGCGCCACCCGAAAGACGGCCGCGGCCTCGGCGGAGAGGCCCGCGTGGTCCGTCACCTCCAGGCGCGCCCTGTGGGGTCCCTCCTCCCCCACCGGGCCGAAGTCCACCCGGTCCGGAGACCCGTCCGTGCCGTATCTTACGCCCACGGGCGCGACCCGGCGCCCGTCGAGCCAGGCCCGGGTCTTCCGGTGGTCCAGACCCGAGCCGTCCGAGCACGTTCCCAGGGGGTACGCCACATCGCCCCTTTTGGTGACCTCCAGGGAAACCTCGGGCGGCCTGAACGGTGCTTGCACGTCGAGCCACTGGGTGCTCCAGTTTCCGGCCGCGTCCGTGGCCCGGATCTCCGCCTGGAACCGTTCGGCCTCCCGCCCCGGGGGCGCCTCACCCGCAAAGAGGCCGGTGCTCGTGTCAAAGGAGAAGGGTCTGGACACCTGGCGGCGGGGAGGGGCCTGAGGGGAGGGGTCGATGGCGTACTCGACCCGGACCTGGGAGAGCGGCATCCCGTGGTCGTCGATGAGCGCGCTGATCCGCCTTCCGGCCGGCAGGAAGGCGGCGTCCCGGATCCGGGGGGGAAGGGTGTCCACCCAGGTGTCCCGGCACTCCACGGCGGGCTCGTAGTCCCAGTGGTACCCCTGCCCGGGCGGGTACTTCTCCTTGCAGGCCCTCTCGGCCCGCTCGAGCGCCGGGTTCTGCGCAGGGGTCCCCTGGGTCGCCTTGAGGGAGGAACCGGCCGCGCCCAGCGGAAGGGTGGTGGTGCCGTAGCGGGCCCTGACCCGCTTCAGGCAGCGGGTCAGGGGGTCCTCCTTGGTGACGGGAAGGGTGGTTTCGATGCACTCGGTCACGGCCTCCTTCCCGCCCTGGTAGACGCCCGTGTACCGCCTCGACAACCGCCAGCTCGAGGGGTTGCTCGGGGGCCTTCGCGCCTCGGATCGCCCTCCCTCCTTGATCGTGGCCGGGTAGGGGGCGTTCGTCCGCTTCACGCTGTGGGCCCCGGGCGTGAGCCCGAAGACGGTGCAGGAGGCCGTGGTGGTCTGCCCGGCCCGGTCGGTGACCTCGAGCAGGGCGGCCTGAACGCCTTCGGGAAGGGGGCAGGGTGCCCCCACGGCCCCGGTGGCCGGGTCGAAGCCCGGGTCCTGCGCCCCGGTCCCGGAGACGTGCAGCCTCAGCTCCAGGTCCTCGAGCGCGGTCCCCTGGTCGGACACCATGGCCCGAAAGCGCTCGTTCTCCCGGTCGTAGTGGAAATGCTCGATGCGGGGAGGATCGAGCGTCACGAAGATCTCGCCGGTCTTGAGCAGGGATCGGCCGTCCTCGCTCACCTCCCCGCCGGGAACGCCCCCCCACCCCCACAGGGACAGGGCGAGCTGCGCGGTGTAGAGGTGGAGCCCCTCGTCCACGGGAACCGAGGCCTCGTACGCGTCCTCCCCGGCCGGGCTCAGCCACGCGCGCGCTCCCTCGAGCTCGAACCAGGAGGCCGCCGTGTCCAGGGCCCCGGGGCCGGTCAGGAGGAACCGGTAGCGCAACCGCTCCTCCTCCACCCGGACCTCGTCCGAGTAGTCCGACCTCGCGTGAAGGGCGACCGGGATGGCATAGCGCCTCAGATCCCCTTCCGCGCGCATCCCCCGAATCGCGGCCTGGGGCTCGGCGCCCTCACAGCCCAGCGCGTGGTCGAAGGCCACGAAGGCGGGGTACTGGACCGTGACGGACCCCAGGCCGTCGCCGCCCTCGGGGAGGGAGACCTGGCGGACGCGGAAATCGACCGCCGAGGCCGCCGGGGACCTGTGGAGCCGTTCCACGCGAATGCAGGGGTGGCCGCTCGTGACCTCGAGCGCGTCGTAGACGCCGGGGTCCAGGGGCTCTCCCTCAAGGGTGGACAGCTGGAGGGACAGGACCGCGGACCGCTCCGCCTCGTCGAAGCGGATCCAGTGGACGGACGTCTGGAGCGGAAAGGGGATCCGGCGAAGCACGTAGAGCCCCTGCCTCTGCATGTCCCCGGGCACGCAGTCGATCACCTCGAACCCCCACTCGTCCTCCGGGGCTACCACCTCGAAGGACCGGTCCAGGGAGGCGGTGTTCCCGGCCCGGTCCCGAGCCTCCACGTGGAGGGAGACGGTCCGGCTCGGCTCCCACCGGGCCACATCCGCCGCGATGATCAGGACCAGCTCGCCCCTTTCCTCGACGGCCCGGTAGGAGGCCGCACGGCCGCCGACGGTGACCGAGAGCCCGGACGCCTGCGGGTCCGGGGACAGGCCGGACCCGTCGTCGCGACACCGGACCAGGAAGGCGGTCTGGGTCGGCTGGATCCGGGCCGTTCCGGGCTCGAGGAGGTCGAGCTCCGGGGGCCGGCTGTCCACCAGGAACAACGCTTCCCGCCGGGCGAGGGTCTCGCCCCCGGACCCCAGGGACGCGCCCGTGGCCTTGTGCCGGCCGTCCTCGAGGCCGGAGAAGGAGGCGGTGACCGCCGCCCCGTCGCCGGCGGGCTGGATGTCGTAAGGGACCTCGTTTCCGTCCACCTGAACCCGGACCAAATCCTCGCAGCCGGTGCAGACGAAGCTTTCGGGCTGATCGGGGACCAGTTCCAGCCGGACCGTCCCGGAGCCGCTGCTCAGGACCTGAATGCCCGGATCCGGGGGCTCGGCCGCCTGCGCCGGGGAGCGATCGCCCACCCCCCAAGGGGAAAGGAGCACGAACCAGAGGAGGAGCCCCAGGGTCGTCGCCCGGCAAACGGTTCGTTCTTGGGGCATAAGCACCCCGCAATAAGGTCAGTACATGAAAATCATCGTGTACGTCACAACCCGTTCGGCCCACCCGGGGAGGACAAAATCCACCACAATAACAATATGCATGCCAAAAGAGGGGGCGCCTGGGACTTCAGGAGAAAATCGAGGAGGCCTTCAAGAGGTCCGTTTCCAATCGGCTGAAAACAGGCAAGTTTTCGATGAAGAAGGGAAAGGCGGATGAGGCGCTCGGGATGAGTCCTCTACCGCCCGGAGGGTGGGAGCCGGATGGGACTTGCACAGGGGGCTGTGCCCGGCTGACGAAAGGGTGTGCATTCGGACGGACCCCACCGAGGGGTCAGCCGGCGGGGAGACCGGACGCGGTGAAAACAAGAAGCCCCGTCGCCCGGACCCCCGCAGCCGCTCCAGAGGCTTCAGGGGCCGGGCCGCCCGCGCAACGACGGCGCGAGCCTTGGTGTCAGTGGCTGCCGGTTATCGGACCAGGACGGTCTCGAGCTCCTTCATGCCGGTCTCGTACCGGAAGACATTGGCGCCTCGGAAGACACCGTTTTCATCCTTGAGCCACCCGCCGCAGTTCATGAGCCGGACGATCCTTCCGCCGGTGACCTCCAGGGGAAGGGTCGCAAGCCTCTGCCCGTTCTTCCACGGCTTGGGGAGGTGGGTGTGCCCGAAAATCAGGGCGTCGGGATCCGGAAGGTCGTCCAGCACGCAGTCCTTGTCCCGGTCGATGTCTTCCAGCTCCACCAGGGAGGCCTGGTAGAAGGTCCCCATTCTCCGCTGAACGTCCTGCTGAAAGGGGAACGTCTCGTTGCCCCGGGCACCGCCGCCTTCCTGCCGCGCGATGCCCTCGATTTTCTCCAGAAGGGTTTCCTCGCAGAAATCGAGAAGCCTGTCCGACAGCTTCTCCTTGATGTTCAGGAAGCGCAGCCAGTTGTCAAAGCGCTCCAGCCTCCACTGATCGTCGATCAGCCGTTTCAGATTTCGGGCGTACTTTCGAATCAGCCTCAGCTCGCCGCTCTTCACGTCCTTCTGCACCCGGTTGATGATCGGCGTCAGCGGCCCGGACTGACCCACGCCCGTGCAGGCCAGCTGAACGAGCGGGAAGTTCATCCCGACGATCTCCCTGGTCTCCAGCGTACCGAGGGCGAGGTCCTCCTTGGCGACGGCCATGGCGACCCAGCCGGCCAGGGCCCAGTACTGCTCGAAGTAGTGCCCGTGGGTGACCAGGGCGCCCGTCCCGCCGTCGGTCACCAGATGGAGGTTCGGATGGGCGACGTTGAAGACCGAAACGCCGTCAATGAGCTTGTCCAGGTACAAGCCGCCGTACTTGGCCGACGACCCCTCGGGCCGTTCCGTGACCCCGTACAGGTAGAACTTGTCCCACTCCCTCGGCTGCCGGTCGTCGAGCACCGCCGGCACCGAGTGGCGGAACCCGCGGACCTCCTGCCCCGGACCCATCTGGTTGATGACGTTGGTCTCGTGCTCCACGGTGTGCCACACATTGGTGTCGTGGTTCCCGGGAAGGTAGATGAACTGCCGGGCCAGACCGTCCTCCAGCACCTTCCGGAAGAACGCCCGGGCGCACTCGTAGGTGTCCTTGTACCGGGAGACGGAGAAGTCGAGAATATCCCCGGCCAGGACCAGAAAGTCATTGTCCTTTCCCACCCCCTCCTCGAACCTGTCATAGTCGTCCGTCAGCCGATGGGTGCGGCTGTCCACCAGTGCGCACTGGTCATCCCCGAGATGGATGTCGCTCACAATGGCAACCTTCATGATATCCTCCCCCGCTCCCTTTGAATCGCCGGCTTCATGGCCTCTCGCTCACACAAGAGGGCTGTTTCCGGAAGGCCGAACAACCTAGGGGTCCACTCTTGAGGTTTCGGATGCCGAGCCTCGAAATCGCTTCCGCCGGTGATCAGGAGGGCCGTGAGCACCCTCCCTCCAAGGTTGGCCCGTTTGCCGGGGTGCCGGGCGTTCTCAGCCCGGGAGCTCCCCGATCCATGCCGGTCTCCAGGCCACCTCGAGGGTTCTCCGCTCCGCCAGCCTCTTGAACCTGCGAATCATCCCGCGGAGCCAGGACGCATGGCGAAGATCCATGACGGTCATCCCCTCCGGCAGGAGATCGGTTTCCCAGTGCTCCCGGACCCATTGGGTGTGTGCCTCGGAGAACAGCGCCGCGTACCCCTCCAATGCGTCCGCCAGGCCTTGCACCGCGGCTCGCCTCCTCTCCGGGGTGTCGACCCTGGCCCGGTTCAGCAGCGACAGCTCCATCTGCACCCGGATGCTGCCGAGGTAGATGCGGACGCTCCGGCTCTCCAGCCCGTCGATCGACTCGCTCAGGTCCCGGATGAAGCCCTCTGCCCTGGGCCTCTCCTGCGCGTCCAGCGGGCTCGGGTCGGATGCCCGCTTGTACCACCACACCAGACAGGCGTGGTGCTCGAGCAGGGCCGCATCGCGCTCCGTCCTCAGCGCGGAGCCGTCGATGCGCCTCCAGCACGCCTCGGCGAGGCTGTCGTGCCGGTTCACGGTCAGGAGCATGGCCTGGCGGACCCTCAAGTGGTTGACCAGGACGGGCTGGTCCGGGTTGGACGCGATGAGCCGGTCGATCCGGGTCACGGCCTCCTTCCAGGAGGCCTCCTGCTCCCCGCCCGGGATGTCCGGGGAGGGGGCGACCATGGCTGCGTTCGATTCCGCGACCATCGCCTTCACCTGCTGCTGGGTGACGCACCCGCCGAGGAGCAGCAGGGCGAGGATGCCGACGGTCAGCGTTTGGCCCCAGGTCCTTCCCGCCTTCCACATGATCCCGCTCCTTTTCATTCGGTGGGCCGCGCCTGCAGGGCCTCCGCCAGGGTCGCGAAGCACGCGATGAACGCCTCGTCCCGAGGGTCCACGCGCTCGATCCCGCCCCGGGCCCACGCCTTCACGAGCCCCTCCAGCACGTCGGGCAGGGCCTGGAGCCCCATGCAGACCCCCAGCTCCGCCTCGGCACGGACAAGCCCGGCGCGGAGGAGCGCCTTGAGCTCCTCCCGGAACGCACCCACGGACCGGTCCTCCAAGGCCGCCCTCCCGGAGACCGCCACCGCGCGGAGGACGCCCGCCACCGCGTCCGCCGTCCATCCCCCGGCGTCCTCCCCGGCGACCTCGACGACCGCCTCCACGACAACCCCCGCCAGCCTCTTCTCCAGGTCCATCAAGAGCTTCGGGTTCTCCGCCAGGGATGCCGTGACCGCCCTTGCGATCTCCTGCCCCTGGAGGTTCGTCACCTTCTTGTCCCTCACCAGGAAGGCGATCCTCCCGGCAAGATCGGCCACGACCTCCCCATAGTCGAACCTCAGCAGCTCCGGATGGCCCGAGACCGTCTCGAGCGCCCCCTCCACGGCGGCGTTCGCCAGGGGTTCCACACCGAAGGCCCCCGCCTCGCCGATCGACCGGAGGACCCCGCCCAGCAGGTGCCGGGCCAGGCCGGGGTCCCGCACGATCAGCTCCGGCTGCTCGCCGAACGTGTGCAGCACGTTCACGGCCATGGTCTCCAGGCCTTTGCGGGTGAACGTCCCGAGAGCCCCCTCGTCGCTCATGGGGCCGGCCACGGAGTGGATCAACGCCCCCAGCCAATCCTCGCCCAGGATCACCTCGATGCGGTCCGGGTGGGCGGCCACGGTCCCCGCCACCGTCTCGACAATGCCCACAAGCGTCTCCCGCGTCAGGAGCTTGCTCTCCGGCCGCCTCGCCAGCGCCCCGGCCACCGCCGTGACGATCCTTTCCAGGAGAGGCTCCTCATCGGCCAGAAGGGCGGGACCGTGCCTCTCCACGGAATGCAGCCCGGCCCGCAGCAGGTCCCCCCAATGGTCCTTGAAGAAGCCGTCGAACGTGGGCTGCGCCTCCACGATCCCTGCCACGGATCCCAGGAAGGAGGCCGCGGTGCGCTCGAACGCCTCCGCGTCGCCCGCGCCCAGCTGACCGCCCGCCGTGGCCATCACGGACCCGACCAGCAGCGGGTAGCCCTTTCCCTGGACCAGCCCCACCAGGAAGTTGTCCGGGTCCGCGGCCCTGGTGCGGGCCGCTGCAAGGGCGTTCACCAGCGCCTCCACCCAGTCGTTGTCGAACTCCAGGTGCTCCCTGGTGTCGATCACCCCGTTCAGGGTGGCGCCCAGAACGGCACGCAGCACTGCGTCCGGGGCATCGGCGGTCTGAAGGTCGGCCTCCCCGAACCGGTTCAGCACCGCACCGACGATCCCCTGGAGGTTCGGATCCCGCACAAACAGGGCCGTGTTCTCCGCCCCGAACTCGGCGACCACGTCCACCACCGTCAGGGCCAGCCGCCAGGTGTAGCTTTGATTCCGGTCGACCCGCCCGGCGTGCACATACATGGCGGCCACCCGGATCTCCGGGTCCGCAGCCCAGTCGGGGCGCGCCTTGCGGAGGGTCCGCATGAAATCGGAGCTCAGGTCCACCGATTCGCGGATTTCCATCTCGGGCAGGTACTTCCGGACGAACGGGTACATCTCCTCCGACGTGGGATCCGCGCCGGGCTTGAGAAGGGCCAGCATCTCCTCCCGATCCTCAGCGATCGGATCCTGCCCTGCAGGATGGGGCTCTGCCAGCAGGGCCCCGAGCGCCTCCTCCATCTCCTCGGGAAACGGCGCGAGGTTCAACACAGGCACAGGCAGCGACATCGGCTCGGTTGCGGCCTCCTTCTCCGCAAGCACCCGGTCCACCCGGTGCGTCAGCTTGACAAGCCCCTTGGCAATCTTCAGGACCAGCCCGGCGGCCTCCGTTGTGAGCATGGGCACTCCTCAGTTTCCGAACTCCAAAGGAAAGCGCTGCAATCGCACTACACCCGGACGGTCTCTGTCTCGTCCAGCAAGTCGGCTCGACGCACGAGCCTGGCCTCGTCGTCCCTTCGCTTCAACAGGCCGTCCAGCCCCCGGCCTTCCCACAGCCGCTTCATGGACCGGATCTGCTCGGCGATGCCGGCATAGTCCTTCTGCACCACCCGCTCCTTGATGGCCGCCATTTCCCTCCTCCGGGAACCGCGCAAGGACGTTCCCCGGTTGTAGACGAGCGACAACAATGCGGCCTGTGCATGGGGGTGCAGGTCCTGGACGCCGGGGTACACCCGGGCCGTGTCGGCCGCGTACCGGGGCAGCGTGGACTCGTAGAAGACGCGCCGGGCCTCCTCCAGGGGGATGGATACGGACGCCACGTTCCTCAGCACCTGCATGGCCCCGTCTCCCCGCAAACCGCACACGGAGGTGAGCCGTTCCAGGTCGATCTCCGGCAGCTTCCCTGACCAGTCCTTTCGCATCTGAGGCCCGGTGTTGTATCCCAGATCGTAGCCGATGCCGATGGTGACGCCGGAGCCCCCGCCCGGCCAGGTGGGATGCGAGAGGAATCTCCGGTAATAGGCCGCCGAGGAGATCTCGTGCCTGACCAACTGCTGGAGGCCCTTTCTGGATACGGTCAAGGAAGCGTCCTCGGCCGCGGCCTCCTGCTCCCGCTCGTCGAAGAGCCGGTTCTCCAGCGCGGTCAGCGTGGTGGGGCCGATGATCCCATCGGCCGGCACGTCCAAACAGGACTGAATCCGTTTGATGCGCTCCTTGGTGTCGGCTTTGGCCATGGCACTGCTCCCTCATTTTACGGACGCTCTTGTGAAACGAATGGTTGAACTCTGCGGCGGCTTGCCGTCCGCAGCAGTGACGGGTTATACGGCTGAAGAAGGACTGATCGCCTGTGATTCTTGCACAAACTCCCGAATGAGGTCCGCGACTCGGTTGGGAGCATCCAACCAGGGAAGGTGGCCGCCTGGAACGACCAACCAGTCTGCTTTCGGTAGACGACCGGCTGCCCGCTGGGCCCTCTCTACACCAGCTGGGTTCGTCAACTGCAGCCTTCACCAAGAGCAAGGATCCGGGTTCGCTCGCCTCAGAGGATGTCAAGGCCCTCCTGTCCTTTCTGGCGGTCGAGCGCAAGGTGTCCGCTTCTTGGCAGAACCAGGCCTTCAACGCCCTGCTGTTCTTTTTCAGGCATGTCCTCAAAGCCGAGTTCGGGGAGATCAAGGATGTCCCCAGGGCCAAGCGCAGGCCGTATGTCCCGATCGTGCTTTCCCGGGAGGAGGTGGATCGGGTCATCGGCTGCCTGTCTCCCCCCTATGATCTGGTGGTCAAGCTCCTGTATGGGTTCGGGCTGCGTTTGTTCGAGGGGATCAAGCTCCGGGTCCAGGATGTCAACTTCGACGCCATGGTCCTGACCGTCCACGACGGCAAGGGATGATGTTTCCTTTGCCAGCCACCGGTTTGCAGGCCAACTACGACATTCGAACCATTCAGGAGCTGCTGGGGCACAGCGACCTGCGCACCACCATGATCTACACCCACACCATCAAGGAAAAGAGAAGCCCTCTCGATCTCTGACCCATCCTCTGGGACGCAACGGTTCTTCTCTTAGACGTTCGATCGCGCGGGACGGTGAATGCTCGCGTGGGCAGGACGTCCCGGTGTACGGGGGCGGCGTCGAGGTCGGGGGGAGGGCGCTCGTGCGGGAGGAGACGACGAACGGGGAGTAGCGTGTGATTTTTGTTGCGGAAGCCATGGACATCCTTCCGGGCATGGCCCTGTTTCGGATGATCCGGCATGAACGTGTCCTGCTCGACTGGCTATTGGGGTCGGATGTATCTCATATGTGACGTGATGTCAAGGAGACTTGCATCGGGGGTTGCAGGAAGGGGATGAAATTAGCCGCGTATGCAACTTTTCTTGCACCGGGCTCAAAAGCGCTCCGCGAGAGGGGGCGGGCGGACGTCCCGGGGCCGATTTTTCCATTGGTTCGGGGGGGCTCCTGTGCTAAGGCCATCAAGGATGGAAAGGAGATCAACGCCATGAGAGAGAGCTTGTTCGACGTCCTGAGGGAGGAGAATCTGAACCGCATTCGGATCCACTACGACTGGCGCACGGACCGGGCCGTGCTCTACACGGCCCGGGAGTGGGAGGACGACCACCCCTGGCGGGAGTACAACCGGGGCTTCACGGTCTACTCGGCCCTGACGCCGGGCGCGGTGTATCACAACGACCGCGAGAGCCGGGGGCTCTTTGAGAAGCACGGGCTGGGCGGTTACCTGGAGCGGGTGATCGGGCTCATGCGCAAGGGCCGGCACCAGCTCCTGGAGGGGTTCTACTGGAGGGTGAAGGACCTCCGTTTTGTGAACTGCATCCACAGCGTGAAGCTGGGAATCCACAACCGGAGCCAGACCGTGGTGATGGGGGGCATCCGGCGGCACGATCCCGAGGAGCCCGAGTTCGACGTGCTGGTGGACGGCATGAACCTGGGCCGGGGCATGAGCTTCAAGAACGTGGCCGCCCACGTTCCGTGCGGGGGGTGCAAGATCACGGTCCACGCGTCCCAGGTGGACCTGGAGGACCTGGACGAGGTGGGGTTCCTGGCCTACGCCAACGACCGGACGAGGAACACCACCGGGCCGGACATGAACTACCCGGCCGAGCTGGCCGATGTGGTGCGGGCGCACTTCTCCCTGGGCTTTGCCGGGGGGACGAAGGGGTTCCTGGGGCCCACGGGCCGGCCCACGGCCTGGGGGACCTACCACGCCATGAAGCAGGCGGTGCGGTTTCTCGAGGGGACGGACTCCCTGGCGGGGAAGCGGATTGCGGTGCAGGGGCTGGGGTCGGTGGGCTCCCACCTGGCGGGCTACTACCTCGCCGAGGGGGCCTCCCTGCTGGTCACCGACGTCCAGCCCGAGGCGGTGGAGGCCTTTGTGAAGGCTCACCCGGGGGCGGCCGTGAAGGTGGTGGGGCCGGACGATGTCTACTTCGTGGACGCGGACCTCTTCAGCCCCTCGGCCCTGGGCGGCGTGCTCACGGAGGAGCGGATCCCGGGGATGGGGTTCAAGGCGATCGCCGGGCCGGCCAACAACCAGATCCGCGCGTCGAGCCAGGAGGAGGAGATCGCCCTCTCCCGGAGGCTGGAGGAGGCGGGCATCCTGTTCGTGCTGGACTGGTGGCACAACATCGGCGGCGTCATGACCGGCTGGGAGGAGTACCTGCACCAGGAGAAGGCGGACATGGACGCCCTCATGGACCGGATCGAGCGGATCTGCCGGGACGAGACCCGGCGGCTCCTGGAGGAGGCGGAAAAGGCCGGGGTCACGCCGACCGAGATGGCCTACCGGCTGGCGAATTTTGTCTATCAACGCAACGGACGCCGGATCCTGGATGCCACGGTGAACGGAAAGTTGACCGTGTTCCCGAAAGTGGATTTTGAGAAGGTATTTCAAAAAACCGATCCATCTTCCCGTCATAATCCGCCCGTGAGAAGACAACTTAAAGCGGAGGAACCGATTGTGGTTTACCAGATGGGGAAAGTGGGCTCTTCCTCAATCACAGAAAGTATACTGGCAGCCTCGCTTCCCAATCCTGTCTATCAAGTACATTATTTGACCGATCAAGGTTTGAAGAGATACAGGAACCTTCCCACTCCTCCTGATCATGTTACATCCAGTGTTCAGCTGAAAACCTGGATGGGTGAAAATCGGGAGAAGAAGGCTCTTTCATATATCACCCTGGTAAGAGACCCTGTCACCAGGAATGTATCCGCATTTTTTCAAAATCTGGATACCTGGGTTTCGCGGGATGAATTGCTCTCTCTGAATTCATCCGAGCAGATAGAATGGTTAAGAACCGTGTTTCTAGAGG
>Ga0207797_1001727_pt1 | contig 15671 bp, 16 predicted proteins | sample PRCRCaboRojoPR_6_FD_187275 | JGI IMG/M metagenome (GOLD analysis project Ga0207797, IMG submission 187275) | Marine sediment microbial community from Cabo Rojo, Puerto Rico - PR CR 10% Liquid 1 (SPAdes) | ecosystem: Environmental > Aquatic > Marine > Coastal > Sediment | place: Cabo Rojo, Puerto...
GTCGCGGGCGAGGCGCACGGTGTCAGCGCCGGCGTTCACCGCCTTCAGGATGGTCGGGTACATGGCGCCGACGTCGGCCACGACGACGTGGTACCAGGGCACGTAGTCCGAGTCGGCGTCACGGTTGGGCTTGATGGTCATCCCGCCGGGAAAATGGTATCCCGTGCCGTCGCTCTCCTGGTCATGCAATAGAAACGGGTATTCCACCCAGTCGGGCATCTCCTCGCCGTACTTGGCCACGCGCATCACCTGCTTCGAGGGCTCGCTCTCCCGGGCGGTGTCGGCTATCTCCCCTTTTGTACCGCCCAGGTCGCGGATGCCGGCGGCCACGCTCTGCGCCCGGCAGATAGCGGGCATCAGTTTTTTGTGGCGGGCGGCGCGTATCATGGCCATGTAATCCCACATCTTGGTTGCACCGGAGGACAGCAGCAGCTCGAAGGGCATACCCGTGGTGAACGACAGGGGAAGCGCCTGCTGCAGCAGGTACAGGGTGATGGCCGCCTGCTCCGTGACGTCCTGCCGGTTGTATCGCAGTGTTCGCTCGTCGAGCGCCATCTCCTCGGGGGAGAGCTCCACCCGGTCGGCGATGTTCACGCCCAGGAACGAGGCCACGCTGCCCAGCGTGTAGCTGTCCAGGGAATAGAACTTGCGGGCCGCCCGGTAGGTGTCGAAGCTCGAGGGATAAAAAATGGCTGTCTGCTGCGGCGAGCCGAAATGGTAGGCGCGGTCCTGCCGTGCATTGCTTTCCAGAAAGCTCCGGAGCCGCTTTGCCTCATCCGGGGCTATCGTCGAGCAATGCTGCAAAAGATGCTGGATGCGCTCGTATATCTGCAGGTTGTCGAACCCGATGATGTTGTGCCCGGTGACGATGTCCGTGTTCCGCAGCACGTCGCATATCCGGAGGAGCTGTTCCACCTCCTCTCCTTCGTCGTGTGCAACAAGCTGCTCGACAGTGCCGTCGAGCTGCTCCGGGAACGCGGTAAACCGGAACGTGAAATCCTCGCTTTCCAGGTCTTTCTCCGATATGAATGAGACGTCGAACTGCGTGTAGCCGATGATGTCGACGGGCACATGTTTTTTGTCCCCGTACTCGGTCATCTCGATGTCGTAGGCGGTCACCGTCAGCGTCTGCTCCTCTCCCTGGCCGTCGAACACCCAGGTGCCCTCGGCCGCCAGGTCGGTCAACGCCCGCTCGTGGTAGGGTATGTCGTGCTCGGCGCTGTACAGTCCCAGCCGGAAGACGTCGTCGCTCACCGCCGGCACATGGTAGCTTTTCGTGGTATAGACCTTGAAGGCCGGGCGCCGTTCGCCGTGATGCCAGAACGACTGATAGGTCTCCAGTTCGCCGATGCGCTCCACCCGCTCGTCGCCGGTGAGCTCGCTGGCCACCTTTTTCCGTGCCTCCCCCGCGTCCATGCCGGAGGGCGGCAGCGCGATAAAATAGGGTGCATGCCGGTCGGCGATGGGCTGCATTCGGTCGGTCCAGTACAGGTAGTCAGGGGAGACGTTGAGGAGCATCGCCTCATAACGACGGCGGGGCTTATAGATGTTTTCCCCGCTCGTGCTGCAGCAGCCAGCGCTTTTTTTCCACGCCGGCGCTGTAGCCGCCCAGCGAGCCGTCGCTTTTGATGACCCGGTGGCAGGGAACCACGATGGGGGCGGGGTTGTCGCCGACGGCGTTGCCCACGGCCCGGGCTGCATCCGGTTTGCCGATCTGCTCGGCCACCCATGCGTAGCTGCGTGTCTCGCCGTAGGGAATGGTGCGGAGCGTCCGCCAGACGCTGGCCTGGAAGTCGCTGCCGTAGATGAGCAGCGGCATCTCAAAGGTGCGGCGGGTGCCCAGGAAGTAGTCCCTGAGCTGCTGGCGGGCGATGGGCTGCGAGGCCGGCTTCAGCCCGGCAAAGTCCCGGCGGAAGCTCTCGCCGGACAGGCAGATGCGGTGGACGCCCATTTCGTCGAAAATGATGTATATGGTGCCAATCGGCGACGCCAGCGTGTCGTATCGAAAGGCCATATGCCCTGAACGGGAAGGCGTATAAAATCTGTTGCCCGAGAGCCACACACCTTTTATATCGCCGGGTGGTTAACCATTGTGAATAAACCGGCGGATACAACGGATCCCATCTGCGGGATGCAGGGCACCATTCCCGCGCACGGCCACTACTTCTGCTGCGAACGCTGCATCCGGAAATACGAGGAACAGCACGACATCCCGGAGGAGCAGGCCTACTGCCCCGGGTGCACCGTTAAAGCCGGCGTGCCCTGGTACCGGCAGCGATTGTTCATCGTGACCGCCGTAACGGCTGGGCTGCTCCTGGTTGGCTCCCTGTATGACCCGCTCCGTCCGTTTTACGATGCATTTATCGACTACCTTGAGCTCATCTGGTGGGCCATCCTGCTGGGCTTTTTCATCGGCGGCGTCATCGACCAGTTCGTGCCGCGTACATACATCGAAAAATATCTGTCGCGGCATCAAAAAAGGACGGTGGGCTACGCCATCCTGTTCGGCTTCCTGATGAGCGCCTGCTCCCACGGCATCCTGGCCATCTCCATCGAGCTCTACCGGAAGGGTGCCAGCACGTCCTCGGTCATCGCGTTTCTGCTGGCGTCGCCCTGGGCGAACCTGCCGATAACCGTGCTGCTGTTCGGCTTCTTCGGCCTCAACGCGCTCTACATCGTCGCCTCGGCGCTGGTCATCGCCACCACGACGGGTCTCGCCTATCAGGCGCTGGAGCGGCATGGCATGGTGGAATGCGGGCAATGTGAGCACGGCGAGGACACCCCGGTGCTGACCGATTTCTCCGTGCTGGACGACGTCCGGCGGCGGTGGCAGGCGTTCGATTTCACCGGGCACAACATCGGTGAAGCGGTGAAGGGGACGCTGTCGGGCGCCTGGTCGCTCACCAGGATGGTCATGTGGTGGCTCATCGTCGGGATGCTGATGGCCTCGTTCGCCCGGGGCTACATCCCCCATGACCTGTTCATGGAATACATGGGGCCCACGCTGCTCGGGCTGGCCATCACCCTGTTCTTCGCCACGGTTATAGAGGTCTGCTCGGAGGGAAGCTCGCCATTGGCCTTCGAGATATTCCGGCAGACCGGCGCCTTCGGCAACAGCTTCACCTTCCTGATGGCCGGCGTCGCCACCGACTACACCGAGATCGGGCTCATCTGGCAGAACATCGGGAAAAAAGCAGCATTATGGCTCCCCGTGATAACGGTGCCGCAGGTCCTCCTCCTCGGCTACCTGTTCAACGTGCTGCTGTAAGAGGCTGGACGCAGAGGCGTTCATGCATCCCTTCTCCACACTCGCACAAAAGTTAATAACATATAAGGTGCATGCCTGTCGACACATATGAACCCGATAGGCAGATACGAGCGCCTGGTATCCCGGCAGCCCAAAACGTTTATCGTCATACTGGTCGCAGCAACCCTCTTCCTGTCGTTCTATGCCTCCCAGATGGAGATGGATTCAGGAGAGGACGACTTCCGGCCCGACACCGAGGTCGCCCGGGCCAACCAGCTCGTCAGCGAGACCTACGGGGACCAGCGCAACCAGGTCACCGTCATCACCGTCGCCTCCAACGTCCTCAGCCGGCAATCATTGCTCAGGCAGCTGGAGCTGGAACAACATATACACAGCAGCGAGGCAATCACCATGGTCATCGCGCCCAGCCCGGACAATCCCGCCGGGGTGTCCTCACCCGCCCGTCTCCTCGCGCAGGCACACTTCGTGGCCACGACAGCGAAGCTGATGAACCAGGGCGGCGCCATGCAGCCCCCCGGGGCAGCCATCGACCGCGATCGGCTGCAGGCAGCATTGATGAACGCAACACGGTCCCTGTCACCTGAGGAGATGAAGACAATCCTGACCGGGGGAAACCTGTCCATCCAGGTACCAGGCTCGCAGCCGATACAGGTCGATTTCGAGGCATACACCACGGGCATGATCACCGAGCTGTATAGAGACCCTGTTGTCTCCCGAGCGCTGCCGCTCGAAAGCATCCTGCCGTTCCTGCTCTCAAATGACTACGACGACGGGACGCAGACAGCCGGCAAGTCCCTCATGAGCATCTCCATCCAGAGCGACATACCGCAGGAGGTCTCCCTCGAGGTGGAGAAAACAGTCCAGCTGCTGGCACGGGACGTCGAAACCAATGGCACTGAGCTCAGGGTGCTCGGCGACGCGCTCGTCGACGAAAAAGTCAGCGATGCCTCCGGCAGAAACATCGCCCTGCTCATGCCCCTCGCCTTCGGCTTCGTCATCGTCGTGCTGGCGTTGATGTACCGGAGCCTGACCGACACCCTGCTGAATATCCTGTCGCTGGTGATGGCCATCATATGGGTGTACGGGATGGGCGTCCTCCTCGACCTCAACCTCGGCAACCCCATGATGACGACGGTTCCCGTTCTCATCATCGGACTGGGCATCGACTACGGCATCCATTACACCTCGCGGTACCGGGAGGAACTCGGCAAAGGAAACGAGGTCGGCAGCGCCGTCGTCCAAGCCGGAGCGACCGTCGGGTTCGCCATCCTGCTTACCACCATCACCACAGTCGTCGGCTTCATGAGTAACGTCACCTCCAACATATCCGCCATCAGAGACTTCGGCGTCCTCTGTTCGCTGGGCATCATCAGCGCGTTCGTATTGATGCTCACCTTTTTCCCGGCGGCGAAGACCCTGATAGACCGCCGACGGAGGAGAAAAGGAAAGCAGCTGGTGACCAAGAAAAACCAGCAAAAAGAGAAGAAGTCCTCCATTGGCAAAAAGCTGTGGAGCAAAATCGGCGACCCGGAGACCTTCTGCCCGGGGGACGACGACTGCCCGAACAACGGGCTGGGGCTGGGCGCCATCGCCGCGCGGACACCCATCCGGGTGCTCGTCGTGCTGCTCCTGCTCACGTCGGTGAGCGTCTACGGGGCCACGCAGCTCGAGGCACGGTATGATTTCCGTGACTTTCTGCCGGAGGGGCTCGCGGTCACCGGGACGTTCAACATGCTGGTTGAGGACTTCAACTTCAGCGAGGAAACCGTCTTCATCCTCGTCGAGGGCGACGTCACCCGACCCGGCGTGTTCCGGAAGATACAGCCCGTCCAGGCAGCCGCGATGCAGAGCAGCTACGCGGTGGACGCCCGATCCCCCGCATCTCCCTACCAGCTTGCCATGTCCCTGACAGACGAGAACCGACCCTCCTACAACCGGTCTTTCGCGGCGGTCTGGAACGCCAACGTCGACCGAAACAACGATGGCGAGATAGACGATGGTGTCACCGCGCACAACGTCACAGCGGTATACGAAGCGATGATGGAATACAGCAGCGAGGATGCGGCGCGGGTGCTCAACCAGGAGAACGGGGCCTTCGTCGGCCTCCTCGTCAGAATACCTGTCGACACCCAAAATGAGGAAAAAGTCGCGGAGACCAGCGCGGACATGGAGGAGGCAGCCGAGCCATTCAAAACGGAGGACGTCGAGCGGGTCGTTGTCACGGGCGGCCCCATCGTCAGCTACGGGACCTTCCAGTCAATCAACCAGGGACAGGTACAGACGCTCCTGATAACCTTTCTCATCGCCCTCGCCATCCTCACCGGGCTCTACTTCTCCCTCGGCAGAGGGCTGGCACTCGGCGCCGTCACCATCCTCCCGCTCGTGTTCGTCATCAGCTGGACCTTCGGGACGATGTACTTCCTCAAGATACCGCTCAACCCGGTGACGGTGACCATCGCCGCCATCACCGTCGGGCTGGGCATCGACTACAGCATCCATCTCACCCAGCGGTTCCTCGAAGATGCTCAGGAGATGGCGAAGCCGGAATGCGCGCTGTGTACATCGGCCAGCCACACCGGGAGCGCGCTGTTCGGCTCCGCCACCACGACGATTGTCGGCTTCGCAATCCTCTCCTTCGCCATCATCCCACCGCTGGCGCAGTTCGGCCAGGTGTCCGCCATCAGCATCTTTTTCGCGTTTCTCGCCGCGGTGTTCGTGCTCCCCACCTTCCTGCTGCTGTGGTACAGGAAGACATACAGCTGAAAAAAAACCGAGAAATGACAATGCCCCCTCCCGGCTGATATCCCCCAGACTGTCGTACCCTGCATCAATATAAAAACACATTTAAGAGACTGGCCGATATTGGCTGTGCTTGAAACCGGCGAAGAAGTTGCTCTGGTGGCTGCTGGCCGGGAGCTCCGGCGGGCTGAACCGCGGCCGCATCATATCTCAGCTGCGGGAACGGCCCATGAACGCCAACGAGCTCTCCGACGCGCTCGACCTTGACTACAAGACGGTGCGGCATCATCTCCGGGTTTTGCAGAAAAACAGCCTGGTGACCACCATGGGCTCCGGGTACGGCACGATGTATTTTCCCTCCGAGCTGCTCGAGGAACACGTGGAAACGTTTGAAAAGATTTGGGCACAAATTGGGAAAAACATCAAAAGCAATGAATGACATCACGAGGTATAAGAATGGCGGAAAAAGACATCACGAAGGCATTTGCCCTGGTTGCCCTGCTCATCGTTATTGGCATCGTGCTCGGGCTGGTTCTCTCCACGGTCTCGCTGTCCCTGGCCAAGGAGCAGGTGGAGCGGCGGGGCTGGCGTCCGCCGCCTGATGAGGAGCTGCCCGCCCGGTTTGTCCTCCGGTATTACACGGGCAGCATCCTCATCACGGTGAACATTATGCTGCTCGTCGGACTGCTCGGGGTCTACCTGCAAACGTATGCGGTCACCCGGTCGAGTTTTATGCTGGGGCTCATGTTTTTCATCGGCGTCCTGCTCATCCAGTCGATCCTGTCGCTGCCGTTGCTGCATACGCTGTTCGGCTACACCTTTTTCGGCCTCGGGCCGTTCGTCATCCTGCCACACGTGTTCGAGACCATGGCCCTGGTTATCCTCATCATCCTGAGCATGGAATAGGGATTCAAATCGGGTGCAATTTGGGCCTGATTTGGGTCTCTTTCGGGTAAATCAATATATTATATCGGGGTGGTATGACGGCCGGGTGAAACCACTATGGAACGAAAATATATCGCGCTGGCCCTCGCCGGCCTGATTGGATGCGCCGCGCTTGTATCCGCGGGCGTCATCGGCGTCGAGGTCGCCGACGGATACGGCCTGCCGGGTGCCGGCAACGGAACTGATAACAGCGAGAGCGGTGCAAACGGCAACGATGGAGGCGCGGGACCGGGGCGATGGCTCCAGGAGCGGATACGCGACCGGATACAGGACCGGGTACGGGACAGGGTCATGGAGCGGCACCGGCATCAGATGCAGTACACCGAGCGGGTGGCGGAGAACTATCTCAACCTATCGCGGCTGGAAGGCGTCCTGGCCTATGACAACGACACGGAGACGTATTCCATCGACGGGACGGTGCTCTACCCGGGCAACGAGTGCTTCCTTGCCTCGCTGGCCCGGAGCGACTACGACCAGGATGGCAGCTACGAGCAGGTGCAGGACGAGCTGCAGGGACTGGTCGGCACCGAGGTCGTGGTCAACGGGCTGCTCGTCAACGACACCCTGTACGTGAGCCATGTCAACGGCATCTGGCTTCGCGTACCACGGGAGGTCACCGTCACCGAGCTCAGCGGCACTCTGGAGTACAGCAACGAGAGCTACATCGTTGACGGAACCCGGCTGCTCGTCAACGGACGGCGCATGTCGCGGAGCGACATCGACGGCGACGGCATGCTTGAACGGCTGCGCGAGGAACTGAACGGACTGGTGGGAACCAGCGTCGCGGTGGACGGCGCAACCGTTGAACACGGGCTGCTCGTCGCCCATGTCAACGGCATCTGGGTCCGGTAGCCCTCTTTTCCCTTTTTTTCTTTTCTGGTATGGTTCGTCGTGGTACAACCGGCCATGGGTACAAAGCATAAATAAAACCGGCTGTTTGTGATGCATGAACAAAGCCATCGTGCTGGCTGCGGGAATCATTGTCATCGTGGCCTGCGGCGCCGGCTGCCTTGAGGGTGAGGGGGCGACGGTGACCATGACGCTGGGCGAGTTTTCCGACGACTACGTCCGCTCCACGGACAACGACACCCGGATGATGACCGATATGCTGGCGTCGCTCGACCCGGGGGACGTGCTGCTGCTCAGAGACACCATAACCAACATGACCTATATGACCGGTGCCGGCTACACGCAGGTCGAGTTTGCCTCGCTGCCGGGCACGGGCTTCCCCGTCAAAGGAGACCTCACGCAGTCGCTGGCGTCGGGGGACACCGTCGAGGCGAAGCTCCACATCGTCGCTATATCCTACACGGAACAGCTCAGCAGCGGCACCTGGACGTTCAAGCAGGAATACTTCCGGGAGGGATGGAACAGCGAAAACAAGTCATTCGTCCCCATACCCCGTGACATCATCCGGAGGGTGAGCGAGGGGAAAGCTGTCACCATGACCATGGGCGAGCTGATAGCCGACTACGATTACAGCTACGACAACGCCACCAAGGAGATCACCAACCTGCTCGTCTCGCTGAACGAGGGCGACGTCGTCGTCATCAACGACACGCTGTACAGCCTCGAATACAACGCGTCCGGCGGCTACACCGCCATCGACTTCGAAACCATGAAGGGCTACACGTTCAACATACAGGGCGACATAACCGGCGGCTACACGAAAGGCGACGGGGTGACGCTGACATTGCACATCATCCGGGTATCCACGACCCAGATGCTGGACGGCACCCAGTGGACCATCGAGGAGGAAACCTTCGAGGAAGGCTGGGACGACGGCGACTACGTCCCCATTCCGCAATCGTCGCTCAGCCACGCATAACCACAGCTCGTCACGTTATCCGTCTACGCGTACAGCCAGAGGAGCAGGCCCAGCAATACGACGGCCAGGACGAAGCCGACGTAGACCAGGATACGGAGCCAGCGGAGGTCGCCGCCCAGCGTCCGGGTGAGCGCCGAGATGGGATTCTGCTCCTTTTGAGCTGTCATGTATCCCTCTATTCTCCGACGGCGGCCACGTACATGGGGTCGTAGTCCCCGGTCAGGCCGATGGCCTCCAAGACGGCAGCGTCGTCCTCCACGGCGAAGACGTTCGAGGTGAGCTCCATGGCGGTTGCCTCCAGCAGCACGTTGTACATGGCGGCGCCGGCTTCCATGTGCCAGATGTAGCGGATGAAGCTGCCGGACAGGTCGTCGTACCATTCCGGCCGGGTGCGGTCCACGTTCAGCACGGTGATGACGGAAAGCGGCGCCGTTTCCGCTGCCTCGTCGGAGGCGGCGGCGATATCGCCGCGATGGTCACCCCGTGCCATCCTCCGCATGCCGGTGACGACGGGCAGACCAAAGAAGTCCACGGGTGCATACTTGAGATACCAGTTTATCTCGGCGAGCAGGTTGGGATGATACCGGTAGACGCCGTCCGATGTGGCGACGTATATCTCAAAGGGATAATAGCCGTGGGCGCTGGGCACGGTGCGATGCCGGACGATGGCGTTTTTTTCCTGCTGGCTTCGGTCGAGGTAGCGGGACATGCCGTAGGACGACCAGACGAGCTGGCTCTGCTGCTGCTCGGAGAGCGTCCCGGACAGCGAGGTTTCTTCGTCTCGCTGCCGGAGCGCCGTGGTGAGCGACATGTCGCCGATGGATGGCCGGGGCTGGCGTGACAGCCACCAGGGCCGGTCGCTGAAGTCGTAGGCGTGGACGGGATGGCCGACGGGCATGATGATCATGCCGTCCTCGGTGTCGGGGACGCCGAGCTCGGTGTTGATGGGCGTGGGATATTCGCCGGTGACCACGGTGCCGAGGGCGAGGGCGCCGGCCGTCAGGGCGATGTTCTGGAAGACGGCGCCGACCTGGGCTGAGGCGATGTGCTCGTCCGCCCGGGTCATGTTCCAGACCAGGCAGAGGACCACGGGGGCCTCGTACTGCCAGCCCACGCTGCTGCGGTAGTCGCCCTGCTTGTACATGTCCAGTGCATGGGCCGCTGCATCGTACTTGTAGGCTGCATCTTCGAGCAATACGTAGAGCTCAAACGCGTGGGGTTCGCCGAAGCCGGGAAACGTCCGGCTGTCGTCGCTGCGGCGGCCGCAGGCATGCCAGAGCAGCGTCGAGAGATGCTCCTCGGACACCGGTTCGTCGGTGAACTCGCGGACGGACATCCGCCGGCAGATGGCTTCCTCCAGCGGCATGTCGACGTCCTGGGGCGGCGGCAGCCCGTTTCCCGCCATCGTGTACCGGGTTGATTGGGCAGTTTCCGCTCGTTCCCGGGATATGTCCATGGTTTCGACGGCCGGGACCAGCGTCATGCCGAGAAAGAGCAATACGACTCCAGCCGCCGTCAGGCAGTGGATACCACATCGTGTCATATGATTACCTCCCACGTTTAATCCAGACATTCCTTTTAAATGTATCCCACCTGGATTGCCACTATCCGGCATATATCTCCCCGGTATCCTCACTCTGCCCAAACGGGCAGGGCACGCCGGCGGTATCACCCAAATCTGGCGACGGTCTGCCCCGCCCGTACGCGGTCACCTTCTGACACGATGGACGTGGCACCGTCGGGCAGCTCAACCGTGGCCTTGGAACCAAAGCGGACGATGCCGATGCGCTGCCCCTTCTCGACGACCTCGCCCTCCCTGATGTAGGGCACGATGCGCCGGGCGACGATGCCGGCTATCTGCACGACCGATATGTCGCCGTGCTCCGTCTCCAGCGTGATATGCAGGCGCTCGTTGTCGCCGTGCTCGCGGAAGGCCGGGGCGTGCCGGCCGGGAACGTGCTCCATCGAGGTGACGGTGCCCCGCAGCGGCGCCCGGTTGACGTGGACGTTCCACAGGTTCATGAAAATAGAGATGCGTCGGCCGGCTTCGAGGACCACGCCGTCAGCCGGGGACACGACGTCGTCGTCCACCGGCCGAGGGGGGTCGCGGAAAAACAGGAGGAAAAACAGCTGCAGCAGCACCACCAGCAGCGCCAGGGGAACAAACACCTGGTTGAGCAGCGAGAGAACGACGAACAGCACGGTAAAGGGCGCCGGCGCCATGGCGATGTGCAGGCAGCCCCGGGCGATCATCGTCGCCCCGTCAGGCGGTGCAGCGCTTGCTCCACCGGGCCCCGCCGCTTCGGCAGGTCGAACAGGTCCATGATGTTGTCGTAGAGCTCGGGCAGCAGCTCGAAGGCGATGTAGGCCAGGGCTATCAGGGCGACCAGCGACCCGGCTTTGCCCACCACGTTGTGCATCATGTAGAAGCTGGCGCCGAGCACCTCGACGCCCAGGATGACGCCGACGTTCCGGACGATGTTCAATCCGTAGATGACGGGCACCGTGGCCGCGAAGGCCTTCAGCCGGCGCTCCCCGTCAGCGTTGCGCAGCGCGACGATGACGCCCACGAAGATCATGATGGACTGCAGGCCGGTGCAGGCCAGGATGATGTCCACCGACGGCCAGCCGTTGAAAAAGACGGGAACCGACGCGGACTCGCCGTACTGGACGCTGCCGGCCACGACGTCGTAGCCGAGCTGCCGGGTCACCCAGACCGTCTGGTCAGCCACGATTTTTATCAGGATGCCGGAGAGCTCCTGCAGCCGGTCGATGAGAAAATAGAAAAAGCCGGATACGAAGGTGGCGCCGGCGATGAAGGACAGCGCCGGCACGTCCTCGCCGCGGCGGTGGGACAGGTATGCATGGTAGCCGAGGTAAAACAGGAAAAACACGCCGGCGATGCACAGCGACGCGTTGACAATGTCCCCGGCCTCCTTGACGTAGAGATACCCGGGCTGGGTCGCCCAGTAGCCGCCGAAGACCAGCCAGCCGATGGCGGTGACCAGATGCCGCACCCGGTGCCGCAAAAAGAAGCCGGCGCCGAGAAAGAGCAGCCCGGCGAACAACGGCACCGCGACGACGGCCTCGAAGGTCTCCGGTGCCGTGTACCAGACCGTTTCGAACAGCAGATGGCCGAACAGCAGCGCCGCGCTGGCGCCGCCAAACAATGCTACCGCATACCAGGTATCCTTGTGCACAGGCCGATAATATCCCCTGGTTTATGTGCTTTTCTCTCCTATTTCAGGTAGATATGCCCTATGTCCCGCTTCCACAGCCAGAGGTCCTCGGTCTCCGCGTTTTCCTTTACCATCCGGGCGTAGTCTACCTTGGCGTCAAGCTCGTCGGCATAGTAGACGGCGTATGCCTCGGGGAACTGCGGTTCCTTTGGGGAGCCGTATTCCCGCCGGCCGTGATGGCTGAGGATGACATGCTGGATTTTCAGGGCCTCCCGCTCCGGCATGTCTATCCCCCTGAGGCGGTCGCGGACCATCTGGGCTCCGATGGGTATGTGGCCGAGCAGCATGCCCTCCTCGGAGATGTCGATGGATGTTTCCACCGCGAACTCCGCGATCTTGCCGATGTCGTGCAGGATGGCGCCGGTGAGCATGAGGTCGCGGTCCAGGGAGGGAAACAGCTCGTGGACGCGCTCACAGAGCTTGGCGACGTGCAACGTGTGCACCAGCAGCCCGCCGATGTAGTTCTGATGGCGGTGCATGGCGGCTGGCGCCGCGGCGAAGGCTTCCACAAAATCGTCGTCCTGGAAAAACGCGTCGAGCAGGTCCCGGTATGGCCCGCTCACGCTGTCTACCAGCGCCATGAGCTCCGCCATGAGCTCGTCGGTGTCCTGGTCGCCGACCTCCACGTAATCCACCGGATCGTACTCTCCAGGCTGGCAGGCCCGGAGGCCGCCTTTTTCGATGGTTATCTCCCGCTTCTGCCGGTAGGTGACAACCCGGCCCCGGATGAACACCACGTCGCCTTTTTCCACGCTCCGGAACAATTGACGGGTGTAGCCGGCGTCGTCGCCCCAGTACTTGGCGGATATCTCTCCGGTCTTGTCGGACAGCCGGAGCTCAAACCAGGCGCCGTCCTTGCCCGCATCCCGGTACTCCTTGGGCGGCTTGGTGAACTTGACGGCGAACATGCTGTTCACCATGTCGCCCTCATCAAGGTCAGATACGAACTGGGTTTTCATGGCCTAGCAGTCTCCCTTTTCGACAAACGGCGGTTTCACCGAATCGGCGGGGACACGTCGGTCGTTGACCACGATGTCGTAAGCACCGGCATCCTGGTAGCCCGGCGATATGTAGGCCATCGCGATACCCGTCCGGAGGCAGGGTGAAAACGTGCCCGACGTGACGGTGCCGGCTGCCTCGCCGTCATATTCCACGGGATGACCATTCCGGGGGATCCCCCGTCCGGTGCACCGGAGAAACATGAGGCGGTCATGCTCGCCGTCCTTCTGCCGTTCCAGCGCCTCCCGGCCGACAAAGTCGTGATCCCAGTGTACCGCCCAGCCCATGCCCGCCTCGACCGGGGTGCGGCCGCCGGCGAACTCGTTGCCCGCCAGTGCAAACCCTTTCTCGAGGCGCAGGGTGTCCCGGGCGCCCAGGCCCACGGGCCTGATGCCAGACTCTTCGCCGGCCTCAAGGATGTCCCTGAACAATGCGGCTCCTGCCTCGCCGGGCGTGATGTAGAGCTCGAAGCCCCGTTCGCCGGTGTACCCGGTGCGGGAGAGAATGCATCGCTCCCCCCGGTCCACCTCGGTGCAGGCGAACAGCTTGAGGTCGTCCAGCGGCGCGTCGACAACCCGGCTGAGGACTTCTGGCGACGACGGGCCCTGCACCGCCAGGATGACATCCCGGCTGCTCCTGTTTTCCAGCTTGACGTCCATGTCTTCCGCATGCCGGGCAAACCATGCCTCGACGTCGTCGTGGCGGCCCGCGTTGGGCACGAACAGGTATTCCTCGCTGTCGGTATGCAGGAACACCTCGTCGTCGATGATGGTGCCATCGTCCCGCAGGATGGCCGTGTAGAAGCCTCTGCCCACGGGCACTTTTTCCGGGTTGCAGGTGGTCAGCCGGCCGACCAGCACGGGGGCGTCGGGCCCCCGGACGTAGAGGTTGCCCATGTGCGACACGTCGAACAGGCCGACATGCCGCCGAACCGTCAGATGCTCATCTTTAATCGAGGTGTACTGCAGGGGCATGGTGTGTCCCCCAAACTCGGTAAACGTGGCCCCCAGCTCCTCGTGCAGTTCATGCAACGGCGATCTCATGGATTCGTATCGCCGGCCGGCCATAAAATGTTATTGGTGGCCTACTTGATGATGTCCACGCCGTAGTCCTTCTCGCCGTCCTTCATCTTCCGCGCCTCGGGAGAGGCGCAGTTCCGGCACAGCCCGTAGAGCACCAGAAAACACGAAGGGCAGACCGCCTTGCCGCACCGCACGCATCGATACTTCGCCGGGCGCGCCTTGCAGATGGCGCAGCGGCCCGAGACGTCAGCGGCGTAGCGCTCCTTCGCTTCCTCCTCGTCCGGTATCTCGTCGCCGTGTTCCTCCAGCCACCGGCGGAGCTCCTCGTTCATATCCTCTTTTTCTTCCGTCATCATATCACCAGGGAACCTTTTTCAATCCGACTGAATGGCCGAGCACGTTGGCGACATAGTGGACCAGCGGGGTGAACACCAGGAGAAACGCGATGTGCCAGCCGGTGAAATGCTCGAGGAACCAGTTGTCGCCGCCGCCCCGTTCAAACGCCACGCTGACCATGTAGGAAAGCAGCAGGGCGCCGAACAGAAAATCCAGCTGATCGGCTACCGGCCAGCTTTCCCCGCTTTTCTTGCCCAGGCGTCGCTTCAGAAAGCTCGCCACCATGTCGCCGCCGAGTGCGCCCAATGGCAACGCAATGACGATGGCACCGGCGGCAGCACCGTCCCCATAGGTACCGGGAACGGCAACGCTCATAACCACGGCGGCAAGCACGCCGATGGCGACGCCGGACAGCAGCCCCCGCCAGGTTTTCCCGTCACCAAGCAGCCGGGCGCCCCGCCACGTGCGGCCGCCGTCAACGGGCCGGCCGCCGCCCAGCACGACCGCCGAGGAGTTGGCCAGATAGGCTGGCAGTATCAGCCAGAGTGCTTCGCCTATGACCATCCAGTCCATATCCATGTATAGCGCCCCGATACATAGATTTATCCCACGTGACCCGCAGATGATATGGGGCGGTATGGCGTCCCCGGCCTGCTTCAAGGCCGCCTCCTGGGCGCGGAAGTACCCCAAACTATATACATGAGAGCAGGTATAGGGGGCAGGAGTAAACCTACTATGGAAGGAACCGTAAAGAAATGGATGATGTCCTATGGATTCATAGAGACATCCGAAAGCCAGAAAGACGTATTTGTACACGAGTCGGACGTCCAGTCGGGCGCCCAGCTGACGGAAGGAACAAGAGTCAAGTTCGACATGAAAGAGGAATCACGTGGACCCAAAGCTGTTCACGTCGAAGTCATCGAGTAACCGAGCTAATCTTTCAACCGGCGGGGGGACTGTTCCCCCTCATGCAGGCACGGCCTGCCCTTTTCCCCTTTCTATCTGTTTTTGACCACAACTGTCCCGGCAACGATGTCGCCGAGCCGCTGCTTTTTTCCCGTGAACCCGATCATGATGAGGCTGACCAGGTAGCCGAGGAGGAGCATGTCGAAAAACCGGATGATGTTACGGGTAAACGCGGTCATAAAATCCGGGCTGCCGCCTCGCTCGGTGGTCACCGTCATGCCGAGCAGGCCCTTGCCCACCGTGGTATCCGCCACGTATTCCATGCCCGTGAAATACAGGAGCTGCAACGAAAAAAAGAACACGAAAAACATCGTCACCTCGCCGAAGCC
>Ga0207797_1001728_pt1 | contig 15667 bp, 13 predicted proteins | sample PRCRCaboRojoPR_6_FD_187275 | JGI IMG/M metagenome (GOLD analysis project Ga0207797, IMG submission 187275) | Marine sediment microbial community from Cabo Rojo, Puerto Rico - PR CR 10% Liquid 1 (SPAdes) | ecosystem: Environmental > Aquatic > Marine > Coastal > Sediment | place: Cabo Rojo, Puerto...
TAGCGAATGCAAATGGGTGAGGGGTTATCGAGCGAACGCCTGAACTCGGTCGATCAGGACTCGCTCGACTGATCCCGCACACCTGCTATGAGCAGTAAACTACTCTACCCTACCCTACTGCCTCGGCCCTCCGTGCCTCGGTTCGTCGAGGGTAGGGTTTTAATATGGACTCCCAGCAACCACGCATCAGCAGTACGTTGGTACTCGTTGCCGTTCGACGTCCCACCGTTCACGGCCACATCTCTCTCAACAGGAGTACGACGAGGCATCCCTGAACCGTGGGTAACAATCGTACTGTCGACCGTTCAACTCTGTTCGTTTGCGGATTGTTGCCGTGTCCGATGAAACTGGTTCAACTACCGCCCAGTCCGTCTCTTTCGACATATTGAACCACCCAACCAGCTCCACTCCGTACTCGTTGAACAGTTCGAACGCGTCGACAAGCCACTGTGACTTCCGGAGCGGCCGGCGCTCGCTATTGTAGACTGACGAGCATCCGGTCTCTGGGATCGCGAGTGGCAGGTTCGTCTCGGCATTCACCGCCGCTAACGTCTGCTCAAACACGGCGTCCGGTGAGTGCCACGAGCTCCATGGTTGGCTGTCACCGAAATTGTACCCGTCGACCCCAATCCAGTCGACGTACTGCTCGCCCGGGAAATACTCGAATGGGGGTACACACGTTCCGTCGGTGACGTTGATACACCACATCCAGTCAACCCGCTCTCTCGGCACACCGGCGTCCGCAAACGTCTCGAAGAGCCTACGCCACATTCGGGTATACTCCTCAGGGGTGGTGCCGTGACCGGCACTCCACGGATACCACGTACCGTTCATTTCGTGAGCGGGCCGAAAGACCACCTTGCGGTTGGACGACTCGGAGAGCCACCTTCGTAGCAACTCTGCCCACTGATGTATCTCGTCGTCCACGCGGCCTTCGTTGATCGACCGAACGGGAGACGCGGACGAGCTGGTCTCGAAACTGAAGGGCTCCCACGTGAGGAGTGGTACGAGGCCCGCATCAACGATAGCTGAGAGATACCGCGTGACGAACTCCCGTCGATACGACGCCGGGACGTCGGTCCTGATAAACGTCGTCACAACGTCAAGTGGACGGCTGAGCCACGCCTGAAAGGCGCGAATCGTCCGGAGACGCTCCGATTCGCCGGGAAATACGCCGAGTAACACGTCACTGTGATCCGACTGGTCTATGCGTTTAGTCATCGTTCGCGTCCCTGTTATGATGTCGTGGTGGTTGTCCGTCCGTGTTCGTGCGGTCGTGCTGCGGTGGCTGATTGGTCACCTCGTCAGCCTTCGCGGTCACGTCGAACGAGTCGGGAGGCGAGATGAGTCCCCACAACGCGCCAACCGAGTGGAGAACACTCGTAACAGGCGCCAATACAAGGCTGAGAACCGCAATAGCAGGCGTCGGACGAACCTGCCAGATACCGATGCCAACCCAGACAAACACGAACGAGAGCAACACGGCCGAAATGCCCTGATGTATCTGCCAAGCGAACACGTCTACGCCGGGGAGATTTCCTAGAATCAAAAATAGTGGGACGACTGCCGTGACCGACCACGACAGATCGCGTAGTCCATACATGATAACCCGATCAAACGAGAGGATCGTATTGTTCTCTCGACTCCCACTGATCCACCGACGACGCTGGCGTATCATCTCGGAGAGGCTGGGTGGCGACTGGCCCGATATCGTATCGGACAACACACTGAACGACGGCCGCTCGGGCAGCTCAACGAACGCCCGCCAGGTGAACACCGTATCCTCGATGAGCGTGGGATAGTCCCACGTCACCGCCGCCTCGATAGAACTGCGGATAGCCAGGCCACCACCCCACGTATAAATCGGGACAGAGACGGACTGAAACCCCCGTTGTTCGATCTGGAATCCCATACGGTTTATTTCACAGAGGTAGGAAAGAAGACTCGTCGTCCGTCGTGGTTGTTCGGTGAACTGTACGATGTCACTGTCAGGGAGGCCATCGAACGCACTCATTCGGCTATCCTCGTCCAGATAAAGGACGTATTCACGCTGACACGGGACGACTTGGCGTGCCCACTCGATCGCTCTCCCTTTGCTGTTAGCCTTGGATTCGAACTCATCAGGGACGACTAGTACTTCCGCTTCCGGAACGTCGATCGGTTCTTCTGAGATGACGTATCGTTGGTCGAGTTCGGACGGGAGAGTGCGAACCGTCTCGGCGACGACCGACTCGTTGCCAATCGTCACGATTCGAACCTCTACTGCGTCTCCGTCGTGTGTTAATGTCGGTGGATCGTACGTTACGACCCTGGCGAACACCTGATACATCCAATACATATTGCCGGCAATATAGAGGCTCGTGACGACCCACAAAACGATCGAAACGACGGCATCCAAGACGACCACGATGAGAGAACGATACTATGGAAGCGTCACAACCACGCAGTAAGACACAGGAGACCGCGTAGTGTTACCCACAGGTTATGTGGCTGGTAGCAAAACAGACTACAGTCGTATCGAACCCCCCGCGTGACCACGATCAGTAAGGCTAGACTGTCCGCTGATCAGTCGCCTGTCTGGGATACGTGTGGGCTCCCTCGGATTCTTTGCCACAGGTCAATGAGAATTATGATTCCGGCTGCGGATAAGACGAGAAGTGAAAACGCTGTCCAGAGCGTCGTATGTATCCCGCCAACGCCAGCCCACGACGGAACGTCGGGTCGCGAGACTGGATCGGCAAACGGCCACAGAAGGTCTGATCGAATCCGTGGGTTCGGCCCGAACAACGGGCGGTAATTGTCGGCCACAAGATGGGACAGGTACGCGAAACTAAAACCCACACTTAGGCGATTTCGCTCCGTCTTCCACCCATAGATCATAGTACCAAGCAAGAACGGCAGCGCGATCGGTAGTGAGTGCATGAAGACGCGTCCGGACGGTATCAGACCGAACTGATACGCAAGGGGCTTGTCGACCAAGTCAGGAAGCTGACTCCCGATAAACGCGATAGTCGCGAGACGAACACCAGGTAGGCGTCTGTCGCACACGAGGGCGTACATCGACACGGGGAACAAAGCGACGAGGAAGTGTTCTACCGGGAACATATTACTAATCTGGACGGCATGTGCCGTACCCGCGAACTGCGTGGCAGAGAGCTATCCACATAGTGGTGATAGGGACGGCGCACATAGTTGTTGACAACGCTGAATTGACGCTCGATACACTCTCAGAGCTGTTCGTCGGAAAATTCCCGTGTGCGCTCATTTTGCGAACTTCGAGCGAACGAACGTTCCACACTCCGGTGGCCCGGAGTTGTAGTTGGGTGATGCTTGCGTATTCGATGCTTTTCCGGGGATGTACGGCTCGGTGCCAGCCCGCGTTAGCGAGACGTCTGTGCTGTCAAAGACGACCGACACGTCAGAGGGACGGGAATCGCCGGTCTCCGGCCGCCACACGGTCAGGAGTGACTCACAGGCCCCCTCGCCGTGTATCGGATTGCGATAGTTATTGTCGTACGCGACCCAGAGACTCCGCTCGGCACCGAGCACCGCGCCAGAGTAGTGGCGCTCTGTCCACTGACTTGCCCCGAACTGGGCGCTCGTATGGTGGCCCTCTCCGATCACCGTCTCGTCGGGGTTCGTATAGAGGACATGTGGATCGAACGCAGCGACCTGGGTCAGGATCAGGGCGCTCACGATGAGAACCGCGACGACACTCCGAATGGCGGAGAAGATGGGTCGTTCGGACACCAACCGGGACAGTCTGCACGGTAACCGGGCCCGCGAGATGACACTCAGCGTTGGTGGTGTAATAGTCGCCACGAGAAACAACAGAATCCGGATCGGGTCGAGTGGGACGACCCGGCCGCCGACGAGGGAGGCGAAGTACAGCATCGCGAAGATACCGGCCGCCCCGACCCATCCGACCTCCCAGTAGGCCGCATCGTACCGCGTCAGGACGCCGAATGCCGTCACCCCGGCCATCAGCGCGAACACCAGAATCGCCGCGCGAGAAACGAGTTGCCGCGGAGGAACCCCGCTCAGCGAGAAGATACCGCCACCGCCGCTGGACTGGACCGGAGCTGCCGTCTGTTGTCCCTCGAAGAGTGCCCCGTAGGCCGTGTTCACCAGCTCTGTCGTCACCTGTGGGGCGAGAAAGAAGAACACGGCCCCGACGCCGAACGCCACGACGACGGTGCCGGTGATTCCGACGTCGATCGGTCTGCCCCGTCGTGGGTAGAGACGGCGGGCAAGCACGCCCGGAAGTGGCATCCGCTCGATGAGACTCGCACCGAGCATACACGCCAGCAGGATACCGAAGAAGGCCGAGGTGGCGTGGTGTGTCAGCGCCAGCGCGGCGATCACCACGGCCAACCCGACGACTGCTCGACGCTCGCGTGCGGCCAGTACGAGGTAGAGGATGGCGGTAAAGAACAACAGCACCGCAATCGTCTCGTCGACGAACTTCACTTCGAACAGGACGAGCGTGCGGGTCGAGGCGACGGCCATCCCGGTGTAGAACGCGATGCGTCTGGGTGCGAGGAGTTCGACCCCGGCATAGACGACGAACGGGATGGCGACGACGAACAGCGGGAAATACTTGGACAGGAACCCGGTATCGACGCCGGCGAGTTGCTGGAACGCGAGGGCAACGGCATAGAACGCCGGCCAGTCACCGTCGGCGTTGACGAACGCCCCGATCGAGGCACCGTTCCGAAGGTACTCGAGCGCCGGGATGGTGAACGAGTACGCATCGTAGCCGAACAGCCCCGCCTCGAACGGGTCGATCACGACGAGGATAGGGAGCAGCGGCGTCGCAAACAGGAAGAACACCTCCCACGCCGGCGTGAGGTGGCCTCGCTCGGCCAGTCCGAGCGGGATGACGAACAGTGTCATCAAGAGGACGTATCCGGTACCCTCCGGAACGAACGAACCGGCACGAAAGACGACGACAGTGGTGAGCAGATACAGCCCGAGGTACAGCGCGACTGCTCCGAGTGAGGGGGGTACCGTCTCTGCTTCGGGCGGTCGCTCGCTCGTCATCAGCGGATCGACGCTGGTGGCTCGTTCTGCGGTACTGTGCGCTCGCTCCTGCCGTCCGTTGTGTCAGGCACTCCGATCGACTCATCGGAACAGGCCGCGTAGTGGGTCAGTAGGCGGTCGAGGTGGGTGCTCAGCGTGTAGTCGTCGGCCCGTGCATATGCCGCCTGACTCTCGACGTGTGGCTCCGTCTGGCAGACCGATTCGATAGCGGTAGCCAACGCGACCGGGTCTTCGGACGGAACGACACGTCCCGTTGTTGGTGCGTCGTCGCCTGGCATGTCGATGAGTTCGGGAATCCCACCCATATCGCTGCCAACGACCGGAGTGGCCCGGGCCAGCGATTCGTAGATAACCATCGGGGAGTTATCGTTCCAGCGAGACGGGACGACGGTGACGGTTGCCTCCCGGTAGAACGCTGCGAGGTCGGTCTCGCTCACGAACCCGTGGAACGTCACCCGCTCGTCCCCGGCTGCCTGTGCTTCGAGTTGCTCTCTGGCCTCTCCACGCCCCACGATGTCCACCCGGATGTCCGAGTCGAGATGTGCCAGCGCATCAAGCAGCACATCCACACCTTTGGGGCGAGCGAGTTGGCCGACGAAGAGAATTCGCGGTGGGTCGGCTACGGCTCCGGGCGTCGCACGGTGGTCACGGGGCACCCCGAGGCGAAGCACGGCCGTCGGGGTGTCCTCAAAAAACCCCGCCTCCTCGTGTTGGTCGATCATAAACTGGGAAGGTGCCAACACCCGATCGAGATAGGGTTCGACAGTCCGACGGTTGTACGCCCGGAACGGGCGCATCAATACGTTGAGTTCTCGCTGTGCGCCACCCACGAACATCCCAGGATCGACGTGGAGCAGACGGTAGTCGTGGAGTGTCTGGACAACGGGGGCGTGAGCGGCCGCTGCGCTGAACACGGCTGGTGAGAGCCCACCGAAGTTGTGGATGTGGACGATATCGGGCGCGAGGTCACCGAGCAGGCGGTTCACTGTCCGGCTGGCCTGTGGGTTCCAGAGGTCGACCAGGTGCATCAACGGCTTCTTCCAGCCGGGTTGCTCGCGGTACTCGAACGGCGTGTAGAGGTTCCATGGCGTGAACCGGTGGACAGAGACGCCGTTCTGTCGCTCACAGAACGACCCATCGCCGGCCCGAGCATCGTCGCCGGTGGCTGTGGTGATGACCGACACCTCGTAGTCCCGTTCGACGAGTGCTTCTGCGACCGTTCGGACGGAGGTTTCGGCCCCACCAATCGTCTCCGGTGGGTAGAGGTTGGTAATGAAGCAGATGTGTTGGCCGTCGAACGTCGCCGCGTCGGTGTGGGGCTGGACTTCACTCATCGTGTGTCACCGGTAACCGAGTGCCCGCAGCCGAACCTCGATGTCATCATCGGTCGGCTCCGCCGACGTGGGGTCCGAGCGCACACGCCCGCTCGATGGGCGTTCTCCCGTGTCGATGGCGGTCGTCTCGAACCACGGAACCTCTCGCAGGCAGTCAAACGGCATCGACTCGGGGTGACCGTACAGGCCGTACTCCCCGGTTGCATTGCCGTGGTCGGAGGTGATGATCACCCGCTCGCTGTCGATGCCGTGCAGGAGTCGCTCAATCTCGACCAGCGCGAGGTCGAGGTTGGCCCGGTAGCCTCCCCGGACTTCATCGAGGCTCACCTCGCCTGCCTGTAACCGCGTCCAGACGTCACGCTCGGCCGCATCGGTGAAGCCGTCGGCCGCCTTCGGCGTCGCAATGTCCGGACTGTTAATGAACGGACAGTGTGGCTGCATGTAGTGGACGAGGAGTCGCTCTCCGGCGTCGAAGTCCACCTCGCGGCTGGCAGCGAGTGCCCGATCTGTCACTGTTTCGGGCAGGAGCGTCCCGTGGTCGTCGTCCCACGCATCCTGCCAAACGGGGTCGAGCGATGCGAACCACGACTCATCGAGTTGCAGTGACGACCACGGGCTCCCGACGACGTAGTGAGTCTGTTCGACCCCCTCGACCCCGGGGCCGAACGTGCGGCGCATCCAGAGGCGAGTCGCACTCTCTACCGAGCGGGTTGCGGTGAGTGAGCCACGGTCGACGAACGCAAAGTCTGTGTCGGGTGACGATACGGCGGCGGCGAAGAGGTCGTACCGACAGGCATCGAGGACGACGAGTACGTCCCAGTCTGCCTCGTATATCGAGCGACCGGGAGGGGTGATTCGAGACCCCTGCTGGAGGAGTTTGTGGTAGACTGCACGGGCTGGCACTGAGAGTCCGGCCACTCCCTCCCGACGAACCGTGGTAGCCGTCTCGCGAAGGAAGCCACCGACATCGGGGAGTCGACGTTGCGACCTGTTCATACACTTTGATGAAGAGGAGTATTAGTAGCCAAGGAGTTGGCTCAATCATATCCGTGCGTGTTACCTCGAGAATACCTACTCGTTGCAATTGAGTGCGGTGTCGCTGCTGGTAGATGCTGAATCGAGGACGGAGCCCGGACGGCTACACGAGGTCACAGGAGTCGTTTCTGTTCGCTCAGTTCCTCGTGTCCGGGTGCGCACTGCTCGCGCTAGCTGCGGTGGGCGTCGAGTCTCTCCCGGCGTATCTCCTCGTGGTGTACGTGCTGAGTGCAGTAGTGGCGGAACTCCAGCTCCCGAAGGAAACAGCAAGCGGGTGGGAACGGCGCGTCCGGCGCGTGATACAGGGCGCAGGTATCGTTGTCGCCCTCGTGTTGGCGAGTGAGGTAGTGCGACTCGTCCGAGAGTCCGGAGTACTCGGATGAGTCGGTACAGAACCGAGCGGCGGGTTGCACTGCTCGTCGTCGGACTCGCCATCGTCTTGCTCATGTTACTCGTCGGAACACTGACCGCGACGGATGCACCGCTCGATCCGTACAACCACGGTGACGCAGGAACGAGTCGGCTCGTCGATGCTAGCCGTGAGGGCGTCGTACTATCCTACACCAGTATAGACGGCGAGGCGACGCCGGAAACGGTAATCATAGCCGGAGGCGGTGGCGACGTGACGACCGCCGATGTGGCTGCGCTCAATCGTCATCTCGATAGCGGAGGACGAGTCGTGATACTCACCGAGGACGAGCGGTCGAACCAGTTGCTCGCGGCACTGGACGTGGAAACGCGAATCGCGGCTGGCTATCTCCTCGCGACCGAACAAGAATCAGCGAGTCCCACACAGTTTGTCGTAGCAGATAGGGGTGACGACGCCCTCGGGTTCACCAGTGTCCAAGTCAACGCTGCGAAGCCGCTCGGCGTCACCGAGTTTAGTGACGGCACGACGAGACGGGTTCTCGCGTGGTCGGCCCCGGCCGGGCGTGACCTCAACGGCGACGGGCAACTCGGGGCGGCCGAACCACGGGGGAGTTACCCGGTCGCGGTCGCGGAGCCGGTTGGAGCAGGGGAGGTAATCGTCGTGGGCGATGCGAGCCTGCTCACCAACGGCCAGTGGCAGGTCGAAGGCAACCGACAACTAGCTCGCGCATTGACCGAGGACAGCGCGATGCTCGTCTACCCGCAGACGACCGGCTTTCCACCTGTCACGCAACTTCGCCTCGGTCTGAACACACCCCGCGGGACGCTGCTCGGACTCCCGGTGTTCTTGAGTGGGGGGATGGTAGCCATCTGGCTCGGCATCTGGCTGTCCCACCGAGGCGGCGACTCCTCGGACAGGGAGGGACTCGTGTTCACCTTGAGGTAACTCCACGCGTCTACTCGTGGGTGACGCGGGGTACACCCTTACGAACGATGTAGAAGGGAGTGCCCCTACCCGATGTCCGACGATACCTCCACTTCGACCGCCTCGTCTGTCCTCGCACCGGCGACGCTTCACGAGCGGCTTCAACAGGCTGTCGGTGAGGCAGTCGTGGGACAGGAGGCGGTCGTCACGCAGCTAACGACGGCGCTTCTCGCTGGCGGACACGTGCTACTCGAAGGGGCACCCGGTATTGCAAAGACCACCATCGCCACGCGAGTTGCAACCGCGGCCGGACTCCCGGCCAACCGTATTCAGCTCACACCGGATATCCTGCCTGCAGACATCACTGGCACGCAACTCTACAACGAGCAGGCGGGGGCGTTCGAGTTCCGCCGTGGACCCATGTTCAGCAACGCCGTCATTGCTGACGAGATTAACCGGGCGATGCCGAAGGCACAGGCAGCCCTTCTTGAAGCGATGGAAGAAGGACACGTCTCAACCGACGGCGAGACACGTTCGCTCCCGACTCCGTTTTTTTTAGTAGCAACACAGAATCCACTCGAGATGGCAGGAACGTATCCACTACCCGAGTCGCAACTCGACCGGTTTATGTTCCATCTCACCGTCTCGGCGCCGAGCAGTGACGACGCGCTGGTGGATATTCTAACCACTGCCGACCAGCGTGAGCGGGCTGAGGGAAGTCGCCGTCACCAGGCATCAGAGTACCCGTTGACGCCGGCGGCAGTGCGCAGCGCGCAACGACTCGTCGATGCGATTCACGTCTCTGCCCCGATCAAGCAGTATCTCGTCGCGCTCTTACGGTCACTCGAGACGGACAGCCGCGTCACTGCGGCACCGTCGCCGCGTGCGCTCATCGGCGTCCAGCGAGCCGCCAAGGCACGGGCCGCAATCGAGCGGCGGTCGTACGTCCTCCCCGAGGATGTCGAGCAGGTGGCTATCGACGCACTCTGTCACCGGATCACCGTCGAACAGGCCACAAAAGGTGACACCGAGGCGGCACGGCACTTACTCGAAGGGGTCTTAGACGCGACGACGCTCCCCACGACGCCATCGACACCGACACCCGACGAATCGCTCGCTACCGACGGTGGTGAGTGAGGTGAGCGGGACTCGTGCGCTGACATACGTGCAGGCCGGTGGCCTGGTGCTGCTGAGTGTCGCGGCGGCAGTGACATTCCAGCCGTATTTATCTGGATCGTCGGTCCGCCTCGTTGCGGCGACACTGCTGGTGTTCTTGCTTCCCGGCTACGCACTCCAGACGGTGCTGTTCCAGTCGACCGGCGACGAGAGCCTTTCGCCCCGGACGCGTCTCGCAGCGTCCATCGGTACGTCACCGGCTATCGTCGCCCTGGTCGCGCTGATGATCAACGAGCTCACGGGGCGGATCACGTTTGGTCGGCTGCTCACGGCGTTGGTGTTACTGACCGGTGCGCTCCTCGGCGCCTCGTTACTCCAGGCCCTCGGCACAGGCCAGCGAGCGCCGAAGCCGACGGCTGACGGCGGATGGACTCCGAAGCGACGGGTTACCGACCGTCTGCCGAGACCGACGCTTTCGACCGCTCTCAATCGGGATTCCCGGCAGCAGTGGGCGCTGGTCGGCGTGGTAACGATACTGTTTATTGGTCTACTGGCGGCACCGGCGCCAGAGCAAACCTACACGGAACTGAGTCTGCTGTCGGAGACAGAGCAGGGGCGACTCACCGCCGACGACTATCCAGAGACGCTCACTCCAGGGACGTCTGCCACTGTAGTGGCGACGGTGCGCAACGAGGAGGACACGACACAAGCGTACACCCTCGTCGTAACGCGCGAGCAGGCGAACGGTGCGGGGGTGATCCTGGGGATAGAGCCGATCGAACTTGCGGACGGTGAGACGAAGCGGCTTCGGACGACGCTCGTCGCCCCGAAGACACCCGGTGAGGTGCGATTCACCTACCGCCTGTATCGGGCAGAACCGATGGTATCGACGGACAACTTCGAGGAGCTTCCCAGTCCGTACCGTGAGACGCGGCTGTTGGTGACCGTCCAGTCGCCGGCTAATGGTGACTCCCGATGACGAATCACGTGGTGCTTTCGGCGTATCCCTCGAAGTTGGTGTTGCGCGTTTCTCGACGCGGGTATCTTCTCTTGGGGGCGATGGGCGGTGCGTTCCTGTTGAGTGTCATCTCGAACAACGGATTCGTCCTCGCGCTTGGGGGAGCGCTCGGGCTGTTTCTGCTCGGCGAATTCTACACCGTAACTCTGCAGTTGCGCGAGTTTACTGAGCGTACCGAGGTCACTGTGACTCCGGGGTCTCGAGACTCCCCCCCAGACTCAGCCGTCCGTGTCTCTCTCGCTTCCGTATCGGACTCCATAGATGTAGATCACATCAGCCTCACCGGGCGGACAGCGACGAATGCTGACTCGTTCGATGGACCATCCCCGCAGACACTTTCGGTACCCGTCGCACCACAAGACGACCGAGTCAAGATTACGCTCACGAGCTCCGTTAGCAGTCCGGGACACACCTACGTGGCCGAGCTCACCGTCGTTGATGCCGACGTGCCACTGGAGGAACTGTATGCCACGAGCAGGGAGGACCACAGCGGCGTCACGTCTCCCGAGCAGTATCGTTCCGAATCGGAATCGAGTATATCGGGGGTCGAATACGACGGCCTCAGGGAGTACGTCGCTGGTGACCCGCTCTCACACATCGACTGGAAGGCCACCGCGCGGCAGGACGAACTTCACGTCCGAGAGTGGGCGCGTCAGCAGTCTATGCTACAGGTGATTATGCTTGACCTCCGCAGTCTGTCAGAGTCGACTTGGAATGCCGCGGTAAGCGTCTGTCGTGAACGACTCGATCAAGACGATGGTGCCTACCGAGCAACTGTCGCCATTGTCTCCCCGTCCGGAGAGCTGGTATTCCGCCCTCACGAACATCAGACCCCGGAGGCAGAGATCGAACACGTTAATCGCACTGTCGAAGACGTGTCCGAGACTGCTACGGCTCTGTCTGGCAGGGAGGTCAACGATCCTCAAGGTCGCCCGCTTCGGCAGACAACGCAGGTCGGCAAGACGGTCACCGCGTTCCGACGTCATGCAGGTGTGGCAGATAACTCATTGTTGACGGCGCTACAACGAGCGTACCGACAGACCGGTGGCACCACTTACATCTCACTCATCACCGGCTCCAGAACGACAGCCCGTACGATCGCTGGAGTTCGATCAGTAGCAAGCCGTGGGCGTATCGACGTGCACCTGCTGTCTCCTCCCAAGCAGAGCGATGCGAGCGAGTCGCTCGCCGCCACCCTTTCGGCTGAAACAGGTGTCTCCATCACCGAGCGTCAACTGTACCGGCGTGGCGCCGTTCGGAGCGGCAGTCAGCACCGACCGGAGTACGCACTGGCCCGTCAACTCAGGGGCTGATACCTATGGGTGAAACACACCAGCAGCGTCACAGACTCACACGGCTATCGCCGTACACGCTGAGCGTAGCGCTCGTAACCGGTGTTGCACTCTCCGGGTTCGGCATCGATGGCCTTCTGATCGGTGTCGTGCTACTGGTCGGTGATCGGCAGGTCTCGACGCCGGTGCTGGTCGGTATCCTGACCGGTACGGTGATACTGCTGGGTGGCTCCCGTCCGTCGGCACTCACTTTGATTGCAGGTATCGTTGTCGTCCTCTCGCCGCTGGTGTTACCTTCGGGGGGCGGCTTCTCTCGGACCCACCGCTACCTGCTGGTTGGTGTGGTCAGTATCGTACTCCCGATACTGTTCGTCGTGCTGACTACGGGCACCGTCTGGCCAGCTGCCGTCGTCATCCTCGCGATACTACTGGCTGCAGGGATTGCCGTCTACTGGTACACGGTGCCGATATGAGCCCCGACGTAGAAGCCCGAACGGTGGCGTCTCGTCGGGAGCGTCTGGTTGCTCGGGCGTCCAGCCTCCAGCTGGCTCTTGGCCTCCTCACGGTGCTTTCACTGCTTGCCTCCCTGGGGCTTGCAGAACAGCGGACGCTCTTGCTTGCCGTCGCCGCGGTCTGTCTGCTGTTCGTTGTCTTCGATTATGCGATGCGTGACTCGGGACACTCGCTGTCTGTAGCAGCGATGACTGCCCAGGCCGACCTGGTAGCCGACATCGAACGCGAACTCCATCTCGACAGCGATGGATGGTACGTGCCGACCGAGGGAGGCACGGTCCGGCGCTGGCACGCTTCGACCGGGCTGAGCGCCGCTCCCCCGGCTGCTCCCCTCCCTGCGGGAGCGTTCCACGATGATGAGATAGCCGGTGTCTCGGTGCCCACCATCGGATGGGCACTTCTAGACCAGACGGATGCGGAACTCCCGTCGGGGGAGGCGAGCACGGCGATCGAGGAGGCGCTCACGATCTGTCGACGAATTGGTCTCGTTACCGAGTGGGAAACGGAGGCCCGCACGGCTGGACAGCACTCAGAGTCTGTCTTCGGTATCCGGTTGACGTACTCCGGGTCTGTTCCCGGAGACGAGAGGAGCGACCTCACGATGTCGCTGCTCGGTACCGCAATAGCGGATATCGCTGCGTCCCCGGTCCAACTGACGGTCGATGATGCCGAACAGCGGAGACAAGTGGTGAGGATTCGTGTGTTGTCGAGTGGACGGCAGGCCGCCCTCGCTTGATATCGGTTCCAATATGAAGCGTCTGGTAAAAAAAGCTCCCTAATGTCTGACTACTCAGATGGTATCGATTCGAAGAGGCAAAATGTAGACTGCGATCGCGATAGTCTGTCCGATGATTCTCAGTAGGAACCGAGCACGGCTGAGGGTGCGTTTATTCGCTTTCGACTGAATCCGCGCCGGACGGAGAGCCCTATACAGTTACGAACTCAACACTCGTGATCTCGAAGCGCGCTCCGCCGCTGGTTCCGTCTGCAATACGAATCTGCCAGTCGTGGGCATTGATAATCTGCTTGACGATACTCAGTCCGAACCCGGTTCCGTCCGTCGACCGCGAGTACCCGGCTTCGAAGACGGCGTCGCGCTCGTCCGATGGGATTCCCGGGCCATCATCCTTGATGTAGAACCCGTCATCTAGTCTCCCAACTGTCACAGTCACATCTGCCCTGCCGTGTTCCACACTGTTCCGAAACAGGTTCTCGAAGACCTGCTTGAGGCGACTCTTGTCGGCGCAAACATTTTGGTCGATATCGGTTATTAATTTTGCCTGATTCGTCTCAACGTTCTCCCAGCAGCCGTTGACCACCGTGGAGAGGTCGACCGGCTGCGTGTCGGTCATCTCTTTGCCCTCCTGGGCTAGTGTAAGCAAATCGTCGATCAGCGTCTCCATCCTGTCGAGCGACCGTCGAAGGCTGTCGAGGTGGTCGCTATCACACTCCTCGGTTACCAGTTCGAGCCGCCCGGTGGCAACGTTCAGCGGGTTCCGGAGGTCGTGGCTAACCACGCTGGTGAACTCGTTGAGGCGGTCATTTTGTTGTTGGAGACGCGACCGCTGATCTAGGAGTCGCTGTTCTCGTTCGGCACGATCCAGAGCCATCTCGACGGTCTTGCCAAAGATACGAGCTATCGAAGCATCGATTTTAGAGAAGTCCGCTGGCTCCGCCGAGCCCATATTTATTACACCGTACTCGCCAAGCGGAATGATAATCTCACTCCGTATCGGTGTCTCGGTACTAAATCGCTCGGGGTGAGCCCGAACGTCGTCGTACACTCGAAGCTCGTTGGCGGCGAACGCTTCCCACGAGAGACTCTCACCGGCGGAGTAGGTCGGTGGCGCGCCCACCACCTCTGCCGCTTTGGCGGTCGTCGCGACAGGTTGGAGTACCTCCTCGTCCGAGTCCCAAAGCCAGAGCCCGCTGATTGGCTGGTCCAACACGCTCCGGGCGGCGTCGATTGCTTGCTCGGCAACCGCCTGCTTGCTCTGTGCATTCATCAACTCCCGTGTGATCTCCAAGAGCGCATTGAGCGACTCTTCACGCTGTTTGCGGTCGGTAATGTCGGTCGTAACACCGGTGAGCTGCGACGGGTCGCCGTTCTCGTCTGTAATCACGTCGAGGCGTGCCTGTACCCACCGCATCCCACGGTCGGGGTGGTCGATACGAAACTCTTGTTCGATTGGCCAACCGGTCGTTCCGTCCTGCTGTGCTTCCATATCCGCGAGTAACTCGTCTTTATCCTCGGGATGAACGTGTCGGAGCCATGCCGTCGGGTCGTCGTATGCCTCCTCGGGTGTGACTCCATAGATCCTTTTCACTGCTGGATTCACGTACTCGGTTTCGGAGTAGTCGGTCGGCAACAGGAAAAAGGCGTCCTCAACGTTGCTCGCGAACCGCTCGAACCGTTCGCGAACCATCTGAATCTCCTGCTCGCGCTCTTTGCGCTCGGTGATGTCCTGAAACGTCCCTTGAACGGCGATGAGTTCAGCATCCTCATATACCGGTTCTCCGAGCGCGCGAACCCAGCGCACGTCGTCGTCGACTGTGACGATCCGCAATTCCACGTCATACGGTTCGCCCTCGGATGTTAGACGGTCGACAGCATCCCGAATCGTGTCTCTATCGTCGGGATGATAGAACTTGATGGCGTCTTCAACCCTCACATCGGCATCCGGTGGCAGTCCGTGGATCCGATACACTTCGTCCGACCACCGCAGCGACTCAGACTGCAAATCAAGTTTCCATCCACCGATATGTGCGACTTCTTGTGTATCTCGCAGGAACTGGCGGCTCCGGTCAAGTTCCTGCTTTCGCTGCTTGCGTTCTGTTACATCACGATACAGCCACAAGTGTGCCTCCCCCTCGGGCAGGGTGTACGGCACGTAATCGCGTTCGATCACGCGACCGTCTGCGAGTGGAAGTTCCTCGTTTTGAACCGGCTCTCGCCGTTCGATTCGGTCGGCAATCGATCGCATGAACCCCTCTGAATCGACGAACAGATCCGCGAGTTCTT
>Ga0207797_1001729_pt1 | contig 15650 bp, 14 predicted proteins | sample PRCRCaboRojoPR_6_FD_187275 | JGI IMG/M metagenome (GOLD analysis project Ga0207797, IMG submission 187275) | Marine sediment microbial community from Cabo Rojo, Puerto Rico - PR CR 10% Liquid 1 (SPAdes) | ecosystem: Environmental > Aquatic > Marine > Coastal > Sediment | place: Cabo Rojo, Puerto...
CCACGAAGAACCAGCACGCGTTCTCCACCCCACGCCGAGCAGCGCCCCTTAAGCAACTCGTAAGAATTCTGTGTTAGGATTGTCAGAGACGGAGGAAGCGATGGATGAGCCCACCGTTCTCGTCGTCGACGATGAGTCCACCGTCACGGAGGTCGTGAGCATCTACCTGGAGCGGGCGGGCTACCAGGTGAGGGTGGCTAGTGACGGAGAGACCGCGTTGGAGGTTCTGGAGGGTCAACCTCCCGACCTAGTGGTGCTCGACCTGATGCTGCCCGATGTGGGCGGGCTGGAGATCACGCGCTGGCTTCGGGCCCGAGGGGATACGCCGATCATCATGTTGAGCGCGCGGCGGGAAGAGGTGGACCGCATCCTGGGCTTGGAGTTGGGGGCCGACGACTACGTGGTGAAGCCCTTCAGCCCTCAGGAGCTTGTGAGCCGGGTGAAGGCTGTGCTCCGGCGGACGTACGGCTCGAGCACGACGGAGAGCGAGGACCCGGTGGAGGTGGCTAATCTGCGGATCGACCCGCAGACGCGCGTCGTGGAGGCGGACGGTGAGGTGATCGAGCTCACGGCGAAGGAGTTCGATCTGCTGTGGGAGCTGGCGCGCCATCCGCGCCGGGTGTTCAACCGCGACCAGCTGTTGGATAAGGTGTGGGGATTGAAGGAGTACATCGACCCGAGCACCGTCACGGTGCACATCCATCGTCTGCGGGAGAAGATAGAACTTGACCCGTCGCAACCCCGCCACATCCAGACGGTCTGGGGCGTGGGGTACAAGTTCGAGCCCTAGCAGTCAGACACATCCTAGAAAGGTAACCTGATGGAGATAGACAGAGAACGGAGGCACCGGTTGCCGCCGCCGCTCCTGTTCGTGGGCGGCGTTCTTCTTGCCATGGCGCTGGCCTTGGGGATCTTCTTCGGCGTCGCACAGCCGCCGATGAGAGATCTGGTTGTATTGGCCGCCATCCTTTTGATCGCAGCGGTCCTTTCTGGCGTCTTGGGATACGCGGCCTTCCGCCTGCAGTGGATGGAGAGCTCGCCGCGTCTTGGCTGGGCGCTGCTCGCGGGCTACGCCCTCTCGAATCTGCTGGCTCTGCTCAGTGTCTGGGTTGCGGCCCTGCTGATGTTTGCGAATCAGCACGACCTGGCCCTGGCGACCGTGCTCCTTCTCTTCGCGGGAGGCATGGCCTTCTCGCTGGGATACCTGCTCTCTGTCTCTCTGAGCAGCAGGATCAGGGCGTTGAACAAGGCGGCGAAGGAGATCGCTCGGGGAAAGCTGGACGCACGCGTGCCGGTCGGCGGCCGAGATGAGGTGGCCGAGCTTGGCGAGGCGTTCAACAAGATGGCGGCCCAGCTGGAGGCCGCCGAGGAGCAGCAGCGGGAGCTGGACGCCCTGCGGCGCGAGCTGGTTACCTGGGTGGGACACGATCTGCGGACCCCGCTGACTTCAATTCGCGTGGTCGTCGAGGCTCTCGCGGACGGCGTCGTCGAGGATTCTGCCAGCGTGGAACGGTATCTGCAGTCGGCGCAGCATCACATCCGCTCCTTGTCGCGCTTGCTCGATGATCTCTTCGACGTGGCTCAGATTGAGGCCGGAGGGATCCGGGTGGAGCGCCACCCCAGTTCCGTCCGCGATCTGATATCGGACACCATCGAAGGATTCTCCACGCTGGCAAAGCACCAGGGGGTGGAGCTGGAGGGGAGCATCGAACCTGGCGTGGATCCAGTGGTGATGGACGTGCCAAAGATCGAACGCGTGCTGGCTAATCTGATCGATAACGCCCTCCGGCACACGCCTTCCGGTGGGATGGTGCACGTAGGCGCCTCCGTGACGTCGGACGGCGTGCGCGTCGAGGTGCGGGACACGGGCAGCGGTATCCAGAGCAAGGATCTGCCGCGGGTGTTTGAGCGTTTCTATCGAGGTGAGGAGGATCTCCGTCAGGAGAGTCACGGTGCTGGATTGGGCCTGGCAATCGCCAAGGGGATCGTAGAGGCGCACGGAGGGGAGATCGGGATCGACAGCGCCGTCGGAGAGGGCACGCGGGTCTGGTTCACCCTGCCTCAAGCCAGTCGGTAGCTCCGTCTTAGCTCCGCAGGCACACCCTTGATGCCTTCCGCTTGCCATTGTTGACCGGACGGCAGATGCTCCTTGGAGGTAGGGTCAACATCTGCATCGTTTTCTTGACGGTTTAGCCCCTCGTATGTAGAATGACGTTGCAGACCATTGGGACGATTCGCTTGAGATAGGTGTCTACCCGAGCGATTCTTCGCCATCGGGAGGATTCAGCGGCACCTGCTGGTTAACGGGGGTATGACCTATGGCTGAGATCACGCACGTTGTGAAGCGAACGGGAGCGGTGGTGCCGTTCAAGAAGGAGCGCATCAGCAACGCGATCTACCAGGCTGCGGTGGCCGTGGGCGGACGCGACCGCGAGCGCGCTGAGGAGCTGGCCGACCAGGTCGTAGAGGTGCTGGAGGATCAGACGCCCGAGGATCACACGCCCACCGTCGAGGAGATCCAGGATGTCGTGGAGAAGGTGCTGATCGAGAACGGCCACGCGCAGACGGCCAAGGCGTACATCCTCTACCGCGAGGATAGGGCTCGCCGCCGACGCGAGCGCGCCCGGCGCCACGAGCAGCCCTCCGGCAACATACCGTGGGCGAAGATCTGGGAGGCACTCGACTGGGCCGTCGAGCATAAGCTCCATACTGTCGCCCAACTGAACGAGCGCATCGCTGCGGGGGAGTTTCCGCAGATCGTGCGCGAGACAGATCACTTCTACAAAGAGGACATCACCACGGCCGCAGAGATGATCAAGGACTGGCGGGAGCGGGTGCGCATCGTCCTCATTACCGGCCCATCCTCGTCGGGGAAGACGACCACCACCACCAAGCTGAGCCACCTGTTGAGGACGGCGGGTATCGAGCTTGCGCCGCTTACTGTCGACAACTACTTCTTCGATCTGGAGCTCCATCCCAAGGACGAGTTCGGCGACTACGACTTCGAGACGCCCCAGGCTCTCGATCTTGATCTGATCAACGAGCATCTGCAACGCTTGCTGGCTGGCGAGGAGGTCATGATCCCCTTCTATGACTTCCAGACCGGGAAGCGGCACGACGCGCAGACCCCGATGAAGGTGGAGGAGGACGAGATGATCCTCATCGACAGCCTTCACGGGCTCTACCCCGACATGACCGAGGGGATCGACGACGAGACAAAGTTCAAGCTCTACGTCGAGCCCCTGCTCCAGATGAAGGGTCCCGACGGTAGGTACGTGCGCTGGACAGACCTGCGACTGATGCGGCGGATGGTCCGCGACGCGAACTTCCGGGCCTACGATCCGGAGCGCACCCTGGGCCATTGGCACTACGTGCGCAAGAGCGAGATGCGAAACATCATACCCTACGCCAATACGGCAGACCACATCATCAACACGGGGCTGCCCTATGAGCTGCCGATTATGAAGGCCCACCTCTTTGAGTACTTCGAGGAATGGGTGGAGAAGTACAAGGACGACCCCTTGCGACAGGACGCCTACGAGCGCGCTGAACGGGTACACCGGCTGCTGAGCGCCGTCACCGCGGTGGAGGACGAGTCAGCGATCCCGGCCGATTCGCTGCTGCGCGAGTTCATCGGCGGCAGCGCCTACGAGTACTAGAGCGCGGAGGGCCCAGGGTTGGGCACTGAGCCGGCGGCTCTCGGACTTGAGGAGGCTGTTCCTGTCACCCTGCGTTCACGCCTGAGCCAGCGCGCGGCATTCTGAGTATGGTCGACAACCGGGACTTCCACAGATTCGTGGTCGACGTCAGCGGCCGGGAGCTGGTCGTCGTAGGCAGGCCCGGCGTCTGGTCGTGGGACGCTGTCAACCCGGGCACCGCGGCGCTCCTGGAGATTCCCCGTTTTGAGCCAGATATCGACGTGCTCGATCTGGGCTGTGGGACCGGCGTGATTGGAACCCTGGCGGGGCTCATGGCTCCCGGCGGACGGGTCACCATGGTCGACTGCAACGCAGTGGCCGTTGCCTGCGCCAGCCGCACCGCGGCGGCCAACGGGGTGAGCAGCGCCGACGTGCTGTTGGGGGACGGCGTGGAAAGTCTAGAACCGAGCTCCTTCGACCTGGTTCTCTCTCATCTGCCGCGCGGGCGCGAGGTGCAGCGGGAGTTGATCTGGGGGGCGGCTCGCGTGCTGCGCCCGGGAGGGCGGTTCATCTTCGTCGCCAGCACCCGCGTTGGGGTGAAAGGCTCCGTCACGTACGCGCGTGACCTCTTCGGGCGATGCGGCGTCGTCCGGCGGAAGAAGGGCTACCACGTGGCGATGACGGTTCGGCCCGAGGGAATGGAGACGCCTCCGCTCGGCGATACGTACGTCCGACGGTCGGTCACGGTCGACGGCAGGGACGTGACGCTGGTGAGCAAGCCCGGGGTGTTTGCCTGGGATCGGTTGGATGGAGGGACGGAGCGTCTGATCAACGCTATGGAGATTGCCCCGGCCGATCGAGTGCTCGATCTGGGATGTGGGACGGGGCTGGCCGGGCTGGCCGCCGCGCACCGGGCCTCGCGGGGTGAGATTGTGTTGGTGGACAGCGATCTGCGTGCCGTCCGATCCACCCGGCGAACGCTGGAGGCGAACCGGGTGGCTAACGCGTCCGTGCTGCTCTCTGACGGCGTCTCTGAGGTCATTGAGGACGAGGTGTTTGACGTCGTCATCACGAATCCACCCTTCCATCAGGGACGGGAGGTGGACTACGAGGTGGCGCATCGGTTCATCCACGATGCTTTCCAGATCCTGAGGCCAGAGGGACGGTTGTTCCTGGTTGCCAACCGGTTTATTGGTTACGATGATCTAATGCGCCACACTTTCGATAACGCGAGGGTGGCTTACGCCGACGCCAGCTATCACGTGCTGACCTCGACCAGGTAGCCCAGCGGCTGCCGAGGCTGACGATCCACCAGGAGATGACGCTGATTACTATGCTGACTACGGGGGAAAGACAGCGAGCCGGAACGTGTGACGTGGTCGTCGTGGGAGCAGGACTGGTTGGCGCCGCGATAGCCGCCCGCTTGACGCAGCAGGGGTTCGATACCGCTGTCCTTGAAGCGAGGCGCGTAGGCGGTGGGGCCACGGGGCGGAGCCTGGGGGTGGTATTCCCGGGTCTGGCCGGGCACTACAGCTGGGTCGTCTCGGTCTACGGCCGCCAGCGGGCGAGGGAGATATGGGCACTCACGGCCGGTGGACGGGCGCGGTTGGTTGAGACGGCCCGAGCGCTCGGGGTGCCCTTCCGCAGGACGGAGAGCTTCTCCTTGGCCGTCGATGACGAGGAGGCCGACGTGCTGTGGGAGTCGGTCAAACTCCTGCGCCAGGACGGCTTCGACGCTTCCTTCACATTGACGGATCCCCTCGGTCGTGGCTTTCAGGGCGCCCTGCGCCGCCCCGACGACGTGGTCGTGAACGCGGCCGAGTTGACCCGCGCGTTGCTGGCTGGTGAGGACATCGTCGTCCACGAGGGCACCGAGGTCTATGCGTTGGAGCCGACGCCGGACGGTGTCCGCGTGTGGGCCCAGGGTCGGACCGTGATCTGCAGCGCGGTGGTACTGGCTGTCAACGGGTACGCTGCGCTGGTGGACCCCTACTTGGCGGAGAGAGTGGCACCGGTATCGGCCTACGTTCTCGTTGCAGAGCCGGATGACGAGCCCTTCGTTGAGCCGCCCTGTACCTTCGATCACGGTCGAGCCTTTCTGCGCACGCTTCCCGATGGTCGGCTGCTGTTGGGCGTTCGGCAGCGGGACGACGTGCTGACCCCCGGAGGACTTCTCCGGGATCGGATGATGGGGGTCGTATCACGCCACTTCCCGGAGCTCGATCTGGCGAAAGCTGACAAGTGGTCGGAGATTATGGGGTTTACGCCCGACGGTCTGCCCCTCTTAGGCCGTCTGCCGAACCTCCCGGATGCGTACTTCGCCGTTGGGTTCGAGGGGCACGGATTGAGCTGGGCCTTCGTGGTCGCCGAGCGCCTGGTGAGCGCCATGCTTCACGATGCGGAGCTAGGGCTGTTGTCGGCGCGCCGGCTGGAGGAGGACGACCTCGCTTAACCGCTCCTCGGTGTCCCCGCCTCGTATGGTGGATAGGTTCGCTGCCCTTAGTACGGACTGTATAGAAACGACCTCATCTTCGGAAACAGCGTGTCGACCAGCAGCCGCCACGTCGGCGGCACCGTCACATCGGGATACGCCTCGTGGAGTTCCTGCCACGTCCTATGTCCCAGCATTAGGGGAATGAACTGGAGAGGAGGGCACTGGAGGACCCGTTCTCCCCGGGACGCATCATAGTTGATCTCCGCGACACGGGCCAGCTCGCCGGTCTGGAAGCTCAACACGAGACGCTGCTCGTACAGGTCGAGTTCGATTTCCTGGGTTAGCCCGGCGAACGGCGAGTCGGCGATGCGCAGCTCCAAGATGGGGGCTAAGGCCCGAAGGAGGTTAGCGACATTCGGCACGTGGATCTGCCAGGCGTAGGTTCCCATATCGTGTCCATCGAGGGACCGCCCGAGGCGTGATAGGGTGGCGTGCGCGGGTAGGTTGAGGCGGATGCCCGGCTTCTCTCGTTCCACAGCGAGCTTCTTAAGATGCTGGAGGGCGGCGAGAGCGGCCCCGAAACTGAGCTGCGACGTCTCATCGACCGCGAGCTCCTCTCCGAAATGGTATCGCGGCACGCTCACGTAGCCCGCGATCTCCCCGCCAGCAGTCGTGCAGATCCAGCGCTCGCGCTCCGTCATCGTCCCCTCGGCGTAGGTCTCCAAAAACTCCCACGTCGCCTTGGTTCGCCGCGCGTGGATGGTGAGGTCCTGGGCGGCCTGGTCATAAAGAGACTGCAAGACGGGGATGTCCTCCACCGTGGCCCGACGGAACGTAAAAGGTGGCTCTGGTGAGGCAGGAATACGACGAAGCTCCAGGCGCACGCCTCCCTCCAGCGGCAGGGCATACTCGTATCCAAACTGCCGGTAGAAGTAGGGGATGCCCTGAATCTGGGACAGCAGACACGCCCGCTGGTCGAGTCGACGCTTGAAGGCCTCGACCTGGGCGCGAACCAGACCACGCCGCCGATATGCCTCGGCGGTCGCTACGATGGCCAGCTCGCCGCTGGACAGCTCGACAGGACCATAGCGCCACGTCCAGGGGATGAGGCATAGGGATGAGACGATCCGGGCGGTCTCTTCATCCTTGACGAAGAAGAGATCCTCGATGTGGGTGGCGGGATGATGAAGAAAGAGGTTGCGGATCTGAGTACCCGTCGGCGGCCCGTGGATCGTGCTCATCAGCGATGCTACTCCGTTGATGTCCTTCTCGTCGGCTGCTGTACAGAGGACCAGACCTTCCCCTAACGGCCGCTTGTGAGCCTTCTTTCCCGGTACTGACATCTCTTCTCCTATCGCTGTCAGAGAACCTGCTTGCCCCTGAGAGGAGGATGGTTCGTATGTCCTTAGCCACGGCTCCCGTCCTCGAGGGATCAACGCGGTTCACTGTAGTATACCCGGATTCGGTCCTCCTCCAAGGAGCGCGGCGTCGCTGTCCGGATTCTGTTTGTGCAAGGCTCTTCGAGCGGTTATAATAGCGGCACCGTTCGGAATGGTGGTATGGAAATGAGCCAACGCAAGAGATTCTGGTTTGTCCTCTTCTCGGTGATCCTGGTTGCCGCCGTTGTCATCCTGGCCGGCGGCGTGTCGAGCCTTGACGTCGGCTACAGGGGGCGGCCGCTTCCGGACATGAGGAGCGAAGCCGAGCAGCCGGAGGCGCAGCCACCCCGGCTGGCGATCGACGAGGCCGTCCTCCGCGTCCTCTTGACGGTCGCCGCCGTGCTTCTGCCGTTCGCTGTCATCTACTACATCGTCTCACCCGAGGCGCGAAGGAGTCTTCTACAGTACATCATCGCCCTGCTGATTGTTCTGCTGCCTTTCTACTTCCTGCAGAGTGCACCACTCGAGATTGTGGAGACGGAGGAGACCGTCCCGGCCCCGCAGGAGGCGCCCCAGGATCTCCCGCCGGCTCCCGAGGTCGCTCCTGCACCCAGCCCCTCGAACTGGTGGGTCGTGGTGGCAACCATCGGGGCCGCGTTACTCCTCGCTGCGTTTCTGGTCGTGCTGGGATGGAGTATCTGGCGGCACAGGCAGCGCCCGCCGACGTCTTTGGACAGGCTGGCGCAGGAGGCGCAGGATGCGGTCGAAGCGATAGAGGCGGGGGCCGATCTGAGGGATACGGTGACACGCTGTTACTTCGAGATGATGCAGATTCTGAAGGAGGAGAGGGGCATCCAACGCCAGCGGGGGATGACCCCGCGGGAGTTTGAGGCGCAGCTGGAGGGCCTGGGGATTCCGACCGCGCAGGTGCGTCGCCTAACCCGCTTGTTCGAGCAGGTTCGTTACGGTGACAAGCGCCTGGGGCAGAGGGAGGAGCGGCAGGCCGTCGTGTCGCTGACGGCCATCGCCCGGTTCTGCAGGAGCGCGTCGTGAACAACGTGCTGAGGGGGAAGTGGCTCCGGTTTGTCCTGGTGGTGCTCGTCCTCGCGATCCCGCTTGCCCTTCTGCTATCCCGGGCATTCGGCGGATTCGTGCGGGACGTCATCGCCGCGCCCTTCGTCTATCTTGTCTGGCTCGCGCGGATCTACATCCGAACTGTTCCGCACGCTCTATTCTGGGGCGCACTGGTTCTCTTCGGGCTGGGGTTGGCGATCACCAGCATAGTGAGTGCCGGGGTTTCCGCTGGAGGCGATGAAGGATGGCGCGAAGGGGCGGAGGTTGGCCGGGGCCGAAAGGGGCAGGTAGAACAGCTGGCGACCCAGATCGAGCTTGCAGCGGAGTCCGACTATTTCCGGAACCGCCTGGCTCAGCGTTTGAGAGAGGTGATGCTCCAGTCCATGGATTACGAAGACCCATACCGGTTCGGGGAGATCGAACACGCCCTGGATGCTGTGGAAGCGCCTCCCGAGGTAAGAGCGTTTCTCGATGAACAGAGGCGGCTGACTTCGCCGTCTCGACCGAACGGTCTCATCGCCTGGTTGAAGGCCCGCTTCTGGGGCCTGGACGAGGTGAGCTCTACTCACGCTGACCTGGAGGATGTTGTGCGGTTCTTGGAGGAGAGATTGGAGGTTCTATGACGTCGATGGAGGTTGCCGAAGTCTCTGAGCTCGCCGATCGAGTCGTCGGGGAGGTCGAGCAGGCTATCGTGGGCAAGCGAATGCTTCTGGAACAGATCATGGCGGCGGTCCTCGCCGGAGGGCACGTCTTGATGGAGGACTATCCTGGTCTGGCGAAGACGCTCATCGCCAAGAGCTTCGCCGCTGCCCTGGGCCTAACGTTCAAGAGGATTCAATTCACGCCGGACCTCCTTCCCGGAGATATCACGGGCGGGTACGTCTACGAGCGGGCCCCCGATACGGACACCTTTCGCTTCGTGCTGCGCAAGGGGCCCATCTTTGCGAATATCATCCTCGCTGACGAGATCAACCGCGCTTCTCCGAAGACTCAGTCCGCCTTGCTGGAGGCGATGCAGGAGTTCCAGGTCACGCTGGAGGGGGAGACTATGAAACTGCCATCTCCCTTCCTTGTGATCGCTACCCAGAACCCGATTGAGTACGAAGGAACCTTTCCGCTTCCGGAGGCTCAGCTCGACCGCTTCCTGATGCGGCTGTCGGTCGGCTACCCCACGCCGGATGAGGAACAAGAGATTCTGAGGCGACGACAAGAACGGAAGCAGGACGAGTTTGACCTGCGGCAGGTGGCTGACGCGGAAGCACTGCTGGCAGCTCGCGAGACGGTCGAGACCATTCACGTCGATCCGGACCTCCAGCAGTATATCGTCTCACTGGCGGTGGATACTCGGCGGCACCGGGAGGTGGCCGTGGGAGCGAGCCCTCGAGGTTCGTTGACGTTGCTCAAGCTGAGTCGAGCCTGGGCCGCTTTGCATGGACGAGACTACGTGCTGCCCGACGACGTGAAGATATTTGTCAAGCCGGCCTTCGTCCACCGGCTGATCCTCCAGCCGGATCTGTGGATGAAGCGCAACGCCGCCGACGATATCCTCGACGGCATCCTCCGGTCGGTGCCCGTCCCCGTCATCGAAGGCGTGTAGGTGTGAGACGACTGCTCTGGCTGAGCGGGCTCGCCTACTTGCTGCTCCTTGCTGGCCTAGCAACGCTGAACGGACCGCTGCTGGCTCTCTCCCTCCCCTTCATCGCCTATCTGGGGGCGGCATTCCTGTTCGGGCCGGGTGAACTTGATCTCACGGTGGAGCGTTCGCTCAGTGCTGACCGGGTTTCCAAAGGGAGGCCGGTAACGGTTCAACTCTCGGTTACCAATCGGGGAGCGCGTCTGGAGCACGTGCGGATCGAGGATACGATCCCTGCTCAACTCGAGGTGATGGACGGCGACGCCAGTCTCTTCACCTCGCTGCGGCCCGGCGAGACGGCCTCCCTAACGTACCGACTTCGGGGCGAGCGCAGTGACGTCCAGCTCGGACCGGTTCGGGTCCAGGCGAGTGATGCGCTGGGTCTGGTCTGGCGAAGGAGCGCACTGCGGACGCCGGAGCACCTCACGGTTCTCCCCGAGGTGATGAAGCTGCGGCGCGTGGAGATCAGGCCGCGACGCACCCGCGCCTACGCCGGGCCGGTCCCTGCCCGGCAGGGAGGCTCGGGCGTCGAGTTCTTTGGCGTGCGCGAGTATCAGATAGGCGATCCGCTGCGCTGGGTCAACTGGCGGGTGAGCGCTCGTCATCCGCCGTCCCTCTTCACCAACGAGTTCGAGCAGGAGCGCATCACGGATGTGGGCCTGATTCTGGACGCGCGCCGCCGGACGGACGTTCAGGGGGAAGAGGGAACGCTTTTCAGCCATGCCGTCCGGGCAACGGCTTCCCTCGCGGCTGCGTTCTTGAGTGAAGGCAATCGGGTCGGCCTCCTCATTTACGGCGGCTTTTTGGACTGGACGTTTCCCGGCTATGGTCGGATTCAACGCGAACGGATCCTCCGAGCGCTGGCTGGAGCGGAGACGGGTGAGAGCCTAGTATTCGAGAGCCTCGACTTCATCCCGACGCGCTACTTCCCTGCCAAATCCCAGTTGGTTCTGGTCAGCCCCCTCTGCGAGGATGACGCACCGCCTCTCGTTCGGCTGCGAGCGCGAGGCTACCAGGTGATGGCCATCAGTCCCAATCCGATTGCTTTCGAGGCGCGATCTCTCGATACCACGCCGCCTGCTTCCCTGGCCGTTCGCATCGCTCGGTTGGAGCGCGGCCTACTGCTGCGGCGGCTACGACGGGCCGGCATCCGGACCGTGGACTGGCGCGTGGAGACGCCGTTTGACCTGGCCATTCATACGTCGCTGAGCCAACAGCCGCACTCGCTCGGCACCATCGGCGTTGAATAGGGTTTCTGACTATGATCACCGCTGCTCTGACCATCAGCATCATCCTCGCCAGCTCGACCCTGTCCGTGGGATATGGCCTGGGAGGGTTCTGGGCTCCGGCGGCCGCTGTCCTGATGCTGGGTGCGCTCTGGATTCTGGGACAACGGATGGACTGGAGCTGGATTGCCTGGCCGATGGCGGCGCTCCTGGCCGTGGCAGCGGCCGTGGGTGGGTCTCTGGGCGTGAATCCGATGCTGCTCCTCACCGGCCTGACGGCTGCCCTGTCTGGGTGGGAGCTGGATGACTTCGCACGCCAGCTGGACGGCGTGGACGCGGTGGAGCACGAGGGCGCGCTGAAGCGGCGCCACCTCCAGCGTCTCGCGACCGCCGACGGACTGGCCCTCCTGTCCGGCTTCCTAGCGCTGGTCGTCAAGGTCAGATTGAGCTTCGGGGTGGCCGTGGTGCTGGGGCTCGTGGCTCTCATAGCCCTGAGCCGCGCCATGGGCTTCTTCAGACGCGAGAGCGGGTGACCGCGGCTGGATCCGGTGTCGGACGGCCCCTCGTATCAGGCCTGAGAGCCATGCCGCAGAAAGTCTTGGTTGTTGGGTATCGGAGAATGAAGGAGGCCGACTATGGAGGCAAGCGGGCTTGGGATTTTCGACTTCGGCGAAACCGCCGATGAGGAGGCCTGGGAGACGATCGATGACGTCGTCATGGGGGGCGTCTCGCAGAGCGAGTTTCGAGTTTCTTCTGAGGGTGTTGGCATCTTCGAGGGGGTGCTCTCTTTGGAGCAGGGCGGCGGGTTCGCCTCCGTTCGGTCCCGACCGGCACGGTACGACCTGAGCCCCTACGAAGGTCTAGAGATTCGGGTCCGCGGCGACGGTCGACGGTACCGGCTGCGTCTGGCTACGGGGCCTGACATGGAAGGCGTCGCCTATCAGGCCGGCTTCGAGACCCGGGCCGGCGTCTGGCAGTCAATTCGCTTCCCCTTCGACGGGTTTCGTCCCAGGTATCACGGGCGCGACGTCCCGGAGGCACCCCCGCTGGATGCGAGCAGCATCACATCCTTCGGGTGGATCGTCGCCGACAAGCAGCCCGGCCGGTTCCGCCTGGAGATCGACTGGGTCCGCGCCTATGGGGAGGATCGGGGCTGATGCGGGCGGTGGATCTACTCTACAACTACCGGGTGCCGGACTGGGTGGTCCGAAGAGCCCTCCGCGTCATCCTAAGGCGGAGTACGAGGGAACGGTATCGAGCAGGGGTGGAGCGGCGTGACGCCCAGCGTCGGGCCTTGATCGGGAAACTGAAACAGAGTCCCATCGCCGTCCACACGGAGGATGCCAACCGCCAGCACTACGAGGTGCCGCCGGGGTTCTTCGAGCTGGTGCTCGGCCAGCGCCTCAAGTACAGCTGCTGCCACTGGCCCGAGGAGGTGGAGACCATCGACCAGGCCGAGGAGGCGATGCTGGACCTGACCTGCCGCCGAGCTGGTCTGGAGGACGGTATGCGCGTCCTGGACTTGGGGTGCGGCTGGGGTTCGCTCTCGCTGTGGATCGCGGAACGGTATCCCAACTGCCGGGTGGTGGCGGTCTCCAATTCGCGGCCTCAGATCGCTTACATCGAGGAGCAGTGCCGCGAGCGCGGACTTGGCTCGGTCGAGGGGATTGCGGCAGATGTCAACGGGCTGGAGATCGGTGGGTCTTTTGATCGGGTGCTGTCGATCGAGATGTTCGAGCACATGAAGAACTACGAGCGCTTGATGGCGAAGGTGGCTTCGTTCCTCAGGCCGCGCGGGCAGCTCTTTATTCACGTGTTCAGCCATCGGGAGTTCGCTTTCGAGTTCGAGGCTGACGACCCCGACGACTGGATGGCGCAGACGTTCTTCGCTGGGGGGACTATGCCGTCGGACGACCTCCTGCTCCATTTTCAGCGGGACCTACACGTCGTCGACCACTGGCGAATCAGCGGCACGCACTATGCCAAGACGCTGCGGGCGTGGCTGGACAGGCTAGACCGCCACCGTCCGGCGGTTCGAGAGGTTCTTGCGCAGACCTACGGCCCGGACGAGGTGAGGCGTCGATTGGTGAACTGGAGGCTCTTTTTCATGGCCTGTGAGGAGACGTGGGGTCTCCGGCGTGGGCAAGAGTACATCGTGTCGCACTATCTTTTTGAGAAGCCGCACGCTTAACCGAGGGAGGATGGAAGATCCGTGATGGTACCTGCTGCTTTGAATCGAGACTCAGCGCCGGAGCGAGCCCGTATGGTGCGTTTCACGACGGATGCGGGTCCGCGATGGGGCGTCATTCTGGATCAGCACGTGCACGCCCTGCAGGGGGACCCTTTCGGAGAGTGGGAAACGGGCGAGAGGGTCTGTGGGCTGGAGGCAGCGGGCCTGCTGGCGCCGACGGTGCCCACGAAGGTGGTCTGCGTCGGTCTCAACTACGCCGCTCACGCTGACGAGAGCGGGAGCGACGTCCCCGAGGAGCCTCTGCTGTTCCTTAAGCCGCCCAGCAGCATCATTGGACCCGGTGCGGCGATACTCCTGCCGGGCCAGTCGGAGCGGGTCGACTATGAGGCTGAGCTCGCTGTCGTCATCGGACGCGGCAAACAGGGACCGTGCCGAAACGTCAGCCCGGGTGAGGCCTGGGAATATGTTCTGGGGGTGACCTGCGGCAACGACGTCACGGCGCGCGACCTTCAAAGGCGCGACGATCAATGGACCCGGGCCAAGGGATTCGATACCTTCTGCCCGCTGGGACCGTGGCTGGTGGCCGGTCTGCACGAGAGGGAGATGTCTGATCTGGAAATCACCTGCCTCGTCAATGAGGATGAGCGCCAGAGAGCGCGGACTTCGGACATGGTCTTCTCGCCGGTTGACCTGATTGTCTACATCTCGTCGATTATGACGCTGGAACCGGGAGACGTCATCATGACCGGCACACCGGAGGGTATCGGGCCCCTGGCCGCCGGTGACGTCGTGGAAGTTGCGGTGGAGGGTGTCGGTAGGCTGCGCAACCCGGTGCGGAGCGCGTAGGATCCGGCGACGCAGGCTCCTCTAGATCGAGGGGGGCGGCACGTCCGGCAGCGTGGAGACGGAGAAGCTTCTTTCCTAACCAGGGCGGGTTTGCTACCCGCCTGGTTGAGACATCTCTCCCCCCGAACCCTGCTCGGGGTGCACGAGAGTCTCAGGGCTAGGGACGCACGCCTCGTCTCAGCTTCAGGAGCAGCGCTCCGGTCAGGGCCAGCAGCGGCGCTGCGTAAAGGAGAACGTCCACCGCTCCCGTGTAGGCGTCGCCCGTAGCCAGTCGCGCGATGAGGGTGGTTGGCGAGGCGCCCAGCAAGTAGGAGACGCTTGCCAGAAGAGGGATCGTGATTGAGTAGACGAACTGCGAACGCTCCCGTTCCCTGAAGGCGGTCGCGACCAGGGCGGATCCCATGCTGACCATGGCGGCGAGGATCGCCGCCAACGTCAGGATGAGCGCGGGATGCTGCAGAGGGGTTCGATTAACCCGGAGGAGCAGCACCCACAACAGAGACTGCACGACGGCTAGAACGAGCCCGGCAGTAACCTTGGCCCCTATGATCGTGCTCATCGAGAGAGGGGCGGCTCGCAGCGTCTCCATCGTCTTCCTCTCAAACTCCTCGCAGATGGAATCCACGACCATGCTGCCGGAGACGAAGGCCGGGAAGAGCATCAAGATGGGCACGATCACCGTGTAGCGGAACTCGTACGTGGTGGGGGGCTCTCCTTCCACATCGGTGTACCGCACCCGGAGGCCGTTCTGCTGCCGGAGGTGGTTTTCGTACGCTTTCAGGGGCGGCTTGAGGACCATCATCACCACTGTCGACAAGGACTCCGACTTAGGCAGGAAGAGCCTCCCCTCCACGACACGTCCTCGCGCCTCGGGTGCGGGACCGGGTATCACCAGGGCTGTATCAACACTGCCCTTCTTGAGGGCACTTCGAGCGTCCGCCGCGGTCGGATACCGTGTCACTCGGACGTTCGAATCCTGGAGAAAGGCCGTCAGGACGCCGTGCCTGTCCCCCACGACGCCGGCTCGAATGCCCACCTGCGCGTTCTGCGCGATGGAATCCGGATCGTAGAAGGCGACCAGCCCCACCACCAGGACCGAAGCGAAGGAAGCGATGAAGAGCTGTATCGCGACGGCGATCATGATGGTCCGTTCCTCGAGGACCGAGCGCAACTCCTTCTTCACGATGGCGAGAAAGGGTCTCATACGACCACCCAGAGAACGACCAGGT
>Ga0207797_1001730_pt1 | contig 15643 bp, 12 predicted proteins | sample PRCRCaboRojoPR_6_FD_187275 | JGI IMG/M metagenome (GOLD analysis project Ga0207797, IMG submission 187275) | Marine sediment microbial community from Cabo Rojo, Puerto Rico - PR CR 10% Liquid 1 (SPAdes) | ecosystem: Environmental > Aquatic > Marine > Coastal > Sediment | place: Cabo Rojo, Puerto...
GATCCCTCGGACGTGGACGTCATCATCCTGTCGCATGCCCACATAGACCATTCCGGGAACCTGCCCACAGCGGTGAAGCACGGTTTCGACGGCATCATCCTCAGTACTTTCGCCACCAGGGACCTGGCGGCCATAATGCTCCCCGACAGCGCCCACATACAGCACGACGACACCGAGTACCTCAACCGCAAGCGGGCCCGGAAGGACCTGCCCCCGCTGGAGCCCCTGTACGGCATGGACGAGGTGATGGCCACGCTGGACTGCTTCGTCTCCATCCCTTACGGCAAGAGCTACCGGGTCTTCGACAACGTCACCCTGAGGTTCCTGGACGCCGGTCACATACTCGGCTCCTCCCAGGTGGAGCTGACCGTCCGTGAGGACGGACGGAAGAAGGTGCTGCTGTTCTCCGGTGACCTGGGGCGGCCCGGCAGGCCCATACTGCGGGACCCGGACTTCGGCTCCCGGCCGGACTTCCTGATCATGGAGAGCACCTACGGAAACCGGCTGCACGGGCCGGTGGAGGAGGCCGAGGAGAAGTTCGCCCGGGTGCTGAACGACACCCACCAGCGCGGCGGGAAGGTGATCATCCCCTCCTTCAGCGTGGGCAGGACGCAGGAGGTGCTCTACTACCTGCACGAGCTGGACCTGGCGGGCAGGATTCCGAAGATGCCCGTGTACGTGGACTCGCCGCTGTCGTTCAATGCCACCGAGGTCTACCAGCTGCACCCGGAGTGCTTCGACCAGCGCATGCGGGAGATAGTGCAGAGCCGCCAGACCCCGTTCCAGTCCGACAACGTGCACTTCACCCAGAGCGTGGCCGAGTCCAAGGCCCTCAACGCCGACCGTACCCCCATGGTGATCATATCCGCCTCGGGGATGTGCGAGGTGGGCCGCATCCTCCACCACCTCAAGAACAACATCGAGGATGAGGCGAACCAGGTTCTCATCGTGGGCTTCATGGCCGAGCACACGCTGGGCCGGCGCCTGGTGGAGGGCGAGGAGACGGTGCGCATCTTCGGAGAGGAGTACACGCGCAGGGCCCCGGTGGAGGTGATCAACGGCTTCTCGGCCCACGCCGACGCCGAGGGGCTGATGCGGTACGCGGCCACCGTGGGGGAGAAGGCCGAGAAGGTGGTCCTGGTCCACGGCGAGGAGGAGGGCATAGAGGCTCTGGGAAGCAGGATTCGCTCCGAGCTGGGCAGGGAGGTTATAATACCCCGCCTGAGAGATACCGTGGACCTCTGAGCCTGGAACCGCTTCCGACGGGCGAGGTAGAGCCTGTTCGGACGCCCAGTGGCTTTCGACATCACAAACAACTGGAGTGCTGCAGATGACCATATTCACCATGCTGCTTTCCGCCGCCCTGGCCTCCGCAGGACTGCCCGACTTCGTACCTCCCCCCGGGGGCATCGGGTGCGAGTACCCGCTGCTCACCGTCCGCGGAGCCGGAATGGGGGGAGTCGAGGGCTGCGCGCCGGCGGATGCCTCTCTGTCGTTGCTGAACCCCTCCGCTTCGGCCTGGGTCCGCAGCACCGGCCTGGCCGCCGCCATCGGCTACTCCGAGAGCGACCTGCCCAGCCGGGACGGCAAGTCGAGGTTTCCCTACGTGTCCTTCGTGTTTCCCCTTCCGGGGCGCGTGTCCCTGGCCGGGGGGCTGGCCGCCCGCAGCAGCTTCAGCTGCGCCGATACGCTTTCAGTGGATGGCTTCACCGGCGACTACCTCTGGGAGGGCGGCACCGGAGACGGCTACTTCGGGGCCGCCATCCGCGCCAACCCCCACCTCGCCTTCTCCCTGGGGGGGAGGTTCCTCTTCGGCAACCTCCAGTCCGAGGTGAGCCTGGACCGGGACTCCGTGGGGCAGGAGATACCGCTGTCATGGAAGTACAGGGAGGACCTCTACCTGCGATCCGCCTGGGGCGTGCAGCTGGGGTCCACCTTCAGCCAGGGGCCGGTGAGCTTCGGGGTCTCCATAACCACCGACCGCTCCGGTGACCTGGAGATGAGGCGCGACTACCTCACCTCAGGCGACTCCGACAGCACCCGCACCGAGATCTACGACATACCCGGCGAGGGGTTCGCCGGGCTCACCCTCCGGCCTGTGGACGGGATCTCCCTGGGAATGTCCTGGTTCCGACGCAAGTCGCTGAGCCTTCTGGGCTCCCGCACGGACGCCGGGGACATACTGGCCTTCGGCGCGGAGGCCGACCTCTCCCGCAGCTTCTCGCTAAGGTCCGGCTACTCCCGCATGAGCGGCCTGTGGCGCGACGGTGCCCGGGCCTACAGCGGCGGCCTCAGCTACAGCCTCCCGGGTGACAGGGCGGTGCTGGACCTCTCGGTGACCCACGAGGTCTGGGACGACAGCGGCGAGACTACCTTCAGGCTGGGATTCTGGGGATCGGAGCGGTGGCGCTAGCCTTTCTTCCCGGCGAGGTCTGCGTCTTCGTGCCGGCAAGGATGGGCTCTACCCGCCTTCCCGGAAAGCCTCTGGCCGACGTGGCCGGACTTCCCCTGATCGTGCGCGTGATGCGGGGCCTTGAGGGCCCCTGGGCGGTGCTGGCGGCGGTCACCGACTCCCCGGAAGTGGCCGCGGCTGCCGAAGAGGCCGGCTACAGGGCGCTGCTCACCGGTCCGGCCCCCAGCGGGACCCATCGGGTGCGACTGGCCTGGGAGGCCCTGGGCTCCCCGGGAAGGCTGGTGGTCAACATGCAGGGCGACGAGCCCATGGCCGATGCCTCCTGGATAGAGTCGCTGGCCTCGGTGGACCCCGCCGGCGGCGTGTGCACGCTGGCCCGGGAGGCCCCTGCGGAGGAGCTGGCCGGCCCGGACTCGGTCAAGGTGGCAACCGGGGGCGGCGGTAAGGCCCTCTATTTCTCCCGCAGCCCCATACCGTACGGGGCCGGCCGCCTGCTGGAGCACGTGGGCGCCTACGCCTTCACCCCGGACTCGCTGCGGCGGTGCACCGACCTGGGCCCCACGCATCTCTCCCGGACCGAGAGGCTGGAGCAGCTGGCCTGGCTGGAGGCCGGCGTACCCATTACCGTAGTGACCGGGGACTTCGCCGGACTGGGGGTGGACACCCCCGAGGACCTGGCGAGGGCGTCTGCAGTCTACAGCGAAATGGAGGGGAGTGGGGAGTGAAGCCCGTTCTCATCATGGGCCCGTGCAGCCTGGAGAGCCGGGATGTGGCGATGGCCGTGGCCCGCCGCCTTTCGGATTTCTTCGGGGGCCTGGACCGCGAGGTGGAGTGGATGTTCAAGGGCTCGTGGCGGAAGGACAACCGCACTGCCGCCGGCTCCTACGCCGGCCCCGGCCTGGAGGCCGGCATGGAGATGCTCCGTGAGGTGGGAGAGTCCTTCGGGGTACGGACTACCACCGACATACACTCCGCCGACCAGGCCGGACCGGTCTCGGAGGTGGTGGACCTCCTGCAGGTGCCGGCCTTTCTCTGCCGTCAGACCTCCCTGCTGGAGGCGGCGGGGGAGACCGGCCTGCCGGTGAACGTCAAGAAGGGCCAGTTCATGAGCCCGGCCAACATGGACGGCGCCGCCGACAAGCTCAGGCGGGCCGGGTGCCCCGAGGTCTGGATGACCGAGCGGGGTACCTTCTTCGGCTACGGCGACCTGGTGGTGGACCTGCGGTCGCTGTCTGTGATGGCCCGCATGTCCGACCGGGTGGTCCTGGACGTGACACATTCCCTGCAGAGGCCGGGATCGCTGGGCGACAGCACCGGAGGCAGCAGGGAGTACGCGCCCCAGCTGGCCAGGGCGGCGGCGGCCTGGGGGGTGGACGGGCTGTTCCTGGAGACCCACCCGGACCCCGGAAGCGCCCTCAGCGACTCCGCCACCATGCTGCCCCTGGAGGGGGCCTGCGCCGTGGTGCGGGGGGCTCTGGAGCATTGGGAGGGGAGGCGGGAATGAGCGGTTTCGGCGAGGTCCGGCTGCTGGCGCTGGACGTGGACGGCACCCTGACCGACGGAAGCCTCTTCTACTCCGGCGGCGACGTGATACAGCGCTTCAGCGCCCGGGACGGCTCGGGGATAATACAGGCCCGCAGGAACGGCCTCCACGTGGCCCTGGTCTCCTTCCGCGACTTTCCGGCCACCCGCTCCCGGGCCGCCGACCTGGGAATACCGGTGGAGATGCTCTTCCTGGGCTGCGAGGACAAGGCCGGCGCCCTGAGGGACATCTGCCGCCGGCTGGAGGTGGGCCTGGAGAGCTCGCTCTTCATGGGCGACGATCTGGTGGACATCCCCGCCATCCGGCTGGCCGGCATCGGGGCCTGCCCCGCTACGGGCCACAGGCTGGCCCGGGAGGCGGCGGACTTCGTAAGCGCGGCCGCCGGCGGCGATGGCGCCGTCCGGGAGGTCATAGACAGGGTGCTGGAGGCAGCCGGTGGATGAGAACCTGTTCGAGGAGGCCCGCCGGGTCTTCGACATAGAGCGCCGCTGGCTGGACCGCACCCTGGAGCTGGCCGAGGGGAGCTTCGACGACGCGGTCCGACTTCTGGCAGGCTGCTCCGGCAAGGTGGTGGTATGCGGCATGGGCAAGTCGGGCCACGTGGGACGGAAGATCGCCGCCACCATGGTGAGCACGGGCACACTGGCCCACTTCCTCCATCCCGCCGAGGGAGTGCACGGCGACGTGGGCATGCTGCAGCGGGGGGACGTGGCCCTGGTCCTCTCCAAGAGCGGCGAGACCCCGGAGGTGGCCGCGCTGATACCCAGCTTCCGCAGGCTGGACATACCGGTGGTGGCCATGGTGGCCGATACCGGCTCGCTGCTGGCCCGCGGCTCCAGCGTTGTCCTGGCCCTTCCCGACGACGTGGAGGCCTGCCCCTACGACCTGGCCCCCACCGCCAGCTCCACGGCCATGATGGCCCTGGGGGACGCCCTGGCAATGGCCATGCTCCGCTTGCGGGACTTCTCCCCCGAGGACTTCGCCCAGGTCCACCCGGCGGGTATGCTGGGCCGGAAGCTGCTCACCCGCGTCTGCGACCTGATGACCGGCCCGCCGCTGCCTGTGGTGCCGGAGCACTCGCCCCTTTCCGAGGCCATAGCCATGCTCACCCGCCACCGGGGCATCTGCATCACCACCGACGGTTCGGGCGCCCTGTCGGGGATATTCGTCTACGGCGACCTGGGAAGGCTGATGGAGCGCCGGGAGAACGTACTGGACCTGGCCCTCAGCGACGTTCTCATCCGCGACCCGGTAACCACAGGTCCCCGGGAGCTGGCCTCCGTGGCGGTGGGCAGGATGGAGAAGGCGGGGATCACCTCCATAGTAGTGGTGGACGGTGCCGGCGTCCCGGCCGGAATCCTCTATCTGCATGACGCTCTGCGGGCCGGGATACGCTGAGGTGCTTTCCCTCCGGTTCCGCAGGGGGCTCTTTCCGCTGCTGGCGATGGCGTCGCTTCTGTGCGGCTGCTGCGGGCCCCGCGCCGATGACGAGATGAGCGAGGGCGAGGGGGCGGTCCAGAGGGTCCAGGGCTTCAGCCTGGTGGAGACCGACGGGGGTCGGCGGGTCTGGAAGCTGGACGCAGCCACCGGCAAGTACCTGGAGAACGACAGCCTGCTGGTGCTGGCCGACGTGGACATGACCTTCTTCGAGGAGGATGTCCCCGACGCCTACCTGGTGGGGGACTCCGGCAAGGTCCGGACCGCCACCGGCAGCATGAGGGTCTGGGGCGACGTGCACGTGGAGACCGTGGAAGGCAGGGAGCTCTCGGCGCCGGAGCTCTTCTGGAACGAGGACGGCGGCTTCTTCGAGTCGGACTGCACGGTGGTCCTGACCATTCCCGACTCGCTGGGGCAGACGGTTATGACCGGCAGGGGCGTGCGGCTCACCACCGCTCTGGAGGCGGGAAAGGACGTTGACGTAAGGGAGGCCTTCCAGGTGGTCTACACCGGCTCCGAGCCACCGGAGGGCGTTGAAGATGTGCTGTAGGGCCGCATCATTCCTCCTGCTGGTCTGCGCCGCGGCGGCGGCGGACGTGTTCACCGCCAGCGCCGACAGGGCACAGGGCAGGGAGCTGGAGGAAGGTGAGGTGGTGGTGGACCTGGAGGGCAACGTCCGGGTAACCGACGGAGACGTGGTGGTCACCTCCCTCACCGGCAGGGTCTGGCAGACAGCGGGCAGGGCCCTCTTCGAGGGGGACGTGGTGGTGGTCAGCGACACGGTCACCGCAACCGCCGACAGGCTGGACTACCGCAGCGAGGCGGGGATCATACGCCTCACCGGAGACGTGGAGCTCACCGACGGCGACAACGTGATCAACGCCGCGGAGGTGGTCTACTTCCGCGGGCAGGGCAAGGCCACCGCCCGGGACAGCGTGGTGATGACCGGCCCCTGGCTGGGGAGGGTCACCGGGGAGTACGCCCTGTACGACAGGAACAGGGGGAGCCTCTTCGTCACGGTGGACCCGGTGCTTAGGCGGGCCGAGGACGGGGACAGCATGACGGTTACCGCCGACCGGCTGGAGTTCTTTCCCGATTCCAACCGGGCGGAGGCCCAGGGCAACGCCCACGTGGAGGTCCCCGCCCGGGAGATCACCGCGGACGCCGAGTACCTGCGCTACTACGGCGACCGGGACCGGTTCGAGCTCATAGGCGCCCCGGTGGTGGTCTCCCCCGACGGTACCCTCTCCGGGGACTGGATGAGCATACTGATGCAGGAGGGAACCCTCTCCGAGGTGCAGGTGGAGGGTGCTGCCGAGGGGGACTTCACGGACAGCGGGGTGGACCCGCCGTCCACCGGCCACTTCACATCCGAGGGGGCGAAGTTCATGTTCGACGCAGCGGGAGACCTGGACTCCATCTTCGTCCGGGGGAGCGTGCACCTGGAGGTCCGCAGCGGGGGCGAGGCCGCCGAGAGGGCGGAGACCAACACCGTCACCGGCGACCGCCTCTACATCTCCTACAGCGACGGGTCGCCGCAGACCATCAGGGTGGCCGGGAGCGTCAGCGGAACCTACAGCTACCGGGGCGAGGCCCCTGCGAGGAGGGATCTGTGAGCCGCCTGGATGACGGAAAGGGCGAGGGCACGAGGGAGGTCCTCCGCACCGAGGGCCTGGTGAAGAGGTACCGCCGCCGCAGCGTGGTGGACGGCGTGAGCCTGGAGGTGACCAGGGGCGAGATAGTGGGCCTGCTGGGGCCCAACGGCGCCGGCAAGACCACCACCTTCTACCAGATAGTGGGCTTCATCCGTCCCGATGAGGGCAAGGTGTTCCTCGACGAGCGTGATATCACCGACCTGCCCATGTACAAGCGGGCCAGGCTGGGCATCGGCTACCTGCCCCAGGAGTCCAGCGTCTTCCGGAAGATGACCGTCCGCGACAATCTGCTCAGCATACTGGAGACCATGAAGCTCTCCCGCCGGGAGCGCATGGAGCGCCTTGGCGAGCTGATGGAGGACCTGGGCATAGAGAGGGTGGCCCACCAGAAGGCCTACACCCTCTCCGGAGGGGAGCGGAGACGGGTGGAGATCGCCCGGGCCCTTGTGACCCGGCCGGGCTTCCTGCTCCTCGACGAGCCCTTCGCCGGAATAGACCCCATCGCGGTGGCCGAGATCCAGTCCATTGTCCGGGGCCTGAAGCAGAAGGGTCTGGGCATACTCATAACGGACCACAACGTCCGGGAGACCCTGGCCATCACCGACCACGCCTACATCATGTACGACGGCCGGGTGCTCCTGGCCGGCACCTCCGACCAGCTGGCCCGGGACCCCGAGGCCCGCAAGATCTACCTGGGAGAGCGCTTCCGCCTGTAGCCCTCTTCGGCCTCGGGGCTGCTCTTGCAGTCTCCCGACAACCTTGCATAGTGTACATGTAACCGGAAGATCCGGCCGGCCGGGAAGACCGGCGGCCGTGCGACAGAGAGGCCTACAAACCGATGCCCAACATGGAGATGAGACAGAGCCAGCGGCTGGAGCAGAAGCAGAAGCTGGTTCTCACCCAGAAGATCCAGCAGTCCCTGGAGATGCTCCAGCTTCCCAGCCTGGACCTGGAGAAGCTCATACGCCAGGAGCTGGAGGAGAACCCCCTGCTGGAGACCGGCCAGGACGAGGGTCAGACCGAGGCGGGGCCCGACACCGAGGAGGCCGACGACATCGAGGAGGAGCCCGAGCGGGACGACTCCGAGGAGGAGGACCCGCTGGACATCCTCAAGCAGATCGAGGAGAACGAGGGCTACGGCTCCGGAGGAGGCGGAGGCTCGTACTCGGACGACGAGGAGCCCTGGAGGCCCGAGCCGGTCAAAGAGCCCACCCTCTACGAGCATCTCCTGGAGCAGGTGTACAACCGCCGGCTGAGCCCGGAGATGGAGGAGGCCGCCATGTACGTGGTCTACTCCCTGGACCGCCACGGTCTGCTGAGCCTCGGCGACGAGGAGCTGGCGGCCGGCTGGGACGGTGACCCCGACCTGCTGTGGAAGGCCGTCGATCTTGTTGCGGACCTGGATCCGGTGGGGGTAGGCTCCCGATCGGCGTCAGACGCCCTGCTGGCTCAGCTGGAGGCCGAGGGGATGGACCCTGAGTCCCTGGAGTACCGCATGGTGCGCGACCACTTCGAGGACATGGTGGAGCGGCGGCTTCCCGCCATCGCCAGGGCCGAAGGCGTTACGCCGCACAGGGTGCAGGAGGCCATGGACAGCATCTCACACCTCAACCCGTGGCCGGGCAGCGACTTCGCCGGCAGCAGCAACTCCGTGGTGATCCCCGACATCATCATCCGGGAGATAGACGGCGAGCTGCGGGCGTTCCTGAACGACACCCGCTTCCCCACACTCCACATCTCCGCCCGCAACCGGCGCATACTGGAGTCCCCCAACACCCCCGAGAAGGAGAAGGAGTACGTCAAGAACAAGTTCAAGCGGGCCTCCTGGTTCATCAAGGCCATCGCCCAGCGCCAGGAGACCATGCAGAAGATCGGGACCTTCCTGGCCGACTACCAGGAGGACTTCTTCCGCCACGGCATATCTGGGCTGCGTCCCCTGACGCTGCAGCAGGTGGCCGACGCCCTGGACTACAACCAGTCCACCATCAGCCGCGCCATAAACGGCAAGTACATCCAGTCACCCCGCGGGGTTCACGAGATGCGCTTCCTCTTCAGCCGCGGCCTGGGCGAGGGGCCGCAGCAGATGTCCACCCGCACGGTGAAGGAGGAGCTGCGCAAGCTCATCGCCTCCGAGGACAGGAAGAAGCCCTACTCCGACGCCCGGCTGGCCGAGATGCTCCAGGCCAGGGGGATGGACGTGAAGAGACGCACCGTGGCCAACTACCGCAACGACCTGGGAATCGAATCGGCCAGGAAGCGCAGGGTCTACTGACCGCAGGCCCCCCGAGTCCCACCAACAACACATGACGGGAGAACGGATGACCGAGGACCAGCTGAAGGGCTACAGGGGGCCGGCGAGAAAGGTCCTGGAGGAGAACGGCCTCCAGGTCTGGGACGACGTGGAGCTGCACTCGGGCCCCAACGTGTTCAAGGGCGTGATACTGCCCAGAAGCGAGACCGCCGACGACAGCCACATAGTGCTGAAGCTCTACACCGGCTACAACATCGGCATCAGCGCCGACAAGGTCACCGGGTCGAAGAGGCTGGGCAGCAGGGAGGCCCACTACCAGATACCCGAGCAGGAGTTCCCCTACGACCCGGAGCATCCCAACGTGAAGCTGCTGGGCACAGGCGGCACCATCGCCAGCCGGCTGGACTACAAGACCGGGGCGGTGATACCCGCCTTCTCGCCCGGAGAGCTCTACGGGGCGGTGCCGGAGCTGGCCGACATCTGCAACCTCCAGACGGAGAAGCTGTTCGGCATCTTCAGCGAGGACATGGGCCCCCTGCAGTACACCACCCTGGCCGAGGCCATAGGCAGGGAGATAGAGAAGGGCACCGCGGGAATAGTAATAGGCCACGGCACCGACACCATGCACCACACAGCCGCCGCCCTGTCATTCATGTGCCAGGACCTGCCGGTGCCGGTGGTGCTGGTGGGCTCGCAGCGGTCGTCCGACCGCCCCAGCTCCGACGCCGCCCTGAACCTGATCCACGCCACCCGCACCGCCGCCTACTGCGACGCCGCGGAGGTGATGGTGTGCATGTTCGGCCCCACCAGCGACCGGTACGGGCTGCTGCATCGCGGCACCCGGGTGCGCAAGATGCACTCCAGCTACCGCAGTACCTTCCGCACCATCGGCGACATACCGCTGGCCATGGTGGACCGGGAGAGCTTCACCTACCTCAAGGACGACTACCGCCGCCGCGACCCGAAGAGGAAGGCCCTGATACAGCCGGTCTTCGACGACCGGGTCACCATCGTCTACTACTACCCCAACATGAAGCCCGACATCATAGACAGCCTGGTGGACAACGGCTACAAGGGCATAGTCATAGCCGGCACCGGACTCGGCCACGTGAACAAGCCCCTCTACGAACCCCTGCGCCGGGCGTCCGAGGCCGGCGTGCACGTCTACATGACCGTCCAGACCCTCTGGGGCTACACCCAGATGTACGTCTACGAAACCGGCCGGCTGCTGATGGAGCGGGGGGTGGTTCCCCTGGCCAACATGCTTCCGGAGGTTGCATACGTTAAGCTGGGCTGGGCCCTGGCAGCCGCCGATGACGACGAAGGCGTCAGGGAGCTGATGCAGGAGCCCATAGCCCACGAGATCACCCCCACCGAGCCCCCGGACGGGTACATCATCCTGCAGGGGGGCGTCCCCGAGGTGGAGCGGTGCATGAAGCTGATACAGAAGTAGCCGAAGAGACGAGAGGGAGGGATCCGCATGTGCGGTGAGGGAGAGCTTTTCGAGGCGGTGCAGCTGGAGTTCCCCGAGGGGTGCAACATCATCCTGGGGCAGTCGCACTTCATCAAGACCGTGGAGGACGTATACGAGGCGGTGGCCCAGACGGTCCCCGGAGAGCGCTTCGGCCTGGCCTTCTCCGAGGCCTCCGGCCCCCGGCTGATCCGCTGGGACGGCACCGACAACGAGCTGATACGCATAGCCCAGGAGAACGTGCGGCGCATAGGCGCCGGCCACTGCTTCCTCGTAGTCCTGGAGAAGGCCTATCCGATCTCCGTCCTCAACGCCATCAAGGCCGTCCCCGAGGTCTGCCGGATCTTCTGCGCCACCGCCAACCCGGTGCAGGTGGTGGTGGCCCGCACCGACCAGGGCGGAGGCATCATGGGCGTCATCGACGGCGGACCACCGACCGCCGCGGAGACCCAGGAGGACATAGCCGCCAGGCGGGAGCTGCTGCAGAAGATCGGCTACAAGCGCTAGCTTCCGGCGGGAGGACCGTTAGCAGACGGGTCCCTCTCGGGCTCCGGGGCCGCTAGGGGATGACCGCCAGTCTTGCCGTGTGCTGTTCTTCGCCGGCGGTCATTCGGCAAAGGTAGACGCCGGGGGGCAGAGGTCCCGTTCCCAGGACATGATCCCCCGCCTCCAGGTCCGCCTGGCAGGCGGGGCGGGAGACCGGCCTTCCCGAGATGTCCCATATACTCACCGTCACGGAGGCGGGAGCCGCCAGCACGCAGCGGAGGCTGCCGGACCCCCGGCAGGGGTTGGCCCCGTCCACGTAGAGGCCGGGGCGGGAGATCCCCCGGTTCGAGCCGGAGAGCACCCCTCCCATGGGGGTGTAGCTCACCATCATCTGCTCGAGAACCGGGGTGGTGTCGGGGTCGTTGGAGACAAGTGTGACCCGGTACTGCGCGTAGTTCACCTCCCCGCTCAGCAGATCCTCCAGTCCGGTGCCGGGGGTGGTGATGTAGCCGGTCCAGGGCCCCAGGTCGTCGGGGGACATTCCCGCCCGCATCTGGAACATCACAGATGTCCCTTCGGGGGTGGCCGCCTCCCAGTCGATGAGGCCCCACTGTATCCAGTCCCAGTCGGTGGGGATCATCAGCTCCAGGACGGTGGACTCCAGCCAGCCCACGGACATGCAGCCGGAGGACTCGAAGGCGGAAGCGGGCACGATGCCGTCGCCGACGGCCAGCCGGAGGCTGCCGGGCTGGTTCCACCAGTCCACCAGCGAGCAGGTGTCGAAGCCCTCTCCCCAGCTGTTGTCGGATACGTACGGACCCGGATAGCCGGGGCCGTCCTCCCAGGTATCCTGGTAGATCTCCAGCTCCATCCAGGGACTGTGAATGTCAACGGACTGCCCGGGGGCCAGGGCGGGGAGAACCACAAGAAAGAAGGCGGTACGGGAAGGAAACCGATTCCTCATGATCAACCTCCTCTACATGCATGATATCCCCCTTTCGGCAGCGCTGCAAGCTGCCGCGGGGACCTTCCCGCATCTTTGACCCCCGTCGGGTGCGTCCGATATGCTAGGGGCGCCCGGTGCCCGGGTTAGCCACTGAAGGGAAGGCGGTAGGGCAGGCGATGAGGCTGCGCGTCCTCACATTGCTGGCGTTCATGGCGGCTGTCGCCGCCCCGTCCGCGCAGGTGCCCGAGTACAGGGTCTACTGCGACCCCGGCGACTACGCCTTCATGGTGGAGAACTACGAGGAGGAGATCGAGATCCCCTGCACGGTGCAGGTGGGGGACACCCTCTACGCAGGCGCCCTGATCCGCCTTCGCGGCGACAGCTCCCGGGGGTACCCCAAGAAGTCCTACCGGATCACCTTCCCAGACGGCCAGCCTCTGGCGGGGAGGACCGAGTGGAACTTCAACGGCGAGTACCTGGATCCCACCTACATGCACGCGTGGCTCTACTCCTGGATCATGGAGAGACTGGACTACCCCTGCTTCGACGTGGACCACGCAGAGATGTACGTCAACGACGCGTACATAGGCCTCTACGTGCGGCTGGAGCCGGTTGACGAGCAGTTCCTGTCGGATCGGGGAATGGACCCCGACGGCAACCTCTACAAGGCCGCGGTGGACGGGGCCTGTCTCAGCAGATACGACGACGTCCCGGCCTGGTGGGAGAAGAAGGCCAACGAGAGCGAGAACTGGACCGACCTCTACGGGCTGATAGACTGGCTCGACGGGGCCGACCCCGATCAGCTGCACCAGACCATGGGCCAGGTTTTCGACATGGACCGTCTGATGACCGTACTGGCGGTGAACGCCCTCACCATGAACTACAGCACCTACTACCACAACTACTACGTATACCGTGACATAAGGGGCACAGGGCTGTGGACCATGCTGGCCTGGGACGTGGACAAGCTGTGGGGCGACTGGGTAACCCGGCCCTACACCCGCAGCGTCAACGCATTCTGGCACGACAACCCGCTGCTGGAGAAGGTGGTGCTCAACCCCGTCCTGACCCAGGCGTTCTTTGCCAGGGTGGATGCGGTGGCCGGCTCGCTGCTGACCTCGGGGCTGATCACCCCCGTGATCGACTCCCTGGAGACCGCCATCACCCCCTCGGTGGAGGCCGACACCTGCGACGACCTCACGCCTGCGGAGTTCCACGATGCGGTTGCCGCCATGAGGGACAGCGTCATCCAGGCCAGGGTGGATGCGCTGGACTGGATGTACACCGAGGACCCCCGCTCCTTCCGTGCCCACTGCGGCGACACCGTCTCCCTGGGGGAGAAGTTCGTCAGCTGGGATCCCTGTTTCGACCCCACCTCCCCGGATGTGCAGTACCATCTTCTGCTCTATACGGAGGAGGGCTGGCCCCTGGACACCTGCAGGTACGTGGAGCTTGCGGACACCTGCTGGACCTTCGAGGGCCTGGACCCCGGGAAGTACATCTGGACGGTGAAGGGGGGCGGAGGCTACTGGTGGCGCTACGCCGAGGGATACGACCGCTACAACCCATTCACCGTGCTGGACTCCTGGTCGGAGCTGTCGGGGACCCTGGAGGGGCACACGGTACTGGACGCGGAGGGGTCGCCCTACTACGTCACCGGCGACCTCCTGGTACCCGAGTCCGCCACGCTGCAGGTGAACGCAGGGGTGGAGCTGCGCTTCGCTTCCGGGGCCGGCCTGGAATGCCTGGGGCGGATCGAGTGCCTGGGCACGGCGGAGGACTCGGTATGGTTCCGGGCCGACAACGTCGCCCAGCCTTGGGCAGGGGTGGGGTTGCAGGAAGCCGTGGCGTCCTTCCACCATACGTCCTTCTCGGGGTCGGAGGGGTTCGGTTCCTCCGGCGCCTGCCTGCGGTCCGTAGGGTCCGCCCTGACGCTCAGCGGCTGCGAGTTCCGCCACAACATGCGCTGCGTCAGCGTCCAGGGCGGCAGCGTGGCCATGGACAGCTGTGACCTCACCGGAGACAACCGCGGTGAGCTGTTCTTCATGGAGTCCGGCGAGTCCGCCTCCATCACCGCCAGCCAGTTCGGGAACATGACACGCTCGCCCTGGTCCTCCCAGGACGGCATCGAGTTCCAGGACTGCCTCTCCGGCCAGTACACGGTCTCCGGCTGCCACGTCTTCAACATCGACGGCGACTGCATCGACCTCAACAGCAGCAGCGTGACCGCGGTGGGCAACCGGGTGGAGGACTCCACTGACAAGGGCTTCTCCATCGGTGTGGGAAGCGGGGGCGGGCAGCCCTCCCAGGCGGTCCTGGAGGGCAACGTCATCACCGGCTGCCCCATCGGAGTTGCGGTGAAGGACGACTCCTACGCGGAGGTCGTGTCATGCACGATCTCCGGCTGCGACATCGGGGCAAGGACCTACGCCAAGACCTCCGGCTTCGGCCCCGGCGAGGCCCTCGTGCTGAACACCATACTCCACGGCAACGGCGAGACCTTCAGCTTCGAGGACGGATCCTCCACAGAGGTGAGCTACAGCCTCACCGGAGCCTGGGAGCCCTGGCAGGGGGAGGGTAACATCGCAGGCGACCCCCTGTTCGCCCAGTGGGACCCCGGCGACTTCCGCCTCTCCTGGGAGTCCCCCTGCATCGATGCCGGGTCACCGGAGATGGAGGACCCCGACGGCACCAGGTCGGACATGGGGGCACTGTTCTTCCCCCAGGTGCTGGACGGGCTGGTGATAAACGAGCTGCAGTCCCGCAACGACACCACCATAGCCGACGCCTACGGCGAGTACGACGACTGGCTGGAGCTCTACAACGGGTCCGGCTACGACTGTGACCTCAGCTGGGCGTTCATGTCGCAGGACCCCCGTCTGCCCGAGACCTACCGGTTCCCCCCCGGCACCGTGGTGCCCGCGGAGGGCTTTCTGCTGGTCTGGGCCGACGGCCATCCCTGGCAGGACGGCTTCCACCTCCCATTCAGGATCTCCGCAGAGGGCGACAGCCTCTACCTATGGCGCCGGCCGGCCGAAGGCGGCAGGGCGACTTCGCTTGCTGTACTGGCCTCCGATCCGGTGCTGGTGGACTCCCGGAGCTTCGGCCCCGTTCCCGCCGACCGGTCCGTGGGCCGGCTTGCCGACGGGGGAGAGGAATGGGGCCTGCTGGCCAGCCCCACCCCCGGCTGGTCCAACTCCGGCGGAACCCCCGGGGAGAGGCTCCTCCTCTCCTGCGCCTATCCCAACCCGGCCCGCTTCGGGGCGGTCTCCGTGGACGTCACGGTGGACGCCGGGCAGACCGAGCTGCTGGTATACGATCTGTCCGGACGCCTGGTGGAGGTGGCCTACCAGGGCCATCTGCCGGCAGGTGAGCATACCCTTGTCTGGGACGCCCGCGGCGACGACGGCGGGCGGGTTCCCACCGGCCTCTACCTCCTCT
>Ga0207797_1001731_pt1 | contig 15635 bp, 13 predicted proteins | sample PRCRCaboRojoPR_6_FD_187275 | JGI IMG/M metagenome (GOLD analysis project Ga0207797, IMG submission 187275) | Marine sediment microbial community from Cabo Rojo, Puerto Rico - PR CR 10% Liquid 1 (SPAdes) | ecosystem: Environmental > Aquatic > Marine > Coastal > Sediment | place: Cabo Rojo, Puerto...
TCCCGACACCCTGTCCGGCCTCGTCTTCGACGAGGTGACGGGCAGGCCGGTGGCCGAGGCCAGCGTCACGCTGACGGACTTCCAGGACGGGCGCACCGTGGCCGAGGCCACTTCCGACGAGGGGGGTCGGTTTTCCGTTCCCGTGAGCCCGGGCCGCTACTGGCTCGTGGCGAGCCGAGGGGGCTTCGCCGCTTCCCCACCCCGGGAGGTCCGCTGGGACGAGGCGTCGGAGAGCGTGGAGGGGTTGCTGCTCCGGCTCCGGACCCTGGACCGGGAGGCCCTGGCCGTCCGGGCCAGCCCGGATCCGGACGTGGAGGGAGCCCGGCTCATCGGCCGGGTGGTGGACCGGGACTCGGGCCGGCCCGTCTTCGACGCCGAGGTGGAGCTCGGGGCCTCGGGCCTTCGGACCCTGACGGACCGGAACGGGATGTTCGTCTTCCAGGAGGTGCCGCCGGGGACGGAGGTCCTGCGCATTCGGCACCTGGCCTACGGGGAGGAGGTGAAGGGGCTGGTGCTGGAGGAGGGCCAGGCGTACCGGGTGGAGGGGAAGGTGAGCATGGAGCCCATCGAGATGGAGGGGATCGAGGTGACGGCCACTTCCCGGCCCCGCTTCCGGCAGCTCGACGAGCTCCGCTGGCGCATGGAGCGGGGGCTCGGCGGGGAGTACATCCTGGCCGAGGAGCTCCGGACAAGGGGCTATCCACCGCCGGCGGAGGCCCTGAGGAGTATTCCGGGCGTGGACGTGACCCGAAGCAGGTTTCTGTGGCGGGTCGGTTTCCGGCGGGGATGTACTCCTGCCATCTACGTGGATGGGATCAAGGTGTCGGACAGCGGGGAGCCCCAGTGGATCTGGAGCGAGATCGTCTCCATGGACGTGGAGGCCATGGAGGTCTACAAGGGCCCGGCGACGCTTCCTGCCCAGTTCGCGGGTGTGGGCGTGAAGTGCGCCGTCGCCATCTGGACGAAGCGAGGCGGGTAGGGTGGAGATGCCGATGAGTGCAGGGCAGCGGAGAGCGTATGGTCAATCCTGCACGTCCGACCTTCCCACCAGGTACCCGGCGACGAAGGTCCGGAGCATGGCGTCGACGGGATCCGAGCTCGGACGTACCCGCAGGGCCCGCATGCCCTGGTCCTGAAGCTCCCGAGCCAGGTTTTCCAGGACGTGGGCAACATGACGAATCTGTCGGACCCGGTCCCTCCCGGACGTGGCCTCTTCCTGCGCCTCCCCACCCATCCCGGTCACCACCCCTTCCGCTTCGTGTCCACCGGCAATGGGATCGTCCGGGGAATAGATGGCGTCTTTGGGAATCTCCCCTTCGGGACGCACGATGGCGTCGTCAGGAGAGTACAGGGCGTCCCGGGGGAAGGCAGCGTGCACCTCGGCGTTTGCCTCTGCCCCTTCCTCTTCGTCGTCCCGAGGCTCTCCTGGAGGCTCGGACCTGTCTGACCCTCCGGAATCGCCCTCGGAGGACACTCTCTCATCCTCGCTCATACCCGGCTCTCCTTACCGGTTGTCTTTCAGGGCCCGTCCCCGGCCCCTCCGCCGTTTCCACCCCTCGTCCGGGGGCGACCCTGTAACCATCACTCTACAAGGAATATACCGGTTCCTTGACGGGAGGGAGAAGAACGAAGCCGGAGCGGGGGAGGCGCTTCTCCGGCGAAAGCGGCGGTCCGCGCGCGGCCGCACCCCCCTTGTTCATCAGCCTTCTAGAGGACGAGCTTGACCACCACGAAGCCCAGGATGAGGAGGGCGCCGAAGACCCAGGTCAGGAGGTTGAAGTACCGGTCGATGAACCGGCTCATGGGGGGGCCGAAGCGGTAGATGAGGCCTGCCACCACGAAGAACCGAAGGCCCCGGCTCAGCACGCTGGCCAGGAGGAAGACCCCGAAGTTGATGGAGAAGACCCCGGAGGAAAGGGTGAAGACCTTGTAGGGGATGGGGGTGAGGCCGGCGATGAACACGGCCCAGAAATCGTAGCGGTCGTAGAGGTCCTGGACGTTCTGGAAGGCCTCGGGAGACACACCGGGGACGTAGGTGAAGAAGACCTGATCCAGGACTTCCCAGGCTCCGGCCCCGATCCCGTAGCCCACGATCCCGCCCAGAACGGACGCCACCGTGGCCATGGCGGCAAAACGAAGGGCTTTCCGGGCCGCCCCCAGGCAGAGGGCCATGAGGAGGGGGTCCGGGGGGATGGGGAAGAAGGACGCTTCGGCAGCGGCCAGGAGGGCCAGGGCCAGGGGCCCGTAGCGGGTGTGGGCCCAGTGCAGGACCCAGTCGTACAGCCTCCGGACCCACCCCGGCCGGGGTGGAGCCAGGCTTCCCTCCTCCCCTGGTCCCGTCATGCCCCCCCTTCCTGCACCTCGGAGCTCCAGGCGAAGCGCCCGAGCAGGGGCACGAAGGTGCACTCGCCCTGGACCACCTCCTCCTCCACCCGGCCCCGGGCTTTCCGCACCAGGACGAGCTCCTGGGCTTCCCGGGTTCCTACGGGGATGAGCATCCGTCCGGGGTTCGCCATCTGGTCCAGGAGAGCGCCGGGAACGGTGGGCGATGCCGCAGACACCACGATCACCTGGTACGGGGCGAACTTCCGCCAGCCGATGGTCCCGTCTCCCACCATGAGAGCCACGTTCAGGATGCCCAGGGCGTCCAGGGCCTTCCGGGCCTGGCCGCTCAACTCCCGGACCCGCTCCACCGAGTAGACCCTGTCGGCCATGTGAGCCAGCAGGGCCGTGAGGAAGCCCGAGCCGGTGCCGATCTCCAGGACTCGGTCGTCTTCCTCGGGCTTCAGGATGGACAGGTAGAGGGCCTGCAAGGAGGGCTGGGAGGCGGTCTGGCCATGCCCGATGGGCAGGGGCGCGTCCTCGTAGGCCCGGTTCCAGATCCCCCGGGGAAGGAAGAGATGCCGGGGCACCCGGTCGAAGAGCTCCAGGAGCTCCAGGTCCCGAATGCCGTGGCTGCGGATCTCCTCGATGAGGCGCCGGCGGTAGCCGGTGAACCGGTGGTCGTCTACAGGCCCAGGTCCCACCCGCGAATCTCCTCCAGAAGCCGGTAGTTCGTGAGGTCCAGGTGCATGGGGGTCACGGAGAGGAAGCCCTCTTCCACGGCCCGGAAATCCGAGTCCTCGCCCCCGGTCCAGGCTGACACTCCCCCCCCGATCCAGAAGTACTCCTTCCCCTTGGGGTCCCTGGCCCTGGTGATGGAGTCGGAGTACTTCCTCCGGCCCAGGGTAGTGACCCGGATCCCCTGGACCTCCTCCGGAGGCACCGCGGGTAGATTCACGTTCAGGAGGGTGTGCTGGGGGAAGCCGTTCTGGGTGAGGATCTGTCGCAGAAATCGGGTCAGGAGCTCCTCCCAGGCATCCAGGCTCTCGTAGTCGTCCCCCGTGTAGGAAAGGGCCACGGCCGGAATCCCGATGACCGTGGCCTCCATGGCCGCGGCCACGGTGCCGGAGTAGAGGACATCCTCCCCCATGTTCGCCCCGTGGTTTACCCCGGAAAGACAGAAGTCCGGCCGGGACTCCAGGATCTGGTTCATGGCCATGATGACGCAGTCCGTGGGCGTTCCGTCCACCACGTGTACGTCCTCCCCAGCCTGCCGGGCACGGATGGGACGGTGGATGGTCAGGGAGTGACTCGTGGCACTCTGCTCCCGGTCCGGGGCCACGACCCTCACTTCTCCCAGGCCCCGGGCCGCCGAGGCCAGAACGTCCAGGCCCAGGGCCAGGTAGCCGTCGTCGTTGGTGCAGAGGATCTTCATTCCGACTCCGAACGGGAGGGGGGCGTGAGGATCTGGCGGATCTCCTGGAGCTCGGCCTTCATGGCCTCCAGGAACTCCGGCTCCAGGATCTCGTGACTGCCGTCTTCCAGCTCCCCATCGGCCCGCATCTCCAGGAGCTTCTTGTTCGCTCCCTGGATCGTGTACTTCTGGTCGTACAGGAGATTCTTGACCAGGAGAATGAGCTCCACGTCCTTGGACCGGTAGATCCGGTTCCCGGCCCGGTTCTTCGTGGGCCGGAGGATCTCGAACTGGGTCTCCCAGTAACGGAGCACGTGGGGTTTCAGGCCCGTCAGGTCGCACACCTCACCGATGGAATAGTAGACCTTCTTCGTCACGGGTTCTCTCACGGGCACCTCCCTGTTCTTCCCTTCATCAGGACCACACTTCGGGCTTGGGCTCCCGGAGCATGAGATTGCGGACGGCTTCTCTGGGGCTCCGGCCCTCCCAGAGGAGAGCGTGGACTTCGGCGCTGATGGGCATCTCCACCTGGTGCTCACGGGCCAGCTCCCGGACGGCCTGAACCGTGCGGACCCCCTCGGCCACGCCCCGCATGTCCGCCAGGATCTCCTCCAGGGACTCTCCTTTGCCCAGACGGTAGCCCACGGTCCGGTTCCGACTCAGCTCCCCGGTACAGGTCAGGACCAGGTCGCCCATGCCCGCCAGCCCGGCGAAGGTAGCGGGATCGGCTCCCATGGCCACCCCCAGGCGGGAGATCTCGGCCAGGCCCCGGGTGATGAGGGCCGCCAGGGTGTTGTGACCGAAGCCCAGACCGGCCACCGCCCCGGCGGCCAGGGCGATGACGTTCTTCAGGGCTCCTCCCAGCTCCACCCCCAGGACATCAGGGTTCGTGTAGACCCTGAAGTGCTCGGTCTGGAAGACTTCCTGGGCCGTGCGGGCGGCCTCGGGGGAGTGGCTGGCCACGGCCACGGCGGTGGGTGATTCCCGGCAGACCTCGGCGGCGAAGCTGGGACCGGACAGGATGGTCAGGCGGTGGTGCTGGGCCGGACTCAGGTGCTCCGAGAAGACCTCATCCATTCGACGACCCGTAGAGACCTCGATGCCCTTGGAAGCGCTGATCACCTGGGCTCCGGGGTCCAGGGCTGGGCCCGCCTCGGCGAACACCCGGGAGACGAACTGGGCCGGGACCACGGAGACCACGATCGTCCGGCCCTCCAGGGCCCGGGGAAGGTCTTCGTCCACCCCCAGGGAGGATGGCAGCTCCACGTCGGGAAGGAAGGTCCGGTTCTCTCCGTGGTCCCGGATTTCCGACACCACCTCCGACTCCCGGGCCCAGAGGACGACGTCGTGGCCCTCCCGGGCCAGCAATCGAGCCAGGGCCGTTCCCCAGCTCCCGCCGCCCACCACGGCGATCCGGTGGCGCCGGGTCATGACTGGAGATCCTCTTCGCCGGGCTGCCTCCCCCGGACGCTGGGAGGCGGGCCGTCTTCCTCTTCCTCCTCATTCTCTTCCGGTTCCGTTCCCTTCCGACTGCCGAAGCGGTTCTCCTCCCCCCGGAGGAGCCGCTTGATGTTGGCCCGGTGGGACCAGAAGACGAAGGCCGCCAGGACGAGGGTGAAGGGGAGCAGGGTCTCCTGTCCCCGTTGGGGCAGGAAAAGCAGGCTCAGGGGAAGGGCCACGGCGGCCGAAAGAGATCCCAGGGAGACGATGCGGGTGGTGAAGACCACGGCGATCCAGACGGCCAGGGCGATGAGGACGGGTACGAAGGCCAGACCCAGGAAGGCCCCGGCGCTGGTGGCAATGCCCTTCCCCCCCCGGAATCCCACCCAGAAGGAGAAGACGTGGCCCAGGATGGTGGCAGCGGCGTAGCCCAGGGTCCATCCCCACACGGCCGTCTGGTCTACCTGGGGAAAGAGCCACACCGGGAGCCAACCCTTGAACACGTCGAAGAGGCCCACGGGAAGGGCCGCTTTCCAGCCAAAGACCCGGAGGGTGTTCGTCGCCCCCAGATTCCCGCTCCCCCTGGTCCTGAGATCCACGCCAAACACCAGGCGCCCCACCCAGAACGACGTAGGTGTGGCTCCCAGGACGTAGGCAAGAAGGAGGTAGAAGACTGGAGTCACGAGATCTCGGGGCCCCGATGCTGGATGTCAGCTTCCTTCGCTCTTCCGAAGGCGGATCCGAAGGGGGCTTCCCACGAATCCCCAGGCGTTCCGGAAGCTGTTGTGAACGTAGCGAATGTAGTGGTGTGGGACCTCTTTCGGGAGGTTGGAGAAGAGGAGGAACGTAGGAGGAGCCACGGCGACCTGGGTGCCGTAGCGCAGCTTCACCGGGCGGCCCCGGAAGTGGGGTGGAGGCTGCCGGCCCACCACCTGTTGGAGGACGTCGTTGACTTCGGGGGTGGGGATCCGGCGGTTCCTCTCCTCCTGCACCTCCTGAATCAGGTCCAGGGTCTTGCGGATCCTCTGGCCCGTGAGGGCCGAGGCGAAGAGGATGGGGACCCACTGGAGGAAAGGGGCCCGGTTGCGGGCGTCCCGGACCCAGTCCGGGGCCGTGCCCGTGTCCTTTTCCACCAGATCCCACTTGTTCACCACCAGGATCATCCCGCACCCGGCGTCCCACGCCTGCTCAGCCACCTTCAGATCCTGGGACGCGAGCCCCTCCACGGCGTCCACCAGGACCAGGCACACGTCGGCTTCCCGGACCACTCGGGCCGTACGCAGGGAGCTGTAGTACTCCAGGGAGTCGGTGATCCGGGACTGACGCCGGAGGCCCGCCGTATCCACGAAGACCAGGGTCTGTCCGTGGAAGCGCATGGGGGTGTCCACCGGATCCCGGGTCGTCCCGGCCTCCTCCCCCACCACCACCCGCTCCTCCCCCAGGAGGCGGTTCACCAGGGACGACTTGCCCACGTTGGGCTTTCCCACCACGGCCACCCGGACCATCCCCTCCTCCTCCTCTTCCTCCGGAGCCTCGGGAAACCGCTGGACCACGGCGTCCAGCAGGTCTCCGGAGCCCTTCCCCGAAATGGCACTCACCGGCAGGGGCTCCCCCATGCCCAGGGACCAGAAGTCCAGGTGGGCCTGATCCCGGGGCAGGTTGTCCATCTTGTTCACCACCACCAGGACCGGCTGCCGGGTCTTGCGGAGAAGCTCGGCCAGTCGTTCGTCCAGGGGATGGACCCCCGTCTTGCCGTCCACGATGAAGAGGATCACGTCCGCCTCTTGAACGGCGGCCAGGGCCTGGTCCCGGACGGCCCGCTCCAGGGGCTCGGAGGTCCCTTCGATGACCCCACCCGTGTCCACCACGAAGAAGGCGTGCCCGGCCCAGTCCGCCCGGGCGAACTTCCGGTCACGGGTCACCCCCGGGGCATCGTCCACGATGGCCATGCGTTGGCCCAGGAACCGGTTGAAGAGGGTGGATTTGCCCACGTTGGGTCGGCCCACCAGGGCCACCACCGGGTTCTTTCTGCTCACAGGGCGACACGCTCCTTCCGGAGAGCCGCCAGAGATTCGGTGATCTCGTGGCCGGCCACCACCCGGGCCGGGGCCATTCCCTCCCGTAGCGTGCTCAATGACAGGGAGTCGATGAAGAGATCGTCCCCGTTCAAGGCCTCGGCGGGCAGGAGAATCAGGTCCTCCGGCCGGGGGTCCGGGACGGCCCGGAGGAAATCCTCTCCAGCCAGAAGTCCGGCTACCGTCACCGACTCCCCGTAGAAGGTGTTCGTCACCGCCTGGACCTTCACCGGGGCACCGGTGGCATGGGCCAGGGCTGGCGCCAGGGCCTTCATGAAGGGCTCCATGGATCGACCGGTGAGAATCCGGATCCGTGTACCCTCCAGGGTCGGAACGCCCTCCAGCCCCTTCCGGAAGGCCCCCAGGAAGGTCGTGACGGAGCCCACCCCGTTCTCCTCCAGGTTCCAGCCGTCGTAGTACGAGAGGTCCGGCAGGGGCAGGCCCCCCCGGAGGAAGAGCTCGTCGGCGGCATAGACCCACGCCTGCTCCCGCCTGCCTTCAACCCGACGCCGAAAGCGGTGGACCTGGTCCACGGCGGTTCGGGCTTCCTCCGGGGTGAGGAGTCGGACCGGGCGGTTCTCGTTGTACTTCGTGAGGCCCACCGGAACCACGGACAGGGTCCGGATCCCCTCCCCCAGCCGGTACAGATCCTCCATGGTTCGCTCCAGGTGGCTTCCGTCGTTCCATCCAGGACAGAGGACCACCTGGGTGTGCACCTCCAGGCCGTGATCCAGGAGGTAACGGAGCTGCTCCATGATGAGCCCTGCCCGGGGGTTCTTCAGCAGGCGGACACGGACCTCGGGCTCCGTGGCGTGAACCGAGACGTAGAGGGGAGAGATGCGCTGATCCACCAGGCGCTGGAGCCCCCGGGGTCCCAGGTTCGTGAGGGTCACGTAGCTGCCGTAGGTGAAGGAGAGGCGGAAGTCGTCATCCCGGAGCCAGAGGCTCTGGCGCACGTCCGGCGGGTTGCCGTCGATGAAACAGAACACGCACTCGTTGGCGCATTCCCGCACCGTGTCGGGAGCCGGCACGATTCCCAGGGGCCGGGCGTCCTCCCGGTGGATCTCCACCATCTCCCGGTCCCCCCGGGGGTTCACCGTCTCCAGCTCCAGCTCGCTGTCGGCCAGGAGGAAGGTCAGATCGATGCCGTCCCGGACCCGCTCCCCGTTGATGCGGACGATCCGGGTGCCGATCTCCAGGTGGAGCTCCTCGGCGATGCTGCCGGCTTCGATCTCTGCGATGCGGACCACGGTACGAGTTCAGACCTCCGCTCGTGGTGACGATGATCATCCCCGGGGGCCGGCCTCGGCGATGCCCCTGGACAGTCACGAGCTGGACAAGGAAAAAGGTCCCGGTTGGGGCTCAAAAGTATAGGAAAAACAGGGGATATCATCAATCTGGCCCGGGTCGTAACGGGTGGCGTGCCGGCTGGGTGGGAGTCATCTTGGACCCCGGGCCACCCGCTCGGGGGGAGGGGACAGGCCTTCGGATAGAGGCCCCCTCCGGCCCGCGGTGAGTCCAGCGGAAAGGGGCCGAGGGGGGCAGGGCCCGGCCCGGGGACCGGAACTCGGGGGGCAGGCCGACAGTACCCTCCTGAGGTGAAGGTCTTCCCTGCACCATGGGCCGCCCCCGGAGAGGGCCTTTCGAGGGGCAAGAGAGCGAAGAAGGGAGCTTGATGTCATCTGGAATGTCGTCCCGGGGCCGGGTGGCTCTCCTGGCCGTTCTCCTGGGCGTGCTCGCCTATCTGCTGTGGGCCGCCAGCCAGCGCCAGCTGGTGATCGTCCCGGAGTTCTTCCGTGACCCCACGCCCCACGAAGCCTACCGTCTGGGTCTCTCGGAGGCGGGCCTGGGGGAGACGGCCCTGGGCCGGGACTGGATCCGGACGGCCCGGCGAGCCCTCCGGTCCCCCGTGGTGGCGGATCTCCCCTACCAGGAGGAGGGCTTCTTCCCTCCGGAGGAAGCCTCGGCCATGGGGTACCGATTCCCGTTGCGTCGGGGGCAGCGCCTGGCAATGCGTGTGGAGGTGGCCGGTTCCGATTCTTCCCGGGTGTTCGTCGACCTGTTTCGGGCGGCTCCGGACACCGTCCGGGCACCGGTCCACGTGCTCTACGGAGATGCGGGAGAGGAGCTGACCTACGAGCCTCGCCGAACCGGGGATTACATCCTCCGGGTGCAGCCCGAGCTCTTACGGGGAGGGAGGTTCCGGGTGGTCCTCCGGGTCGAGCCTGCCCTGGCCTTCCCCGTGGCGGGACGCTCCACCCGGTCCATCGGCAGCTTCTTCGGGGCCCCCCGGGACGGGGGCCGGAGGGAACACCACGGCGTGGACATCTTCGCCCCCCGGGGCACACCGGTGGTGGCGGCGGCGGAAGGCCGTGTGGCCCGGGTGGATACCACTCCCATCGGAGGCCGGGTGATCTGGCTCCGGGATTCCCGAGGACGAGCCTCCCACTACTACGCTCACCTGGAGGAGCACCGGGTCCGGCGAGGCGCCCGGGTCCGCCCGGGGGATACCCTGGGAACCGTGGGAAACACCGGGAACGCCCGGACCACGCCCCCCCACCTCCATTTCGGGATCTACGCCCGGGGCGAGGGGCCTATCGACCCCTGGGACTTCCTCTATCAGCCGCCGGGGGAGGTACAGGAGGTTGTCGTGGCCCTGGAGGAGCTGGGGGAGTGGGCCCGGATCCGAGGTGAGGGAATCCGGCTCCGGCAGGGGCCGTCCCGTGGAAGCCAGATCCTTTCCGAGCTTCCCCGGCACACGGCCCTGAGGGTCCTGGGTGGGGTGGGAAGCTGGTACCGGGTGCGTCTTCCGGACGGCCAGGCCGGATTCGTGGCCGGGCGGCTCACCGAGGAGATCGGTAGCCCCCTGTGGATGGAACGAGTGGCCGCGGCCCAACCCATCCAGGCCGAGCCCCTTCCGGGGGCCCCGGTCATGGAGGAGTTCCCGGAGGGGGCCGATGTCCCGGTGCTGGGGACCTTCGGGGACTTCCTCCTGGTTCGGTCTCCCCAGGGCCGATCCGGTTGGATGATGGCGGAGGAGGAGGCCGCATCCCCCCAGGCCCACTGAGGAGACCCCGAGACGGGAGGCAGACATGAGGATCACCCGCAGGAGATTCCTGGCCGGAGCGGCGGCAGTGGGAGTGGGTCTGAACCGGGATCTCCAGGAGGCCGAAGGGAGTTCCGTGCCGCCTGTGGATCCCGGGACCCCGCCACCGGACCGCTTCGACCCATGGGTGGAGGTGGACTCCCGGGCCCTGGCCTTCAACGTGGAGACCATCTCGGGGCTGGTGGGGAGGCGCCCCATCCTGGCGGTCATCAAGAACAACGCGTACGGTCTGGACCTGGTCCCCGTGGGCAAGGTCCTGGAAGCCCTTCCCCAGGTGTGGGGGCTCGCCGTTGTGAAGACGGAGGCGGCTTTGGCCCTGAAGACTGCGGGAATCGAGAAGCCCGTGGTCCTCATGGCGTTGTTCGGACCCACCGACGGCCCGGAGCTGGTGACCCGGGGCGTGGATCTTTGCCTCACCACGGATGACGCCGGTGACCGGGTCATGGCGGCGGTCCGGGGAGCCCCCGCCGGAGTCGTCCCCCGTCTGCATGCCTACCTGGACACAGGGATGAGTCGTATGGGAGTCCCCCATCGCCGGGCCCTGGTCTGGATGGAGGACCTCCACCGGAGAGGTCTGCGGGTGGCCAGCACCTTCATGGGCTTCACCGAGGACCCGGAGTACGACCGGGAACAGCTGCGGCGATTCCTGAGGGTGACCGACGCCCTCCGGAAGGAGGGGGTTGATCCTGGTCTCCTGCACGCCGCTTCCTCGGCGGCGGTCTACAACTTCCCTGATTCCCACCTGGACATGGTTCGGCCGGGAATCGCCCTCTTCGGGGCCTACCCCAGCAACGAGGGCCGGGAAGCAGCCATGGCCGAGCTGAGGCCGGCTCTGCGTCTCCGGGCCCGGGTGGTCCGGGTAGAGGAGATTCGGCCCGGGGACAGCGTGAGCTATAACCGGAACTACATCGCCGAGAAGCCCACGTGGGTGGCCACCATCCCCCTGGGTCACTCCGATGGATATCCCCGGGAAGCAGTGGATGGGGCCCGGGTCCTCATCAACGGAGATCTCTATCCCCCCATCGGAGCCGTGAGCGCCAGTCACACGGTAGTGGAGCTGGGAGGCGAGCCCCGGGTCCGGGTGGGGGACGTGGCTACCCTGGTGGGACCGGATCATCCCGAGATCCATCCCAACGCTTTGGCCACCCGGACCGGATGCTCCGTCTACGATGTGCTGATGCATCTTTCCGCCCGGATGCCCCGGATCCTGTCGTAGAAGTCTGACCGGAAGGATGGGGATGGCTCGACTCGCCTCCCTTGCCGGCCAGCCTCCCGGGCGGTCCCCGAAAGTCTCCGGAAAGCCTCCGGAAAGCAGGAAGCCCCGAAAGCCTGAACGGCTTCCGGGGCCCTGTCTTGCCTTGGTCCTGAGAGCGGGCGACCGGATTCGAACCGGCGACCCTCAGCATGGGAGGCTGATGCTCTACCAACTGAGCTACGCCCGCGACTGGACAAAAATATAGCGGGGGCCCGACAGCCTCTCAAGACTGCCGGGCCCCTCCGCCTCGGGACTTCTCTGGTATCACCGTCTCCAGCCGGAGGGGATCCGGCCGGGCTTGTTCGCCCCGCCCTCCGACGGTGAGGGCCCTACGGGTTCAGCACCTCGTAGGTGTAGCCCGTCACCTGCTCCGGAGACTCGAAGAACCCCCGGAAGACCTCGCTCTGCTCCACTTCCGGAACCTGGACCTGGATATCCACGGTTCCAACCTCTTCCCCGTCGGGTCCTCCGAAGTGGAAGCGGAGGCTTACGGGGGTCCCGGGTTCCAGCCCCGTGTTCTTCACCACGCCGGTGATGGTGGCCCCCCCGCTGGGGTCAGGCTGGAGATTCAACTGCTCCACCTCGTAGCCAAAGCTCTGGTACTCCTGGAAGACCTGGTTGGCTTCCTCGGTCTGACCCGTTTCGGAGAGGGCCCGGGTGAGGTAGATCCAGCCCAGGGCATTGCGGGGATCGATCTCCAGCAGCCTTCGGGCGGCCGGAATCAGCTCCTCGAAGCTCTCGCTGATGGACAGCGTCTGGGTCAGGTTCAGGACGGCGTCCCGGTTGAAGGGATTCATCTCCGCCGCCTGGCGGAAAGCGTCGGCGGCGGCATCGTAGTTCTCGCTCTGGTAGAGGCCCACGCCGGCATTGAAGTAGTCGGCTTCGGTGAGCCCCGGTTGATTGAGGATCCGGTCGTAAAGGGCCTTCGCCGAATCCGCGTACGGAGCGGCCACGGAGTCCGCCAGCTCGGCGGCCCGGACGGAGTCGGTCACCGCCGTCTCCACGGAGTCGATCTTGACCCGGGCCAGCTCGGACAGGGCCCCGGCCAGGCTCCCCATGAGGGTGATGTTGTCCGGATCCTCCTCCAGGAGGTGGCCGTAGTGGTCCGCTGCGTCCTCGTAACGCTCCGCGAAGGTCAGAGCCTGGCCCAGGCCGGTGGTGGCGATCTGCCAGTGCTCTTCCCAGACCGGGGCCGCGGCCGTGTCGGCCATCTGGGCCTCCTTCGTGGTCTCCAGGATCCCCATGGCCTCCTCATAGGCCTGGACGGCGTCATCCATCCGGTTCAACCGGGAGTAAACCGTTCCGAGCTGGAGATGGGCCTCCGGCCGGCCGTCGTAGACCTGGGTGGCGGCCTCGAAGTACTCTGCGGCCTCTTCCAGGTTGCCCTGTTGCATGGGATTGATGGCCTCGTTGTAGGCGGCCACCCATGCCTGCTCCCTCCAGGGCTGTGTCTGGAGCATATAGCGGGGGTGTAGCTCCTCCGCCTTGTCGAACATCTCGTCGGCGGCCTGGTAGTTGTTCAACCCCACGTTGGCGATCCCCGCCTGGAAGTACGACTTGGGGTTCATGGAGTCGGCGGCGATACCCTCCTGGGCCGCTTGCAGGGCCTGAGCCCACTTCTCTTCCGCTTCGGCGTCTTCCGTGGCGGACTGGGCCTGGGTCAGATAGAGATCGGCGGCCCGGGTATGCGTGTTGTCCCGGGGAGTTATCCCCTCTTCCAGGACCTCACCCCCGGGGAGGGCGGGGCCGGAGGGACCGGAAGGACCAGAGCCGCCTCCACCGGCGGCACATCCGGCTCCGGAAAAAAGGGCGGCGACGGCAAGGACGAGCCCGAGGCGGACGTTCATCCCGTTTTCCTCCTCTTGGGTGGTCAAAAGGGGCCCGGCTTGAGCGCCCGGAGCCCCTGAAATTGTCAAAGCACCAAAATCTAGATTCAGCTCCCGAACACGTCAAACGCTGGCAAGCACCTGCAACGGAGACTCCCGGGTGCTGCCCGGCTCTCCCGAGATCGTCACAGGGCGTTTGGCGGTTCTCCCTCGTGATTGGCCCGGGGGAACCTCTCCTGGTCCACACACCGGGCCCTCCGTATCGTTCCCCATCCTTCCCGGCTAACCCCGTGTTCACCCTCGAAGGTAGGTGAGGATCCTCAGGGCCATGGCCTGGCCGATGCCCGGCACCCGGGCCAGCTCCTCCGCCTCCGCCTCCCGTATGGCTTTCACGGAGCCGAAACGACTCAGAAGGGCCTGCTGGCGTCCTGGACCCACCCCGGGGATCTCTCCCAGCTGACTCCGGAGGGTTCGCCTGGAGCGAAGCTTCCGGTTGTAGGAGATGGCGAACCGGTGCGCCTCGTCTCGTAGCCGTTGGAGAAGGTGCAGGGCCCGGTCCCGGCGGCCCAGGGCCACCGGGGTTGATCGGCCGGGAAGAAAGACCTCCTCCTCCCGTTTGGCCAGGGCCGCTGCCGCCACCTGCCCCAGTTCCAGCGCCTCCAGGGCCCTCCGGACTGCGCTGAGCTGTCCCTTGCCCCCGTCCACCAGGACCAGGTCCGGGAGAGGCCGGTCCTCGTCCAGGCGCCGGCGGAAGTACCGGGTGACGGCTTCCGCCATGGAGCGGTAGTCGTCGTTGCCCCAATCCCCCCGGATCTTCATGTGGCGGTACTCGGCCTTCTTCGGTGCGCCGTTCTCGAAGACCACCACGCTGGCCACCGTCTCCGAGCCCTGGAGGTGGGAGACGTCGAAACAGGTCATGAGCCGGGGCACCACCTTGAGATCCAGTCGGTCCTGGAGCTCGTAGAGAACCTCGTCGGCCCGATCCTCTCCGTGGGCCAGGGCCATGACCCGGTCCTCCAGGGCGTTCCGGGCGTTGGAGCCGGCCAGCTCCACCAGGCGCCGCTTCTCTCCCCTCCGGGGCACGAGGATCCGGACCCGGCGGCCCGCCTCCCGGGAGAGGACCTCCTCCAGGAGGGACCGATCCTGGAAGGGAGTGGGCACCAGGACCTCCCGGGGCAGATCCAGGGTCCCCTCCCGGCCCCGCCCCAGGTAGTACCGGGCGGCGAAGGCGGAGAGGAGCTCGGCATCGTCCTCCTCCTGGAGTCCGGAGAACCGCTGGGTGTCCCGTCCCAGGAGGAGGCCGTTTCTCACCCGAAGGGCTACGGCGGCGGCCAGCTCCCCGTCCCGGGCCAGGGCCAGGATGTCCTGGTCGCCCCCCCTCACCCGGTGCACCCGTTGCTCCCGGGCTATGGCGTCCAGGCCCTTGAGCACATCCCGCAGGCGGCCGGCTTCCTCGAAGCGGAGCTCCCGGGCCGCCCTTTCCATGCGCGCCTCCACTTCCTCCCGCAGAGAGTCGGTATCCCCTCCCAGGACCCGGAGGATCTCCCGGATCATGGCCTGGTAGTCGTCCTCACTCTGCAGGCCCACGCAAGGAGCCAGGCACCGTCCGATGTGGTAGTCCAGGCACGGCCGATCCGGGCTCTCCTCCGGGAGGTCGTACCGGCAGGACCGAACGGTGTAGAGTCGTTTCACCACGTCCAGGGCCTGCCGGAGCGGGCCCACGGAGGTGTAGGGACCGAAGTACCGGGCCCCGTCGTTCCGGACCCTGCGGGTGACGAAGACCCGTGGAAAGGGCTCCTGGACAGTCACCTTGATGTAGGGGTACCGCTTGTCGTCCCGGAGCTGGATGTTGAAGCGGGGATGGTGCTCCTTGATGAGATTGGCTTCCAGGATGAGGGCCTCGGCCTCCGAGCCCACCACGATGGTCTCCACGGAGGTTGCCCGGCGCACCAGCTCCCGGGTCTTGATGGACCGGCCCGCTTCCTTCCGGAGGTAGCTTCGGACCCGGTCCCGGAGGGCCTTGGCCTTCCCCACGTAGAGAATCTCCCCCTGGGCGTCCAGGAACAGGTACACCCCGGGCTTTCTGGGAAGGGCGCCCAGCTTCTGGCTGTCCAGGGGGGTCGCTTCAGGCATGGCTCGACATTAGAAGGCTGTTGAACAAGGGGGGCGAGCCGCGTTACGAGCGCCACGGCTCCAG
>Ga0207797_1001732_pt1 | contig 15632 bp, 15 predicted proteins | sample PRCRCaboRojoPR_6_FD_187275 | JGI IMG/M metagenome (GOLD analysis project Ga0207797, IMG submission 187275) | Marine sediment microbial community from Cabo Rojo, Puerto Rico - PR CR 10% Liquid 1 (SPAdes) | ecosystem: Environmental > Aquatic > Marine > Coastal > Sediment | place: Cabo Rojo, Puerto...
CGACCCAGACGAGACGTATCGGGTGGCACTCATCTCCCGGGAACGGGCCGAGACGGAGGAGTCGACCGAGTCCGAGACGCCGACGTCGGAGCCTCAGCCCCCCGTCGAGATCGGCGAGATCCGCTACGTCGAGATCGAAGACATCGGCAAGCAGGGCGACGGCATCGCCCGCGTCGAACGCGGCTACGTCATCATCGTCCCGGGCGCCGAAATCGGCGAGCGCGTCAAAATCGAGATCACCGAAGTCAAGTCCAACTTCGCCGTCGGCGAGATCATCGACGAGGACTTCTGACGCCGATCCGCGCTCCGGCGCGACCCAAGGCCTATACCATCGGGTGTGCGAACGCTCGCTATGCGCCGTCGAGCCCTCCTCTCGACCGGGGTTGCCGTCGCTACCGCCGGCTGTTTCGGATTCGGTAGCGGCTGTTCCCGGAGTGCCACGCTCGACCTGTCGGCGGTGAGTGACGCCGACGTCGCCGACGCCGCCAGCGACTCGCCAGACTCGCTCTCGCCCCCCGAACGCGACGCCCTCGCCGCCGCCCGTCGCGACGAAGCGCCGACGATGTGGTCCGTCGGCGACCCCTTCTCGTCCGTCGAGTACGTCGTCGTCGACGGTACGTACTACGTCGTCGAGACGTCGGCCGAGTCGGCGGTCGAGCGCCCCGGCTACGCGCTCAGCCTCGACGCCGACGACGCGACCCCCGACGGATCGCTCCGGTCCGTAACGTTCGACGACCTCCCCGCCGTCGACCGCACCGCGCTGTTCGCCGCCCTCGGCTACCCCAGTCCCCGCGAGATGACGCGGTACGAACGCGCGCACTCGATCAGTATGGGTGGGACGCTCGCCTATCCGACCGACGACGCCGAATCACGGTCGGAACTCGTCCCCGAACCGTCGTTCGACGTGCTTCGGATCGCCGGCCGCGACTTCCGGATGGACGTGGGGGAGCCCCGGCAGGTGATCGTCGAGCAGTTCCACGTCGGCGTCCGGACCGTCGCGGCGACGCCCGGCGAACTCGCGGCCATCATCTACGAGCGTGACGGGATAGACCTCGACGACCGATCCCTCTCGGCCGAGCAACGCGACATCGTCGAGACGGCCATCGACGAGGGGTACGACGAGTGTGCGCCGTACTCCGACGCGTTCGCGGACTTGCAGGAGGACTTCGGCTGGGTAGGTAGTAGTAGCCACGACGCCCGCGATACTGCCGACTACGCCAACTACCGCGACGAGTGGTACGCCGTCGACCTCTTCGAGGCCGTCGCCTAGTCGGCCGAGCCCATCGAATCGACCGAGACGAACCGCGAGAGGTCGGCGTCGACGCCCACCTCGCCCAGCGACGCGTACGGCCGGTTCACCACGATGTCACCCGCCGTCGACCGACCGACGCCCGGAAGCGCGGTGAGTTCGTCCATCGACGCCGTGTTGGGGTCGAGCGGATGGGGCACGCCCGTCACGGATCGGTAGCCGTGGTCGACGAGCGCCACGTCCATCGTCGACCCCAGTTCACGCTCGCCCGGCACCGCGACGAGGAGTGGGTAGGTCCCCAACTGCCGACCGAACGTCTTGCCACCCTCGTGGTACTCCATGTGTACGTCGGGGAGGACGGTCCCCGGTGGCGCGACCCGGCGGAGCATCGGCTGATCGACCTCCTCGCGCACCTCCCGTTTGTACGTCTTGAACTGCTTCTTGTGGTCGCGGGCGATGTCGGCGCCGGTGTCGCTCATCTCCGTCCCCGCGAACGCCATCACCTGCCGGATGTTGATGCGTCGGAGCATCAGACCCTCGTCGTACACCTGCTGGAGGAAGCGTTTGTTGTGGTCGAACGTCTCCTCGCGTTCGCCCGCGAGGCCGTGGACGAGGTTGATGCCGGGGAGGAGTTTGGGGAGGCGGTTGGCCGCGCCGTCGCCCGTCGTCGGCGCGTCCGCGGGGTCGTCGCCGGGGCGCCACCCGGCTTCCTCGTTGACGATGCGGACGGCGTCGAGACACTCCTCGGCCGAGACGAGCAGGTTGTTCTCCTCGCGGACGACCGGGTCGGCGGACTCGAGGCCGAAGGCGGCGGTGTCGCCCGCGGTGTTGTGTTCGGCGATGATGCGGATGGCCTCCCGCGACTGCTCGGGGTAGTCCACGATAGTGACGGGGTTCATGTTGTCGAGGTGGAGCGTGCCCAACTCCGGTGCCACCTCGCGGATGCCGCCGTAGAGGCGACGGAGCGCGTCGGGGTTCGGCGCCTCGCCGTCGCCGCCGAACGCGAGGATGTCGGCCTGTCGGCCCAGTCGGAAGTGGCGGACGCCGCGGTCGTAGAGCGCCTCGACTTCGCGGACGACCGACTCGGCCGAGCGGAAGGCCGGGTTGCCGTACAGCGGTTCGGTGCAGAACGAACACCGGTAGGCACAGCCCCGCGAGGTTTCGAGTTCGGCGATCAGGTAGTCGGGGTGGTTGGGGTGGTCCTCGACGACGAACGCGCCCGCCGCCGCCCAGCGGTCGAGTTCCGCGTTGTCGCGCATGCGGTCGCCGAACCCTTCCAACCCGCTCGCCACGAGGTCGTGGGCCGCCGCCTCCACGTCCCCCTTGGCGACGAAGTCGTAGTCGAGGTCCTTGCGCTCCATGTCCTGTGCGCCGGCGTTCTCCTCGCCGACGCCGAAGCGGACGGGCCCGCCCATGAGCGTCGTCCCGTCGGCGGCCCACGCGAGTTCCCGCACCTCGTCGGGTTCGGCGGGGGTCCCCCCGACGTACTTGCCGGGGACGGTCATGCCGCCGAGGTAGATCAGGAGGTCGGCGTCGGCCACGTCGCGCCACTTCGACCGGTCGTCGCGGAGTTCGTCGATGGTGTGGTAGCCAACCTGCGATTCGGGTACGCCGGCGTCGACCAGTGCGCCGGCGGTGAAACGCGGATACGTCGAGACGTACGGCGGGACCCCGAAGTGTGCGGGTTCGTCGACGTAGCCGTCGACGATGGTGACCGTGAGGTCGGCGGGGTCTGTCATGAACGCCGCTTGGCGGCCGACGCGTAAAACCGTGTTCGTGTCGACCCGGCCGGCCCCAAAGGCACAAGTCGACCTACCCCTACGGATCGATATGTCGAAGGCGCTCCCGAACCCGCCACAGGCCGGCCTCCTGAACGCCATCCGATTCGGCCGGGACACGTTCCGGTTTCTGGAGGTGATGCAGTCGAGATACCGGGACGGCGTGGCCGTCCCCATCCCCGGCCGCGCGCCCCTCGTCGTGTTGACGAACCCCGAACTCGTCCACGACGCCCTCTCCCACCCGGATACGTTCAGACGCGTCCCCGCACAGGAGTCCGCGGCGCTCATCGCCGAACACGGCCTCGTCCAGAGCGAGGGCCCCCTCTGGCGACAACAGCGGTCGATCATGAACCCCGCGTTCGACAGCCGGCAGGTGCGAACCTACGCCGACAGCGTCGGCGAACGCGTCGAGGCCATCGCCGACGACTGGGCCGACCGCGGCCGGTTCGAGACCAACCTCCACCGCGAGATGACCCGGATGACCGTCCGCGTCGCCTCCGAAGTCCTCCTCGGCGAGGACATCGGCGCCGACCGCGCCGAACAGTTCCACGAGTGGATGCAGACCGCCGGTACGGAGTTCGAGTTCGACCTCGCGAGCGTCGGGCCGGAGTGGCTTCCGAGCCGCATCTCCCCCGAGTTCCGCGAGGCGGCGGAGGGCATCCGCGCCCTGAGCGAGGACATCATCGAGCGTCGACGCCGTCTGATCGCCGACGGCGACGAGGGGCGGAACATGGTGTCGATGCTGATCCGGGCCGAGGAGGACCCGAACGTCGACTATCCCGAGAACCAGATCCGCGACGAGGTGTCGACGTTCCTCATCGCCGGGCACGAGACGACGGCGTTGAGTCTCACCTACACGTCGGCGCTCCTGTCGTGGTACCCCGATATCCGGGAACGGGTCCGCGAGGAGGCCGAGACAGTGCTCGGGTCGGAGCCCCCGAGTCACGGCGACGTGCGTGACCTCTCCTACACCATGCGGGTGTACCGCGAGGCGCTGCGGCTCTACCCCCCGGCGTGGGCGGTGTTCCGCCGGGCCGACCGGAAGGCCCGTCTCGGCGACTACCGCGTCGACGAGGGGTCGGCGATCATCATGCCCCAGTGGTCCATCCACCGGTCCGACCGCTACTTCGACGACCCCGACACCTTCGACCCGGACCGCTGGGAGCGTCGGAATCCGAACGACACGCCGGCGTACTTCCCGTTCTCGACCGGCCCCCACGCCTGCGTCGGCAAGCAGTTCGCCCTCTCGGGGGCGACGCTGACGCTGGCACGACTGGTGCGTGACTTCGACGTCGACGTGCCACAGGACGCCCTCGACGACCTGCGGGTCACGCCGACGCTCCGTCCGGCCGACGGTGTGCCGGCGTCGATCCGCCCCGCCGGCGGGTAGCGACCGAACCGCCGGCTCCACGCCACTTATGCCGGTCGCGGCTCTATCTTCGCCCATGCCCGCGACGAAGGAACTCAAGTGTACGAGCGCCGACTGCGAGCTCGACATGTTCGAGAACCACTACACCTACGACATCGCCGACGACCACACCGTCGCCGACCTCTCCTGTCCGCTCTGTGGCGGCACCGACTGCCTCGAAGAGATCGAACTATGACCGGGTTCAAGGAGTTCGGCAAGTCGGCCGCGAACGCCGTCCTGGAGCGGGTCGGCCGCGGCGTCGGGAAGGTACAGGAGCGAAAGCCCCTCTCGTACGACGTGCTGGAGTCCGAGGACGCCTATCTGGTCGTCTTCGACGCGCCGGGCGTCACCCGGAGCGACGTGCAGGTGCGCTACGTCGAGGGCGAGGTGCAGATCCGTCTCGACCGTTTCCGCGACTTCCACGAGGGCTTCGAGATGCGGTTCCCCGGTCGCGGCCTCTCGCTCGACGGCCGCGCGCGCCTCCCGCCGGACGCCGACGTGGACGCCGGCGAGGCGTCGGCCACGCTGAGCAAGAACGGGACGCTCCGTATCGAGGTGCCGAAACACGCCGACGGGACCGACGTGGCGGTCGTGGAAGAGTCGGACGCGGAGGACGCGGACGACGAACTCGACGACTCGGAGTAATTACGCTGGGAACGTCGGCGTCCGGGTCGACCCGGACGCCGAGTACAACCACCGACTCGAAGCACTCAGACGGGAAAGTCGGCGTCCGGGTCGACCACCCGATCCACCTCCGGCGGCATCTCCCAGTCGGTCGTCAGTTCGAGCAGTTGGACGAGCATCCGCCCCGTCGCCCCCCAGACGGTGTAGCCGCCGACGCGGAAGAAGTGGAGTCTGATGTCGCCGTAGTAGGGATGATCGCGTCGCTCGGAGTCGTAGTTTTCGAGGTCGGTCAACTCCGCGACCGGCAGGACGGCGATTTCGGCCACCTCGCGTTCGTCGGGGACGTACTCGCGGTCGGGGACCCGGGAGACGAACGGGCGGACGCTGTAGTCGCTGACCGTCGGGATGTCGTCGAGGCGCCCCACGATCTCTATCTCGTCCGAACGGAGACCGATCTCCTCGTTGGCCTCGCGGCGCGCCGTCGCCTCTAAATCCTCGTCGCTGGGTTCGCGACCCCCGCCCGGGAAACTCATCTGACCCGGATGCTGGCCGAGGTGGTCCGCGCGCTTCGTAAAGAGGAGGGCGTCCTCGTCGCCACGGTCGACGACGGGCGCGACGACCGCCGCTTCGCGCTCGCCGTCATCGATGCTCCGTGGCGTGTGGCGAGCGAGCGCGGACAGATCCATGCGCATGGTGTGTTGGGTAGCCCCCTCTCGGTTTCGGTCGGGGCAGTCGTCTCCGTCTACGACCCCGGGGGTGGTTTCAGTTCCGGTTCTCGAGTGCGCTGTCGAGCCGACGCCGAACGCCGCTCACGTCCGTCGATCCCCACGTTTCGAGGTCGTAGCTCACGTCGAGTAGTCGCTCGATCCGGTCGCCGTCGTCGGCGTCGACGGCCTGCGCGGCGTCGGCGCGGAGTCGTCGCTCCGCCGCCTCGGCCAGTTCGGCGCGATTCAGGTCGCGCTCCGGCACGTCGAGAATGTGCGGCAGGTCCTCGGCGCCGTCGGGGAGGGCGGGAAAGGCCACCGGTCCGGGCGCGAGGAGCGTCGTCCCGTCGCGCTCGGCGGGAACGAGGTAGTAGCCCGCCACCGCGTCGTCGATAGCGGCGTCGATGGCCGTCTCGTCGACGTCCTCGCCACGCTTGAACGCGAGTTCGCCGAGGGCGCCTTCGAGTTCGTCGCGGGTCAGCGCGCCGAAGAGGTCGACGACGCCCGCGAGTTCGTCACCCGTCGCGGTGGCGATGGTCATCGCGCGGCCTCCAGATCCGCCGCCGCGGCCTCGGCGATTCGCTCCGGCGACACCGGGGCATCGGCCCACGCCGGCAGACGGCGATCAGTCCCCGGCGGTTCGATGGCGTCGACGTACGTCTCTATCTGGTCGAGTTCGTCCCCGCGGTCGTAGGTGAGGCCGTTGAACGCGGCGTCGAGTTCGTAGCTCCGGACGAGCGAGCGGGCCGCCTCGCGATATCGGTCGGTCAGGGTGTCGTAGTCGGGGTCGACGCCGCCCTCGGTGACCACGCGAAGGAGCGCCGAGCCGACGTGTCGGCTCATGTCGGAGAGGCCAGTCGGCCCGCTCACCGCGCGGTGGTCGTGTTCGTACGTCCCGAGGTCGACCTGTGCGCTCCCGGCGAAGCCGGCATCGACGAAGGCGTCGCCGAGGGTGCCGACTTCGAGCCCCCACGACCGCTGGGGGCGGAAGCGCTCGACGAGGTCGGTCGTCGCCGCGAACTCGCCGGCGAGCGCGTAGCGAAACGACTCCAGATAGCGGAGGATCGGCGCGTCCCGTGGTTCGCCCAGCGCGCGGACCAGCGGGACGAAAAACAGGCGAAAGAGCCGGCCGTAGAGGCGGTCGTTCTCGACGCGCGCGTAGTAGCCCTTCGAGAAGTCGTAGCCGTGGGCGAGCGGGAAGAGCAGTCGCGCCACGTCCGCCCGCGAGTAGCTCTTGGTGTCGGCGTCGTGGACGACGACGTACTCCCGGTCGAGCGCCTGTCCGAGGCCCAGCCACACGTCCCGACCCTTTCCGAACTCGCCGTCGAGGCCGTGGTCGTCGAGTAAGTCCTCCAGTCTAGGCCCGTTACACCAGAGCACCGAGAGCGACAGGTCGAAGTCGGCGAGCCAGTCGTGGAAGTCGCCGACGCGCTCCGCCGGCGCACGGAGCGGGACGACGACCCGGCCGGGATCGACCCGTTCGAGCTCCGAGAGGACGCGATCCGGCGCCAGTCCGGCGTACTCCCGTTCGGTCATGGGGACGACGACCGTCGCCCGGTCGGTCGGTGCCGCCGGCGTCGGGTCGGTCAGATCGTGGAGCGTCGTCACGCGTTCCTGGACGTACTCCATCACGCGTTCCTGAGGGCGGGGCGGACAAAAGCCCGCGGGTGCCGGTCGCCTCGGCCGGTCCGTTTTTTAAACAGGGGCACCCAACGTGGGCACATGAAATCGACCCGGAAGGGACTCCGTGACGGCGAACTCGTCAAGGACACCTACGAGCGGCTCACGTGCGCGGAGTGTGAGAAGGTGCTGAAGAAGCGGGACGACCCGGACGAGGTCTTCTCCGTCCGAATCTGTCCCGAATGCGGCCGCGAGTGGAAGGACCTGCGATAGGACGGGCGGCCGTCACGGGTCCCCGCCGTCCGTCTCACTCGAAGACGGCGTCGAACGCCCGCGCGCCCAGCGGATCGAACGTCCCCGCGGCGACGTTCTCCGCGACGTGTTCGGGGTCGCTCGCCCCCACGAGCGCGCAGGTGACCGCCGGGGCGCTCCGCGCGAAGTTGATCGCCCGTTGCGCGGGGGTGTCGCCCGTCAGTTCGGCGTCGACCGCGGGTGGCAACCCACCTGCGAGGTCACCCTGTCCGAGGCTGGCGCTGGCGAACACGTCCAGACCGAGTTCGTGCGCGACCGCCAGCGCCGACCGACGCTCTCCCTCGAACTCGTGGACCGGGGCGGTGAACGCGTCGGCCATGTGGACGTTGAAGGGGAGTTGGATCGCCTCGAAGCCCGTCTCCGCGCGGCCGACCGTCGCCGCCGCCGACCGGGCGCGCTCGACCACTTCCGGGAGCGACAGGTGGTCGTCGTTCTCCGGCGGGACGCGAAACGCCTGCCACGTCGCCACGCCGTATCGCCCGATGTCGCCCGCGTCGATCCGGCGCTCCAGTCGCTCGAACGTCGCTTCGAGTTGATCGTACACCGCCTCGCGGGAGCGGACGCGAAGCTGTGTCTCCGGGTTGTGGACGTAGTAGCAGTCGATTGTCTCCAGACCGAGCGCGTCGAGCGAGCGGTCGAGGAGGGCCTCGACGGCGTCGGGAGCGATGCAGTGATAGCCGGCGGCGAGGTCTGCGGGGTCGACGGGGCCGCCCTCCACGAACGTCCGCCGAACGTAGTCCGCGGGATCGGCGGGTCGGTCGCCGGCGAACGGGAGGAAGCCACCTTTGGTGGCGACGACGACGGCGTCGCGGTCCACGTCGGCCCGTGATATCGCGCGTCCGACCACGCGTTCGCTCCGGCCACAGCGGTAGTTGACGGCGGTGTCGATCACGTTACAGCCGCCGTCGAGTCCGGCGATCAGTGCGCGTTCGTAGTCGTCGTCGACGGCGTCGGTCGGGTCGCCGAGGTAGGTGCCGAGGCCGACGCTGGAGACGACGCCGGGACCGAACCGTCGAAAGTAGGTCCGGCCGAAGCCGTCGCCGAAGCGGTCCCGGTACGCCCACGTGGCGCGTGTGGTCGCCATGCGCCCGCTACGCCGGGCGTCGATAAAACGTGCCGGTCACAGGTCGCCTTCCAGCGCCCGCCACAGTCGGTCGGTGAGCGTACTCTGTCGCGCGGGCCAGACGAACTCCCCGTCGTCGAGGGCGATCTGTCCGCCGCCCATCCGGGCGTGGCCGCCGCCGCTCGCGCTCGGAACGTCTTCGAGGGCGGATTCGATTGCTCGCCCCATGTGGACGCGGTCGTCGCGCGAGCGCCCCGAGAGGTAGAGGACGCCGTTCCGGCGGCCGTAGACGATGGCGGCGGTGACGCCTTCGAGCAGGATGAGTTCGTCCGCGGCCTGCGGAATCGCGTCCACGTTCGACACGTCGCCCACGTCGCTGATGGCGAAGGCGCCGTCGACGTCGCGTTCGCGGATCGCCGTCGCCTTGATCTCCAGCGTCTCCGCGCTCACCTGTGGGTTGGCGATGCGGTCGAGCAGGTTCTCGTCGACGCCGGGCGAGAGATACCCGCTCGCGGCGAAGTCGGCCGGGTCGATGCCGGACGTGAGCCGGTTCGTGTCGGTGAGGATGCCGAAAAAGAGTCCCGTCGCCACCCGAGAGGGGACGACGTACGTCGCCTCCACCTCGCTCTCGTGAGTCTCCGGTGGTACCGGCGTGGCGTCGAGATCCTCGAAGTACTCCGCGATCACGCTCGAACAGGCACCGTACTCGGTGCGCACGTCGGTGAACGCTTCGCCGCGTCCGTCGCCGGGGTGGTGGTCGACGACGGCGACCGGGCGGACGCTCTCGGACCCGGAGAACCCTCGGGGTTCGTTGTGATCGACCAGGATCACCGTGCCCGACGTCAGGTCCTCCGCTCGCTCGATAGAGTCGAGTTCGACTTTGAGGACGTTCCGGAATGCTCGGTTCTCCTGATGACGGATCTTCCCCGGAAACTGGATGGTCGCCGCCGTCCCTACCTGATCGGCCAGGGATAAGACGCCCATCGCCGCCGCCATCGCGTCCGGATCGGGGTTCGGATGCGTCAGGATCGACACCTCGTCGTGTTCGGCCAGCATCGACGCGAAGCGGACGCCCGACGGTCGCGCGAACTGGTGGAGGACGTAGCCGCCACCCACCAGCACGACCAAACTGACGAGGAGCGCCGCCAGTAACTCCGGATGCGACTGGGCGAACGCCACCGCCCGTCGGACGAACTGCTCGACGGCGACCGACATACCCACCCCGACTCGGTCGAAGGGGAAGAGTATTCTCCTATTGAGTCCTCATAAAAAGGACACAAATCGAACCGTCAGTTCGCCCGAAATACGTCGATAGCCGGCCGGTAGCCGTCCCGAACGGTCGGGTAGCGGAGTTCGTAGCCCAGTTCGTGGAGTCGGTCGTTGACACACCGCTTGTTCGCACGGACTCGGCGGCTCACGTCCCCCTCCGCCGCCCGCTCTTCGACGGTTTGCTTCGGGGGGTGGGGACGCCCGCACTCGTCGGCCAGCCAGTCGGCGAAGTCCCACTTCGAGACGGGTTCGTCGTCGACGGCGAGTACCACCTCGCCACGCGCTCTGTCGGTCTCCAAGAGATGCGCCACGACCCCGGCGGCGTCGTCGCGGTGGATCGAGTTGAGATAGCCCTCCGTGACGGGGCCGTCGAGGTAGTAGTCCAGCCGGTAGCGGTCCGGACCGTAGAGGCCGCCGAAGCGAACGACCGTCCCGTCGATAGGCTCCGACGCTAGCGCGATCCGTTCCGCCTCCAGCAGGACGCGCTGACGCTCCGTCGCGGGGTCGGGCGTCGTCGATTCGTCGACCCAGTCGCCTCCGTGGTCACCGTAGACGCCCGTACTCGACGTGTAGACGAGGCGATCCGGTGGCGACGCCCGTTCGCCGAACGTCTCGACGACGGTCCGCAGGCCGTCGACGTACGCCGCGCGCGCCGCGTCGACGCCGCGTCCACCGGCGCTGGCCGCGTACACGAGCCAGTCCGCGTCCGGGACGGCCGACAGCGACGCCGCGTCCGTCAGATCGGCGCGGACGGCGTCGAACCCCGCCGTCTCGATAGCGTCGATGCCGGCGTCCGACCGGCGGACCCCGACCACGTCGTGCCCGGCGTCCGTCAACTGTCGGCCGAGTTCGAGGCCGACGTAGCCACAGCCGAGGATGACGACCTGCACGGCGGATCAGCGAGCGTTTCGCCCGGCGACGTAGTTGTGGATGGCGGCGAGTTCGGCGAGCGTCATTCGGACGCGCCCCTCTATCGCTTGCTGGATCTCCTGTCCCGAGAGGTCGAGTTCGACGTTCGAGGCGATGGTGTCGACGTCGACGACGCCCGTCGTCATCGCCATCAGCAGGTGGTCGCGTACCTCCTGGACGATGGCGTCGGCGTCGCGGCCGTCGCTATCATGGGCGAGTATCGCCGCCGCCTCCGACAGCGTCAGCGTCGGCGATCCGCCGTCGAGAAGCGCGTCGATGGTTTCGGCCGAGACGCCGGTTTCGGCAGTGACGGCCTCCACGCCGTGGGCATCGATCACTGATCGTAGTTCCGCCTCGTACGCGTCGCGAAGTTGCCGCGGTGACAGCGTCTCCGGTTCGTCGGCGGCGTCGTAGAGCATACGTTGGATGGGCGCCGCGCCGACAAAAGTCTCACTCTGCATCGCGACACGCCGTCCGCTTCCACGACGTACACCCCGGCCGAGGCCAGGTCCCCGCACGCTCGTCGGCGTTCCCGTCCACGTCGCCGACGCCGCCACGGTACGGCGGCACGGCGACGGCAACGACCGTCCCCGTCTCGAAGGCGATTCGCTCGTCGCGGCCGAGGCGCTCCGTCTCGCCGTCGCCGTCTACGTCCAGTCGAACCGTCGACCCGTCGCGAACGTACTGGACCGACGCGCCGGGCGTCGTCGCCGACGTTCCACGCCTCGTCCGGAGTGTGAACCGGGCGTACGCTCCCCGGACTCTCACGTCCCAGACGTTCACCGTCGCGTACCAGTAGCCCGGCACCGGCGCGACCGGCAGTCCCGATGCGACGCGACCGAGCGAGCCGTTCAGATACGTCGATTTGACCCGGTCGCCCGCTGCCGACGCCGTCCGTTCGATTGCCCGTCTCTGCACCTGCGCCACCGTCTCGTTCACCCGCGTCTCCGCGACGGTCACTGCCTCCAGCCGACGGGTGGCCACGATGGCGGCATCGAGACGCGTCTTCAGTCGGTCCCGGCGCCCCGGATCGGGTTCGGACGCCCGTGCGTCGGCCGCGGTAGCGATGGCGGCGGCGAGCGACCCGTTGCTGGCCGCGAGCGCTCGACGGCCGGCGCCGTCCCACCGGGCGACGCCCTCGGCGACGGCAGCCCGGGCCTCCAACCGCGTCAGTCGCGTCTCGTTCCGGACGACGCGTCGTGCCCGCGTCCGGACGATATCGACCGAATCCGACACCGACGACTGGAGGTCGCGGCGCGACTCGCGGGCCGACGCGTTCGACGCGGATTCCGCGGCGACGAGGACGCGACCCGCCGTCCGGAGTCGAACCCCCGAGGGGCCGCCTCCAGCGTCGACCATCGCGTCCGCCGCGTCGCCGTACGGCGCGGCGAACAGGTTGAGGTTCTTCGCCGAGAGTGGGTGGTACGGTCGCGACGGCGGCACCCCCGACGCGCGGTCGTGGCTCACCGACGCGACGGTGAGATACGCCGGCGAGCCATCGGGGACGACGCCCACGGGACCGCCGGGTGGTGAGCCCGGAAGCGACGCCTGCTCCGGCGGCGTCGGTGCGTTTCGAAGCCGGAGGATGCGGTGCAGTCGTTCCGTCGAACCGACGCCGACCCGCCGGAGGACCGTATTCAACGCCCGCCGTGTCTCGTTGTGATCCGCCGCCCGCCGCTCCAACCGTCGGACCGTCGCGTCGAGTAGGGCGACGCGGGCACCCACTCGGCCTCGGTCAGCCACACCGCGATATCCGGCCGGCGCGTCGATCAGTTCCGCCCGTCGGCGCCGGAGTTCGGACGCCAGCCGCTCGGGTGGGTTCACGGTGTACGTCGCGACCTTTCCCGCTCCGACCGAGACGGTGACGTTCGCGAGTCGGGTCCGGAACGCCGTCAGATCCTCGTTCGTCCACGCCCGGAGTTCGGCGGGCCGGTCCCCGTATACGACCCGTTCGCGCGCGTCGAGCGTATCGTCGGCGACGGCGACGGCGACGGCGTCCCGACCGCCCTGTTCCTCGACGAGCCGTCGTTCGGCCTTCCCCGACACGTCGGCGAGGTTCGGGCCGTCGAGCGGGCCACCCCGCTCGAACCGTGGCCGAGTCGGGCGGTCCGGCGCCGTCCCGTTCGGGGCGTACGTTCCGACCAGCGTCACGCCGACCCGGTAGCGCTCGGTCCACTCGCCCGTCGTGGTCGTCGTCTCGTTGCCGCGTTCCCACGTCCACGTCACCCGCCGGTCGAGCGCGACGTGCCTGGCGAACGCGCCGAGGCGACGTTCGCCGCCACGGGCATCGGGCGTCGAGCCGACGCTCGGATCGGCCGTCGCCGTCGTCGTCACGTCGGTGCCGGTGAGCGACCACTCCTCACCCGGTTCTTCCGGCGCCGGCCTGGGTTCGGCGTACGTCTGGCGTCGCGTCGTCCGGAGTTCGGTTTCGACCCGATAGGCCGCGCGGAGCACCGCCGCGAGCGACCGGTTCGACTGGGCCGTCCCCGTCCGGAGGTCGACCAGGGCTCGTCCGGAAGTCGATCCGACGTCGACGTCCATCGATCTGTTCGGGGACGCTCCGTCCGGATCGTGTCGGGACGGAAGTGACGCCGACGGCTCCGGCCCCGGATTCGGGCGCGGGAGAATCCGGTCGGCCATCGCGCCGTCGACGGACGTCCCTGCCGCGAATTCGTCGACGCCGAACTCGAGGCGCGCGCGTTGCATCGCCCGCCGGCCCGTGGGGTCGCTCCGGCCGAACGCCGCCCGCTGTGCTTCGAGGACGGCGCCGTTGGTCGCCATCTCGACGTGCCGGGTCGCGACGACGTTGGCGATGGGGGCTACGCCGTAATGTTGGGCGTAGCCGCGTGCCCACGCGATGGGATAGAGCCGCGCGGTCAGCCGACGGCTTAGCCCCTGCCCGTCGAGCGGTCCACGATTCAGCCGCGTCTCGAACGTCGTCGCCCGGTCGTGGAGTGCGAGCACCGGCGTCGAGACGGTCACCGTCCGATCCCGACGTTCGCTGGCGACGACCCGTCCCGACTCCCGCGCCGTCACCGTCAGATTCCGAACCGTCACGCGGAGCGCAGTGCCGTTCTCGACGCCTCGCATCTCGATCCGTGCCATCCCGCGTCGGAGGTCAGCCGGCGTCGTCCCCTCGGCGAGCGACGCGACGGCCGTCACGTCGCCCCGTCGGTATCGAGTCGCCGACAACCGGTCGCGGATGCGTAGATAGATACGAAGTCGTAGGGCATCCCGAAACGGCGTCTCGTCGCTCAGTAACTGCCCGTACGGCGTCTCGGCCGGCGTCGTCACTGGCTCTGCCGCCGCCTCACGCCCCGCTTCCGCGACTGCCGACCGAACCGCGGCAGTCGTCTGGACCGACGTCCGCTCCATCGCGACGTCGACGTCGCGGTCCATTCGGTCCGGGCCACGCGTCGAGAGCGCCGCTCCGAACGTCGATGCGCCGACGAGGAGCAGGATGCCGACGAGCGCGAAGGGGACGCGTCCGCGCCGGTCCTCGGCGAAGCGGGTCACGGCCACGTCCTCACGACGATGCGGACGCGGCCCACGCGAACGCCCTCGGCGGCCGACGTGGCCGACGCGTTCGTCGCACGCAGATCACGGGCGATCCGATCCGACAACGCCGATTCGAGGCGGTCGTTGGCGTCGTCGACGCCGCCGTCCGCGAGCCATGGTGACCGAGTGATCCCGAGACGACGCGACACACGGCGGTAGCGATGGCTGACCAGCGCCGCCGATGGCGACGACCCACCGGCGGCGATCCGCGTGCGAGTCGGTGGGAAGAGCCCTCGTACGATTCCGTCGGCGACGACGTCGGCGACACCGTCGACCCCGTTCGACCGTGCGGCGCGTCGGCTCACTTCCCGTGTCGTCGGGAAGCCACTCGGCGTCTCGACTGTCGCGGCGTGGACCCCCCGGTTCGGCGGCGGGCGACTCCCGACGACGATTCGACCGACGACCGACGACTCGGGGTACGGCCGCCAGACTGCGGTGATCCGTGTGTGGTTGGCACGGACGGCGCCCCTCACCGCCCGGGCGACCGCGCGACTGTAGCCATCCCGCGCGTGCCAGAGGCGGTCGTCGCCGACTTCGATTCGAGCGACGGCGGCGCGAGCGAGGAGTTCGGCCAGCGTCCCGTGGGACGTCCGGTCGTAGCTCGCCGCCCGTTTCGGAACCTCGACGCGCGTGGTCCCGGCTCGTGGCGTGAGCGTGTAGTTCACGGCCGCCGTCGTCGTCGTCAGCGTCGACGCGACGTCGCCGGCACGGCCCTCTCCAGTCGGCTCCTGTGGTGTCGCGGTGGTGACCGTCACTACTGCGGCACTGACCAACAGGAGGCAGAGCACGGCGTCCAGGACGGTACTCGTCACGCCCACACCTCCACGCGAACGCGACCGGGACGAACCCGCCCGGGCGCCAGTCTGACGCCGATGGTTCGGCCCACGGTATCGGTGTCGGCTCGCTCACCCGGCGGTGTCGGCCCCGCGTACCAGCGCCGTCCCGCCGCCGCGACCGTGACGTTGAGCCGGTAGCCCGCTGGCCCCGCGCGTTGTGCCATCGCTCGCCGGCCCGGATCGGCGACGCCACCAGTGGCGAGCCTGTCGGTGACGCGATCTAGCGTCGGCGTCGCGACGTCTCGATCCGCTTCGTAGCCGACCCCGGCGAGCGCCGTCGCGTACGTGGAGACGGCGACACA
>Ga0207797_1001733_pt1 | contig 15628 bp, 14 predicted proteins | sample PRCRCaboRojoPR_6_FD_187275 | JGI IMG/M metagenome (GOLD analysis project Ga0207797, IMG submission 187275) | Marine sediment microbial community from Cabo Rojo, Puerto Rico - PR CR 10% Liquid 1 (SPAdes) | ecosystem: Environmental > Aquatic > Marine > Coastal > Sediment | place: Cabo Rojo, Puerto...
CGTGCCGCCCCTGCAGGCGGCAGAGCACGGACCGCTGCCCTCGTGGGACGAGGCTTCTCAGTCCGCTCGCGGGGCCCGAGCCGGTCGGCCCGGACGCCCTCGGATTTCGGCCCCCGCTGAAGACCGTTTCGCGGGTTTGCAAGCAGGGCCTAACTGCCCGGCCTAGTCCGTCCTGACCTAACCCCGTTATGGGTTAAGGGCCTTTCGACGGCGACCCGTCGTGTCCCGTGGTACCGGTTCTCGGGCGGTCGGAGGAGCTGGCGTGGCCCCCCGTCGCTCGAACGACACGGTATCGCTCCTGTGGTGGGTGAGCGATACGGGCTTCGGGCGTTCGTGATCGTGCTATCGGCTCCAACGGTCGTTTCGACACCGGGTGGGCGATCGGCTCGGCCGCTGCGGACGGCCCCCGGATACGGCGTTCCGTGTCCGTCCGTCGAGCCAGCCGGTGTGCGATGTGACGGTTGCCGAGCGGGATCGCGGCCGAACGGGGAGATAACCGTGCCGTGGGGAACCCGTACATCGTTTATCACCCGGCCGGTAGCGTCGGTCCGTACGGGTGAAGTCGAAACCGAGGAACAGCGGACGCGAGCCGAGATCGCCGACTACCTCCGGGACCTGGCCGAGCAGCTGGATCGCGGCGGGGACGTGGTGCTCGAACTCGGGGGGACCGAGGTGCGGGTGAACCCCTCGGAACCCGTGACGTTCAAACTGGAGGGGGAGTCCGACTGGTCCGACGGGGACACGGAAGCGAAACAGAGTATCGAGTTCGAGCTCGTGTGGTGGCGCGACGCACGGACCGCCGGCGAGGGGACCCTGGACGTCGGGGAGTAGTGTCAGGTCCATTGAAGCGTCCGGAACCGGACGAACACGATCGGCGTCCCGTCCCGGCGTTGCGGTCGACATCGGACACCGACGGGACGGGGAGGTTACCGTAGACGCGCCGCGTCTCTCGCAGGCCGGATCTCCCGACCGCCGGCGAGGTCTCGGGTGGAACTACGGATCCGCTCCGGCGGTCCCGATCAGAACAGCCGGAGCGTCCGGGCGTACCAGAGCCCGGCGGCCGGGACGGCCAGCGAGACGGCCGCGAGCACCCACCGCTGGGAGGAGAGCAGTGCCGACGTGCCGCCGAGCACGTCCACGCGGGCGGTGAACGCCCAGAGCACCGAGATGGCGGCGATGAACAGCCCGAACACCAGCCCCGCGCCGGCGACCAGGCTCGGGTCGGAGCGCCCCTCGCGTCCGGCCGCGAAGACGATGACGGCGACGAGCGCCAGCAGCCCCGCGGCGTACGGGGTCACCGCCCCGGTCGCGTAGTAGAGCCCGACCGACGAGGCCGTCTCCACGGCGAACGGCCACGCCAGGGTCAGCAGGACGGCGAGCGAGGCGACGATACCGGCCGTCGGCGGGAGGTCGACCCGATCCATGGTTCGAGTCCGCCCGCCCTCGTCTTCAAGCCGACGAACCGGGGTCGGAGCACCGAACACCGACCGAATACCGACCGGACCCGACCGGGAGCCGGAACTCTCACGGTCCGGGAGGGCCTCACGGCCCCGTATGGGATTCGGGAGCGCCACGAAGAAGATATCGAAGGTCGCGGACATGGCCGAAGAGGTGTACAAGCGGCTGAACGAGCTGCGCGAGCAGGTCCAGGAGATGCGCGAGACGCTCCAGACCACCCACGACCGCGTCGAGCGGCTCGAGGCGACCGTCGAGCAGCAGACCGCGATCATCGAGGCTCTCGCCGAACGGGAGGGGATCGACGTGGAGGAGGTCCGGGCCGGGGCCGTCATCGAGGACGCCGAGGGCGACTCGTCGACGGCCGACGCCGGGGACGCGTCCGGGACGACCGATGACGGGGCGACGCCGGGAACCGACTGAGGACTGCTCGTGGTCCCGTGTGGTCCCGTGTGATCTCGTGCTGGCGAGTGCGTGCGCCCGCCGGATCGGCGGTCGCGCGACGCGATCACCGGAACGCTCGGGGAACGACGGTGAGCCGGGATGAGTGAGTTCAGAGCGCTCGCGACCGACGGCGTCGTCCTCGTCGACGGCGAGGTCCTCCTCCTCGAACGGGACCACCCGCCCGAGGAGGGACGGTGGGTCCTCCCCGGTGGGATGGTCGAACGCGGCGAGACGGCCCGAGCCGCCTGCGTCCGCGAGGTCCGCGAGGAGGTCGGCCTCGACGTCCGTCCGGTCTCGTTCGTCGGGCTCTACGACGCGCCCGGCCGGGACCCCCGCGGGAACGTCAGCGCCGCGTACCGCTGTCTGCCGGCCGGCGACGGGGCGCCAGAGCCGCGCGCGGAGGCCCGACGGGTGGGGACGTTCGACCCCGGAGACCTCCCGGCGCTCGGGTTCGACCACCGGGAGATCCTCACGGACGCGCTCGAGGGGGACGGCGACGGCGACTGAGCGGGAAGCGCGAACCCGGAGACGGGACCCGACGGCGCGCTCAGGCCACGAGCTTCGCGTGCTCGACCTTGATGCACCTGTCCTGGACGAACAGTTTGCCCGCGGCCTCGGCGCGCTCGCCGGCGGCGTCGTTCCGGATGCCGAGCTGGAGCCAGATCGCCGTCACGTCATCGCGCTCGATGGCCGCGTCGACGATGGGGCCGGTCTCCTCGCTCGGGCGGAACACGTCGACGACGTCCACGCCCTCTGGGACTTCCGCCAGGGAGTCGTACGCCTCGATGCCGAAGACCTCGTCGGCGTAGGGGTTGACCGGGATCACCTCGTAGCCGCGATCGAGGAGGTACTTCGGGACGTCGTGGGCGGCCTTCCCGGGGGTGGTCGAACAGCCGACGACGGCGACGGTCTCCGCGTCGAGTATCTCCCGGATCTGTTCGGTTGTCGCGGGCATCTCCCGCCAGTAGGGCACCCCCGAGGAAAAGCCCCCGCCGATCGTGCGGCCCGGTGCATCGGGCGACGAACCCCCCGGCGCTCAGAGGACGACGCTCGCCCGGCCGACGACGAACGCCAGTGCCGCGACGTAGGTCCCGAGCTTGAGGTGGGACTGGCCGGTCGAGGGGTCCCCGAACGACTCGTAGGCCGCGTAGAGCATCCCCGCGTCGGCCGGCAGGACGATCAGGAGGTACGGGAGCCCGAACGTCCCGAGCAGGTAGGGGGCGGGGCTGGCGATGACGGCGGCCGCGAGGACGGCGGTGGCGAGGTAGAGCGCCCGCCGCTCGCCGTAGGCGATGGGGAGCGTCCGGAGCCCCTCCTCGCGGTCGCCGGCGACGTCCTCGACGTCCTTGACGACCTCGCGGGCGAACGTCGCGAGCGAGGCGAGCGCGAACAGGACGAGGACGGACTCGAGGCGCCCGCCGACCGCGGCGCCGCCGAACAGGAACGTGCTCCCGGTGAGATAGCCGACGAGGGCGTTCCCGAGGCCGGGGAGCCCCTTGAACAGCTCCGTGTAGGCGACGAGCGCGAGGAGGTTCACGACGGCGATCCCGACCGCGAGCGGCGGGAGGGTGACCGCGAGGACGACGGCGACCCCGAACAGGAGACCGCTGAACGCCAGCGCCTCGCGCGGCGAGACCGCTCCCCTGGGGATGGGTCGGTCGGGCCGGTTCACCCGGTCGATCTCGCGGTCGAAGTAGTCGTTGATCGCCATCCCCGCGCCGACGGCGAGGACCGTCGCGGCCACCGCGGCCACCCAGTCGAGCGCCCCCGCGACGCCCGTCCCGAGCACGCCGCCGGCGACGAACGCCCCGACGAACGTCAGCAGGCCCGCCGCGACCGCGTTGCCGGGGCGTGTGAGCTCCAGGAGGCCGCGAGGGCTCGGCATGGGGGCTCTGATGGGGGGCAGGGCTTAAACCGCGCGACTCCGGCCGCGATGGACAGATTTAATCCCGGCAACCCGGTACGACCGATCAGGGCCCTTAGCTCAGCCTGGACAGAGTGCGTGGCTTCGGACCACGTTGCCGGGGGTTCAAATCCCTCAGGGCTCGTGAACCCGCCGAGCGGGAGCGAGGCGTGGTGAACGCCTTCCGAGGATCTGAACCGGGGAGCGAACAGTGTGAGCGACCGTGGTCCACAATCCCTCAGGGATCGTTCCGCCTCCCGGGGCCGGACGGGGACCCCCATCCTCCGGGGAGATGGATTCCGGCGAGGGGGCCCCCATCCTCCGGGGAGATGGATTCCGGCGAGGGGACCCCCATCCTCCGGGGAGATGGACTCCGGCCCGGGCGGCGAACCGCTCCTCCGAGGTGCGGGGTTCTGGGCGAACGCGACACGGCTGTCGTGGGAGGGATGATGGGTCGTCGTCCGGGTGGGCACGGTCGCCGACGACCCTCGTCGACCGTCGCGTCACACTCCCCGTTCCGGAGGAGCGTTCCCTCGGTCGGACGCGGGGGCGACACGTGGCCGGCCGCCTCGATCCCCGGTCACGTCGGAGGCCCAGCCGCGAGCGTCCGGATCGGTGATCCGTTCGCGGAGTCCCTCGCGCCGGTCGTTCGGCGTTGGGCCGAGCACCGGGCCCGGCCGGGACTCCGCCCGTCTCCTCGGGAGACGATCAGCCGCCGTCCTCGTACCGGGTGGGGAGCTCCCTGCCGACGATGTCGTAGTACCGCTCGAAGAAGACCTCGTCCTCGACGCACCCCGCGGCCGCCTCGACGAGCGTGGCCTCGAGCCCCTCGCGCGGCTGCTGGCAGCACTCCCGGTGGCAGGGCTTGCAGAGGTACTCCAGCCGCTTGCCGTCCCGGTCCCACCGGTCGCCGTTCCTGTCGTACTCGCGAGCTCCCGAGCGTGGGACCTCGGCTCCACAGGCGATGCAGACGACCTCGCTCTCGGAGCCTCGGCCCCACCGGTTTCCGACGTTCATGTCGCTCCGCCGTTCGAACCGCGTCCGGTCGGTGTCATCGGTGCCGTGTACTGCTGCATCCTCCACCGTCACAAAACCACCAGTAGGCTACAACGGGCGTTTGAGCGGCGAGCGGTCGGTTCCCGGTCGTTCGGACCACCGCGCGTTCTCGCGGGTCGGCCAGTCGCTTCGCGAGGGGTTCGTCGTCGATCTCCCGGCGCCCCGGCCGTGGTCGGCGCGGAACCCCGCGACGTTCGGCGCCTCGCTCCACGGCCCGAGGCCCGCCGGCGCGAACCCGTGGTCGCCGGTCCACCCGGGTCGGTCCGGCGGATCGCGACGAAGGCCGCCGGGCCACGATCGATCCTGAGGTGCCGATTGCCGTCGTCCGGTCGTCCGGTCGTGTTCCCTCTAGTCAGCTCCAGGTCCGGGGGGACCGTCTCGGCGTCGGCGCCGACGTCGGCCACGGTGTGTCGACTCGCCGTTCCGAATCAAAAACGGGGCCGCCGTCCGACGACGGAACGCCCCGGTAGGGATCGCCGATGCCGTGGGTAGTCGAGACGGGTGCCGCCGAGCACCCGTCGATACCCGTTCGCGCGGGTCCCGAACGGTCGCGTGCGTTCCGTCGGGAAGCCGACCCCGTCTCGGACGCCGTGCATCGAGTGACACCGACCCGTTCTGGGGACGTTCCTCTCGGCGCCACCCGGACGACCCCGAGCGGACGCAGCAGTCGTGGTCGGGGCGTCCTCGTACCCGACGGCGGGAGCGTCGCGCGCCCGGTCCGGGCCGCTCAGCGCCACCGACCGGTGTTCCTGGAGAGCCGCTCGGTGCCGCTGTCGGTACCTCCCCGCCCTCCCCGGTTGCCGTCCGCCGCGACCCGAGTCGCCGCGGCGACGGTCGCGGCCGCGAGGACGACCCCGGCGAGGACGTCCGTCAGCCAGTGGATCCCCAGGTACATCGTCGAGAGGGCGATGGAGGCCGCCAGCACCGCGGCCACGGGGCGCCACCGGGGGTAGACGTGCCGGAACCGGTGGGCGAGCAGCGCGACCGTCGTCGACAGGGACGCGTGGAGCGACGGGAACACGTTCGTGTTCACGTTCACCTGGGCCGTCAGGAGCTGTGACTGTGGCCAGTGGGTGAACAGGAGCGATCCGACCAGCTCCGGCATGAAGTTCCGCGGTCCGTAGGCGACGAACGTCACGTAGCAGACGAGCCCGAGGGCGTAGTTCAGGACGTACGTGACGAGCAGCACGCGGAGCGGCCGGGGCTCGTCGTGGAGGAGATACGCGAGGAGCGGGAACGTCAGAAGGAACACGTAGCCGAAGACGTAGATGAACCCGAAGTAAGCGGTCAGGGCCGGGAGCGACACCGACTGGAGCACGGCGATGAACTCCCCCTCGACCGCGTGTATCCATCCGGTGATGTTCAGCCCGATGATCCACGAGAGCTCCACCCCGGCGTCACGGACCACCCGGTTGAGCGCGAGGACGATCCCGAGCACGGCGAGTGCGGGCGCGACAGCGGACAGGTTGGCGCGGACCCGGCGGGGGGCCGCCCGCAGGCGGTCGGGGCCGACGACGAGGACCGCCGCGAGGACGTGGAGGCCGGCCACGACCGCCCCGACCTCTGCCACGACATCGAGCAGGCCCATCAGTTCACCTCGACGAGGGCCCCCTCGTCGTACTGGTAGCCGGCGTCGCGGAACGCGTCCCTGGCGCGCCGGACGTCGAGTTCGCCGTCCGACCCGATGAACGGCGTCACGGGGTTCGTGCCGTCCCATCGGAGATCGGACGGGAGCCAGTCGGTCCCCGCCAGCGGGCTCACGGCCGGCTGTGCGTACCCCTCGAAGACCGTCCCGGCGAGGTACGAGCCGTCGATCAGTCGGGCGAGCGTGTTGCGGAACCGCGGGTTGGTCAGCGGCGGGCGCCGGGCGTTGTAGCCGAGGAGGTACGGGGTCTCCGAGCGGTCGACCAGGAGGTCGAGGTCGTCTGCGCGGCCGATCCGGGGGACCGTGGCGGCCCCGACGGCGGTGCCGGTCACGTCCGCGTCGCCGTCCGCGACCATCTCGACGGCGGTCACGTCGGAGCCGACGACGCGGACGGACAGGCGGTCGAACGCCGGGCCGCCGGCCATCCGGCCCGGGAGCCCACCCGATGGGTCGTCGTCGAGGAAGTGTCCGTCGAACCGTTCGAGGACCAGCGACTCCCGCGGGGTGTTCCTGACGAACCGGAGCGGTCCGCTCCCGACCGGAGGGATGTTGCTCGTCACGAGCGCCTCGGTCGCCCCGCCGACCACGATGCCCCCCACCGACGCCGGGCCCGTGCGATCCGCCCAGACGTGCTCGGGGAGCACCGGAACGGTGAACGCGCGGGTGGCGACACCGGGGTCGCACTCGACGAACCGGAACTCGACGGTGGTCTCGTCGAGCACGCGGACGTCAGCCACCAGGCTGTTGCGGCCCTGGAACCGCGGGGCCGGGACGGGGTCCTCGGTCCCCGCCTCGGTCCCCGCCTCGCCCTCTTGGCGGTCCGCCCCGAGCGACGTGTCCGCGAGGAGCGCGTGCGTGAACGCGACGTCCGACGCCGTGAGCGGCTCCCCGTCGTGCCACACGAGGTCCTCGCGGAGCCGGACCCTCGCGCGCGTCTCGCCGCGCTCCTCGGGGAACGCCCAGGACTCGGCCAGCCACGGCTCTACGGTCCCCGTACCGGTGTCGTACCCCAGCGGGTCGTACAGGAGCCCAGTCAGGACCCCGTGACCACGGAACTCGGCCGCCAGCGGGTTCAGGTTCTCCGTGGCGCGACGGTCGGTCACCGCCAGCCGGAGGACCTCGTCGGCCCGAGCCTCCGGCGTGGACCCGTCCCGGCGGTCCGACGGGTCGGCCCCGGCCCGCTCTACGGTCAGGTAGCCCAGCGGCGAGGCGAGGTCGGCGACCAGCCAGCTCCGGTAGCGGTCGGTCCGGGCCGTCCGGATGTCGTCCGGGAACGCGAGGACGGTGAACGGCTGGGTCTCCGCGACGGTCCGCTGTATCCGGGCGACCACCTGGCGGCGCCCGTCGCTGGCTCGTCGCTGCGTCTCGAGCATCTCGTCCACGTCGAGGTCCGCGTACCCGAACGGGTTCTGCCACCCCGGCGCTTCCCCGAACCGGGAGTGGAGCAGCGAGTAGAGGCCGTCCGGCGACCGGAACCGCTCCGGGAGCCGGGCGACGAAGAGGTCGAACTCGGCGTTCAGGAGCACCTGTCGGAGCAGCTCCTCCCTGGCGACCGGCGTGACCCCGGCGTCGATCCCCGCCGCACGGAACCACCCCGCGACCGTCCGTGCGGCCCTGAGGGCGTAGGGATCCGCGTCGGCCGGAACGGCCTTGATCCGCAGGGAAACCTGACTCGATGGCTCCCAGCCCGTGACCGTCCGCAGCCGTCGCGCGCACCCGCTGCCGAGCGCCACCGCTCCGGCCGCGATCGAGGCGAGGGTCGCTCGTCGCCCTCCCGCGAGGGATCGCGACGACTCCGCCATGTCTCATACGAGATTACGGAGCTATCACAAAATCCCTTCGTACGTCCCGTCGGCCAGGGGGGTCCCGTGTCAGCCCGGATGCGTCGTCGCCGTCGTCCGACTGCGCCCCGGCCAGCGCACGCCGCCGGGATCGATCGCCCGTCCCCCGGAATGCGGTGGAGCCGACCGGTCGGCAACCGAGCGACGGTGATTAGTACGGCCACCCGGAATCGTCCTCCATGGCGCCCGGGCGACGGAGCCTCCGCGGGCTGTTCGCGGGCCTGGTGGTCCTCTCGGCCGCGACGCTCGTCGTCGGCTACACCGAGGCCGAGCGTTCGGGCGACCGGGTGACGGGCGATCCCGCGGTCGAACGGGCGTTCCGGACCGGAGACCGGTCGCCGGTCGTCCCGCCACGGGAGGGCCTCACGGTCGTCGCGACGGACTCGAACGCGGTCCTCGCCGATGAGCGCGACGGCCCTCGCGCCCGCGCCGAACTCGTCGCGTTCGCCCCCGACGGGCGCGTCTACCACTACGACCGGCGCCACACCCGCTACTGGGACGTCGACCCGGTGGCGGGGGCCGGGAGGACCGTCGAGTACGTCTACGCCGACCACCTCGACCCGGCCGACTGCGACGGCCGGTCGGTCTGCACCCGAAACGGGATCGAGCGGGTGAACCTCACGACCGGCGAACGGACCCGCCTCTACAGCCGGATCACGCCGGGGAAGCACGCCACCCGCTGGCACGACGCCGACCGGGTCGACGAGCACCGGCTCCTCGTCGCGGACATCGACCGCGATCGGGTGTTCCTCGTCAACACCACGACGGAGCTCGTCGAGTGGGCGTGGGACGCACAGGCGGACTTCGACGTCCGGAGCGGCGGCCCGTTCCCCGGGGACTGGACCCACCTCAACGACGTCGAGCACGTCCGGATCGGGGGTCGCGACGCCGCGATGGTCAGTCTCCGGAACCACGACCAGGTCGCGTTCGTCGGCTTCGAGCGGGGGCTGCTCGAGAACTGGACGCTCGGCACGGACGGGGACCACGCGACGCTCCACGAGCAGCACAACCCCGACTACATCCCTCCGGAACGGGGCGGACCGGCGGTGCTCGTCGCCGACTCCGAGAACGGGCGGATCGTGGAGTACCGGCGCGAGGACGGCGCCTGGACCCGGACCTGGACCTGGGCCGACGGGCGGCTGGGGTGGCCCCGGGACGCCGACCGCCTCCCGAACGGGAACACTCTCGTAACCGACTCGAACGGCGACCGCGTCCTCGAGGTGGGGCCGGACGGGGACGTGGTCTGGTCGGCGACGATCGGCTTCCCCTACGAAGCCGAGCGGATCGGCACCGGTGACGAGAGCGCGAGCGGCCCGAGCGCGGATTCGGTCGGCCTGGAGGACCGCTCCCCGGCCGCGGGCGAGACGTCGCTCCGGACCCGGGTCGAGGCCGCGGTCCCGCCGACGGTCCGGAACGCCGTCGAGTACCTGCTCCCGCGGTGGGTCGGCCTCCCCGAGGGCGTCGCGGCGGTCGGACTGGTCGTGTCGCTCCTCGTCTGGGCGACGCTGGAGTACCGCTGGACCGACCGGTCGGTCGCGATCGGGTCACCCGTCCGCCTCGGGCGCGATCGACCGTGAACGGAGCGACACTCCGCTCGCGGCTAGCCGATTCGGTCCGCCGGGCCCGGCCGACGCTCCCGCTCGACGGCCGCGACCGGCCCTGGCTGGCGCTCGCCGTCCTCCCCGGCTGTGTCGCGGTCGCCGTCTACCTGGTGACGAACCCCTACCCGGCCTACGGGGCCGGCCTGTACGCCCGGGCCGCCGCCGAGATACTCGCCAACGGCTACCACCCCCCGGTCCGGGTCCCGGGCTACACCGCCGAGGGGGTCCCGTTCGCTTACCCGCCCCTGGGGCTCTACCTGCTGGCGACCCTGTTCGACCTCGGCGGCGATCCGATCGCGGTGTCGCGGGTCTTCCCCGGCGTCGTGGTCGTCGTGGCGGGGGTTCCCGCCTACCTGCTTGGCCGCGACGTCGTCGGATCGCGGCCGGCTGGCGCCGCCGTCGCGGCGATGGTGGCGCTCAACCCGCAGGTGCTGGAGTGGCACGTCTCGGCCGGCGGGGTCGTCCGTGCCGTCGCCTTCCTGTCCGCGCTGATCGCCGTCTACGCCGGCTATCACGTGTTCGCCCATGACGGACGGCGGCCGGTGCTGGTCGGAGCGTTCGCGTTCGGCTCGACGGTCCTGACACACCCGTCGTACGCGCTGTTCGTCGTCGTCTCCTGCCTCCTGTTCTGGGAGGTGCTCGACCGGTCCGGCCGCGGCCTGCTCCGGGGTGCGGCCGTCGGGATCGGCGGGACCGCGGTGGCGGCCCCCTGGCTCGGGTGGGTCCTCGACACGCACGGGCCGGGGGTCCTCGCCGCTGCCGCTGGCACCCACGGCGGCATCGGCGGTGGCGGTCTGGAGCTTCTCGCGGGGGAGCTCTCCCCGTACGTGCTCGTCCCGGCAGGGGCCGCCGCGTACCTCCTCCTGGGGCGGCGCTACCTCATCCCGGCCTGGTTCGTCGCCGCGGCGGCGCTGTTCGCACAGCCGCGGTTCGCGTACACCGTCGGCGCCCTGGCCCTGGCCGCGGCGGCCTCCGACCTCGAGGGCCGGCTTCCCGTCCTCGACGGCGCCCGTCGCTGTCCCGACCGGCGGGCCCTCGTCGCCGGGCTCCTGATCGCCGGAAGCGTCGCCGGGGGGGCCTACCTCGCCCACGAGGCGACGCTCGTCGCCGATCCGACCACGCCGGAGTTCCTCGACGACGACGCGGTCGCGGCGATGGAGTGGGCGGCGAGCGGGACGCCCGAGGAAGCGACGTTCGTCGTTCTAGGCGACGCCGCGGAGTGGTTCCCCGCGCTCGCCGAGCGCACGATACTGGTCGGACCGTGGGGCGTCGAGTGGCGTGGCCCCGGCGCCTACGACGCGCAGTTCCGGGCCTTCGAGACGGTCTCTGCCTGTCGGAGCGCGGGCTGTGTCGAGGCGACGGCCGCGGCCGTGGGCGGGACGCCGGACTACGTCTACGTCCCGAAGGGCCGGTACACGGTCCGCGGTGAGGGGGCGGTCCAGTTCGGGGCGCTCGAACGGTCGTTCGGGCTGTCGGAACGGTGGGAACACGCGTTCGAGAACGAGGGGGTCGTGATCTACCGGTCCGTCGACCGATAGCGAGCGCGAACGGCACGGCGTTCGGCCGACCGACGCCCCTCCGGTGGCCCCCGAGCCGCTCAGACGACTCCCGCCAGCGGCGCGGCGAGCGCGAGCACCCACGCGGCGCCCCCGAGGGCCACCGTCCGACGGTCGGCCCGTGCGGCCCCGAGCGCGAGCAGGCCGAGCGCGCCGGCCAGCGCGATCCGGTGGAGCGCGAGGCGGACCGGGATCACCGTCACCCCGACCCCGCCCAGATCGAGCAGGACCCCGGCGCCCAGACCCGCCGCGGCGAGCAGTGCCGTGCGCGTCGGGGGCCGGCCCCGGGCGAGCCGCGCGGCTACAGCGGGCGCCCCCACCGCCAGCACCGGGTAGAGGACCGCGGCGAACAGCTTCGGGTCCGCGGTCGGGACCAGCCCCTCGGCAACGACGCCCGCGGCCCTGACTCCGAGGACCAGCGCCACGACGGCCACCGGGAGCGACGCGTCGGCGAGGGTCGCCCGCGACCGGCCGACGACCGGGAGCACGAGGCCGAGGAGGAGCGCGGCCGGGGCGAACTCGATGACGGTCAGCCAGCCGTCGCCTCCACCGCCGCCGAGCCCGTGGTACTCGCGGCTCACCCCGGCGACGAACGGCTCGTCGCGCAGGTCTCGTTCCACGAACCGCCCCCCAGCGGCGACACCGGTGACGGTGTGGCGCAGCCGGAACCAGTCCCAGTACTCGGCGTGAGCCTGGAGCGCCGTCCAGTTGCCCGAAGGGGCGGGGTACGCCCGGACGTGGACCCGGCGACCGAGGTAGGCCCCTGTCCCGAGCTGGTACGCCGCCGTGACCCACCGGCCGCCGCCGTCCGTGTCGGACGTGACGTAGGTGTACCTGGCCGCGCCGCGGGCCGGCCGCCACGGCGACCCCCCGACCGCGACGTCGGCGTCCCCCTCCACGGCCGTCCAGTCGACGTCCGAGCGCCCCTCCAGTGCGCGCCGGACCTGGACCGGGTCGCCGCGGACCAGGACGTTGAGCGCCAGCGTCCGGCCGTCGACCGAGCGACGCCGACTGGTGTACGGCCAGACGTAGCTCCCCGTCCCGTCGGGCCGGACGAGCCGGTCGGCGGCCGGCGCCCCGTCCCCGGGAGGCGGGCTCGGGCCGACGAACGCGGTCCCGACCAGTCCGGTGGCGACAAGCGCGACGAGCGGCAGTATCCGGCGGTACCGCACGGTCCGTCATCGCCGCCACCGCACTATACTGTTTGGCCTGCTCCACCGCGTGGGCGGGTGGTCCGACCGGGGGGACCGGACGGCCGGGCGTGTACCCGTTTCCGGGGGCGGTCACGGACGTCGAGCTACAGGTCCAGCGTCTCGACGCGCTCCCACTCGGTCTCGTCGACGACCGCGAGTTCCTCCTCGCCGAAGACGTAGAGGTAGTCCTCGATGTAGAGCGCCCGCTGTGGCCGGTCGACGTTCACCTCGTGGACGGTGTCCAGATCCGAGGCGGAGAGCACCATGCCGCCGTGGTTCGTGGGCAGGAAGAACACCCCGTGCTTGCGGTCGAGCAGGAACGCGTGGTGGCTCCGGGCGATCGCCGACCAGTCCGACGCGAGCACCCGCGACTCCTCGACCGTCGGATCGGTCGGATCGGAGACGTCGAAGATCACCGTCTTCACCTCGCCGTCCTCCTCGCCGATGCCGAGCACGCGATCCCCCGACAGCGGGTGGAGGTACGAGGAGTAGCCCGGGAGCTTGAGCTCCCCCTCCAGCTGGGGGTCCGAGGCGTTCGAGAGGTCGAGCACGTGGAACGGGTCGACCCGGCGGTAGGTGACGACGTAGCCGCGGTCGCCGACGAACCGGACCGAGTAGATCCGCTCGGTCTCGCCCATCCCCGTCACCGCGCCGGTCACGGTGAGGTTCGCCGCGTCGAGCACGTAGACGTCGTTGACCGACTCCGACGCCCACCGCTCGCCGACCGTGGTCGCGACCCGGAGCGAGCCCTCGTGTTCGTCCATCGAGAACTGGTTCAGGGTGCGCCCCGGCACCGCGCCGACCCCGCCCAGCGAGAGGGTGGGACCGGTCGCGTTCGGGCCGGCCGCGGTCGTCCCGGCGGCGACGCCGGTCGCGGCATCCACGCGGACGACGTGCGTGGTCGTGAGGTTCCGCCGGTGCTCCTCGAGGTACTCCTCGTGTACCTCGCGGAGCTCCTCGCCGACCTCCTCGCGGCGCTCCCCGTCCATGCTCGCCCGCCACCGCCGGAGGGTCTCCTCGATTTCGACCGCGGTCGCCCGGTCGCTCAGGTCGTAGCCGCGGACCTCCCGCAGGTGCTCGGCGACCCGGTCGTCGAGCAGGGGCCGCGCCGGACCCAGCAGGACGTCCATCCGGAGCTCCGCACGCGAGGTCCGCTCGGTGTAGGTGACGTAGAGCCCGTCCCCGGAGGCGTAGACCGTAGTGTCGTGTGCGCCGACCATGGCGAGTTCGTCGCCGACGGTCCCGTCGGCCGGGTCGAGCGCCACCACCGTGTACGTGACGTCCACGGGGACCGGCCGGTCCGGATGGTACACCTCCGTACACGCCGTGCTGACGCCCTCCATCGGTTCGATCGGGCAGGGCGCCCCGGCGTCCACGGGGGTCGCGAGGACGAGGAACATCGTCCCGTCGTGCAGCCGCGCGCTGTGGAGACGCCCGTCGAGTGACTTCGACCACTCGAGTTCGGGGTTCGACGCGTTCGAGACGTCGTAGCCCCACACCCGATCGCCGAGCACGACCAGCCGGTCGCCGGCGAGGAACATCCTGCCGCTGTGGTCGATCTCGGCCGTGATCTCCGCCGTCCCCGGCGGCGAGGCGTCGATGACGCTCGTCCCCGACTCGTGGTAGCCGTCGTGGTCGTGGTCCCCGCGGCCGCCGCGCGCGGCGTAGTAGATCCGCCGGCCGTCGGTCTTCACCAGGTCGGGTTCGGCGACCCCCTCGACCTGGACGTTCGTGCCGGAGTACCGGTCCGGCGACGCGGCACCGCCCGCGCCGCCGCCGTCGCCGGACGCCCGGGTCGCGGCCTCCGTCGGGGCCCCGGTTGGCATCGGGGTCCGCGTCGGGCCTGGCGTCCCCCCGGGTGCGTCGACCCTCGCGTCCCTCGCGAGGTCCACGACGCGCGCGTCCCGCCCCGGCGACTGCCGGATGTAGGCGGTGAACGCCGCCGCCGACTCGAACGTGGTCATGTTCGCGGCGTCGGGGCTCGGCGGGGCGACGCTCGAGGCGTCGAAGTCGGTGATCGGTCCGTCGTCGGGCTCCGCGGTCGACCGGGTCTCCGGTGTCTCTGCGGCCGGGCCGGCGCCCGGCGCGAGGACGAACACGCCGGCCGAGAACAGCAGGACGACCGCGAGGACGCCCAGCGGTGCGAGTCTGCGGGTCATCGTCGCCGGAGCGACGACGCGTCGGGGAAAGGGCCTTCCCTAATGTCAAGCGGTTCTTTGAGGTTTCCGGGGGCCGTCAGTCCACGGCCCGCCAGAGGTAGAGCGACGCGTACGAGCGGTAGGGCCGCCACGCCTCGGCGAGGTCGACCATCTCCGCCCGCGTCGGGTCGTCGAACAGCGCCGCCATCCCCCGGCGGATCCCGAGGTCCTCGACGGGGAAGACGTCCTCGCGGCCGAGCACGAACATCAGGAACATCTTCGCGGTCCAGTCGCCGACGCCGCGGACCGCCGTGAGGTCGGCGACGACGGCCCCGTCGTCCATCCCGGCGTAGCGGTCGGGGTCGATCCGGCCGTCGCCGAACGCGCGGGCGATCTCCCTGACGTACTCGACCTTCTGCCGGGAGAGGCCGGCGTCGCGGAGCGCCGCCTCCTCGGCGTCGAGCATCCCCGACGGCGTGACCTCGAACCGGTCGAACACGCGGTCCCGGATGGCGGCCGCCGAGGCGGTCGAGAGCTGCTGGTTCAGCACCGAGACGACGGTGCGTGCGAACGGGTCCTCGGCCGGTTCGACCTCGAGTTCCCCGTGTGACTCGACGTAGGGGCCGAGATGCGGGTCGGCGCGGAGGTGGTCGTGGGGGTCCCCGGTGCTGGAGGCGGTCACGGCCGTGGGTCGGCGCCCGTGCGGTTAGCCGTGGCGGTTCGCTCCCCGGCCGGTCCTCACTCCTCCTCTTCCTCCGCGGCCTCCTCCTCGGGACCGGCGGGGACGTTCACGTTC
>Ga0207797_1001734_pt1 | contig 15626 bp, 8 predicted proteins | sample PRCRCaboRojoPR_6_FD_187275 | JGI IMG/M metagenome (GOLD analysis project Ga0207797, IMG submission 187275) | Marine sediment microbial community from Cabo Rojo, Puerto Rico - PR CR 10% Liquid 1 (SPAdes) | ecosystem: Environmental > Aquatic > Marine > Coastal > Sediment | place: Cabo Rojo, Puerto...
CCCGCTCAGGCGCCGAAGCTCGTGAGCAGGTAGACCGAGAGGGCGAGGAGCACCACGCCGCCGAGCGTGATGATGGTCTCGCCGACGGCGTAGGAGTGGGGGTGGCCGCGGGACCGGCCCGTGAGGTAGACGCCGAGGGTGAAAAAGCCAAACACCAGGATGGCGAGGCCGACGAGCAGCAGCGTCGTGCTTCCGCCGCCGGCCGCCGCGAGCGTCCCGGCGGTGGCGAGGACGACCAGCAGGAAAAAGACCAGGACCCACACGCGGACGTCCCGCGCGAGGCCGGCGAGTCGGCCCGGTTTGGGCGGCCCGATCCGTGGCGAGTAGTTCACCCAGTCCCGCCCCGTCGCGGTCAGTGCGATCACGAGCAGGGCGAGCAGCCCCATGACGACCATGCTGGCGAGATAGACGGACGAAGCCATGACGATCCTGCCGGCGCTTCTCTCGCCGCCCTAATAACCGGTTCGGAATGGGCCGCTCAGTCGTCGTCGGCGTCGGTCACGGAGCGCCGGCGGGCGGCCTCGCGGACGAACTCCTCGGGGAGGTCGTCGATCTCGCCGGCCTGGACCGCCCAGAGGTTGGCGTAGAGCCCCGCCTCGGCCAGGAGCTCCTCGTGGGTGCCCCGCTCGACGACCCGCCCGCCCTCGAGGACGACCACCTCGTCGGCGTCCTTGATGGTCGAGAGGCGGTGGGCGATGACGAGCGTCGTCCGGTCGGCCGTGAGGTCGTCGAGGCTGCGCTGGATGAGCAGCTCGGTCTCCGTGTCGACGTCCGAGGTCGCCTCGTCCAGCACGAGGATCTCGGGGTCCTCGAGGATCGCCCGGGCGATGGCGACGCGCTGGCGCTGGCCGCCCGAGAGCTTGACGCCCCGCTCGCCCACCATCGTGTCGTAGCCCTCCGGCAGGTTCGTGATGAACTCGTGGGCCTCCGCCGCCTCGGCGGCCGCCCGGATCGCCGCGTCGTCGGCCCCGGGCGAGCCGTAGGCGATGTTGTCCCGGACGGTGCCATAGAACAGGAAGGTCTCCTGGCTGACGTAGCCGATCGCCGCCCGGAGGCTCGGGACGGTGACCCCCCGGACGTCCTGGCCGTCGATGCGGACGCTGCCATCGTCGACGTCGTACAGCCGCATCAGCAGCTTGACGGCGGTGGACTTGCCGGCGCCCGTGGGCCCGACCAGTGCCACCGTCTCGCCGCCCTCGGCCGTGAAGCTCACGTCCTCGAGGACGGGCTCGCCGTCGTAGCCGAAGGAGACGTCGTCGTAGACGACCTCGCCCTCGCCGACCTCGAGGTCGGGAGCGTCGGGGTCCTCGGCCAGGCGGCCCTCCGTCGCCATGAGGCCGAAGACGCGCTCGGCGGAGGCGTAGGCCCGCTGGTACATGTTGATGATCTGGCCGAACTGGGCCATCGGCCAGATGAACCGCTGGGTGTAGAAGATGAAGGCGACGAAGGTGCCGACGGTGACCGTCCCCTGGAACACCCAGAGGCCGCCGACGACGAAGGTGATCACGAAGCCCAGGCCCGAGAGCAGGCGGAGGCCGGGGAAGAAGGTGATCCGCGTCCTGATGGCGTCCCAGTTGGCGTCGTAGTACTCCCGGGAGACGTCCTCGACGCGGTCTTCCTCGAAGGGCTCGGTGGTGCTCGTCTTGATGACCTGGATGCCGCCGAGGTTGTTCTCGAGGCGGGAGTTGAGCTTCCCGACGGTCGAGCGGACGGTCGCGTACTTCGGCTGGATGATGCCGATGAACTTCCGCGTGAAGACGGCGATGAGGGGAACGGGCAGCAGGGCGACGAGGGCGAGTCGCCAGTTCAGCGCGAAGAGGATGGCCGCGATGCCCAGCACCATGATTCCCATCCGGGAGACGGAGTTGAGGCCGTCGTTGAGGAACCGCTCGAGCCGGTTGACGTCGTTCGAGAGGACCGACATCAGCTCGCCGGTCTGCTTGTCCGCGAAGTAGTCCATGTTCAGCCGCTGCATCTGCGCGTAGGTGTCCGTCCGCACGTCGTGCTGGACGCCCTGGGCGAAGCGGTTCCACCCCCAGTTCCGGGTGTAGTGAAAGACCGCGGCGCCGGCGAAGGTCCCGGCGATGATCCCGCCAGTCAGCCACAGCTGGCCGGCCTGGGTCGTCGGGAGCCAGGCCTCGGGAACGAACAGCAGGCCGTAGGTCCCCTCCTCGCGGAAGATGGTGTCGATGGCGAGCGCGAGGAGGAGCGGCGGCATGAGGTCGAGCACGCGGGCGAGGACGCTCGTCACGAGTCCCACCGTGAAGTACCCGCTGTGGGGCCGGCCGTACTCGACGAACAGCCGGTACATGGGCCGCTCGACCTGCTCGCGCTCGGCCTCGAAGGCCTCCTCCTCTGGCCCCGCGTCGATGTTCACACCCCCGACGTGGGTGTCGCCGCCCAAAAGCCCGTCGTCAGGCCACCCGCCAGGGGTTTCAGCCCGCCACCGACGCCGGCACGTCGACCCGATCGCCCACGTCCACGCCCGTCGCGTTCGTCCACCCGCGGGGCACCTCGAGCACGTACCTGCCCCGTCCGGGGAAGTGCCCGTACCCATCCAGTTGCTCGGGCACGGGCGCGTGGTGGATGGTCGTGATCGTCCCGTTCGCGTCGACGAAGACGATGTCGAGCGGGATTGACATCCCCTTCATCCAGTAGCCGTGCTCGCCCGCGGACTCGTGGACGAACAGCATGCCCTCGCCGGCCGGAAGCGTCTCGGTCTCGCTGAGCCCGATCCGGCGCTTCTCGTCGGTGTCGGCGATCCGGACCGCCACGCTCGCGAGGTGGGTGCCGTTCGCGTCGAGGACGTCGACCGTCGCCCGCTCGTAGGCCCCCGGCTCTTCGTCCCCGCCCGCCAGCAGCAGCCCCGCCGCGACGACGGCCAGGACGAGGAGGAAGACGAACGACCAGCCACTCCGCTCCATGGGACCGCTCGGCGTCGGCGCCGCAAACCCTTTGCGCCGGAGAGAAAGCATTATTCGTTCCCGTGGGCTTGGTCCGACTGGCGGGTTCGTGGTCTAGTTGGTCATGACGCGGCCTTTACAAGGCCGAGGGCGGCGGTTCGAATCCGCCCGAACCCATGTTGCTGCCGCGAGCAACTCGCGAGCGGCAGCAACATGACGTGAGGCGGATTCGAGCCCTGGAAGTCGCAGCGCGCACAGCCGAACGAAGTGAGGCGAGCACGACCGTCTTCCTCTGGTTCGAATCCGTGCCGAGCACTCACAGATCGGCCGCGTCGAATCGATAGTAGCCGATCGCGATCGGGACGACGACCCAGACGGCCAGGGCGACGACGCCGACCCACGGCGTGGCGTAGAAGGCGGTCACCTGGCCGGCTGCCTGCCCCGCACCGGCTGCGGCCGCCGGGGCGTCCGGCAGGACGGCGGCGAGGCTCGTCATGAACGAACTCGACGGCGGGACCTGCTGGACGAGATACAGCCAGTCCGGGAAGGCCGTCGGCGAGGCGGGGAGCGCGAAGCCGTTGGTGACGAACGCCAGCGCGAGGACGACGACGTCCCAGAAGAGTTCGACGACGAGGAAGAACCCGATCGCGAGGGCGGCGGCGCGCGTGGTCGAGCCGGTCGTGGCCGAGAGGCCCACGACGATGCCCGCGTAGGCCAGCGTGAAGAGGAGTGCGACGAGGCCCAGCAGGACGGTGGCCACCGGTGCCACGTCGCCGACCAGGACGCCACCGACCACCGTCCCGGCCACCAGCGCCCCGACGACCGGCAGGGCGAGCACGGCGGTCCGGCCGAGCAGTTTGCCGAGGATGACGTCCCGTCGCGTGTGCGGGAGGGACAGGGTGATCTTGATCGTCCCGCGCTCCCGCTCGCCGGCGACGGCCTTGTACCCGGCGAGGATGGCGGCGATCGAGACGAACGTGCCGATGATGCCCGCGAGGAAGAAGATCAGGCCGAGCGCGGTCGGGTTGCCGCCGGCGATGACCGGGAGCGTGGCGTACAGGACGGCGAGGCCGACGGTCAACAGGAGGAAGACCCCCGACAGTGCCCAGAGAGCGCGGGAGCGGACCGCGTCCTGGAAGTCCTTCCGCGCGACGACGCGCCAGCTCATCGCCCACCCTCCGTGTAGGCGAGGAACAACTCCTCGAGGGATCGCGACTCGGTTTCGAAGTCGAGCACGGTCGCGCCGGCACCCTCGATGGCGTCGAGCACGGCCGTCTTCGCCGTCCCGTCCGCTTCGACGGCCAGCGAGTCGCCGTCCCGACGGACGGCACCGACGCCCTCGAGGGCCCTGACCGCCTCGAGGGCCGCGTCGGGCAGGCCGTCCGTCGTGACGCGGAGCGTCTCCCCGCCGCCGCCCGTCTCGCGCAGCCCCTCGATCGAGTCGACGGCGACGAGTTCGCCGTCCCGAAGGATGCCAACCCGATCGCAGACGGCCTCGACCTGGCTGAGGATGTGGCTAGAGAAGAAGACCGTCGCGCCGCGGTCGGCCGTCTCGCGAACGACCCGTCTGATCTCCCGGACGCCCGCCGGATCCAGCCCCGTCGAGGGCTCGTCGAGGACGAGCAGGTCCGGATCGCCGACGAGTGCCATCGACAGCAGGAGCCGCTGGCGCATCCCCTTGGAGTAGTCAGACGCCCGCCGATCGGCCGCGTCCGCGATCCCGACGCGCGCCATCGCGTCGATCGGCTCCTCGTCGACGTCCTTCGAGTCGAGGACGAACGCCACGTGCTGGCGGCCCGTCAGCCGATCGTACACCTGGTAGCCCTCGGGGAGGACGCCGACCCGTCGCCGGACCTCGAGGCTCGACGCCTGGGCGTCCAGACCCAGGACGGCCGCCTGGCCACTCGTCGGCCGGACGAAATCCAGCAGGATGTCGATGGTCGTCGACTTCCCGGCCCCGTTCGGGCCGAGGAACCCGAACACCTCGCCCGATCGAACCGTGAGATCGACGCCGTCCAGGGCCGTCACGTCGCCGTAGCGCTTCGTGAGGTCCTCGAGCTCGATCGCTGCCATGTGACCCCCTCCGGCCGGTCGACCGGTATATGTTGGGTTCAGTTGCCCGATTGGCGTGCGGCGGGTTCCGTCCGCCGGCGCAAGCGGCCGTCTCGGCTCGGGCGTCACGGCACGACCGCCTCCAGTGGGATCGACCGCCCGGCCCCACCGCGCCGCCGCGCCCAACCCGGGAGACTGGAAGGCGATTTCGGTGCCCGCTCCGGGGTGAACTCGACCGCGAGTGGGCCTCGAAATTCCCGTCGGACGGGAATCTACGAGGTTTTGATGCCGAAACTGATCGAATAATTGGCACGTATGTCCCGCTTTCATGCCGGCGTCGTCGCTGCCCTCCTCGTCGTCTCCGTCCTCGGCCCGGTCGCCGGTTCCGCCCCGGCTGCCGACGCCGGCGCGCCAGACCTCGTCGAGTCACCGCTCGCCCAACAGGCCGACGTCAACACAACGGTCGATCGTCTCCGGGACCGACTCCGCACCCACGACGGGAACCTGACGGGCATCCGCGAACGGTTGCGCGAGCAAAACGAGACGCTGGATCGCCTCCACGAGCAACGCCGCGACCGCGATCGGCTCCACGAGCAGCTGCACCAGCACCTCCGGGACCAGAACCGAACCATGGCGCGCCTCCACGCCGGGAACGGTGACCGCGCCCAGGGGGACCAGCGCGCCGGACAGCTCGGCGAGCAACTGCGGGTGCAGACGCGGACGATGGCCGAACTCCACGAGGCGGTCCGAGCCCAGAACCGGACCGTGGCCCAGCTGCGCGAGCAGCTGCGACGACAGCTCGACGCGGTCGGTGACGGCGACGAGCCCCACCAGGTCCGGACGCGCCAGCACCTCCAGGCCCAGCTCCAGACGGCCGATCGGCTCGGGGCCCACCTCCGGGACCAGGCCCGTCGCCTGGACCGGGAGCGAGCGCGTCTCGAGGCTCGCCGGCAGGTGATCGCCCAGTACCGGAACCAATCCGGCGACGCCCGGGAGCAACGGCTCGACCGCGCCAGGGCCCAGCTCCGGGCCCAGGAACGGGCCATGAGCCGCCTGGACGCCGCTGTCGTGAGCGCCGACACAGCCCAGCAGCACCTCCGTGACCGCGTTCGGGCCCGGAACCGGACGGTGACCCACACGCGGGCGATATACCGCGCCATGAACGGGTCGCTCGGCGGCGTCGAGACGCCAGCCGACGCCACCCAGGTGCGCGACCGGTTCCGGGAGCGGGCCCGAACCCTCGACGACGTCCGTTCCACCCAGCGCGAACAGTTGCCCATCCTCGACCGCCTCCGTGACCGGATTCGGGCACACCAGCAGCTCCAGGATTCGCTCCGTGAGCAGCTTCGACGCCAGAACGAGACGCTCGCTCGCCTGCGGGCGGCGTCGACGGACCGCGAGCGGGCCGCGGCCGCCGACCGGCTTCGCCAACAGCTTCGCGACCAGAATCAGACGATGGCCCGACTCCAGACGCGGCTCCGCGAGGCCAACGGGACGCTCGCCACCCTGCGCGAGCGGGTTCGTGACCGCGACCGGGCCGCCGCCGACGTCGACGCCCCGCACCTCCGCGCGATGGTCCGGGACCAGGTCCGGGAACAGCGCCGCCTGCTCGACGCCGTCGAAGAGCGGTTCCGGTCCCAGGACCGACTGCTCGACCGGGCGCGTCGCCACCTCGAGCAGCGCCAGCGCCGTCTGGCCGAGTACCGCGACCAGCTCCAGGCCGGGAGTTCCTCGAGCATGGAGGTGGCGTGGCTCTCACACTCGACCTCGTCCCAGGTGACGGCCGAGACGGACGAGGCGTCGCTCCTGGCGGCGATGCAGGCCGAACTCGACGACCAGGTGGCAGCGATGGAGCTGGAGGCGGCCTACGCTGCCGCGGCGGCGGACCTGGTGGCGGAAAGTCGCAGCTACGTCGACGAACAGCTCGCTGACGCCGCCGAGTTGCGCGACCTCTACCAGGAGTTCGCCCTGACGCTGGGCGACGTCGAGGGAGTTGACGAAACCCCGGCAGCCGACGAGCCCGAGGGTCCGGGCCTCGAGCCGTTGTTCCTCGGTCTCGGCCTCATCGCCCTCGTCGTGATCGCGGCGGCGCTGCTCCTCCGGCGCTCGAGTTCGTCGTGATCGCGGCGGCGCAACTTCTTCGCCACTCGCGGTGAGGCGTCGTTGGCGAGGCGCGGCGTCCCCTGCCAGCTATCGGAAGATGCGGAAGACGTGGAACAGGCCGCCGCCCACGAGCAGGAGCGCGAAGCCGGTCAGGATCCAGACCTGGCCGGGCCGATAGAGTTCCAGGACGTGGACGGCGATCCAGTTGGCGACCAGCATGAGCCAGAGGACGAACCCCGCCGCGAGGAACCCGACCGTCCAGGAACTGTTCACCTTCGGCAGCGCGCGGAGGAACAGTTCGAGCTGCCTGGGATCGGTCGCCAGGACGATCGTCCCGCGGTCGCGCTCGTACTCGATCAACCCCGCCTCGTCCATCGTCGGGAGGTGGGTCTGCTGGAGGGTGTTGTAGGTTCGCTTCCGGAGGGTGGAGGTGACCGCGGAGACGGGGATCTCGTTCTCCCAGGCCGCGATCTGCGTGGCGACCGACCCGAGGACGGCCTCGTGGTCGCGCGAGTTGAGCAGGTAGTGGAGCACGAGTCGTCGCCGCTTGTTCCGGAGCATGTCGTACATCGTCTCGACCGGGATGCCCTCGACCGGACTCTCCTGGGGCTCCGGGGAGACGTCCATCTCCGGTTGCTCCCTCCCGCCCTCGAGCGTCGACGTCGCTTGGGTCACGGCCGGTCCCACCGGTGATCCACACGTGCGTCACGTTCCGTTCTACCACCCGAACAGTCCATACGTAAATTCCGCACGCGGACAGTTTCAAATGAGGGCTTGATTCTCAAGGGATGGGATCGACGTCGACCCCGCTCCAAGGCGTGCCTGGAAGCGGGTAGTGACCGCTTGGAACTCCCCCGGTCAGTCGTTTTCGCGTCCAATCGGTCCCTACCAGTTTCCAAGCTGTTCATGACGAAGGAGCCTCCGGGCCCATGGATTACTGTGAGGAGAATCCTCCTCCGCCAGCCGTGCTGAGCCCTCACAGGCGGGTGAGCGTCGGCGCGGACAAGATAGGGAGACATTACAATGAACTCGAAACAATTCGGCGCGGTCCTCTTCTCGGCGATCATGGTGACATCCATGTTCGTCGGGTTTTTCGCGCTCGTGGCGGTTCCCACGAGCGCGGACGAAGACGAGGACCCGCTCTCGCCGGGGGACGTAACGGAACCCGGCGTCATCGAACAATCGGGAACGTACACGCTACAGAACGACATCGATCTCGGCGGCCAGAACATCACGGCCTTCGAGATCAAGGCGGATAACGTCGTCCTCGACGGGAACGGCTACACGATCTCCAACGGGACAGCGGAAGCGGTGCACATCCTCGCATCCGGTTCCAGTGGTCCCCTGAGTGACGTGACGGTCAGGGACCTGCGGATCACCGGCGTCGAGACGGCGATTTCGGCGATGAACCTCCAGGACGGGGAATTTTCCAACCTGGAGCTCGTCTCGAACGCGGACGCGGGACTGGTCTTCGCGGGTGCGTCCACGCGGAACAACCTGGTGGACGCGAGCACCTTCGAGGACAACGAGAAGGGCGTCTTCCTCCGCCAGGCGACCTCGGGGATGACGATCCAGAACAGTGACTTCATCGAGAACCACGAGGTCGCGATCAAGACCTCCGGCTCGAGCGCGAACGAGATTCTGGACAACTACTTCGACGGCCAGGACGGCGAGAAGACGATTCACCTGACGGGTCGCTCCCCGGACCACGTCATCAGGGGCAACGAGATCCTGAACAGCGACGGGCCGGAATACGTGATCCAGGTCGGCGGTGAATCGGCAAGGACGGTCATCGAGGACAACCTCGTCCACGACAACACGCAGGGCGGCATCTCGCTCGGCCCGCCGGACGGCGTCGTGCGGAACAACACGATCTACGGCCACGGCGATCCCGGCCTGCTCCTCGAGGGGGCCAACACCCTCGTCGAGGACAACACCATCTACGACAACGAGTACGGGATCCAGTTCGTGGGAAGCGGGAGTTCCGGCTCGGACAACGTCGTGAAGAACAACGACGAGTGGGACGTCTACGCCGTCGAGGGCGCGACGAACAACCCGCTCTCGGACCTCGTCATCGACGACGACGGCACGACGGTCTCGATCACCGCGGGCGCCGTGGACTACGGCCTGAAGGGCGCCGACGCCCCGGATCCGGTCGCCCCGGGCGGCTACGCCTCCATCGGCAAGTACGTCGAGGCGACGACAACGAGCGACTCGGGTCGCATCGACGTTCGCTTGCACTACGAGCAGGGGGACGTCAGCGGCGTGACCGAGTCCGACCTCACCGTCGCGCGGTTCGACGGCAGCGAGTGGGTCGGCATCCTCGACGCGGGCGTCGTCGAGCAGGACGACTACGTCTTCGCCAACACGAGCGACGGCGGCATCCTCGCTGCGGTCGCCGGGACCGGCGACCTCATCGACCCGGTCGCCGAGGCCGGCCCCGACCAGACCGTCCTCGCGAACGAGACGGTGACCTTCGACGGCAGCGCCTCGACCGACAACGTCGGCATCGCGAGCTACGAGTGGGACTTCGGCGATGGCACGAACGCGACGGGCGAGACCGCCTCGCACGTCTACGAGTCCGGCGGGACCTACACCGTCTCGCTGACCGTCGCCGACGCCGACGGGAACACGGACACCGACACGCTGAACGTGACCGTCATCGGCGAGGACACGACGAACCCGGTCGCCGAGGCCGGACCTGACCGGTATGGCCTCCTCGACGACACCTTCGAGTTCGACGGGAGCGCCTCGTCTGACAACGTCGGCATCGCCAGCTACGAGTGGGACTTCGGCGACGGCACCAACGCGACCGGCGTCACCGCCTCCCACTCCTACGCCAGTGCGGGCACGTACACGGTGATCCTCACCGTTACCGACACCTCGGGTAACACCGGGACGGACACGGCGACGGTCGAGGTCATCGAGTCGGACACCGAACCGCCAGTCGCCGACGCGGGCGAGGACCGGACGGTCGAGGTCGGGACCTCGGTGAGCTTCGACGGCAGCGGCTCCACTGACGACATCGGCATCGACAGCTACGAGTGGGACTTCGACGGCGACGGAACGGTCGACGCGACCGGCGTCTCGCCCACGCACACCTACACCACGGAAGGGAACGTCACGGTCACCCTGACGGTCTACGACGCCGCCGGGAACACCGACAGCGATCAGGCGACCATCACCGTGGCCGAGCACGTGGACGAGGAGGTGCTCGAGCCTGGAGAGATCGACTCCTGTGGCGTGATCGAGATACCCGGAACCTACACGCTCACCCGGGACCTCTCCGCCGCCGAGGAGGGCGCGACGACCTGCTTCGAGATCAAGGCCAGCAACGTCACCCTCGACGGGAACGGCTACACCGTCACCGGTGACATCGAGGGCGCCGCCGAAGGCATCCACGTCCTCGGTGCCAGCGGTACCGGCGAACTGGCGAACGTGACGATCACGGACATCACCCTCACCGAGTGGGAATCCGCGCTCTTCGCGATGAACGTCAGGGACAGCGAGTACCTGAACGTCGCGTCCGTCTCGAACGTCGACGCGGGACTCGTCATCGCCGGGTCGAGTTCCAGCAACAACCGCGTCGCCGAGAGCACCTTCCGGGACAACGAGAAGGGCATCTTCCTCAGGGAGGGCGTCGACTTCACCACCATCGAGGACAGCGTCTTCGATTCGAACCACGAGGTCGGCGTGAAGGCCTCGGGTGCGGCCGACACGGCCCTCCTGAACAACCACTTCACCGGCCACGATGGCGAGAAGACGATTCACTTCACCGGTCGGTCGCCGCGAGCGGTGATCGAGGGTAACGTCGTCGAGAACAGCACGGGCCCCGAGTACGTCATCCAGCTCGGCGGCGAGTCCGGCGACTCGGTGGTCGCCGACAACGTCGTCAGAAACAACACGCTGGGCGGCATCAGTGCGGGGCCCTGGATCGTCGACGTCCGGAACAACACCGTCACCGACAACGGCGACGTCGGCATCTCGGTCGGAGACGGCGGCGGCACCGTCGAGGCGAACACCGTCACCGGGAACCGCGTCGGATTGCTGTTCGACGCGTCCTCGGACGTGACGGTCGCCGACAACGTGGTCAGGAACAACCTCGACGTCGACGTGATGGCCCTCGACGGCGCGACGGACAACACCGTGACCGGCCTGGTCATCGACGACGCGGGGACGACCCTCGGCATCGGCTCGCCGTCGACGGACTACACCCTCACCGGTGGCGTCGACCAGCCGGGATCGCTGCCGGACGGGTACACGCTCGCGGGCGCGTACCTGGACGTCAACCTCACGAGTGACGCCGGTCGCCTCGAGAACCTCTCGATGACCTACGACGCGGGCGCCGACGAGAACCAGCTCACGTTGGTTCGCTACGACGCGGACAACGCCTGGTGGGTCGGCGTCCCGACGAGCGTCGACGCGGGGAGCGACACGCTCTCGGCCCTGGTGACCGAGCCCGGAGTCGTCGCTCCGGCCACCGGGACGGGTGACATCACCCCGCCGATCGCGAACGCGACCGCCGATCAGACCCTCGTGGCCGTCAACGAGACGGTCACGTTCGACGGGAGCGGCTCGTCGGACAACGAGGCAATCGCCAGCTACGAGTGGGACTTCGGCGACGGAACGACCGCCACCGGCGTGAACGCGACCCACGCGTACGCGACGAACGGGACGTACGTGGCCACGCTGACCGTGACCGACACGGCCGGCTACACCGACACGGCGACCGTCGAGATCGTCGTCGACAGCTCGCTCCCGCTCGCCGAGGCCGGGCCGGATCGGACGGTCCTCACGAACACCGACGTCGAGTTCGACGGGAGCGCCTCCACCGACGACGTCGGCATCGCCAGCTACGAGTGGGACTTCGGCGACGGGGCGACGGCATCGGGCGAGACCGTCACCCACGTCTACGAGGCAGCCGGCACGTACACCGTCACGCTGACCGTCACCGACGGTGACGGCAACGTCGACACGGACACGGCGACCGTGACGGCGATCGAGGTGGACGACGAGGATCCGGTCGCGGACGCTGGCGAGGACCGCACGTGGATCGTGAACGAGTCGCTCCAGTTCGACGGGAGCGGGTCGTCCGACAACGTCGAGATCGCCAGCTACGAGTGGGACTTCGGCGACGGAACGACCGCGACCGACGTCTCGCCGACGCACGTCTACGAGACTCCGGGGACCTACACGGTGACGCTCACCGTGACGGACACCTCGGGCAACAACGCCACTGACGCCGCCGAGGTTACGATCCTCGAAAACGACACGACCCCGCCGGTCGCCGCGGCCGGCCCGGACCAGACGGTCGAGCCGGGCACGACGGTGACCTTCGACGGGAGTGGGTCCTCGGACGACGTCGCGATCACGGACTACGAGTGGGACTTCGACGGCGACGGCGTCGCTGACGCGACCGGCGCCTCCGCCTCGCACGTCTTCACGACCGAGGGCAACTACACCGTCACGCTGACCGTCGTGGACATCGGCGGCAACACCGATAGTGATGCGCTGAACGTCACCGTCAGACCGGACGACGAACCACCGGTTGCCGACGCCGGGCCGACGACCCGGACCGCCGCGGTCGACGAGGAACTGAGCTTCGACGCCAGCGCCTCGTCGGACAACGTCGAAATCGCGAGCTACGAGTGGGACTTCGGTGACGGAACGACCGCCACCGGCGTCACCACGAGCCACGCCTACGACGACGCGGGCACCTACACGGTGATGCTCACGGTGACCGACCTCGCGGGGAACGTGGCCTCGACGAACGTGACCGTCACCGTCGAGGAACCGGCCGCACCGCCAGACGACGATGACGACGACGGCGGCACGAGTCCGCCAGCCGACGACGATGACGGCGACGAACCCGCCGCCGGCGGCGGTGGCGGTGGCGGCGGAGGCGGCGGTGGTGGCGGCGGTGGCGGCGGTGCCGCGACCCCCACCGAGCCGTCCGGCCCCAACGTCAACGTCAGCTACCAGGGCGGCAACCAGGCCCAGGTCAACGTCCAGAACGCCGGCGCCGACAGCCGGCTCCAGGTCGCCTTCCAGTTCCAGGCGGGCGACGCCTGTGGCAACCTCGAGCAACTGGCCTTCCGGTCGCGGGCGCGGCAGTCCTTCCAGCTCCGCGTCGGCCAGTCCGACGACGCCCCCGAGGGCGTCGGCGCCTGGCAGTCCCGTGCGGGTAACCCGTCCTTCGGGTACTTCAACGTCGACCACAGCGCGCAGGTGGGCGACGGGGAATTCACCTTCCGGGTCCGCGAGGACTGTCTCGGGGACGTCGACCCCGACCACGTCCGGCTGTACCGCCACGAGGACGGCGACTGGGTCCAGCTCCAGACCCGCCTGCTCGAGCGGACCGAGGACCACGTCCGCTACCAGGCGGACGCCCCCGGGTTCTCGACGTTCGCGATCGGGGTCGCCGAGGCGGCCATCTCGGTGAGCGACGCGAGCGTCGCACCCGGGACGATCGCGACCGGCGAGACGGCCACCCTCGACGTCACCCTCCGGAACGACGGTGACCTCGAGGGGAGCTACACCGTCGAGATGGTGAGCGACGGGACCGTCCTCGAATCGACCGAGGCGACGGTGCCGGCCGGCGAGACCGCGACGGCCTCGCTGACCCACCAGTTCGACGAAGCCGGCGAGTACACCATCACGGTCGACGGCGTCACCGCCGGCACCGTGCAGGTCGAATCGCCGGCGGGGACCGAACCACCGGCCGACGACGAGACGCCGGCCGCCGATCCAGGGGCGGACGATGACGGCGGCTCCGCCGCGCTCATCGGCTTCCTGCTGATCGCTGCGGTGGCCCTCGTGGCCGCGTACCTGCTCTTCGCCCGGCGGGGCGCGAGCCAGTAATCCCACACCCTCCGCACGCCGGGTGCGGAGGTGTCCCACCTTTGCGTACAGGAAAAGGACATACTATGACCAAAATTCGAGCACTCTCCATCGTTTGGCTCGTCGTCGTGGCCGTTTCCGGGGTCGGAGTCGCCGCCGGTGCGGGGACGCTTACCGCGGGGAACGCAACGCTTTCCCCGACGGAGACGACCGTCGGCGAGGAGGTGACCGTCTCGGCAGACGTCACCAACGCCGGCGACGCGGACCAGACAGCGACGATCGACCTCACGGCGAACGGCTCCGCCATCGCGAACCGGACGGTGACCGTCCCCGCGGACGAGACCGTGACGGTCACCTTCACGCCGTCGTTCGACGAGGCCGGGACCTACGAACTGGCTGTCCACGGCGCGGTCGCCGGGACGCTCACCGTCGAGCCGGCCGCAAGTCCCGAGATAACCGTGACCGACGCGACGCTGGCCGAGCCGGTCGTCCTGGAGGATCGGGCCGTCACCGTCGAGGCGACCGTCGTCAATAGCGGCGATGCCGACGGCACTCGAGCCATCGAGCTGTCCGCCAACGGAACGGTCGTGGCCACGGCCACCGTGTCCGTCCCGGCCAACGACTCCGTGACCGCGACGTTCGAGCCGGTCTTCGAGGACCCCGGGACGTACGAGTTGACCGTCGAGGGCGTCCTCGCGGGCACGCTCACCGTGACCGAGGACCCGATGCTGATCGAGAACTGCACGACGATCACCGAGGCCGGCCACTACCGTCTGGGTGCGAACCTCACGGCCCCGGCCGACGCCACCAGTTGCCTCGCCATCGAGGCGAGCGACGTGGTGCTCGACGGCCAGGGGTACGTCGTGAACGGGACCGTCGGGTACGCGGCCGACAAGCAGAGCGTCCACTACGGCGTCGCCGTCGCCCCGCCCACGGACGCCACCGTGTCGAACGTCACGGTGCGCGACGTCGTCGTGACGGGGTGGACCCACGGGATCGACGTCACCGACGCCGACGCCGTGACGATCGAAAACGTCACGGCCGAGCGCAATCGCGTCGGGACGGCGTTCAAGGCGGCCCACGACTCGACGGTGGACGGCGGCCGCTTCGTCGACAACGCCAAGCACGGCGTGCGGATCCGGGGGCAAAGTGACGCCGTCGCCGTCCGCGGGGCAGTGATCGTCGAGAACGGCGATCGGGCCGTCTTCGTCTCACAGTCCGACGGGACCGTGGTCGAGAACGTCGACGCCACTGGCAACCATCTCGGCATGCTCGTCCAGGATGCCCGCGACACGGTCCTCCGGGCGAACACGATCGCGGAGAACGCCGAGGCCGGCATCCTCGTTCGCGCGTCGAACGGCACGCAGATCCTCGACAACGACATTCGGGGCGGGACCGCCGGCATCGTCGCCCGGGCCAGCCACGGCGAGGGCCACGGCTCGGCGACCGACGACGACCACGACGATCACGATGACTCCGACGACCACGAGGACGGTGGGTGCGAGCACGCCGACATCCCACCCGGGTCGACGTACGTCGCCCACAACTCGATCGCGAACGTCAACGGGACGGGGATTTCCATCGTCGACAGCGACGGCGACACGCTCGTCGACAATCGGATCGACGACGCCGGCGCGTGGGCGCTGCGAGCGGAGAGCGGCGCGACCGACCTCACCGTCAGAACCCTCTGGATGGACGGCCGCACCTCCGTCTGTTTCGACGGCGCTG
>Ga0207797_1001735_pt1 | contig 15623 bp, 12 predicted proteins | sample PRCRCaboRojoPR_6_FD_187275 | JGI IMG/M metagenome (GOLD analysis project Ga0207797, IMG submission 187275) | Marine sediment microbial community from Cabo Rojo, Puerto Rico - PR CR 10% Liquid 1 (SPAdes) | ecosystem: Environmental > Aquatic > Marine > Coastal > Sediment | place: Cabo Rojo, Puerto...
GACCACCGAGTCGTCGAGGACGATCGCTCCCATCCCGACGAGCGAGCGGTAGTCGAGCGAGGCGCCGTGAACGATGGCGTTGTGGCCCACGGTGGCGTAGGGGCCGATGTCGGCCCCCTCGTGACAGACGGCGCCGTCCTGGACGTTCGCCCCCTCCTGCAGGCGAACCGGGCCGTGGTCGCCACGGAGGACGGCGTTCGGCCAGACCGAGGCGTCGGCCTCCAGCGTGACGTCGCCGACGACGACGGCCGTGGCGTCGACGTACGCGTCGGGGTGGAGCTCCGGTTCGATCCCGTCGAACGAGCGGATCGGCATGGACCCCGTTCCCGGGGAGGGCTCATCAACTGCGTGGTCCCGGACCGCTCAGGTCCGAAGCAGCCTGCGGCGGCCGGCCAGCAGGCCGACCAGCAGCCCCGTGAAGTGTGCGACGAGCGCGAGGCCGGGCGCCGCGGTGACGACCGTGAGGACGGCGGCGACGGCGACGAACAGCCCCAGCGTGAGCGAACGGTCGATCTCGACCCGGTCGAACACCCGGCCGACGACGCGGTTGCCGACCAGCGCGTAGCCCAGCAGCGCGAACACCGCCCCCGAGCCGCCGAGCACCGCCGGCGACGGACCGGTCAGCCCCGCGACGAGCACCTCCGAGAGCCCCGCGAGCGCCCCGGAGCCGGCGAAGAAGGCGTGGAACCGGGCTCTCGAGGTCCCGCGCTCGACGAGCGGGCCCACCAGGAGCAGTCCGAGCACGTTCGCGGCGAGGTGGGCCGCCCCCGCGTGGGCGTACGTCGACAGGAGGACGGTCCACGGCCGGGCGTCGAGCGGGAGCGAGAGCGCGAACCAGGCCGTCCCGAGCCCCACCAGCCCCCCGACCGCCTGGAGGCCGAACACGCCGAGGAACGCGGCGAGCGTCTGGAGCGTCGCGCTCCGGTCCGAGCCCATACCCGCCGGTAACGCCCTCGTCGACAAAGGTGGACCGGTCCCGACGGCCCGCCGGACGGGGCGGACGGGTCCGGCCGCCGGGGGCGGCCTCCACGTCCCGCCGGCGCGGGGACGGCGGACGTCCCGATACGGGCCGTATATTTATCCCCGCGAGGGGCGCCGCTCGGGTATGCGACGCCGCGCCGTCCTCCTCGGGATCCTCGTCGTCCTCGCCGGATGTGCCGGGAGTCCGATCCCGACGGCCGCGCCCTCCGGGACCGACGCGCCGGCGGACGCGACCCCGACACCGGGGGTGACCGCGGCCGGGAACGGGTCCGGCGCTCCCACGTCCTCGCCGACACCCGCCCCGACGGCGACGCCGACCCCGGCTCCGGTCCTGGGGGACGCTCCCGTCGAGGTGTACGTCGAGAACGAGGTGAACGACCGCGACTTCGAGCCGCTCGTCGCCGACGCGGTCGCGTACTGGGAGGCGAACGCGTCCCGGTACGCCTGGTACGCCCCCGACTACGAACTCACCGGGGACCGCGCCGACGCGGAGGTCGTCGTGCGCGTGGTCCCGGAGCTGGAGGGGTGTGGTCGGCACGCCAACGAGACCGGCTTCCTCGGGTGTGCGCCGCTCGTCACGAGCCGCGCCGTCGCGAACCCGCCGCTCACGATCGACGTCGTCGCCGGCTACGCGGACCGGTCGACCCGGAGCGTGCTGATCCACGAGTTCGGCCACACCCTCGGGCTCGACCACGACGACGAGCCGCGGGCGTACATGACCGCGTACGGGGACGCGACGCGGCTCCCGCTGCCGAACGCGACCGAACGGGCGGTCCCGTGGCGGACCCGGAACCTGACCGTGTCCGTCGACCCCGGCGACCGCCAGTACCCGCAGTACGAGACCGAGGTAAGCGAGGGGATCGACCACGCGCTCGCCTACCTCGCCGGGGGAGCCCTCGCGGCGAACTACACGTTCGCGTACGTCGACGATCCGGCCGCGGCCGACGTCGTCGTCCGGGCCTCCGCGACCGAGGACCTCTGCCGGGGGATCGATCAGGGGGCGTGCGTGAACGGCACGTTCGGCCGCGACCCCGACGACGACGGCGCGCTCGAGTACTACACCGACGCGACGATCCACGTCGAGCGGGTCCCGCGCGACGAGGTCGGGTGGTGGACGGCCCGGATGCTCGCGCTCCGTCTCGGCGTCACCGAGCCGTCGGAGCTCCCCGACCCGCTCCGCCACCAGGAGCAGGCCGACTCCCGGTGGTGGGAGTGAACGCGGGCTCCCGGTCGTCGAGCACGCCGAGCGACGCCGGTCGCCCGTTCCGCTGCCGGGGCCGGGACCGGGCCGCGATCCGGTCCGGGGGCTCCGACCGACCGGCTACAGGATGTCGCCGGTCGCGCGGTCGACGCCGATCACCAGTGCGGCGCCGACGACCGCCGACAGCGCCAGTCCGACGAGGACGCCCGCGCCGGGCGAGGCCGTCGCGGCGAGCACCCGCTCGACGGGGAGTCTGAGCGCCCCGACCATCAGGCTCACGAGGAAGGCGATGGTCGCCGCGCGGTGGTGTTCGAGCGCGTACTCGATGACCCGCGTCACGGTCAGGAGGCCGACGACCCCGCCGACCCCGAACGCGACGACCACGGCGCCGTGGGTCCGCAGCCCCGCCGGGTCGAGCCCGACGATCGCGTCGGTGAACCCCGAGAGCGACCGTACGGCGTACCCGTACTGCCCGAGCACGAGCAGCAGGAACGACCCCGAGATGCCGGGGAGGATCATCGCGGAGACGGCGATCCCGCCGGCGAGGATCGCGACGACCGGCGTCGTCGGGAGCACGGCCGTCAGTTCGCCCGTCAGGACGAACCCGGCGAGGAACCCGACGACGGCCGCGGCGCCCCGGCGGGGTGTGTCGAGCGACACCTCCCCGTAGAGGACGACCGCCGAGGCGAGGATGAGCCCGAAGAAGAAGGCGAACGTGAGCGCGGTGTACTCCTCGAGGGCCACCTCGAGCACCCGCGAGACGGTCACGAGCGCGGTGACCACCCCGAGCCCGAGCGCCAGCAGGAACCCGAGGTCCATCGCGGCGAGTTCGCGCCGGAGTTCGTCCCGGCCCGCCGCGGTGTGGAGCCGCGGGACGAGCGCGAGGAGCCCCGGATCGAGGTCCGTGATGGCGGTCACGAGCCGCTCGTAGATGCCGGTCACGAGCGCGATGGTGCCGCCCGAGACGCCCGGGACCGCGTCGGCGGCCCCCATCGCCACTCCTCGGAGGTAGATGCCGGCGTACTCGCGGGGCGAGTCGCCGCTCCCGATCGCCCGCACGAACGCGACGAACCCTCCCCTCTCGTTCGCCGGGCCGAGACCCCCGTCCTCCCCCGGCTCGTTCGCCGGGCCGAGACCCCCGTCCTCCCCCGGCTCGTTCGCCGGGCCGAGACCTTCGCCCACCGAGCCGTCGCCGTCGGCGCGGGCGGGCCCGGTCGACTCCGGCCCGGTCGCCTCGTCGCGCTCGTCACCGGCCATCCGGTCTCAGCTCCCGCCGACCGGTGCGGCCCGTACGGCCGCCGCGCGCGTCGGCGCGGCGAGCGACCCTGCTGACCCGCTACGGGTCCCGAGGTCCCCGGTGACGTCGAGCCCCGCCGACGGTGCGGTCACCGAACCCGACGCGTTCGAGTCGGTCGCGTTCCCGGTCGTGGCGTCGGTGTCGGTCGCGTTCGCTCCCTCGGGCTGGCTGATCACCTCCTCCTCCAGGGTGACCTCGACGGCGCCCTCGGTCTCGCCGAGCACCTGCCCCTCGGAGACGTTCGCGCTGGCGGACCACAGCCGCGTCTCCAGGGTCTCGCTGTCGGTGACCGGGCCGACGGTGAACTGGTAGGCGGTCTCGGCCCGCACGGAGACGTTCGTGTAGCCGGCCTCGGTGCCGAACTCGTCGTAGCCGGTGGTCGAGTACGGGAGCGTCATCTCGAAGCTCCCCTGGTCGTCCGTCTCGGCCTCCTGGACGTAGACGAACGAGGAGTTCGACGTCGGGATGGACATGCGGACGGCGGCCTGGACGGTCGCGTTCGGCGGGCCCTGCCCCTCGACGGTCGCCCCGGGGACCCGCTCGAACACCTTCACCCACTGCTGGACCTCGATCGGCCGGGGCTGGCTCCCCTGCTGGGAGAGCGCGACGCGGAACCCGCGGCTCGCCGGGGTCTCCGTCCGTTCGGGGCTCGCGTAGACCAGCCGGTAGTGTTCGAGCGCGGGCACCTTCGACGTGGGCTCGCCCAGCACGCCGCCGACCTGCGCCGAGCCGTTCTGTCTGACGTACTGCTGGGCCGCGGTGAGGTTCGCCCGGACCTTGATCGGCGCGCTACTGCTCGGTATCGTCGCGATGGTCTGGCCGTTCTGGAGCCGCGTGCGGTCCCAGTCGGCGACGACGACCCGGCTCCCCAGCGCGCTGTTGGGCATCTCCGGCCCCATGGCGGAGCCGTGGTACTGGTAGAGCCGGGTCCGCATGCTCTCCATCGACCGCTGTGTCTGGACGCCGAACGCGCGCTGGACCCGCCCGGTCTGCCGGTTGACGAGGTAGACCGGGGTCGAGAGGTCGTCGGCCGAGACGTCGTGGTCGAGCTCCCACGCCGCGGGGGCGGAGAACTTCTGCGTGCCCGCGAGCCCCATCTGGTAGTCGAGCATCACGAACCGGGTCTGCTCGCCCTCGTCGCTGACCATCAGTTCGTTCGCCGCCGACTCGTCGTCCGCCAGGAGGTAGTTCGCGGCCAGCCTGGCGTTCTGCTGGAACGGGTTCGCCACCGGGATCCGCTCGCCGAGGACCGTTATCCAGTGGCCGTAGTCCCACCAGGACATCACGCCGTACTGCCCGGCCTCGTACTGGAAGTTATCGGTCCGTTCGTAGCTGCCGTAGTACTCCAGCGTGGCGTCGCCGCCGGAGCCATAGGTCCCCTCGACGGGCGTGTTTGCCCGTGTCCAGTCGAGGGTGGCGTCCCAGTTCTGGACCGACCCGGGCGTCGCCCGCTGTTCGGAGATCTGCACCGCGTTCTGGTAGCTCCCGCCCGTCCGGTAGGCCAGCGGCGCCGTCAGCACGAGGATGACGGCGATGATCGACAGCACCTGGTAGGCCTTCACGTCGCGGAGCGACCCGAGCACCTCGTCGAGGTCCAGCATCGAGACCAGCACGGGCAGCAGGACGGCGTTGCCCGCGCTCACCGCGAGCGCGAGGTAGTAGTCGAACCGCTGCTGGGTGAGCGTCGCCAGCACGAGGAAGCCGAACCACATCGAGACGAACAGGTAGACCGGACTGAGGTCGCGGCTCGTGACCACCCGGTAGAGCATGTAGACGACGCCGGCCGCGGCGGTGAACAGGGCGAGCCCGTAGGAGTTGTAGAGGAAGTCCGCGGGGTTCTGCGGGGGCTGGGCCTCGCCGACGGTCAGCGAGGTGGCGGTCGCGCCGAGGCCGAACACGCGGAGGAACTGCCGCTGGAAGTACGCGAAGACGTCGGGGAACCCGACCGCGAGGACGAGCGCTCCACCGAGGACGAGCGTCCCCACGGCGAACGGGAGCGCCCGCGGCGGGACGTCCCGCTCGTCCCAGAGCCGGGCCAGCCCCGCGAGGACCGCACACTCGACGGCGAGCAGGAACGCCAGCGCCGGCTGGACCAGCGAGAAGTCCGTCGCCGTCAGTTCGAAGGTGTTGATCGGGACGAGCGTGACGACGGCGGTGACCAGACCGATCACGACCCCGGCGACGGCCAGGTGGTCCGGGCTCTCGCCCCTGACGTGCTGGAGCGGGAGGGTGACGCCGATGTAGATCCCGATGATGCCGACGAGGAACACCCCCGGCGGCCACACCCACATGTAGAGCCCGAGGAACAGTCCGGCGATAGCGGCGGGCCTGACCGACGGGTACAGCGCGCCGTACTCGCCGGTCGTGAGGAGCTCGAACACGGGCTTCTCGCTGACGACCCGGTCGATGGCGACGAGCAGCGCGGCGACCGCCGTCGCCATGAACAGCGCCTCGCCGACCTGGTGGTCGGCGAAGCCGGCGAGCGACCGGGTGAGGAACTGCCCCGGCGTGAGCGCGAGCAGGAGCGCGGCGACGAGCCCGCCGGCGCGCCCGCCGAGCCGCTTGCCGATGACGTAGACCGGGATCGCCGTCGCCACGCCGAACACCGCGGGCGCGAACAGGTGGACCATCGCGATCTGGTGGTCGGTCGGCGAGCCGAGGCCGACGATCAGCGCCCCGAGGGCGATGAGCTGGTCGAACAGCGTGCCGAACTGCCCGACCGCGGTCCCCTCGGGGAACCCCGTCCAGGGGTCGAACGGCATCGTTCCCGGGAAGTTCGCGACCGTGTACTGGACCATCCGGAAGTGGTACCAGGCGTCGTTCCCGGAGAACAGCACCCGGCCGTCAACGACGTAGTTCTGCCAGTTGCGGACCCGGATCCACAGCATGAACGCCATCAGCCCGAGCAGGACGGGGACGTGGTACACCTCCCGCAGGCGGTCGACGGAGAGTTCGAACCCCTCGACCGCGTCCTTCAGGGACTCCGATACGGGCGGCTGACTCATTACTGCAACCAGCCCCAAAACGCGCATAAGCCTTTTCCATCGTACCGGCGCGGAGCCGCGCTCGCCCGCCGACGGCCCGCCGGCCGGCCGGAAGGCCTATTCCACGACCCGTCCGAGGGCCGGCCATGCGGGTATCGGTCGTCCTGTGTACACACACGCTGGACCGCTACGACGCGCTGACCGAGGCCGCGGGGAGCGTCCTCGACCAGACCTACGACGACGTCGAACTGGTCCTCGTCAGCGACGGCGACGGGGCGGTCCGCGAACGGATGGTCGCCGACTTCGGCGACCGCGAGGACGTCCGGATCCACCTGCTGCCGGAGAACGTCGGGCTGCTGGGCGCGCGGAACGCCGGCGCCGAGGTCGCCACCGGCGACGTCGTGGCGTTCATCGACGACGACGCCGTCGCCGACGGGCGGTGGATCGAGCGGCTCGTCGACGCCTACGAGAGCCGGGACCGGCTCGCCGTCGGCGGTCGGGTCGTCCCCGCGTGGCTGGCCGGCCGACCCGACTTCCTCCCCGAGGAGTTCTACTGGATCGTCGGCGTCACCCACCGCGGGTTCGGTCCCGGCGGCGATCCCCGAACGGAGGGGGAGGTCCGCAACACGAACGGCTCGAACATCTCCTTCCGCCGGGAGGTCTTCCTCGATCTCGGCGGGTTCGACACGGAGATCGGCGGCCGGAAGGGCGACAACCACCTCCAGGGCGGCGAGACCGAACTCTGTGCCCGGCTCCGGGCGGAGTACGGCGAGGGCGTCTGGTACGTCCCCGACGCGACGGTGGCCCACAAGGTGTTCGACTACCGGACGGACCCCCGGTGGATCGCCGAGCGGGCGTTCTGGCAGGGCTACTCCAAGCGCGGGATGCAGCGGTTCGCCCCCGAGTCCGCCGGCGAGGAGGGCGAGTTCCTCGGGCGGCTCCTCGGCGAGTACGTCCCCGCGCGGCTCTCGCGGCTCGTCCGTCGACCCTCCCGCGAGGGGATCGAACAGCTCCTGGCCCTGTTCGTCCTCACCGCGCTCGTCGGCTTCGGCTACCTCTACGGCGTCGTGAAGTGGCGGTAGGGCGTCGATCGCCCGGTCCTCGGTGACGTCGTCCACCAACCGTGCCAGCCGAGCGAGGGCCGACCGGGAGACCGAACCAGGCTGGCTCTCCGGATCGTTCCGGTACAGTGGCGGTTTCGATCCCCGTCCCGACGACGCCACCGGCGCGACCCACGACAGGGCTTTGGGCGTCCCGCCAGAACGCGCTGACATGAGTTTCAGGCTCTCGCCCGAGCAGGAGGCCGTCCGGGAGGCGGTCCGCGAGTTCGGCGAGGCGGAGATCCGGCCGGTCGCGAGCGAGTACGAATCCGAGGAGCGGTACCCGGAGGAGCTCCGGCGGCGGGCCGCCGACTACGACTTCGTCGCCCCGCACGTCCCCGAGGCGTACGGCGGCGCGGGGATGGACGCGGTGTCGACGCTGCTGGTCACCGAGGAGCTCTGGCGGGCCGACCCCGGGGTCGGCGGGGCCATCGCCGCCGCGGACTTCGGCACCGGGATGATCCACGACTACGGCGAGGAGTGGATGCGCGAGGAGTGGCTACCCAGGATCACGGGCGGGGAGACGCCCATCGCCACCGGCATCTCCGAGCCGGCCCACGGCTCGAACGTCGCGGGCATGGAGACGCGCGCCGAACGCGACGGTGACGAGTGGGTCATCGACGGGAACAAGATGTGGATCACGAACGGCACCGTCGCGGACGTCGCCATCGTGATGGCCAAGACCGACCCCGACGCGGGCCACCGCGGTATCACGGCGTTCCTGACCGAGACGGACGTCCCGGGCTACGAGGCCTCCCGCATCGACGACAAGCTCGGCATCCGGGCACAGGACACCGCCGAGATCCACCTCGACGGGCTCCGGGTGCCCCACGAGAACGTGGTCGGCGAGGTGGGGCGGGGGTTCTACCAGCTGATGGAGTTCTTCGCGCCCGCCCGGGCGGACGTGGCCGCACAGGCCACGGGCGTCGCGGGGGCCGCCCTGGAGGCGAGCCTCGACTACGCACGCGAGCGCGAGCAGTTCGGACGGCCCATCTCGGAGTTCCAGGCGATCCGGCACAAGCTCGCCGGGATGGCGACGATGGTGGAGACGGGCCGGGCGATGACCTACCGGGCGGGGGCGGCCATCGAGGCCGACGCCGAGGGGGCGACCCGGCTGGCGTCGATGGCGAAGCTGTTCTGTTCCGAACGTGCGGTCGAGGTGACCGACGAGGCGATCCAGGTCCACGGGGGCGCCGGCTACGTCTCGGACTACCCGGTCGAGCGCTACTACCGCGACGCCCGCATCACGAAGATCTACGACGGCACCAGCGAGATACAGCGGAACATCGTCGCCGACGACCTGCTCTGAGCCGTGGTCGTCCCGTTCCCGTCGGGAGGGAACGACACGTACACATATGTCCCACGGGGCGCTACGGTCCCCCATGGAGTTCCTCGTCGCGGTCGACGGTTCGGAGCAGAGTCAGCGGGCGCTCCGGTACGCCTGCGAGATGGCCCGGGCCGCGGGCGCGAGCGTCGTGCTCGCCCACGCGGTCGACCCCTCGGTGTACCAGGCGGAGGGGGCCGACGAGGCCGACCGGGACGGCGCGCTGGTCATGGAGGGCCCGGACGAGGCCGAGCGGCGCGGACAGGAGGTCCTCGACGAGGCCCTCGAACTCGCCAGCGAGTCCGGGTTCGACCCCGAGACGGAGCTGCTGTACGGCGACCCGGGGGTCACCATCGGCGAGTACGCCGAGGAGCGCGACGTCACCGGGGTCTACGTCGGCCACCGCGGGCTCTCCGAGGAGTACGAGGCGGTGATGGGGTCGGTCGCCAAGCGGCTGGTCGAGCGGTCCTCCGTGCCCGTGACGGTGGTGAGCTGACGCCCGTCCGAGGCCTGGGGGCGTCCTGCCCACTCCCGCCGGGCCGGATCGAGCCGGTCGCGGGCGGTCGACCGGCAGTGCCGGCCCGCGAGGCCGTGCCCCCCGACGGTCACTCGGCGTAGCCGAGGTCCCGGAGCCGGGCGCGCGTCTCCTCGTCGACCTGCCGCTCCCCGGGGTCGGTGTCGGTCGCGACCGGTGGCTCCGCCCGCGTCTCGCGGCGCTCCCCGGTCGAGTGGGTGAACCAGGGCACCTCGATCAGCGCGGGCACGAGCACCCCGAGCGGATGCCCGTAGACCCGTATCGGGAACGGCCAGGCCCGCTCGCCGAGCGCGTTGCCGTGATCGGAGGTCACGGCGGTGAGTCCCCCGAACTCGTCGAGGAGCGAGCCGACGACCGGGAGGGCACGCTCCAGGTTGCTCCGGTAGGCCCGCCAGACGGTCTCGCGGTCGAGTTCGCCGGCGCCGAGCCGCTCGAACGGGGTCCGCGCGTCGGTCGCCCGGCCCTCGCCGACCGCCCTCGCCCGCAGGTTCGCCATCCCGCGGCCCTCGATCCGCTCCTCGCCGATGAACGGGGTGTGGGGCTGGTTGAAGTGGACGACGAGACGCTTGTCGGGGTGCTCGGCGGCCGCCTCGCGGGCCGCCTCGGCGACCGTCTCCGGTGGCACCGTCGCCAGCTCGTCGTCCCAGCCGTCGCGCCACACCGGGACCACCTCGTGGAACGTCCCGGCCGGGAGTTCGGTGCTCACGTACGGGTTCGCGGTGACGTACACCACGTCGTGGAAGGTCCCTCCCGCGAAGTTCGCCGCGAGGTACCCGGGGGTGCCGGACGCCATCGACCGCCGCATCGACAGCTCGCCGGGGAGCGGGTGGTCCCCGAGCGCCGCCTCGAAGAGGTCGTACCGGCAGGCGTCGAGCAGCAACAGCGTGTCCCACTCCCGGTCGACCACCCGGGACCGGCCGGCGGGCGGGAACCGCTCGAAGTACCGCCCGACGACGTGCGTGAGGAACCGCTTTCGCCACCACTCCCGGTCGGTCCCGTGCTCGCGCACCTCCCCGAGGACGTAGCGGAGGGTCACGCTCGTCGGGTACTCGAGGGGGCGAAACAAACCTTCCGGGAGCGCCACGGACGGGCCCCCGGCTCTGGGGTGCGGTATCGCGAGGAACGGGGCGCGGGCGACGAACCGGACACCGTCTGGCGGGGACGACTGTCAGCGGCCCTTCCCCGATTCCACGACTGGCGTCCCGGTCGGCCTCCTCCCCTCGCTCCTACCACAACGCTCCGCCGGTGGTGTACCGAAAGCACGCCCTGGTGGTTCATGCCGTTCCCGGGTGGCGGTCGCTCGTCGAACGCGCCCGCGGCGGTCGGAAACCTCAACTTTCAGGTCCCGCCCGCCGTACCCGGGGCCATGAACGTCCTCCTCGTCGTCCTCGACACGGTCCGTGCGAGGAACGCGAGCCTCCACGGCCACGCGAACGGGACGACGCCGTTCCTGTCGTCGCTGGCCGAGCGGGCGACCGTGTACGAGCAGGCCCGCGCGCCCGCGGCGCGGAGCCTCGACAGCCACGTCTCGGTCTTCACGGGGCTCGGCGTCGAGGAGCACGGCGTCACCCGCGCGGACCGCCGGCTGGCCCCGGGGACGACGGTGTTCGACGAGCTCCGGGAGTCCGGTCACGCGACGGGCGTGTTCACGGAGAACTCCTGGCTCACCGACGTCGACGCCGGGCTGCGGGACCCGTTCGAGACGCGCGTCGGCCCGCAGAACGTCCCCTACCCCGACGCGATGGACCCGACGGCGTTCGTCGTCGAGGCGGGCCAGGGCCGGTACGTCGAGTTCCTCCGCGCTGCGCTCGACTCGGGCGGTCCGCGGGCGGTGGGCCGGGCGCTCGCCAACGGTGCCGCCGTCAAGGTCGGCTCGGACTACCCGGGGCTCCTGCGGTACCTCCCCGGCGAGGCCGGGCACAGCACGCCCGCGTCGGTGTACGTCGACCGGTTCCTCGACTGGTCTGCGGGCCACGAGGAGTGGGCGGCCTGTCTCAACCTGATGGACGCCCACCACCCCTACGAGCCGGCCGCCGAACACGACCGCTGGGGCGGGAAACGACTGCGGGGGCTCCAGGACGACATCGAGGACGTGAAGTGGGAGTTCAACGGCGGCCACCGTCCCTGGTGGCAGCGCCGGGCGCTCGAGGGGCTCTACGACGGGGCGATCCGGCAGGTCGACGCCGAACTCGAGCGGCTCGTGACCGAACTCGAGCGCCGGGGGGAGCTCGACGAGACGTTCCTCGTCGTCTGTTCGGACCACGGCGAGGGGTTCGGCGAGCCGAGCCGCGTTCGACCGGGCGCGCGCGTCGCCTCCCACAGCGTCGGCGCCCACGAGGTGCTGCTGCACGTCCCGCTCCTGGTCCGGTACCCCGGACAGGAGGCGGGCCGACGGGTCGAGGAGGTCGCCTCGCTCGTCGGTTTCCCCGACGCCGTCCGCGGCGCGCTCGACGGGGACGGCCCCGACGCGACGCCGTTCGTCCCCGACGGGCCGGTCGTCGCGACGGCACACGGTCTCGACGACGCCGTCCGCGAGCGGGCCGCCCGCTACTGCGAGGACCTCACCCCCTACACGGCCACCTCGCGGGTCGTCTACGAGGGGGCCGGAACGGACGTCCGGAAGTACGTCACCTGGCGGGACGAGGCGGTCGAGATCCGGGTGCGCGACGCGGGGACCTCCTTCCGGGTGACGCCGCCGGGAGCGCGGGACGCACGGGCCGCCGATCGGGTGGCCGGGGCGTTCGAACGGGTCGAGGACCGGGGCGTCCGCGAGGGCGGCCGTGGCGTCGAGGACCTGGACGAGGACGCCTACCAGCACCTCGAGGACCTCGGGTACGTGTGAGCCGACCGCGTATCGTGTCGCGGTGACTCGACGAACCGTCACCCCCCGACGCCGTCCCGAACCCCCGACTCTCCCGTTCCGGCCCCGCTCCGACCCACCGGCCGTCGTCGTGCGCGACCCGAGAGCGCGAGGGCTCTCGAGGCGATACCGGTATCCCCGCAACGCGCCCCGGAACGGCGTCTCGGGTCGGTTCGAGCCGGTGACCGTCGCTCACCGTCGGCACGTCCCCTCCAGCGACACTCCACAAGGTTCACGCCACCGGCGGCTCCACCCTCGCCCGAATGAAGACCGCGCTGCTGGTGTCGAACCGTCTGCCGGAGGCGTCCGGCGGCCGCGCGGAGAAGGTCGCGACGCGGGTCGAACTGATGGCCGAGCGGGGCTGGCGGGTGGTCGTCGGCCACGCCCCCGAGCCGTACGTCCGGGGGTTCCCGTCGGCGCTCGTCGAGCTGGTCCGACTCGCCCGCCGGGAGGACCCGGACCTCGTCGTCTCGATCAACAACCCGTTCCACCTCCACCTCCACGGCTACCTCGTCTCGCGGCTCGCCGGGACGCCCTGGCTCGCCGAGCTCCGGGACCCCATCGCCTCGCACCCGGACCGGTCGCCGACCTCGCCGCGGACGTGGGGCGCCCGCGCGGTAGAGCGACTCGTCGTTCGCGAGGCCGACCAGGTCGTCTGGCACGACGGCATCCAGATCCCCGACGACTACTTCGCCGAGCGGTACCCCTCGATCCCCCCGGAGCGGTTCTTCAAGCTCCCCGTGATGGGCTACGAACGGGCGGCGTTCGAGCCCGTCCGGCCCGCGGCGTACGACGCGTTCACGGTCACCTACGCGGGGAGCTTCTACGAGGGCTGGATCGAGCCGTACACGTTCCTCGAGGGGCTGGGGGCTTACCGCGAGGCGGGGGGTGAGCCGCTCCGCGCGCAGTTCTACGGCGACTGGGACGGGGACTACGCCCGGGCCGCGAGGGAGGCGGGCGTCGCGGACTGGGTCGAGTCCCACGCGTTCGTCCCCCACGAGGAGATCGTCCCGGTGCTGAAGGGCTCGGACGTCCTGCTGTACGTCGGCGGCGACGACCCCGGGAACCGGCTGAACCTCCCCTCGAAGCTCTGGGACTACGTCGGCGCCCGGACGCCGATCCTCGCCGTGGTCGACCCGTCGTTCCGCGTCGCGGCGTTCCTCCGCGAACACGACCTGGGTGTGGTGGTCGAACCGGGGGACGCCGAGGGCGTCGCGGCGGCGCTCGGGCGGCTCCGGGCCGGCGAGGTCGGGTTCGCCGCGGACGCCGGCGTGGAACGGTTCAGCCGGGAACACAGCGCGGACGTCCTCGCGCAGGTGTTCGACGCCGTCGCGGCGGGCCGGAACGTCGTCCGTGCCACGAACGGGGGGAACGACACGGCCGACGATGCCGACGGCGGGGCCGGAACCGGGCCGGGAACCGGAACCACGACCGGGACCGGGGCCGGTCGATGAGCGACCGGGACGGGGACGGGGAGGGCAACGGCGGGGAGGCCGGTGCGACGAGCATCAAGCTGTTCGGGATCCACATGGTCGCCCGGACGGTCGGGTTCCTCGGGCTGGTCTACTTCGCCAACGTCCTCCCGGGCGACCGGCTGGGGATCTACTTCCTGTTCTTCGTCGTCGTCCAGATCGGCTCGATGCTGTCGAACCTCGGCATCGGCCAGGCGCTGGTCCAGCGCATCGGCGAGGGGCGCGACGAGTCACAGGTGTTCTCCGCCGCCGTGGCCATCATGACCGCCGTCTCGCTCGTGATCGCGGGGCTGGCGGTCGCCTTCCGCGGCCCGCTGGCGGGCTACGTCGGCGCCGACGTCGCCTACCTCGCGGCCGCGACGGTCTCGGCGTGGATGCTCGCCGACGTCCACATCCGCACGGTCCAGGGGGAGGACCGCGTGCTGCTCGCCGGCGGCCTCCAGCTGCTCCAGGACGTCGTCCGCGTCGGGCTCGGTGCCCTCCTCCTCGCCCTCGGCTTCGGCCCCCGCGGCCTGATGTACGGGGTCCTCGCCGGGTTCGTCGTGACCGTCGCCGTCGGCTACCTGCTGGTCGAGGCCTCGCTCGCGCTCCCGACCCGCGAGGACTTCCGGACGGTGCTCGGCATCTCCCGGTACACGATGATCTACGGGCCGACGAACTTCGTCTACTTCTGGCTCGACACGGCGCTGATCGGGCTGCTCCTCCTCCCGCTCGACGTCTCGGCCTACGAGGTGGCCTGGCAGACCACCAGGGTGCTCATCATCGCCACGACCGCGATCAACCAGACCATCTTCCCGAAGGTCTCCGGATGGGCCGGCGAGGGGCGCTTCGACGAGATCGAGCGGATACTGCCGGGAGCGCTCATCTTCTCGCTGATCTTCCCCCTGCCCGGGCTCGTCGGGATCGCCGTCCTCGGCGGCGACGTGCTCGCGCAGGTCTACCGGCCCGAGTACCGCTACGCCGCGCTGGCGATGACGGTGCTCGCGACGTACATGGCCGTAGAGTCGCTCCAGCGGGTCGTCAACAGCACGCTCACGGGGATGGATCGTGCGGACCTCCCGTTCCGGTCGCGGCTGATCGGCGTCGGGCTCGCCGTCGTCCTCAACCTCCTGCTGATCCCTGAGTTCGAACTCGTCGGGGCGGCCGTCGGCACGCTCACCGCCAAGACCGTCGACACCGCGATCCAGTACCGCGGGCTCGCGGGGCTGATCGACCTCCGGATCCCGTACCGGAGCCTCGGGTGGCAGGCGCTGAGCGCCCTGATCATGGGCGGGGTCGTCTACGCGGGCGCGACGGCGACGGCGCTCCCGGAGTCGACGCCCGGCGTGGCCGTCCTCGTCGCCGTCGGCGTGGCCGTCTACGGTGGGCTCGCGGTGCTCGACGGCGACATCAGGCAGGTCGTCGAGCAGTACTCCCCGGTCCCCATCCCGATGCCGCGGCTCGGGTGACGGGGTGGGCGACCGGCCGGCCGAGGGCGGACGGAAGGGACAGCTATTTGCCGCTCATCGCAGTGCCTCCGGTGATGAACGTCGTCCTCGTGACCGTGGACTCCCTGCGGGCCGACCACTGCTCCTCGTACGGTTACGACCGGGAGACGTCGCCGAACCTGGACGCGCTCGCGGCGGAGGGGATGGCCGTCGACGCCTACGCGAACGCCAACGCCACCCGGGCGTCGTTCCCGTCGATCCTCACCTCCACCTACCCGCTGGCCTACGGCGGGTTCAGGTATCTCTCGGACCGCCGGACGATGCTCGGCACGCCCCTGCAGGCGGCCGGCTACGCCACGGGCGGTTTCCACTCGAACGTCTGGCTCTCGCGGGACTTCAACTACGACCGCGGGTTCGACCGCTTCTACGACTCGAAGTCCGA
>Ga0207797_1001736_pt1 | contig 15622 bp, 13 predicted proteins | sample PRCRCaboRojoPR_6_FD_187275 | JGI IMG/M metagenome (GOLD analysis project Ga0207797, IMG submission 187275) | Marine sediment microbial community from Cabo Rojo, Puerto Rico - PR CR 10% Liquid 1 (SPAdes) | ecosystem: Environmental > Aquatic > Marine > Coastal > Sediment | place: Cabo Rojo, Puerto...
GAAGCGACAGATATTACGATAACGGACGTGGTGCCCGACGGCTTTCTCTACGTTAGCGGAAGCATCAGCGGTGGAGACGGCAACGATGACAGCGATCCCGGTGGTAATGGGTTGTCCTGGAATATCGATAGTCTGGCCGTCAATCAGAGCGTCAATATGAGTTTTGACGCTTTCGTCATGAACGAAGAGGACCATGTTAACGCCGCAGAGGTCACGAACGTGGCGCAAATTGATCAAGATTCTACTCCGGGGGACGGCAAGGGTGACGATTACGACACCGCGAGCGTTACAGTAGATACTGGAGGAACCCCCCCGCCGCCGCTTTCACCAGGAAACCTTTCGGCTTCAGCTCTTTCTTCGACAGAGGTAAGGCTGACCTGGTCGGACAACTCTGTGATCGAGGATGGGTTTAGAATCTATCGTGACGGAAATATCGTGGCTACGGTCGGTGCTAACACAACAGGGTTTAACGATACCGGCCTCGAGGGAGGAACCACTTATAGCTACAGAGTGTCTGCATACAACTCTAGTGGTGAATCCGCTCTTACGGATCCCGTAGAAGTAACCACTCTGGAGCCGATTCCGGGGGAGCCGGGAGACATATTCGCTCAGGCTCTTTCTTCGACTGAGGTCCGGTTGAACTGGATGGATAACGTTGACAACGAGGACGGGTTTAGAATTTATCGGGGAGGTAATCAGATAGCCGAGGTCGGCGCGAACGTGACGGAGTATATCGATACCGGACTTCAGGCTGGCACGACTTACAGCTATAATGTTTACGCCTTCAACGAGAGCGGGCAAGCACCGCTTTCAAACGGCGTGGAAGTGACGACGCTGGCGACTCCGGACGCGCAGTACTCGGTCGCGGAAGATACCTGGAATTTACTATCGATTCCCCTTTCTCCCGATCCGGCGGACTGTTCAAGCGTAATTGGCGACGATCTGCCGTCAGGATATACCTGCGGCAACCTGACCTGGGGTCCCTGGAACGGCTCGGAATTTCTAGAGCTAATCGATCTGAGCCCGTTCGAAGCCTTCTGGCTCTGGGCACCCACGGATCTTGCTCTGGGTGTTTCCGGTGAAGAGGCCACAAACAGGGAAGCTTTCTTAGAGAACAGGAAGGGTTGGTTTATGATCGCCTCCCCCGTAGCGATCGCCTGGGGAGACGTTTTAATGAAGGAAAACGGAGGTTCTTACGAAAGCATCAGTGACATCGATTTTCAGTCAACTAACTCGCCGGTTTATAACGCCCTCTTTGAATACGTGCCGGAGGAAGAGGATTTCCGGGTCTACCAGCAGCCCGACTGGGACGATTATATACTGGATCCCTGGAAAGGTTATTACATATACGTCAATGAGGGTGCAAGTACACCAATATCCCTGGACTACGGTGGTTCGGGCGCGCCGGCTCCGCCTCCGGTTCCAGGAGAATCCGGTAAAGGAATCATGATGAGAGAATTGGAAGAAACGGAGGTACCTTCACCCCCGCCGCCACCGATTTCGGAAGTGGAGTTGAACTTCTTTGAGGTCACGGCTATGACTGGATCAACGGGTAACGGAACTCAGGTAAAATTCGAAATTGCCGGGCTGAAAGCTTCTCAGGCCCAGGGGTTCAGGGTAACTGTAATGGACCTTACGGGCCGGCCGGTCTTTTCTTCGGAGACAGAGGGGACCACACTGAAGTGGAATCCGGTGGATATCGCCAGCGGGCTTTACGTTTACAAAGCACACATCAAAGCTGGCGGGGAAATTATAGAGACAAGGCTGGAAAAGTTGCTGATTTTAAATTAGAAGGACAGTCATTCCGGGTCGGTAGGCAAAATCAACGGTCCGGGAATTGCGATCAAGTTTTCCGTAATCCCTCGAGAATCCTCCCGGTGTAAAAGCCGAGAGGATTCTCTTTATTGTAGTTCTTCCATTTCCGCAGAAACGTTGCCGTACCGGATTATAAAATCCCTGTTCGTGTTAATTCCCTCAGGAATAGCGATGAATCCGGCAGTGACGGCCTTTAGCTCGCCGCCAAAAAACATCTCTTCGCCAAGAATTTCTTGCTCGGTATCGACTGTGTGGCGGGATTCGCCCTGGCTGAATTCGAATTTTTCCGGAGAATACTTCTGCCCCCCGGATTTGCTTGCCCAGGGAGAAACCGCCACGGCCAGTACCGTCCGATCGGGCCAGATGGACTCGACGGCATTGACGTAAGCCTCCGCCTTACCTTCTAGGCGGCCGCCGTAGAAGTCCTTCACTATCGACCGCGTGAAATAATAACCGGCAATCGAGAGTTTCGTCTTACCCGAGGAGTCGCCTATTTTCAGGGTAAACTTCTGCCAGTCCGGCAGGTTATTCCAGCGATCCTCGTTCATCGGCAGATAGTCTTCACCGACTCCGACACTTCCGACCATAGCTATGACAAATAAACACAGGGTTGTTGCGGTCAGTATTCTTTTCATCTTTCCCCCCAATTATTTTTAAGTTTTAGTGGCTATACCATTTGTTCGACCTTCTCCGCCTCTTCATCTTCCCCCCTGAACAAGTATACGTCCCTTGTCGGGTAGGGCATCTCTATTCCCTGTTCGTTGAATTCTCTATCTATCTTTTCCCTGATGCTGTTTTTGACCTCCAATCTATCGCCGGGAGTACCGATCCAGACCATCAGGTCGAAACCGAGAGCGGAGTCCCCGTGCTCTTTGAATACGACCTTGGCCGGGCGATCTTTTAAAACTTTCTCCTCGCTTTCCACTATACCTAGCAGGATTTCTTTTACCTGCTCGATATCCGTGCCGTAAGCAACTCCGATGGGAATGTGAAGTCTCAGGTAGGTATTCTCTCCGTGAGTCAGGTTCTTTATTTCGTCCGTCACCAGGTTGGAGTTGGGGACGACGAGCGTTTCGTTATCCGGCGTGTCGAGCAGCGAGGCCCGGAATCCAATATCCTTGACCTTCCCCAGGTTGCCGTTCATCTCGAGCAGGTCGCCCACTTTTATCGGCTTCTCGAACAACAGGATCAGCCCGCAGGCAAAGTTCAAAAACACGTTCTGCAGGCCGAAGCCTATACCTACGCCCAGCAGACCGCCCAGGAAGGCAAGGACGGAAAGGTTCAGGCCGAGCATCTGCAACCCGATCAATACGCCGATGATTACCACGACGTACTTGACCAGGCGGGAGAGGGAACGCTGTGCCCCTTTCTCGATCTCCATTCTGGAATAAACGTTTCTTTTTAACAGGCGAATGAAAAGACGTGCCAGCGTTATTGAGACCAGGATGATCACCAGGAAGTAAAAGACGGAGACCAGAGATATTTCCTGTCCGCTGACCGTGAAAATAGGTTTTTGCACGAGGTCCCAGGCGGAATCGAACATGGTAACATCACCTCTTTTATCTTTATTGTCTGACTTTTCGATCATAATTACAAACTCCGCGATACGGCTGGCAAAATAATTCCAGCCTCTACTTTATCATGTTATTATCGAGTATAATTTCTTGACGGAAATAGCTTCAAAGTCGTAATATAAAGTGAGAAGGAATATTTGCAATTGCGACCTCCTGAATTGACTTGACAGCGAGAAAAAATAGTTGGGCAGGGAATATTGCCGAAGGTTAAGCTCGGCCCCGCAGGAATTTAAATAAATGACTCTTAAATGGGTTTCAGGGGGTTGTAAATGAATCGTAATACGATTTCCAAAGTTGTCCTGTATCCTTTTCTGATCGCTTTCTCTTTAGCAGCTACCAAAATTAGCCGAGAGTGCCCCCGGGCACCCCCTGGGGGTGAATCGGCAATTTTGAGCCCAGCGCTCAAATGAGGAAAGCTGCTTGGATTAGGAAATCGTTAATTGTACCTATTCGCTAGACGATCTTAGGACTAACCTAAAGTACTTGAGCCCGGTTTCAAGTCTCATTTGAGTGCTGGGTCATTTTTCCGTTTTTCAAATTCGGGGTTAACTTTACAATTGTATTTTTATATGCCCTGCCCTGTGGGCGTGGTTCTTGACTCCACCTTATCAAGCTCTGCAAACAGAAACCAATATCGTAGTTCCCGTGAAAATAGTTGTTTCTAGCAGGAAATAAAAAAGGAAGTGATAAAGATGAAAAATTACAGTTACTATCGGGGCCTGTGGTCGTTTTTAATTGTTTTTGGCTTAAGCCTTTTGATCGCGGGTGTTCCCGCTCAGGGGGATAATACCAACCGGAGCTACTCGCTGTCTTTGTGTGATTACACCATTCCGGAAACCATCTATCAGAGTCTGGACCTGGGGTTTAACTATCATTTTTACGATGACCCAGCAGAGGACAACGATAACAATATTAACAGGGGTAGTGCATCCGGAAGCTATACTTACCTTTACGCAAATCCGGACTATAGTCTCAATCTAAACGCGAGCAGTCATTTTTCCCTGAGCGAGTCCGAATTTTCTTATGACGCTTACGGAACGGGACGGTACAACATGTATCTGGCGCCGAGCGATCTCTTTGCCTTTGGCGGGCTCGGGGTAAATTTTTCCGACGACTTTTCGGAAATTGCCGGCGTAAAAGCCATTACCGGAACTGGTTACGGCCGCTTTAAAAACGTTACCCCGATGGCGAAAGCCAAGTTGATAAACATAACCCTCCTCCAGCGGGCTGCGATCTTGCGGGACTTACCAGAAGATATTGTCCGACAAATTGCCCGGAAGATCGGAGGGATCACTCCGGAAACGGAGATGGAGGCGCTTGTCGACGAGATCGTATCTCTAATAGAAGAAGACGAATCCCTGGAAGGGGAAAAACTGGGGCCGATAGATGGACTGCGAATTAGGGAAATTATTGAAGACGGAATCAGCCAGCGCCTCTGTGGCTGGGAGGTGCGGGGAGGTTTGGCCTACGAAGTGCTCGACCCGCAGGGCGCGGAAAGGGATTTTCTCGTCGATGCCGCGGCGAGATTTGCCCGTCCCTTTACCCCTTATTCCCAGCTTTTCCTGGAGATGGATTTTGCCTCGACACTCGAGCTGACCGAAGATTATACTTTAAACGGGCTAGCCGATTACACTTACAGGTTGAATGATAACCTGGATACAAAATTCCAGTACTCTTTGCTTTACCGAGAAAGCGAGTCCGGATCTTTCTACTACCAGAACCTCTTAGCGACGGCCGAGCTAAAGCTACGGCAGAACGTCTCGACCTCGATCACGTTTTCCCTGAGTGACGCGACGGACTACGAGGAGATGGCGAAGGAGATAACGGTGGGTCTTTCTTACGATTTAATATAACACGACCGGATTTCCGATTATGGTAATTATGAAACCTTTAGAGAGTATTCCAGCACTTATCCGGCAATATTGACTCGGCCTGGACGAGCCCGCAAGCCTCTTGCCGGGTAAGTGCTGGTCCTGGTGTCATTAAGTTTCGAAATATGGACCTATCTCGTCCTTGCGAACTTTCTTACCACCTTCCTTAAAGTTTTTCGTAAAATGTCTCCCAAAAAGCCTGGATCACGGTTCTATGCTCTGTTAACAAGAAAAACGGACTGTGGCCGGTGAATAAGCAGGGAGTTTGTATTTATCCTTGTAGAATTGATATACTGAAAACGTGAGAGCGTTATTTGCTGACCGGCCTTTTATCCCGAAGACGAAGAGGTGAATCATGCCGGATACTGAAACGGACACTCCAGTTCTTACCCTGTGGAACAAGATAGCGTACGCGGTCGGTGGGCTGGCACACTCGGTCGGTCCGGGAACAATTGTCGCTTTCTGGTATCTCTTCTTCCTGACAGACGTGGCCGAACTCAAACCCGTTCTGGCCGGGTTTACCGTTATTATCGGGGGAGTATGGGATGCCATCAACGACCCGCTGATCGGCTGGTTTTCGGATCGGACACGGACTCGCTGGGGTAGGCGTCGCCCCTTTTTGTTGTTCGGTGCCGTGCCCTACGGAATAACTTTTTCCCTGATGTGGTGGGTCCCGCCGATTCAGGGGCAGCTTCTCCTCTGCCTTTACTTTGCCGGAGTTTATATCCTCTTTGATACCGCGGTTACGCTGGTCAGTTGTCCTTACGATGCCCTTGTTCCGGAGCTGACCCTCGATTACGACGAGCGGACGTCGCTGACAAGTTACCGGGCGTTCGTCTCCATCCTAACCGGACTGCTGGCGGCGGCCGGCTTCGGAATTCTCCTGGATTCGATCGCGGAGACGAGCACTGCTTTTCTTTTGATGGGGATTACTTTTGGGGTAGTCTTCGTACCGACAATTTTGCTGTCCTTCTTCGGTACGCACGAGCGCAAGTCCTTCCGGGAACGACCCGCGGCCCCCCTCTGGAAAAGTCTGCGCTACCTTATTCAAAACCGACCCTGGCGATATTCTCTCGGAATGGGAATTTTGAGCTGGGTTCCGGTGAATATTGCTTCCGCCGTATTTGTCTACTATCTCGTCTACTGGATAAAAATGGCGCCAAGTCAGGCCTCTATAGTTCAGGCGGTGATTTTAGGCAGTAGCGCGCTCTGTATGCCCCTGGTGCTCTGGATGGGGCGGCGATGGGAAAAGAAAACTGCCTATATAGTTTCCATTGCGTCCTGGCTGGTGGTAATGCTCAGTATTCTGCTCGTCCCTCAGGGGTCCCGCTGGCTCGCTTACACGATAGCAATTCTCGTCGGCCCCGGGATTGCTGCAGCGCACGCGCTGCCCCGGGCAATGAGTGCGGACACTCTGGACGTCGACCAGCTCCAGAGTGGCTTAAGGCAGGAAGGGGTTTACGCCGGAGTCGAGGTGTTCGCACGGAAGATTTCGGTCAAGGCAGTTCTGGCCACCGTCGGACCCGTGCTGGGGTGGTCCGGTTACATTCAAAATGCGACGGTCCAGACTTCCGCTACCCTGTGGACAATTCGGCTTTTTCTTGCCGTAGTACCGTCAGTTATTCTGGCCGTTGCCATAGTCCTCGCCTGGAGATATCCGCTGGGAAGAAAGGAGCATCGTGACGTTCAGGATCAACTGAGGCGAAAAAAGTTGTTGGGTCTGGCCGGTGCCGAGGGGGGCGAGGAGGGTTAAGGTGGAAACAATCAGAGTTACTGAACCCCCGGAAGTCCGGGAATTCATTAATTTTCCCTACGATCTTTACGATGATAGAAAGGAAAATCATTCTCTCTGGGTTCCACCGATGAAGGCGGAAGTAAAATCCGCCCTTGATAGAGATGAACACCCCTTTTACCGGGATCCGGATTCGGAAGCTCGGCCCTTCCTGGCGAAAAACGGGGACGAGGTAACGGGGAGAATAATGGTTTTGAAATCCGGCCCGTACAACAGGGCAAATAACGAGAATACGGCTTTTTTCTACTTTTTTGAAGCCGTGGATTCACAGGAGGTCGCTGATGATCTATTTAAGGCGGCTTTTTCCTGGGCCAGGAACCAGGGTCTGGAAAAGCTGATCGGACCCATGGGGATGCTCGCTGGAGACGGCCACGGGGTACTGGTTCAAGGGTTTAAGCGGCGACCAGGGATGGGTATGGCCTGGAACCCGCCTTACTACAGAAAATTAATTGAAGCTGCGGGTCTGGAGAAGCTGGGCGATTCCGCCTCGGCCCGGGCTCTTCTCGATTTTGAGCAAAAAAAGGAGAAGGTGCAGCGACTATATAAAGTCGCGGAGAGAGTTCGAAGGACAAGGGATTTTCGGGTCAAGTCCTTCGAGAGCAAACGCGAGGCCCGTGCGCAAATGGACTGGCTGGTGAACCAAATCAGTAATCTTTACAACCGATCTTTTCAGGGACTCCCCTTCTATCACCCGATGGACCGGGAAAAATCGCGGAGAATTATTAACCGACTCCTGTCCGTGACGGATTCGAGATCGATCCGGCTGATCAAGCTGGCGATAAAGGACGAAAGGGTGATTGGGTTTCTTTTGGCCTACCCCAATATCGCGTCTGGCTTGAGAAAAGCTGGGGGGAGTCTCTGGCCGCTGGGCTGGCTTTACCTGAGTCTGGATCGGAGATTCACCAGGTGGGCGGATGCAAACGGGATCGGGATCCTGCCGGAATTCCAGGGGAGAGGTGTTTCCACGTTGATGTACGCCGAGTTCCTGAAGTCTCTAGAGGCGAGCAATTTCGAACACCTGATAATCAATCAGATATCCGAGAAGAACCACAAGAACCTGCGGGAGATCCAGAAGACTTTTGGCGTCGAGTTTGACCGAAAACACCGGATTTATAGCTACGAACTTTGAACTGGAGGTGAAGAGTTGGAAGGAAATAATTATCCCCTCCCCCATTCTCTCTTTCCCCGGCTGGTTTGACAAAAATTTCCCGATCGGTAATAGTTAGGCTGTACTGGCTTAACTCGGGTTATGTTTTGGAATTTAAAATCGTGCCCTGATTGTTGTATCCTGGCTGCTCTGCTTTTTAACCGTACATGATTAAAATCTAAAAATATCGCTTATTCAAACTCACGGATGTATAATAAATGGGGACAGGCGAGAAAAAAAGTGCTCTGGAGCAAGAACTCCCCACAGGGCGGGGCTTGTAGAAAACCCCTTTTAAGGAGTTTTTTCGGTCTTTTAGCAAACAAAACCCAGCAGTCAATCGAGCCCGCCTATTTTCCACGCGGGTTCGTGCCGAGTTTCACGGATAGAGGTGGTAAGTCCGTCCAGAAGAAAAAAGAAAAACTACTAAAACCGAGACGATTAAGGAGGTGTCTCTTTATGAAAACAAGAGGATCTGTTCGTTTATTGCTGGTTTCAGTTCTTGTTATCGTGGTTTCGCTGTTACTCTCCGGCACAGTTGTATATTCGGCAAACGATAGCCCCGACGTTTACCTGACGGATACTTACAACGGCAAAGTTTTGACCCCCTATTATCAGCTCCTGAGCCTGAAAGCTCTTCCGATTTCCCTGGAAGCTCCTTACGGAATAGCCTGCGGCCCCGGAGGACTTCTCTACGTGGCGGAAATATACAAGAGAAGGATCGTTAGGTTTAACCAGGAGGGCAAATACAAGGAAGAAGTCGTCGTCGATGAACCGGGTAGTGGCTTCCAGGGTCGGCCGGTTAACCTTACCTTTGGACCGAACGGCAACCTTTACTTCACGACCCCCGAGCACGGTGTCTGGACGCTCGAAGACGGAGATCCGAGAAAGAAACCGGAACAGCTAATCAAGGGAACTTTTTTTGATGAAGACGAGGAACCGCACGACGTGGCGTTTCTCAAGACCGGGGAATATTCGGACGACCTCATGGTTTCTGTCCTGACGGATAAACCTTTGAAGGGTTACGTGCTTAGACTCCCCGCCCCCGATTACAACCAGGTGCGGCCCTTCCTGTCGGAATATCAGTACAGCGAAATGGGCAACAAGGTCTCCCAGCATTTCCGAGAGCCGGTAGCTCTGGCGGTTAACGATGTGGGAGAAATTTTCGTGGCGGATCACGAGAAACGAGAGTACCACGTCCTCCGCTACGCTCCGAACGGGGAGTTCGTCGAGATCTTTGTCGATAATATCGTCAGGCCGCTGGACCTGGGTTTTTCCGCAAGCGGAAAGCTGTACGCTACATTCGGACCGCTATGGGAGGACGAGCCAAAAGGGGGAGGGTTAAAGGTTTACAACAGATCCGGGGAACAGGAATTATTTTTTCCCCGCAAAAATATCTGGGGAGTTGCGCTATGCGAGGACTGATAGGAAGCACTGCAGAGGGAGAGCCGGTTAAAGGAAGCTGGACTGATGGTGCTCTTTCCTTTGTTCCGAAATTGAGCTTGATTCTGATAGCAACCCTCCTGATGTCGCCGGTTTCCTTCATTGCCGCGGAGTTGCCGGTATGCAAAGTCGGCTGTAACTACTCCTCTATTGCTTCGGCCGTCGAAGTTGCCGACTCCGGGGACATAATTTCAATCAAAAAAGGGACTTATCGAGAAAACCTGGTAATCGACAGGGATCTAACGCTCGTCGGTAGCGCGAAGGGACAGGTCGTGATCAATCCCGGAAGCGAGGGGAGGCCGATAATCACGGTCCAGGGACCCGGGGTCGAGGTAACCGTCAGAAGTTTAACGGTAAGTAATGCCGCCGGTGAGGCCGGGGATACGGCAGAAAATATGCTGCCAAACGGTATAACGGTCCGCTCCGGTGCCGGGCTGAAGCTTTTGAATGTAATCATCTACGGAAACGAGAAGTGCGGGCTTCACTTGCTGGGAGATTCCAGTGCTGTCGTAGTTAGCTCCAGTCTGGCTCAGAACGGTAACGCCGGCTGTATAGATGACGGTTGCAGGTTAATCGTCGAAGATACGAGAATTTCTGGTAACGGGTTGGTCCTGACAGAAACCGCTACGGCGACGATAACTAATTCGACCATTTCCAACCACGACGACATCGGGCTCACATTAAGGGATACTTCTTCCGTCGAGATCACGTCGAGCAGGGTCGGGACCAGTAAGACGGGCCTGTTGCTTGAGGATAACTCTTTCATCAGCCTATTTGATTCTACGGTAAGGGACGCCGGAGACGGCCTCAGACTTACGGACAATGCCCGGGCGAACGTCAGCGGTTCCGAGTTGACCGATTGTACCAGCGGCCTGGAATTGAGGAATAATACAAAAGCTTCGATGAGCGACTCGAAGGTAGTCTCAAACGATCACGGTGTCTCATTATTCGACGCTGCCCAGTTGTGGATAGCCGATTGCCGGATTGCCTATAACGACATCGGGGTGAGGTGTAATCCCGGGTCGACGGCAGCAATCGATGGCTGTGATATCCGTTTTTACAAGAACTTCGACGCGAATACCGACGGTCTGGGGGCGGAAGTCGTGGAAAGGCTTCAGGATAGATGTCGTAATTGATCTATCCGGGTCGGAGGATTAATCTTCTTATGTCAGGAATGAGGGGTGAAATGGTGAAAAAACCTTTGATTTCTGGGTTAACCCTGCTGCTAATTATCTCTCTGAGTCCGGTTGTTTACGGCGATGGCGGAGAAAGTTTTTACTCTCTTTTCAGGTCAAAACCGATTACAAGTGGAATTCACGCGGAAACCGGCTACACGCTCGGTCGGGGAGAGTGGAAGGTCGGTAGCCTGACTCTTCCCGGGGCTATCTCTCAGTGGGAAAGGACCTACGTCCGCTACGGTCTGACTGAAAACCTCCAGCTCGGCACTGCGCTGCCGCGGAACTTCCTGGGCAGACCGAACGTGTCGGCGAAATTTCAACTTCCTTTCAAGGGTCCCGCCGGGGCGGGGCTGGCAATTCCGGCGAGCCTGGATCTGGCAATTTCTCCACTCGGTACCTCTGCTAATACCGGTCTGGCCGCGAGCTGGGCTCTAACCGAGCGGATTGGTTTACATTCCGGAATAAACGTCTGGTTTGTCAGTTATATCTACAGATTGTTTAATCCTTCGGTCTACGCCATGGTTGACTACGATTTGCTTTCCAACTTTAAAGCAATAGGTGAAGTTGACCTTCATACGTTTGGGCAGGACTATCTGGATCTGAGGGTTGGCGGTTTGACCCGGGTGCTGGATGTCATTAATCTGAAATTCAGCGTCTCCGTTGACCTGCCGTCCGGGGATAACAGCATGGGGGCAAATATATTTCTCCGCTTTTGAGCGGACGTGCCGGGACCTGATCATGCCTTCCGGACTTCGTGGCGCTCTAAAGGGTAGTTGCGAAAGTCCCAAAAGGTAAACGTTCCATCGATTTTTCGGTATCGCGGGAATGATAAAGCGCCAGAGGAGCAAACAACCCCGGAAGAACCGGGGTTGTTTGCTCAGGGATTGTGGAGTTACGGATTAATAGGTTTTTATGATTATTCTTTCGGCAAGGAACTTGTTACGAGTTTCGAGCCGACCTTTATGCCGAAGTCTTTCAACAATCCTTTCTTCATCGCGAGAACCCAGCGGTGATCCTTTTCCACGGAGACTTCTTCGTCGCCCGGCTTGGCGTTTTTTATCGAAACTACCTTGCCGTCACCGTCTATTACGGCGAAAGATAGGGGAGCTTTGATCTTGGAAACGTCGTAGTCCTCTTCCCAGGTCGTAACATCGTCTTGAGCGTAGAGCATGTAAGTATTTTCTAATGCCTGTGCACCGACTTTGTTCAGGCCTTTTTCTCTGGTATCGTATGTATTGGCTATCTTGAGCGGCAGCAGTACCTGGCCTCCGTCGGAATTGCTAAAACGGACCATATCGGTCGGCATCTGTTTAACCGGTTTCGGGACGTAGGCCCCGGATTTCGCCTGCATCGGCGCTATCAGGTAAAGACCAATCAGAAAACCTATTCCGGCGGCTATTACCGCGTAGAACGTGAACTTACCGCGTTTCTTCCAGATTTTTTTGCTCGATTCCTCGGCACTGTTCATGGTATACACCTCTTAAAATGGGTTAAGTTAGATAGTTTTCGTGCAAGCTGGACTCGTTCTTTTCGTAGAACTCTTCCTTGCTGATATCCATCAGCAACCTGTCCCGGAACTGACCGTTGACCTTCCAGTAATCCCGCAGTCTACCTGCCTCGCGGAATCCCAGTTTCTTTGGAACCCGGCGGGCCTTCTCGTTAGTTTCCATCATCGATAGGCTGATGTTCCGGAGGCCGAGTACGGAAAACCCGTAATCCAGAAGAGTTTTAGTCGCTTCCGTGCCGTAACCTTTATCCTGTTTTTCCTTTTCTCCTATTATCACCTGTATCGTTCCCCGGCTGTGCCTGTGGTTAATGCCGTACAGGCCGCAGTAGCCTATCGGTTCTTCCGGACCACCCTTCAAGTGAAGGTTAAATATCCTTTTTTCGTCCTGTTCTTTCATTTCCTCGTACCATTCTTCCACCTTCTCCCTGGTAAATACGGAGCCGGTGATCGGACCCAGAAATTTATTTATTCTCAGATCGTTGAGCCACGCGCAGTAAGTAGCCAGGTACTTCTTCTCCAGGGGCTTGAAGCATAGATTCTTGCTTTCAAAAACGGAGCTGGTGGTCATGGCGAATTGGATTAGCTGGTAAGTATATCCTGGAAATCGAGATTCCCGCCGAATTGTTCGCTGTACTTTTTCTTGAGCGACTCTTTATAGGGGCGGGATATCTTAAAGGGGCCGTTTATTTCTATGGCTTTCGATGGCTGAGCGCGAAGAATAACCTTGAGCGTCGGACCTTCCACGATCTCATTGCCGTCCTCGCCGGAGGCGACCTTGCTTTCGCCTACCTTTACGTCGTATGCAAGGTGGCGGTCCATCAAGTCTTCCTCCGACTTTTCATTCCTGATCCGGTCGTCCAGAATCACTGACTCCCCATTTCTCTTTTTGCCCATGTGATTGACGGCGCCCTTTACCAGTTCGTTGAAGTCCGAAGTATCGAAATCCTCTATTTCCTCCAGTTTGCCCAGGAGTCTTACCCTGCCTCGCTCTTCTTCTTCATCAGCCTCGATAAAAGGCAGTTTTTCTGCCAGTTTCACGGTGACACCTCCTGCTGGTTCAAGTAGCCTCGGGCTAGACCGCTGCTCTTTCTCTGGCCGAAATTTCTATCGGTGCGTCGAGGTCAAATTCTTCCCGGTAAAACTGGTCGAGGTCCTCCTTAAAATCTTCTATCTTGTCCCAGGCTTCGTCCTCGTCCTCTACGCCATCGACTTTCAGCACGGTAACCCCGAGCTGCGAGTCGTTTTTGATACCGTGTTTATCGAGAATTTCTTCCTGCTTCTGCTCCAGCTTCTGTTGTGCTTTTTCCCTTCTACCAAAGGGCCAGAGCGAAGACGTATATTCGTCGATTGCCGGCTCGATTGCCGGATCATCCCAGCCCAGATGGTCAGAATTGACTCTGAATTCAACTTCCATCTTGAAAACACCTCCGAAAAATGTTTACGGTTTGAACTCTATTCTGTCGGATCTTTTCGAATTCCATCCGTAAGTTAAGGGCCGGGTTTTAAGATCTTATTAATTATTTCGGCGTTTTTGGAAAAACCGGAAAAGAAAAATTGCTACAAATTAATACTGTCAATTTTCCCTCGATCAAATGAAAAGCTTAATTACGTGGTGATCCTTACGTAGATTGAAAAAGCGTGGGTTTCTAGCAGTGGGTGGTGTAAGAAGATGGGCCACGGAATGGTGAAGTGGCGGTAATAATAAATTAAGCTTGAATCGGCTTTTCTTAACCTTAAGGTGAAAATATTATTTATGGATAAACCAGGGACCCTGAAGTGGCGCTACGGGACGGAGGGCGACGTTTACTCGTCGCCAGCGATCGATGACGGGGGAACGATCTATGTCGGCTCACTGGACGGAAATCTCTACGCGATAAACCGGAACGGCTCATTGAAGTGGAAATACAGGACCGGCTACATAGTAAGATCCACTCCCGCCGTCGCCGGTGACGGGAAAGTCTACTTCGGTTCGGGCGATCATAGAGTATACGGAATAGAGCCGAATGGAGATCTGGCCTGGCTTTACGAGACGGGGTTTCTCGTCCGTTCTTCTCCCGCCCTTGCAAAGGATGGCGGGGTATACGTCGGATCCGAAGACGGCTACCTGTACGCTATCGCCCCCGACGGGTCCTTTAAGTGGCGACACGATCTTGGGTTCGTCGTCCGCTCTTCTCCCGCCGTGGCCGATGATGGCACCGTCTACGTCGGCTCTTATGACGATCACCTTTACGCGATCAATCCGGACGGGAGCCTTGCCTGGCGGTTCAAGACTGACTGGTGGGTAAGTTCTTCTCCCGCCATCGGCGAAGACGGTACTGTTTACATCGGTTCAAAAGATAGGTACCTTTACGCGGTCGACCCTTCCGGGAACCTCAGGTGGAAATACGAGACCGGAGGTGAAATTTACTCCTCTCCGTCGATCGGGGCCAACGGTTCCATATACGTCGGGACGGAGGATAATTACCTTTATTCTCTCGACCCGGAAGGCAACCTCATCTGGCGTCACCGGACGGGGAAGGAATGGTCCGATTACGTGGACTCCTCTCCTGCCGTGGGCGGTAACGGAACGATATTCGTCGGCTCCTACGACAAACGGATTTACGCAATAAGTCCCGATGGAGGCGTACGGTGGCGTTACAGAACGGGGGCCTGGGTAGATTCATCCCCCGCAATCGGTCCGGACGGGACTTTATACGTCGGCTCCGGTGACGGCTACTTATATGCAATCCACACCGAAAGCCCGGGTCCGGCCGATTCTCCCTGGCCGATGTTCGGCGCTAACGGGCGTCGGACTTCCAGAAGTCGAAGTTGAGGCTTTTCTGCAAGACCCGCCCGGAAAGGCGGGATAATTGACAGGGAGAGAAGTTCGGCGACCGATCGGAACTGAGACCTGCGCTGAATCAGAAGGTTTAGTTCCGATAGCCTTGAGGTTGTCGAGTCGGTTGAATTATACTCAGTGAATGGTAGTTATTCGCGGAAGCTGCTCAAAATGGCAGGAGTCCAGGCCGGAAATCAGGGACTGGAGCCGCCCTGCCGAAAAAACCATTGTAAGGCAATTTTATCCATGAAATTCAAGTCGTATGAAATTGAGCTAGAGCGGAAAGACCCTTCCACGCCGCTGTATCAGCAGGTAAAGTCACTGCTCAGGCGAAAGGTTACCGAAGGTCCACTTGAACCGGGCGATCAGATACCGACGGAACACGAGTTGTGCGATGCATTCTCGATCAGTCGGACGCCCGTCAGGCAGGCCCTGAGCCTGCTCCTGACGGCCGCTGTGCTGGCGACGCCGGCGGCGGCG